>Ga0129311_1000091_pt1 | contig 89223 bp, 82 predicted proteins | sample Go1ome_FD_94435 | JGI IMG/M metagenome (GOLD analysis project Ga0129311, IMG submission 94435) | Western lowland gorrila individual fecal microbial communities from Wisconsin, USA - Go1022B metagenome | ecosystem: Host-associated > Mammals > Digestive system > Large intestine > Fecal | place... | reverse complement strand
TACATCCATGCTTGACTATTATCTGATAGTTTGTGAAAACTAGAGAAGCGCCGTATACGGAACCGTACGTACGGTGCTGTGGGAGGTCGGTAGATAAAATAATTATCTACCTCCTACCCGATCTTCAGAAAAATGTCAGACTTTCATCAAGAAATCTTTAGAATTCATTAAGGCTGGCTGAAGTGTTATTATATAGGATATAAGGGCAGGAAAGGAGCTGATAGTTACAGCAATGAGCAGAATGCGAAATGTTTTAGAATATTTGGAGCAAAGTGCGGAACGCTTCCCGGAGAAATCGGCCGTAACGGATGGTGTCTGTACTTATACATATAAAGAATTATTAGCGTATTCCAGGAAGATCGGCAGTGGGATTGCGGCATACTGCAGATCGGAACAGCCAGTCGCTGTTCTTGCAGAAAAGGGGTCCGATACACTGGCTGCTTTTCTTGGGATTATTCAAGCCGGCTGCTTTTATGTGTTGATGAATCCGGAGCTGCCAATCGGCAGGTTAGAGCAGGTACAGCAAGTTCTTCAGGCAGCGTATATTGTCACGGACAGGGAACATCGGGAGATGGCTTTGCAGATCGTACCTGAGCATCGGATCCTTTGGATGGAAGAACTGATGGAAACCGATGAGAATCAGGCATTATTAAGTGAGCGAAGAAGGCGTGCCATAGACACAGCACCGCTGTATGCTAATTTTACTTCAGGCTCTACGGGGCAGCCTAAGGGTGTGGTTGTCAGTCATCGGAGTGTTCTGGATTTTATTGATATTTTTACGGAATCATTTGGCATTACGTCAGAAGATCGGATTGCTAATCAGGCACCTTTTGATTTTGATGTTTCTGTGAAAGATATTTATTCTTCACTGAAGACAGGTGCAACCCTTGTCATTGTGCCGAAGCAGCTGTTTTCACAGCCGGCACCGCTGTTGGATTATCTCTGTGACCATGAAGTGACGGTGATGATCTGGGCAGTATCGGCGCTTTGCCTGATCAGTATTTTTCATGGATTGGATTATAAAGTGCCTGCAAAGGTTCGAAAAGTATTGTTCAGCGGTGAAGTGATGCCGCCGAAGCATCTGAAAGCCTGGATGGACCATCTGCCGGAAGCAGATTTTATTAATTTATATGGTCCGACGGAGATCACATGTAACTGTACATACCACAGAATTGACAGGAACCGTGATTATTCAGAGGGCGTCCCTGTCGGAAAGGCATTTCCGAATGAGCATGTCTTTTTGCTGGATGAACAGGATCATGAGATAACAGAACCGGACAAGGCAGGTGAGATCTGTGTGCGCGGTACAGCGCTGGCCCTTGGCTATTATCGGATGCCGGAGCAGACAGCGGAGCATTTTGTACAGAATCCACTGAATCATTGTTACCCGGAACTGATTTACAGAACCGGAGATCTGGGTCGGTATAATGAATATGGAGAAATCCTTTTTGGCGGCAGGAAGGATTATCAGATTAAGTATATGGGACACCGGATCGAACTTGAAGAGATCGAGCGCGCCATGGAGGACATTGAGGGCATCAGCAGAGCCTGCTGTATTTTTGATGAGAAGAAGTCGAAATTGTATGGCTTTTATGTGGGCGAAATCGAGAAAAAGGAACTGCATCACCGGATGAGCAGCAGTCTGCCGCCGTTCATGGTGCCGGGGGCTTTGAGAAAGGTGGAGCAGATGCCGCTTACCAAGAATGGCAAGACGGACAGAAAAGCATTGATGGAGAAACATGCAAAGGGGGCGAGAGCATGATGACAGATGAACAGATGATGGCATTGGCCCAGACCTATCAGACACCGATGCATATTTTTGATATGGCGATATTGAAGAAGCGGGTTGCTTTTTTGAAAAGTCATCTGCCTGAGAAGGTTTCATTGTGTTATGCAGTGAAAGCGAATACATTTATTATTAAGGAATTATGCGGACAGGTAGAACGTTTTGAAGTGTGTTCTCCAGGGGAATTGGCGATTTGCCGTCGGCTGCAGATCCCGATGCACCAGGTGGTTTTATCCGGTGTGTATAAGACGCCGGCAGTTATGGAGGCTCTTTTCAGGGACGGTGTAGATATCGGTATTTTTACGGCGGAATCCATGGAACAGTATTTGCTGTTGGCCGGGCTTGCCGAGCGATATATGATGAAGATCAGACTGCTGCTCAGATTGACAAGCGGCAATCAGTTCGGCATGGATGAGAACGTGTTGATTCAGACAATCCGCATGAGCCGTTCGAATGAATGGGTGGAAGTGGAAGGAATCCAGTTCTTTTCAGGGACTCAGAAGACTTCTGTCAAAAAGCTCAGACGGGAACTGACATATGTGGATGCCTTTATTCAGAGACTGGAAACGGAGGAAGGTTTTCGGGTGAAAGAACTTGAATTCGGACCGGGACTTCCTGTATTCTATTTCCAGGGCGATGATTTTGATGAAGTTTCATTTTTGGCAGAGTTTTCGGAAATGCTGAGTGAGATGACCAGTCAGGTGAAACTGACCTTTGAGCTTGGCAGAAGTATAGCTGCATCCTGCGGAACCTATATGACTTCTGTTGTGGATGCCAAGGTGAACAAGAAGCAGAATTATGCCATTGTGGATGGCGGTATTCATCAGCTGGTTTATTATGGACAGTCTATGGCAATGAAACATCCGTATTGTCATGTGCTGCCTGAAAAACAGGAAGGTGAAACCATGGACTGGAATCTATTTGGTTCTCTGTGCACAGTGAATGATATACTGGTGAAGCAGATGCCGGTCAGAGATCTGACGGTGGGAGATGTCATTGTCTTTGAAAATACAGGGGCCTATTCAACAACAGAAGGCATTGCGTTGTTTCTGAGCAGAGATCTTCCGAAGATTCTTTTGAGAAAAGAGGATGGGGAGATTCATGTGCTGCGGGACAGCATTGACACCGATCCGCTGAATACACCGAATTATCATGAATAGACAAGCGGATTGAAATTATGCAGCGCATGCTGCATACATTATGGAAGGAGATTATGAATGATGAAAGAGCAGATTATTGAGATTTTAGAGGATATCCAGCCGGAGGCAGATTATGAGACATGTCAGACATTAATTGATGACCATATTCTGACATCTTTGGATGTTTTATCATTGGTGGCTGAACTGGAAGATGAATTTGATGTAACAATTCCTACAGTTGAGATTATTCCATCCAATTTTAATTCAGTGGATGCAATTGCGGCAATGGTTGAAAGACTTCAGGAAGAGGGCTAGGAATGAAGTCCTACGTTGCACCGTTATATCTGCTGGTATTTCTTCCGGCAGTTGTATTTTTATATAATATTGTCCCTAAGAAACTGCGTCCGGTGGTATTGCTTCTGGCAAGTTACCTATTCTTCTGGAGTATCAGTGGCAAATTGATTTTGTTTTTGCTTATTTCCACATTTTCAATCCATCATTTTGGGTTGTGGCTGTCAAGCCTTCAGGAAGAACGTAATCGGATTCTTGCCGAAACAGAGCGCCCTGAAAGAAAGGCTGTGAAAGCTGAATATATACGTCGTCAGAGATGGGTTATTTTCCTGGCTGTCTGCATACATATAGGAACGCTGCTTGTGCTGAAGTACACGGCCTTTTTCGGTCAGAATTTGAATTCGTTGCTGGCATTGGCAGGGGTTGACTGGACATGGAAGATCCCTAAAATGGTGATGCCGATCGGTATTTCTTTTTACACCATGCAGGCGATGTCCTATATTCTGGATGTTTACCGGGAAACGCTGAAGCCGGATAAGAATATCGGACGGCTGGCGCTTTATATGGCTTTCTTTCCGTCCATGATGGAGGGACCGATCTGCAGATATAATGATGATGCGGTAAGCTTATGGGAAGGCAGAAGAAGCAGTGTTCAGAATCTTGTCTTTGGTGCTGAACGTATTTTGTATGGTGTCATGAAGAAAATGGTCATTGCAGACCGATTGAATATTATGATCAAGACACTGTATTCCGGTTATGCGGATTATGACGGCGGCATGATGGTTGTGGCTGCTATTGCTTATACCTGTCAGCTTTATATGGAATTTTCGGGAACCATGGATGTGGTTATCGGAAGTGCGGAACTCTTTGGTATCGTTCTTCCGGAGAATTTTAAGCGTCCGTTTTTTTCAAAGAGTATTTCGGAATTCTGGACACGCTGGCACATTACATTAGGTACATGGTTCAGAGACTATATTTTCTACCCGATTTCTATGTCAAAGCCTATGAAACGTCTTACATCAAAGGCAAGGAAGAAGATCGGTAATCATTTCGGACCATTGATTGCCGGTTCTATTGCACTTTTTGTTGTGTGGCTGTTCAATGGATTATGGCATGGTGCCGGATGGCATTACATTTGTTTCGGTATGTATCACTTTGTACTGATCGCCTCTGCCAATGCGGTTGAACCTTATACCAAGAAGTTCCTTGAGAAGCTGCATATTCGCCGCGAAGAAGGCGGCTATAAGTGTTTCAGAATCGTAAGAACCGCATTGCTTGTATGTATTGGCGAGCTGATATTCAGAGCCGACAGTCTCAGGATTGCCATGCGCATGCTGAAAAAGATGTTCACAGACTTCACATTCAGATCTTTTACAGACGGTACGCTGCTGAATCTTGGTATGGACAAGCATGATTTCCTGATTGTGGCGGTTTCGGTATTGATTGTGTTGGTGATCAGCATTGCCAACGAAAGAGGAATCTGCATTCGTCAGAAACTGGCAGAGAAAAAGGTTGTTGTTCGATGGGCTGTTGTCTACGGACTTATTTTATTCTGTATTATATTTGGTGCGTATGGTATGAATTATACACCGGTCGATCCGATTTATGCAGGATTTTAGGAGGGACAGCAGATGAAGAGATATTTAAAGACAGCTTTGCGCTTTATCCTGTTCTGTGTGATCTTTATGGTCATTCTGATGCTTTTGTCCAAGGTGTTTGTGCCGAAGGATAATCAGAAATCGGCAGGAATGGAAGCGGTACAGAGTAATGGTATTCTTGGGGAACCGGACAACACGATGGATTATCTGGTAGTGGGAGACAGCGAGACCTACAGTTCGATCACACCGATGGAGATCTGGCGTCAATACGGCTATACAGGTTATGTTTGCGGAACCGGCGGCCAGCATCTTTATGATACAGAGCGTTTTCTGGCCCAGGCTCTGAAAAAGCAGTCCCCGAAGTATGTCATTCTTGAAACGAATGCCCTGTATCGGAAGACGGCTTATGAAAAGGTTCTTAAGTCCCAGCTGGAAAAGTATTTTCAGATTTTCAGGTATCATGATCGCTGGAAGAGTCTGACGCTCAATGATTTTACTGGATCCGTCAACTATACATGGACCAATGACTACAAGGGTTACCGGTATGAGAACAAAGTGGTACCTGCAGCTTTGAAAGATTATATGAAGCAGACAGATCAGAAAGCAAAGATCTCGGCCATCAACCAATATTATGTTGAGCAGATGATCAAATTGTGCAGGAAAAATAATGTCGAGCTGATATTGGTCAGCACACCGAGCATTAAGAACTGGAATTATGCCAAGCACAATGGCATACAGGCCCTGGCTGATCAGTATGGACTGGAATATTATGATCTGAATCTGATGCCGGATCAGGTGAAGATAGACTGGAAGAAGGATACCCGTGATAAAGGCGACCATTTGAATCATACAGGCGCCGTGCAGGTCAGTGACTGGTTGGGCGCTTTCTTCCACAGTAAAAATACACTGACGGATCACCGTCAGGAGACGGCATACAGTCAATGGAATGATGCATTGGGAAGATATGATCAACAAATTGCTGATGGAACAGCATATGAGATATCCCATTGCAAGAAATAACAGTTGGGGGCAGGCTGTTTGCCGGATAGGACTGTGAAAGGAACTACACATTATGGGGTATAATATATTACTTGTGGCGGATGACAGAGAAACAAAGGAATTGCTTATGCTGCATTTGAACAGCAATGGGTTTACGGTTGATATTGCAGAAAATGAGGAGATGTTTAATGTCTGTTTCGGGCATCAGAAGGCGAATTTGATTCTGATTGATATGATGATGAAAAGTCTCAACATATATGAATTGATCAGAGTGATCCGCTTGAAGAGTAATCTGCCGATCATATTGATCGCAGATAAAGAGAATGATGCCAATCGTATTCTGGGATTGAATCTTGGGGCAGATGCCTGTGTGATAAAGCCGTACAATCCTCTGGAGGTTATAGCAGAGGTGCAGGCTATGTTAAGGCGCTACTATGAACTTGGATGCGGCGGCAGAGTACCCGGAGAAACGATGGTATTACGCGTGGGAGAACTGGTGTTGGATACGGAGGCTTTTGTATTGAGAAAAAACGGCAATGTGCTTTCTCTGACATCGGCGGAATTGAAAATCCTTGCGAAACTCATGCGTTCTCCGAAACGGGTTTTTACAAAAACACAGTTGTGTGAATGCATCAATGGCAGATATTATGAAAATGATGATCGGACAATGATGGTTCATATTTCCAATATCCGTGCTAAGATTGAGGATGACCCGGCCAACCCGAAGTATATCAAAACCGTCCGCGGATTGGGATACAAAATCGACAGTGATGATTAATCATAGAAGAATTGCATTAATTTTCAAAAAAACTGTTGACAAATAGAGGGTATCTGCGATACAATACCACCTGTAAAGTAAAAATACTTTACAGGTGGTGCTGTTTTATGGAGAAATTTATTGAAGAAGCGTTGCTTTATGATTTTTATGGAGAGCTGTTGACAGAGCATCAGAAGCTGATCTATGAGGATTTTGTTTTGAATGATCTGTCCCTGAGTGAAATCGCGGAAGACCGTGAGATCAGCAGGCAGGGCGTGTATGACATTGTCAGACGCTGCAGGAAACAGCTTCAGGGATATGAAGCGAAGCTTCATCTTGTTGCGAAATTTATTCATACGAAGGAACGCGTCGCAGAGATCAATCATTATGCGAACGAGATTCTTGAGCATCAGGAGGATCATCAGAGGATGATAGAATGTATTAACAGGATTGAGATGCTGTCCAATACAATCGTAGAAGAATTGTAGAACCGGAGGCGAAGCTATGGCATTTGAAAGTTTATCGGACAAATTGCAGAATGTATTTAAAAACTTAAGAAGCAAAGGCCGTTTAACAGAAGCAGATGTGAAAGCGTCACTGAAGGAAGTTAAAATGGCGCTTCTTGAAGCGGATGTTAACTTTAAGGTTGTGAAGCAATTTATTAACTCCGTGACAGAGCGGGCAGTTGGTCAGGATGTGATGAACAGTCTGACACCCGGACAGATGGTCATTAAGATTGTCAATGAAGAGATGGTTGCTCTCATGGGCAGTGAGACTACAGAGATCAAGCTGAACAACAGCAACGAACTGACAGTCATTATGATGGCTGGTCTACAGGGTGCAGGTAAGACGACCACTTCTGCGAAGATTGCAGGCAAGCTGAAAGCAAAGGGACGCAAGCCTCTGCTGGTAGCCTGTGATGTATACAGACCGGCAGCCATCAAACAGCTGCAGGTGAATGGTGAGAAGCAGGGTGTGCCTGTTTTCTCCATGGGAGATCATCAGAATCCCGTTGATATTGCGAAGGCAGCCATTGAGCATGCGAAGAACAATGATTTGAATGTAGTGATTCTCGATACAGCTGGTCGACTTCATGTGGATGAGACCATGATGGAAGAGTTGGCGAATATTCAGAAGGCTATCAAGGTAGACCAGACAATATTTGTTGTGGATGCCATGACAGGTCAGGACGCAGTCAATGTTGCGAAGTCCTTTAATGAACAGATTGAGTTGGATGGTGTGATTCTGACGAAGATGGACGGCGATACCCGAGGCGGTGCGGCATTATCCATCCGAGCAGTGACAGGCAAGCCGATTCTGTATGTTGGTATGGGTGAGAAACTCTCTGATCTTGAGCAGTTCTATCCGGATCGTATGGCATCAAGAATCCTTGGTATGGGTGATATCCTGACATTGATCGACAAGGCTCAGAGCCAGATTGATGAGGATAAGGCCAGAGAGCTGAATCAGAAGATCAAGAAGGCGACATTTGGTTATGATGATCTGTTGGAATCACTGAATCAGGTGAAGAATATGGGCGGCATTACAGATATGCTTTCCATGCTTCCGGGTGTAGGCAGTCAGCTGAAGAATGTTGAGGTTGATGACAGTCAGTTCAGCCGGATTGAAGCAATTATTCTTTCCATGACACCGCAGGAACGTGCGAATCCGGATTTGATCAATCCGAGCCGCAAGAAGCGAATTGCACAGGGTGCAGGCGTGGATATCAGTGAAGTGAACAAGTTGGCCAAGATGCTTGAACAGATGAAGAAGATGATGAAGCAGTTTGGTGGAAGCTTACCTAAGGCAGGCAAAAGAGGAAAATTCAAATTTCCTTTTAGTATATAATTAATTTTTTCAGGAGGTGAAAGAACATGGCAGTTAAAATCAGATTAAGAAGAATGGGTCAGAAGAAGGCTCCTTTTTATAGAATCATCGTAGCAGATTCCAGATCCCCAAGAGATGGTAAATTCATCGAAGAGATCGGTTACTACAATCCAAACGTTGAACCAAGTGATGTAAAGGTTAACGAAGAGCTCGCTCAGAAATGGTTATCTACAGGCGCTCAGCCAACAGAAATCGTTAGCAGACTTTTCAAGAACGCTGGCATCATTAAATAATTGATTTACAGTGGGGGAATCTGTAATGAAAGAATTAGTAGAAGTTATTGCTACTTCACTCGTAGATCACCCGGAAGAAGTTGTCGTTACAGAAACTGTAACTGACAAGTCTATCGTCTTAGAGCTCAAAGTGGCTCCTGATGATATGGGAAAGGTTATTGGCAAGCAGGGACGTATCGCGAAAGCAATCCGTACCGTTGTCAAATCTGCAGCGTCTAAGGATGATAAGAAAGTCATTGTAGAAATATTGCAGTAGAAACTGGGAGCTGTCGCGGTTGTTCTGGAAAGGCTTTGGCCTTTCGGAATATGCGGCGGCTTTTTGTGTCATAGATGATTTAATTGAGATATCACATGGAACAATTTTGGGGAATTTCTCGGTTTTATATATAAAGGAAGGAAAACGATGGAAAAATATTTGCGCGTAGGTGTTATTTCGTCTTCTCACGGTGTGAGAGGAGAAGCCAAGGTATTTCCTACAACAGATGATGTACAGCGTTTTAAGAAGCTGAAGACCTGTATCCTCGATACAGGCAGAGAATATAAGGAGCTTCATATAGAAGGTGTCAAGTTCTTCAAACAGATGGTCATTTTGAAGTTCAAAGAGATAACATCCATTGATGAAGTGATGCAGTATAAGGGCAAGGATCTTCTTGTTACCAGAGATCAGGCAGTAAAGTTGGAAGAGAATGAATATTTCATCTGTGATCTGATCGGCCTGAAGGTTGTTACAGATGAAGGTGAAGATTTTGGCGTTCTGACAGATGTGATTCAGACCGGTGCCAATGATGTGTATGCGGTGAAATGCCCAAATGGCAAAGAAGTACTGCTGCCGGTCATTGATGAATGCATCCTGGATGTGGATCTTGAGAGACAGCAGGTAACAGCTCATATCATGCCTGGACTTGTTGACTGATAGGAGAGAAGTATGGATTTTCATGTAATGACATTATTTCCGGATATGATAATGCAGGGACTTTCTGACAGTGTGATCGGCCGTGCCGTCAGAAAAGGAACCATCGGCCTGCATACAGTGAATATCCGTGATTATTCTCTGGATAAGCATAAACATGTGGATGATTATCCTTATGGCGGAGGCGCAGGTATGGTTATGCAGCCGGAGCCGATTTATGCCTGCTATCAGGATATCGTCGGCAAGATGGATAAAAAGCCCCGTGTGATCTACATGACGCCTCAGGGCAGAGTTTTCAGCCAGGAAATTGCTGAAGAATTGTCAAAGGAAGAATCTCTGATTTTTCTTTGCGGTCATTATGAGGGCATTGATGAGCGTGTGTTGGATGAGATTGTCACAGACCATCTTTCTATTGGCGATTATGTCCTGACCGGTGGCGAACTGCCGGCCATGGTGATGATCGATACCATTGCCCGACTGGTACCGGGTGTACTCAACAACAGTGAATCTGCGGAGTATGACTCTTTCCAGGATGGTCTTTTGGAATATCCCCAGTATACAAGGCCGGAGATCTGGCATGACAAGCAGGTACCGGAAGTCCTTTTGTCCGGGCATCATGGCAATATTGAGAAGTGGCGCAGACAGCAGTCTTTGAAGCGGACCTTTGAGAGAAGGCCGGAACTGCTGGAACAGGAGGAAGTGCAGGAGGCTTTGACGAAGAAGGACAGAGAATATCTGTCAGAGCTGGAAAATCCTGAGGACACATTGTAAAAGTTTTGAAGGAATCAAAGAAAATCGTCAAAATGACTTGCATTTCGGTGAATCCTATGATAAAATGTAATGCGCTGGTGCGTAAGCGTATCACTGCAGTTGCTGTTTAGCTGATGTACGAGTGATATTTGGCACCGGCGGTAATTGTAAGAAATGGATGGTCCTCTGCTGCAGGAGAATGCATTAAGAACATCTGGATATTATAAGGAGGTTCATTATGAACGATATTATTAAAAGCATTGAAGAAGCTCAGTTAAAATCTGATATTACACCATTTTCTGTTGGCGATACAGTTAAAGTATACGCTAAAGTAAAAGAAGGCAACAGAGAAAGAACACAGGTTTTCGAAGGAACTGTTATTAAGAGACAGAACGGCAGCAACCGTGAAACATTTACAGTTAGAAAGAGCTCTAACGGTATCGGCGTTGAGAAGACATGGCCGCTTCATTCCCCAATCGTTGAGAAGATTGAAGTTACAAGACGTGGTAAAGTAAGACGTGCGAAACTGTTCTACTTAAGAGACAGAGTTGGTAAGAAAGCTAAAGTTAAAGAATTGGTTAAATAATCAGTAAACACAGAAGTAAGATAATTGGGACAAATACATATGTACTTGTCCCATTTTCTTTAGTGAGGGCGGTAAATGAGAAAAGTTCCATTATCAAAGAAGCAAAAGCATGCAGAGAAGATTAAGAAGACATTGATCCATGTCGGTATCTGGCTTCTTGGGCTGCTGATAGTTATTGCGCTTGGTGTTTTTTCGGTGCGTGGTTTTGGCATTAAGACAGTGATCATTGATCAGTCGATGAACCCGACACTGCAGAATGAAGATGTTGTATTGCTGAATAAGCTCTCTTATAAGATAGGTTCACCGAAGCGGATGGATGTTGTTGCTGTCAGAATCGGTGCATCCGAGAACAGTCCGACCTATGTGCGGAGAATTATCGGTCTTCCGGGGGAGACTGTACAGATCAAAGACGGCAAGGTGTATATCGATGACACTGAACTGGAACTGACATTTAATGATGCGGCCATAGAGAATGCCGGTGTCGCCGAGAAGGGTGAGACCCTTGGGGACAATGAGTATTTTGTTTTATGTGATGATTATAATAATAACCGGGATGACAGCCGATTAGACAGTATAGGAACCATTGATTCGGATCAGATTCTCGGCAAGGTATGGCTGATCCGTTCACCACTGTCACGCCTTGGTCTGGTACATTAAACACAGGACATTATTGAAACTGAACAGTTAAGAACAGGAGAATTTATGAATATACAGTGGTATCCGGGACATATGACGAAAGCACGTCGTATGATGCAGGAAGATATTAAGCTTATTGATATTGTGATTGAACTGGTGGATGCAAGACTGCCTCTGGCCAGCAAGAATCCTGATATTGATGATCTGGCGAAGGGGAAGGCAAGGCTGATCCTTCTGAATAAATCAGATATGGCCGATCTGAAGTACACAAAGCTTTGGGAGAGCTATTTCAAGGCAAAAGGATTTTTTGTACTTCAGATCAACGCACGTACCGGTGCCGGTATGAAAGCTGTTACCGGTGTTGTTAATGAGGCGTGCAAAGAGAAGATTGAACGTGACCGCAGACGAGGCATTAAGAATCGCCCGATCAGAGCGATGATCGTGGGTATTCCGAATGTAGGAAAGTCCACGTTTATCAACAGCTATGCGGGCAAAGCCTGCACAAAGACCGGCAACAAACCGGGTGTAACAAAGGGCAAACAGTGGATCAAGCTGAACAAGAATGTTGAACTTTTGGATACGCCGGGAATTTTGTGGCCGAAGTTCGAAGATCAGGCAGTAGGGCAGAAGCTTGCTATTTCAGGATCGATCAAGGATGATATCCTGAATATTACAGAACTTGCCATGAAGCTGGCAGATTATATGAGTAAGAATTATCCGGGAGCGATGGCTTCTCGTTATGGTATTGAAGAGAGTGACGACAGTGTGAAGGTACTGGCGGATATTGCCATTGCCAAATGTTGTTTGATGAAAGGCGGAGAGCCGAATATCGACAAGGCAGCTTCCATGTTGATTGATGATTTCAGAAGTCTCAGACTTGGAAAGGTGACACTGGAACAGCCGCCTCAGTCAGAAGAGGAATGATAGAAATTGATTCAGGAAAAGATTGAGATAATCAGAGATAAGTTCAAGAATGCATCAATAGAAACACTGCCGGAATTGATGACAACTTACCGGGAAGATGGTCGAATTGGTGTCGGCAAGATTCTGGAAAGGGCACAGAAGAAGCTGGATGCGTACAACAAAGAACTTGATCGTGTGCAGAAGATGCTTTCTTATGAAAGACAGTATGGAGAATGCGGTGTTATCTGCGGCATTGATGAAGCCGGACGGGGGCCTTTAGCCGGTCCTGTTGTTGCAGCGGCTGTCATTTTGGATATAAACTGTCCGATCCTTTATGTCAATGATTCTAAGAAGCTTTCAGAGAAGAAGCGGGAAGAATTGTACGATGAGATTATGGAGAAGGCTGTCAGTGTGGGTGTAGGCATTGCGTCACCGGAGACGATTGATGAGATTAATATTCTTCAGGCAGATTATGTGGCCATGCGGGAGGCTGTGAGTCAGTTGACACCGAAGCCGGAAGTATTCTTAAATGATGCGGTGACCATTCCGGGCATTGATGGCAGACAGGTGCCGATTATCAAGGGCGATGCCAAAAGTCTTTCTATTGCAGCGGCCAGTATCATTGCAAAGGTGACAAGGGATCGTATGATGCGTGAGTATGACAAACTGTTTCCTGAGTATGATTTTGCAAAGAATAAAGGATATGGAACGGCGGAGCATGTGGCGGCGCTAAAGACATTTGGACCAACGCCGATTCACAGAAGAAGTTTTATATCCAATTTCATTTAGTGGGGGACAGTGTATGAACCATGTCGAGAAAGGCCATTATTATGAGCAGGAGGCTGCAGATTATCTGATATCCTGTGGCTATCGGATTTTGGAAACGAATTACCGATGCCGTCATGCAGAGATTGACCTGATCGCCATGGATGGTGACTATCTTGTTTTTGTGGAAGTCAAATACAGACAGTCTGACAGGTTACAGTCACCCTCTGAAGCAGTTGATGGGAAGAAGCAGCGACAGATCAGTCTGGCTGCAAATCAATATTTGCTGCAGCATAAGGTGAGTGAGGAACAGCTTTGCAGGTTTGATGTAGTTGCTTTTTTGAAGGAACGGCCGATTTTATATAAGAATGCATTTGAGTATCAGGGAGCGAAAGGATGGTAGCAGTGACAGGAAGCGGAACAACAGAATTAAAAGAGAAAAATCATGTGCCGTATATACAGTTTAAGAATTTGTCTGCCACAGGCATTGTGAAGCATGGCTTTTCAACAAGAAAAGGCGGTGTGAGTACCGGTATTTTTTCGTCGATGAATCTGAATTTCAAGCGCGGAGATGATCCGGATGCCGTGTTGGAGAATTATCGCAGAATGGCTGCTGCTCTGAATATGCGTGTGGAAGATATGGTTTTGTCTGATCAGACGCATACAACCAATGTCCGTGTCATCACAGAGGAGGACAGGGGCAAAGGCATTTTGAAACCGCAGGATTACAGTGATGTGGACGGCATGATCACCAATGTTCCGGGACTTGTTCTTGTGACATCTTATGCGGATTGTGTGCCGCTTTATTTCGTTGATCCGGTTAGAAAAGCCATCGGTCTGTCTCATTCGGGCTGGAAGGGAACGGTTGGTCATATCGGACAGAAGACCGTTGAGAAGATGCATGAGGTCTATGGTTCAGAGCCGAAGGATATCGTTGCAGCCATTGGCCCTTCTATCTGCCAGAGCTGTTATGAGGTCAGCGAGGATGTGGCGGAGGCTTTCAGAGCCAATTTTACGGACAATGAGGCGGCAGATATTTTGCTTGATAAAGGTAATGGCAAGTATCAGCTGGATTTGTGGAAAGCCAATTGGTATGTACTGACAGATGCAGGCATTCTGCCGGAACATTTATCTGTGACAGATCTCTGCACAGCTTGTCATCCGGACCTTTTGTGGTCCCATCGAAAGACAAATGGGCAAAGAGGTGGTTTATCTGCGTTTCTGTCCCTGATCGATACGTCTGTTTAGAAAACGGAGTAGAAGAATTATGAAGAAACATTTACATGTGATCCAGTCAATTGTTCCCGGCAGTATTGCAGAGGAAATGGAGCTGCAGCCCGGTGATACAGTTCTTGCTATCAATGGCCAGGATATCGAGGATGTGTTTGACTATCATTATCTGGTCAATGATGAATATATTGAAATGCTGATCCGCACGGCTGATGGAACGGAAGAAGTGCTGGAGATTGAGAAGGATTACGATGAAGATATCGGTATTGTTTTTGAATCCAGTCTGATGGATGATTATCGTTCCTGCAGCAATAACTGTATTTTCTGCTTTATCGATCAGCTTCCGAAGGGCATGCGTGAGACGATGTATTTCAAGGATGATGATTCCAGACTATCCTTCCTTCAGGGCAATTATATTACTATGACGAACATGAAGGACGAGGCGTTGGAGCGTATCATTCGATACAAGCTGGAACCCATCAATGTTTCAGTGCATACAACCAATCCGGAACTGCGGTGTATGATGCTGCACAACCGTTTTGCGGGCAAGATCATGGAGCAGCTTCAGAAACTTTATGAGGGCGGTATTATCATGAATGGTCAGATCGTTCTCTGCAAGAACGTCAACGATGGTGAAGAACTGGAGAGAAGTATTCGTGACCTGTCCGGCTTTATCCCGAACATTGAGAGCGTTTCTGTGGTACCGGTAGGCCTTTCTGACCACAGAGAGGGCCTTTATCCGTTGGAACCTTTTAACAGGGAGGACGCCAGAGAAGTTATTGCCTGCATTGAGAAATGGCAGAAGAAGCTGTATGAGGAGTATGGTACACACTTTATCCATGCTTCGGATGAATGGTATCTTCTGGCGGGATATGAGATGCCGGAGGAAGAACGCTATGACGGTTATCTTCAGCTGGAAAATGGCGTTGGTATGATCCGTCTTCTGACGGAGGAGTTTCATGAGGGCCTGAAAGAAGCTGTTACAAACGGCAAAAAGCGCCATGTGGCGATTGCAACAGGACATTCTGCTGTGGGAACCATTCGAAAACTGGCAGAAGAGCTTTGTGAGAAGTTCCCTAATGTGACCGTAGATGTCTATGAAATTGTGAATCATTTTTTTGGAGAACAGATAACGGTTTCAGGGCTGATGACAGGAACAGATCTGAAGGAACAGCTTCAGGGCAAAGATCTCGGTGAGACGCTGCTGCTTCCGGTCAATATTCTTCGAAGTGGTGAGGATGTGCAGATACTTTTGGATGATATAACGATTCCTGAACTTGAAAATACTTTACAAATTCCGATTTCGATTGTACAATCAAACGGACAGGACCTGGTAGATAAAATTCTGGGAAGAGGTGAGATAGATGAGTAAACCAATTGTGGCCATTATAGGTAGGCCTAATGTAGGTAAATCAACTTTATTTAATGCCCTGGCAGGACAGCAGATTTCTATTGTCAAGGATACGCCGGGAGTAACAAGAGACCGAATTTATGCAGATGTAAACTGGTTGAATACACAGTTTACAATGATTGATACAGGTGGTATTGAACCATCTACCAATGATCTGATCTTGAAGAGCATGCGTGAGCAGGCAGAGATCGCCATTGAGACAGCGGATGTGATCATCTTTCTGACGGATGTGCGTCAGGGGGTTGTAGATGCGGATTTCCAGGTTGCCAATATGATTCGTCGTTCTGGCAAGCCGGTTGTTCTCGTTGTCAACAAGGTGGATAATTTCAAGACTATGATGGCGGATGTCTATGAATTCTATAATTTAGGACTGGGAGATCCGATGCCGATCAGCGGCAATTCCAAGCTTGGACTGGGTGATATGCTGGATGAAGTCATCAAGCATTTTAAACCGGGTACAGCAGAAGAAGAGGAAGATGAACGTCCGCATGTTGCTATTGTGGGTAAACCGAATGTAGGCAAGTCATCCCTGATCAACAAACTGACAGGTGAGAATCGTGTCATTGTCAGCAATATTGCCGGTACAACACGTGATGCCATCGATACGGTGATCAAGCACAACGGCAAGGAATATGTTTTTATTGATACAGCAGGTCTGCGCCGTAAGAGCAAGATCAAGGAGGATATTGAACGTTACAGTATTATCCGTACGGTTTCGGCGGTGGAGCGTGCCAATGTGGTGGTTCTGATGATCGATGCCAAGGAAGGTGTGACAGAACAGGATGCCAAGATTGCAGGTATTGCCCATGAGCGCGGCAAGGGTATGATTATTGCAGTCAATAAGTGGGATGCCATCGAGAAAGATGACAAGACCATGAACAAGTTTACCAAGGATGTCAGAGAGAAGCTGGCATTTATGCCATATGCAGAGATGCTGTTTATCTCGGCAGAGACAGGTCAGAGACTGCCGAAGCTTTTTGATACCATCGATGCGGTTATTGAGAATCATGCAATGCGTATCGGTACAGGTGTCCTCAATGAGATCCTCAGTGAGGCTGTTGCCATGAAACAGCCGCCATCAGATAAGGGCAGACGTCTGCGTCTTTACTATATTACACAGGTATCTGTCAAGCCGCCGACATTTGTCATCTTTATCAACGATAAGGAACTGACACATTTCTCTTATACCCGTTATATCGAGAATCAGATTCGTGAAACTTTCGGATTCCGCGGTACGCCGCTTCACTTTATCTATCGTGAAAGAAAGGATAAGGGTTAAAAATGGCAATTAAAGTCATTATCTGTCTGGTACTGGGTTATATTTTCGGCTGTTTTCAGACAGGCTATTTCTATGGCAAATTATTCAAGGGAATTGATGTCCGCAATTACGGCAGCGGCAATGCCGGAACAACCAATACCCTTCGAACCCTGGGCAAACCCGCCGGCTATATTGTCTTTCTCGGGGATGCCCTGAAAGCGGTATTTGCCGTCTGGATTGTGAGATATCTGCTGTTTCCGGGACTTGGTGATGTAACGAAGATTCTGGAGACTGTCACAGCTCTTGGTGTTGTTCTCGGGCACAATTATCCCTTTTATATGCATTTTAAGGGTGGTAAGGGGATTGCGGCAACCGGCGGCTTCATGTTTGCGCTGGATGTGCGTATTGCCCTGATCGCTGCAATTGTATTTGCAGTTGTATTCTTTACAACCCGATATGTCTCCGTGGGTTCTTTGACCATTACGGCACTGTTTCCGATTCTGATGCTGATCTTTTATCCTGGACAGTGGGTGGTGTTTGGACTCAGTCTGATATTCACGGCACTGGCCTGGTGGCGGCATCGGGCGAATATTAAGCGGCTGATGAATGGGACAGAGAATAAATTTGAGAAAAAGAAAAGGTAAAAGAGTACAAATTGCGAAACTTCACGTTTATCGAAAGAATCCGTGTTCAACGATTCAAAGCAGGCACGTTTGCACTGCCTAATGCTGGCAGCAGTACATAAGGTTCTAAAGAACAGGACCTAAGTATTGGCCGGTATTGGCCGCATTAGAAGCACCTGCTTATGAATGCGTTGAACACGGATTCTTTTTGTAGGTTGAGAGTTTCATAATTTTTCTATTTCTCTGATGGAGAACACAGCTGATTGGAGAAGGTGTCGGAAGTATCTATTGAAAATAAAATGTGTTTAGCTGGTTGTAGCGCCTGGAATTTTTTATTATAATAAAAAGAAAAGAAAAGGGAGTATTGAAAAGTCATGTTTGAAGACAAAAGTATACAAATTATTTTCGGTGTTATTTTTTGTATAATATTAATTGTCTTTATTAAGAATATAGTAGGATTTTTAGATCAAAAAAGAAACTATAGGGCAATGCAAATAGTAAAGAATACTAGTTTGCGGTATAAGGCTTTGATAGAATTGAACGATTCGTTTCATTTTTGTGATATAGAGAGAATTTACATATTTTCAAAAAACGTAAAATCTAAAGCTCAGTTTGACAGATTTAATTATGATAAATTTTTTGAAGAAAAAGTTAGAAAACTAATGCTTGTTTCTAAAGAGATTATGGATAACGTAAAGAAAAATGAGGAATTACTACCACATTATAATGAGCAATTGGATAAATTACCTTTATATGCAGGAATTTCTGAGGCAAAAATGAATAAAGTAACATATAAATTATATTCTAAATGGGAAAGAAAATTAATTGAGGAAAGTACATTGCATCCTGTTATAGAACCTAAATGGGAATGCAGTTGTTATTATATTAGTCCGAAAGGAAGAAATAGATATTCAAGTAAACGTCAATATTCATTAGAAGAAATGAAATATTATTATGATAAGAATGTAGAACAAGAAGAAAAAGTGTGTACAAAGGAATATCAACGTAAGTTGATGACCGATTCATTGAGGTATGATATCCTGAAAAGGGATGGCTTTAGATGTGTGATTTGTGGACGAACAGCTAATGATGGTGTTAAATTACATGTGGATCACATTATCCCAATAGCAAAGGGAGGAAAAACAGTTAAAGAAAATTTGCGTACATTATGTGAGGAATGTAATTGGGGAAAAAGAGATAAATATGATGAAGATGGTGTTAATTAGCTGAAGAGGGCGAAGGATTTGATGTAGAATACCATATAGTGTCCAGTGCACTCTTACTATAGACAGAAAATTATGACGTTTCTCTTAAATTTTCTAATAATGATTGCTGACTGAGAGATGCCATGCTATACTTAATATATATTAATGCAGTCATGATTGGTGTTTGAAAGGAGGCAGTTTATGAGAGATTTTCTGGTTTCGGGAACGATGCCGTATATTTTGATGATGTCAGTGTATTTTCTGGTAAGGTTTGTGATGTATCTTCTGCCTTCGAAGGCAAAGGGGACATTTCTTTTCAAGGCTCAGTGGCATTTTAAGAAGCCATGGTTGATTGTGCCGACTGTTGTTTTGGTTGTCGTTTATACAGGTTTTGGCCTTTGGTTTAGCGTGGATAAGATAGCGGACAGTGGATTAGAACGAATCTTGCAGTTGTGTCTGTTGTGCCTGCCGATTTTTTGGGTGGCGCTGATGTTTTTGCCGGAGAAAATTTATACAAACGGTGTTTCGCGGATCACACATTTCGATATGTGGCGTGAGATTGCAAGGGTTGAGCCAATCGGGGAGAATGCTTATAAGATTGTTCAGCGAAGTGGTGTAAAATATAAATTGTATCTGCATGAAGGCGATAGACTGCCTGTCAATTTGACAACACCAGATGATATAGGGACGGAAGCTTTTGAACAGTAGAATTTATAGAAGAATGTGTTCCTTAAATTGTCTGCTGCTCAGGAGAGAAAGTATTCTCCGATAGAGATAATTCATACGTCTAAGAGTCATACCTCTTTCATATAGTATATGGAATGATTGTAATATACTTATGGAAGGGGTATTTTTATGGATGAATTGCGTGTATATAGAGATATTCAGATGCGAACGGGCGGCGAGATCTATATCGGTGTTGTGGGGCCGGTACGTACGGGTAAATCTACTTTTATCAAACGTTTTATGGATCTGATGGTGCTGCCGGGAATTGACAATGTTCATGAGAGGGAACAGGCTAGGGATGAACTGCCCCAGAGTGCGGCAGGGCGGACGATTATGACGACGGAACCGAAGTTTATTCCGAAAGAAGCGGTTTCGGTTCATATTTCCGATGATATCCAGGTGAAGATACGATTGATCGACTGTGTTGGCTTTATGGTGGATGGGGCGTCGGGACATATGGAGGATGATAAGGACCGGATGGTTAAGACGCCGTGGTATGAGGATCCGATTCCTTTTACAAAGGCAGCGCATATCGGCACTCAGAAAGTGATCCGGGATCATTCTACCATCGGGCTTGTGATTACAACGGACGGCAGTTTCGGTGAGATTGCCGGGGAAAGTTTTGCGGCGGCAGAGGAGATGGCTGTAGGTGAGCTGAAACAAATTGGCAAGCCATTTATTGTGGTAGTGAATACAACCCGGCCTTATGCCATGGAAACCCAGGAATTGTGCCGCAGGAAGGAAGAAAAATACGATATTAAATGTCTGCCGTTTAACTGCGATCAGCTGAAACAGGAAGATATCCAGAAGATTATGGCAACGATGCTTTTGGAGTTTCCGGTATCTCAGATAGATTTTTATACACCGAAATGGTTCGATCTTTTGCCGGAGGAGGGGGAAGTCAAGACATCAGTGGCAGATACAGCCAGAGAGTATCTGATGAATGTTCGCCATCTGAAGGATGTGCGTCCGATGCAGGAGAAGCTGACCTGCCCATACATAAAGAAATGTTTTATTGAAACGGTGAGTATGAGCGACGGGAAAGTCATCTTTCATCTGGAGGTCGATCAGAAATATTATTACGAGCTGCTGTCAGAGTGGATGGGGATGCCAGTGAATGGGGACTACGCCTTTTACAGGATTCTCCGCCAATTGTCAGAAAATCAGACAGCATATTCAGCGGTATCTCAGGCGGTGGAATCTGCCAGAGCCAAAGGATACGGCGTGGTGGCACCAGAGAAAGAGGAGGTGCTTCTGGAGCCTCCGGTGCTTGTAAAACACGGCAACCGCTATGGTTTTAAGATCAAGGCAAAGGCACCTTCGATCCATATGATCAAAGCCGGAATTGAGACGGAGATCGCGCCGATTGTGGGTGATCAGGCCCAGGCGGAAGAATTGATCACATCCATGAATAATAGCCAGGAACAGGATCCGAAAGCCATCTGGGATACATTGATCTTTGGCAAAACTGTGGGACAGCTGGTGGAAGAAGGCATCCAGACGAAGGTCACCCGGATGTCGGAGAATAGTCAGGTTAAGATGCAGGAGGCCATTCAGAAGATTGTCAACGACGGCAATGGCAGTGTGATTTTTATTATTATTTAGTAGAAAATGTCGAAAATCGCAGAAAGGCAGGTGGTTTTCGACATTTTTTTGCGTATTGATGTATAGGAGATAGCTGATATAATAGTAATAAGGGAAAATGTCGCCTGTGATGCGACTTTATAATGTGAAAAAAGTGATATGCTGGTATAAAAGAAAACTTTTTTTATCAGGAGGGTGAACATTATGAGTAAAAAGGGATATAGCAGACCGGGATTATTTGGCGGCGTGAATCATTATGATGATTGATGGACGTAGGCAATTAGCAGAAGTCTGTGTTCGGCAGATGACTATAGTGGTTCAGTTGTGTGGATATAAGACAAAATCATCTTGAAAATATGAAAAAGGACTAAAACAATGCATACAAACCGAAATTACAAAACAACCTACAGAATCATCACAGCCATCCTTCTCATCCTCTGGGTTGCCTTCATTTTCAGCAATTCTATGGACAATGCGGATGCTTCCACGTTAAAGAGCGGTGCGGTGCTGGCATTGCTTAGACGTATTCTTGACAGTGAGGGGGCGGCCCTTACGGAGTTTATTGTTCGAAAGACAGCCCATTTTACAGAGTTTGCCATTGAAGGTGTGCTGCTGTTTTTGGTGGTGGAGGGTTATACCACGCGGCCGCTGCGGTTTCTCGGGTGGCCCCTGCTGGCCGGTTTGATGACAGCTCTTACGGATGAGACAATCCAGCTTTTTTCACCGGGGCGATCCTCTCAGGTGACGGATGTATGGATTGATTTTGCCGGAGTGGTGACAGGAACTTTACTGACTTTTTTGGTACAGGCTATTGTCCGCCGATGCAAAAAATCGTGAGATTTGCACGGCGGGCTTTTTTTGCCGCCGTTTTTATGTTAAAATGAGCGGTAGTAAATCTGTCGGGATAAGACTGACAGGAAAAGGAGAACAGAAAAATATGAACGTGACGATTTATACAGATGGTGCAGCCAGAGGCAACCCGGGACCCGGTGGATACGGGGCTGTTCTTGAATATATTGATACAAAGAATCAGCTGCATGTGAAGGAGTTATCGGCGGGATACCGCAGAACGACCAATAACCGGATGGAGCTTCTGGGGGTAATCACAGCTCTGGAGGCATTGAACCGTCCGTGCAATGTAACCCTCTATTCGGATTCCAAGTATGTGGTGGATGCTTTTAACCAGCACTGGGTAGATGGCTGGGTGCGAAAGGGATGGAAGCGGGGCAAGAATGAGCCTGTGAAGAATGTGGACCTCTGGAAGCGGCTTCTTCAGGCGAAGGCACCCCATGCAGTAAAATTTGTCTGGGTGAAAGGCCATGCAGGGCATCCGCAGAACGAGCGCTGCGATGAGCTGGCGACTTATGCGGCAGATAACGGTCCGCTTTTGGAGGATACAGGTGCCGAGTTGTAGGCGGTCGGATTAGGATATTTTCGGAAGATTTTGTAACTGTTCAGAGCCAAGCAAAATTTCAAAAAACAGGTATAAAATGCGTAGCATTTTGGAGGTTAGCTCTGAACAGTTACAAGATTTTATTGCTAAAAGAAAATGATAAAAGCAAAGTGGCTAATGGGAGTCAAAAAAATTAGAGATTACAATAGCAGATGAGTAAAATGATAAGATAGAAAGTGAACTGGAGGAATACAATGATACAATTTCCGGAAAAGTTTCAGGAAAGAATGCAGCAGATGCTCGGTGAGGAAGAGTATGCGGAGTTTTTGAAGAGCTATGATCTGCCTTTTCATAACGGATTAAGAATTAATACATGGAAAACTAACCCCCAGGAACTGCTTCAGCGGATGGGCGTGGATTTGAAGCAGGTGCCTTGGAATGAGACAGGATTTTATCTTGAGAATAAGAAGCAGTTTTCAAAACATCCTTATTATCAGGGCGGTCTTTATTATATTCAGGAGGCCAGCGCCATGCTGCCGGCAAAGCTTGTGAATGCACAGCCGGGAGAGAAGATTTTGGATATGTGCGCGGCACCGGGAGGTAAGAGTACGGCCATCGGTGCTGCTTTAAAAGGTAAGGGGCTGCTGATATCTAACGATATCAGTAAATCTAGAGCCAAGGCGCTTCTGCGCAATCTGGAGGGCTTTGGCATTATTAACAGTATTGTTGTCAGTGAGTATCCGGAGAAATTGTCCAGATATTTCCCTGAGTTTTTTGATAAAGTTTTGATTGATGCACCGTGTTCCGGCGAAGGCATGTTCCACAAGGAGCCTTCCATGACCGAGAGCTGGCTGAGAATGGGACCGGAGGAATATCATAAGCTGCAGATGGAGATTCTGACCTATGGTGCCAAAATGGTCCGTCCGGGCGGCAAATTAATATATTCTACATGTACATTTTCACCGGAAGAGGATGAGGGAAGCATTGCGTGGTTTCTGCGGGAGCATCCGGATTTCCATCTGGTGGAAGTAGACGATGATAAGGATTTATGCGGCTGTCATTGTATTGACCATGGTCATCCGGAGTGGGCAGACGGTAATCCTGAACTTACAAAGACAAGACGTCTCTGGCCACATCATCTTGAGGGCGAAGGACATTTTGCGGCTGTACTTTGCCGTGATGCGGACAGTGAACCGATGGGCGGCAAAGTGACTTTGGCATCCGTTCCGAAACTGCCGGCAGAGATGGAAAGCTTTTTCCAGTTTCTGGGCACAGAGGGCATCCATTATCCTTTTGACAAGAAACGTCTGCTTGTACAGAACGGCTATGTGCAGTATATTCCGGAGGGAATGCCGGAGCTGAAGGGCCTGCATATTATGCGAAGCGGATGGTTTTTAGGAGAACTCAAGAAGAAACGCTTTGAACCAAGCGGTGCCTTTGCCAGGGGCCTGACACCGGATGTCTGCGACAAAGTGATCGCTTATCCGGGAGACAGCGAAGAAGTAGTGCGCTATTTGAAATGCGAGACACTGCAGGTGGATCCGAATCTGAAGAATGGCTGGTATCTGATCTGCGTGGATGAATTTGCCCTGGGCTGGGGTAAAGTTTCAAATGGTACGTTGAAGAACAAATACCCATCTGGCTGGCGTCTTGTTTAAGATGTACTTATGCGGAAAGTTTTAAATTAGATAAGCAGCCCGGAAGTTTTTATGAAGCTGGGTTCCGCACCGGAAGAGCAGCTTAGGAGGTATATATGAAGACAAGTTTCAGATTGGACAAGTACCTGGCGGATATGTCTGTGGGGACCCGCAGTGAAGTGAAGAATCTGATCAAAAAAGGACTGGTGACGGTGAATGGCGAAGTCATCAGAAAGCCTGAATATAAAGTAGACATTGAAAAGGATGATCTGGTGTGCCGGGGAGAGCCTGTTGTTTATCAGACGCTGGTTTATTATATGCTTAACAAGCCGGCGGGGGTTATTTCAGCCACCAATGATCCAAAGCAGCAGACGGTGCTGGATCTGATCACGGATAAGTCCAGAAAGGATTTATTTCCGGTTGGGCGTCTGGATAAGGATACCGAAGGCCTCTTATTGATCACTAATGACGGAGATCTGGCTCATCAGCTTTTATCCCCGAAAAAACATGTGGATAAAGTTTATCGTGCGGTCATTGACGGTCAGGTGACAGAAGAAGATGTGAATCTGTTCGCAAAAGGGCTGGAGATCGATGATGAAGACGGTGCCTGGATAGCGATGCCTGCCAAATTGAATATTTTATCTTCCGGGCCTGAATCGGAGGTTGAGATTACCATTCGCGAAGGCAAATTTCATCAGATTAAGCGGATGTTTGAGGCCGTGGACAAGAAAGTTGTCTATTTGAAGCGACTGTCCATGGGAAGTCTGAGACTGGATGAGACACTGGCTCTGGGGGAATACCGCGAACTGACAGAAGGAGAAGTTCAGGCACTGAAGGAAGCGAAAGGACATACGAATGATGAAGAATGATATAGAGAGACTCCTGGAGGGAAAAGAGGCCGTTATTTTTGATGTGGACGGTACATTGATTGATTCCATGGGGGTCTGGGAAGAAGTGGACAGAATTTATCTGGCAAGACACGGCAAACCGATGTCAGAGGATTTGCAGCGCAAACTGGCGGGTCTCAGTATTTTACAGGCTGCTGATTATTTCAGAAATGTGATTGGTATTGATGATCCGCCCGAAAAAATGCTGGCGGAATGGAATGAACTGGCTTTTGAGCAGTACAGACATGAAATTCAGATGAAGCCTGGGGCTGCAAAATGGCTGGCGCTCATTGAAGAGAAAGGTCTGCCCATGGCAGTGGCAACCAGCAATACAAGGAAGCTTGCCATGACAGCCCTGCATGCCCATGATATTGAGCATTATTTTAGAGTGATCATGACAGGTGAAGATGTGGTAAAAGGCAAGCCGGATCCTTTTGTTTATCAGGAAGCAGCCAGACGCCTTGGCGTGAATCCAAAGAATTGTCTTGTATTTGAAGATATTCCGGAGGGAATTCAGGCAGGTCTGTCCGCAGGCATGACGGTATGCGCTGTACAGGATGATTTTTCTGATTACCAGATAGAAGAAAAGAAGAAGCTGGCCCATTATTATATCAATTCCTTTGATGATATTTTTGATAATAAAGTAGAGGTTCTGGCATGATAAGAGATTTTCTTCCGATCAGCCGGGCTGATATGAAAAAGCGTGGCTGGGATGAACTGGATTTTGTCTATGTGATCGGCGATGCCTATGTGGACCATCCTTCTTTCGGGCCGGCTATTATCAGCCGTGTGCTGGAGGCCCATGGCTATAAAGTGGGCATTATTTCACAGCCGAACTGGAAAAATGACCAGTCGGTGATGACACTTGGTGTGCCGAGACTGGGCTTCCTTGTCAGTGCCGGCAATATGGATTCTATGGTGAATCATTATACGGTTTCAAAGAAAAGGCGTCATCAGGACGCCTTTACGCCGGGTGGCGTTTACGGCAAAAGACCGGACTATGCGGCGGTTGTTTATGGCAATATGATCCGTCGTGCATGCCCGGAGAAACCGATTATTATAGGCGGTATTGAAGCCAGCCTTCGAAGACTGGGGCATTATGATTACTGGTCCAACAAAATCCGAAGATCCCTGCTTATTGAATCTTCGGCAGATCTGCTATTGTACGGCATGGGTGAGCGTTCTATTGTGGAGGTGGCCGATGCACTGGATGGCGGCATTGAAGCCTCGGATATCACATGGATTGCCGGTTCTGTTTTCAAGAGTAAAACAGCAGAAGATTTTGGTGAAGAAGCTATTATGTTGCCGACATTTGATGAAATTGCCGCTGATAAGCGCAAATATGCCGAAAGCTTTTATATCCAGTATCAGAATACAGACCCATTTTCCGGCAAGCGAATGATTGAAAAGTACGGAGCACGTATGTACGTGATCCAGAATCCGCCGGCCAAACCTTTAAGTGAGCAGGAAATGGACGATGTCTATGACCTGCCTTATATGAGAGATTATCATCCGTCTTATAAAGCCCTCGGTGGCGTGCCGGCTATTGAGGAAATTAAATTCAGTCTGGTGAGCAACCGGGGCTGCTTCGGTGGATGCAGTTTCTGTGCCCTGACCTTCCATCAGGGAAGGATCATACAGACCAGAAGTCATGAATCTATTGTAAAAGAAGCAGCAGCATTGACGAAACGCAAAGATTTTAAGGGCTATATCCACGATGTGGGCGGACCAACGGCCAATTTCAGGCATCCTGCCTGTAAACATCAGTTAAAACGCGGCGCCTGTCCGAATAAGCAGTGCCTGTTCCCGAAACCGTGTTCCCAGTTGCAGGCAGATCACAAGGATTATGTGGCGCTTCTGCGCAAGCTTCGGGCATTGCCGGGAATTAAGAAGGTTTTTATCCGCTCCGGTATTCGTTTTGATTATCTGCTGGCAGATAAGGATAAAACATTCCTGAAAGAATTGTGTCAGTATCATATCAGCGGTCAGTTGAAAGTGGCGCCGGAACATGTCAGTGACGCGGTGCTTGACAAGATGGGCAAACCGCATCATGAAGTATATGTGGATTTTACAAAGCAGTATAAGAAGATGAATGAGCGTCTGGGTATGGATCAGTATCTGGTGCCGTATCTTATGTCTTCTCATCCGGGATCTGAATTGAAGGATGCCGTCACTCTGGCTGAATATATCCGGGATCTCGGGTATATGCCGGAACAGGTGCAGGACTTCTATCCGACACCGTCCACATTATCTACCTGCATGTATTATACAGGTCTTGATCCGCGAACCATGACACCGGTTTATGTGCCGAAGGACCCGCATGAGAAGGATATGCAGCGTGCCCTGATCCAGTATCGGGATCCGAAGAATTATCAGTTAGTAAAAGAGGCGCTGATCAAGGCGGGAAGAGAAGATTTAATCGGTTTTGACAGTCGTTGTCTGATACCGCCTAGACCGATGCAGCATGGATACGGCAAAGCACCGGCACAGAACCGCAATGTAAGAACAAACAATGCAAAGAACAATAGCTCGCGAAATGGCAAGTTCAGCAGCAGGAACAATAGCAGGAAGCGCGCAACTGAAAATATATCAAGAAACATATCTACTAATAGAAAGAAGGGGTCACAGAGTGAAAAAGCTCATCGTCGGCACGAATGAAAGCGGCCAGCGACTGGATAAATATCTGGGGAAAACCCTCAGTGAAGCACCGAAAAGTTTTATTTACAAGATGCTTCGAAAGAAAAACATTACATTAAATGACAAAAAGGCAGACGGCAGCGAAAAGTTGAATGTTGGGGATACAGTCACATTCTGGCTGTCTGATGAAACTTTTGATAAATTTAAAGGTGTCGTAGAGAATGTGCCGGTAAAACGACTGCCGAAACCGGAGATTATTTATGAAGATAATCAGATTATTATTATGAACAAGGCACCGGGGGTGCTGTCTCAGAAAGCGGCACCGGAGGATGTGTCCATCAATGAAATGATGATCGGGTGGCTTTTGGAGAGCGGACAGCTCACGAAGGAGATGCTTCAGACCTTTCATCCGTCCGTCTGCAACCGGCTGGACCGCAACACAAGCGGACTGATCACCGGCGGCAAGACACTGGCAGCTTTGCAGTTCCTGTCAGAGGGCTTTCGTGATCGTACCATTCACAAATTCTATTTCTGTATTGTCGCAGGGAAAGTTACTGAGAAGGTCAGACTTCATGGATATCTGCACAAAGATGAGGCTTCCAATCAGGTAGCCATCACAAAAGAAGCCAGACATCAGGCGGATTATATTGAAACGGAATATGAACCGCTGGCAGAGGGAAAAAACTGTACACTGTTGAAAGTTTTTCTGATCACAGGCCGAACCCATCAGATCCGCGCTCATCTGGCGAGTGTCGGACATCCGATCATTGGTGATTATAAATATGGCAGTCCGGAGATGAATATGGCCTTTAAAAAAGAATACGGTATTAAACGTCAGCTGCTGCATGCGGCAATCCTTAAAATGCCGGAATGCCAGCCGCCTTTTAATGATTTGTCCGGGAAAATATTTACGGCACCGCTGCCTAAGGACTTTGTTCGGGTGATGATGGGAGAAGGAATCTGCTTTAAGAAGGAGTGGATGTTCTGATGGCAACCTGGAATTCCAGAGGACTTCGAGGTTCTCTCCTTGAAGAGCTGATCAACCGGACCAATGAAAAATACAGAGAACAGCATCTGGCATTGATCCAGAAGATTCCGACGCCGATCACGCCGGTGAGAATGGACCAGGAAACACGGAGGATTACCCTGGCCTATTTTGAACAGCGCAGTACGGTAGATTATATCGGTGCAGTACAAGGTATTCCGGTCTGCTTTGATGCCAAGGAATGCCGGACCTCCAATTTCCCAATACAGAATATCCATGAGCATCAGGTGGTGTTTATGCGGGATTTCGAAGCTCAGGGCGGTGTGGCTTTTCTTATTTTATACTTTACATCAGCAGACAGATATTTTTATCTGCCTTATGAACAGCTGGCTGTTTTCTGGAACCGATCCAAAACCGGTCATGCCAAGCATTTTAAGATAGAAGAACTGGATACGCAATATGAACTGACCTGTAATGGCTGTTATATTCATTATCTGGAGGCCATTCAGAAAGATCTTGATACACGTGAGTCCTAAATTTGGGGGAGAGAAAATAATCCTGAATTGGGACAGGTCAAATGACATCACTTGACAATTGTGGAAAGGTATATTATAATTAGTTTCACGTATTATCAAATTAGCAGACTAAAGTGTTTGCGGTAAAGGAGCCAATTATGGATAGTTTATTACATACTCCGGAAGGTGTCAGAGACATTTATAATGAAGAATGCAGCAAGAAGAATGCATTGTCAGCCAAACTTGACAGAATTCTGAAGCTGTATGGCTATAAGGATATACAGACACCGACATTTGAGTTTTTCGATATTTTCAACAGAGAAAGAGGATCTGTGCCGTCACGTAATATGTACAAGTTCATAGACAGAGACGGTTCTACACTGGTTCTGAGACCGGATATCACACCGTCTATTGCAAGAGCTGTGGCCAAGTATTTTAAGGAAGAGACGATCCCTCTTCGTTTTTCCTACTGCGGCAATACATTCATCAACAATTCAAGCCTGCAGGGAAAGATGAAGGAGACGACCCAGTTGGGTGCCGAGCTGATCGGAGACCGTGACATTGAAGGGGATGCAGAAGTGGTAGCCCTGGCTATTCATCTGCTGCTTGAATCAGGTCTGACGGATTTTCAGCTGGATATTGGCCATGTAGGGCTCTTTAAGGCGTTGGTGGCAGAAGCCGGGATGGATGAAGAGACAGTCAGTCAGCTGAGGGTACTGATCGAGAGCAAGAACTATTTTGGTGTGGAAGCCTTAGTTGAGAAATTGACGTTGTCTGATGAGACTGCAAAGCTTCTTTTGAAACTGCCGGAACTATTCGGCTCAGGAGATATTATTGCTGAAGCCCGAAGCATGACGCACAATGCTGAGGCACTTAAAGCGTTGGATGAGATTGAAAAACTGTGTCAGCTGATTGCGGAATATGGTTTTGAAAAATATATTACTATTGATTTAGGCATGCTGACAGAGTATGATTATTATACAGGGATGATTTTCAGGGGCTATACATATGGAACCGGTGATGCGGTTGTCAAGGGTGGACGTTATGACCATCTGATCGGTCAGTTCGGCAAGGATGCAGCCAGTGTGGGTTTTGCTGTCGTGCTGGATGAGCTGATGCTGGCACTTTCCAGACAGAAGATTGATATTCCGACAAATGAAGAAGCAACGATGGTACTTTATGAACCGGAGTATCGCAGTACAGCCATCCGCACAGCCAATGCACTGAGAAATATTAATCAGGCAGTCAGTATGATGAAGAAAGAGACAGATAAGTCTCTGGATGACTATAAGGCCTACAGCAGACGCTATCATATTGATCATATTTTATATGTTGACCAGGATAAGGAACTGACCAAAATGGACATATCTGATGATTCGGTCCGGAAGATGCCGGTTCCTGAATTTTAGAGACAGAGGAAATGGAGGAAGATAAGATGAAGTATTTGACATTTGCTCTGGCTAAAGGCCGTCTGGCAAAGAAATCGCTGGCATTATTTGAGCAGATCGGGATTTCAATGGATGAGATGAAGGATCCCGATACAAGAAAACTGATTTTTGTGAATGAAGATCTGAAGATCAAGATGTTCCTTGCCAAGGCATCGGATGTACCGACTTATGTGGAATATGGTGCAGCAGATATTGGTGTGGTGGGCAAAGATACATTGTTGGAAGAAGGACGCCGTTTGTACGAAGTGCTGGATCTGGGATTCGGTAAGTGCAGAATGTGTGTCTGTGGTCCGAAGTCAGCGGCCGAGTATCTTCAGCATCAGGAGCTGATCCGTGTGGCATCCAAGTATCCGGGTATTGCGAAGGATTACTTTTACAACAAGAAGCATCAGACCGTAGAGATCATCAAACTTCATGGTTCTGTGGAACTGGCACCGATTGTTGGGCTGTCTGAAGTGATTGTGGATATTGTGGAGACAGGAACAACCCTGAAGGAGAACGGACTGGAAGTGCTTGAGGAAATCTGCCCGCTTTCAGCAAGAGTTGTTGTGAATCAGGTCAGTATGAAGATGGAGAATGAGCGGATTATGAAGCTCATCAGAGATATTAAAACGGTCATCTAAGAACGGATTGAGAGCCGAGTAGAGGAAGATTGCATGGAGCAAACATCAGTGGGAGGCATAGAACAATGAAGATTACAAAAGTGACAGAAGATGCAGTGGCAACACTGCTGGATGATTTATTAAAGCGAAGCCCGAATAACTATACAGGTTATGCAGATAAGGTACAGGCAATTATTGACGATGTGAGAGAACGTGGAGACGAAGCACTTTTCGAGATGACGAAGCGGTTTGATGGTGCCGATTTAAACGCCGACAATATCCGTGTGACACAGGCAGAGATTGACGAGGCATATACCCTCGTGGATGCATCATTGATTGAAGTTATCCGCAAAGCCATGACGAATATCCGTGTTTACCATGAGAAGCAGCGTCAGTACGGCTGGTTTGATACGACACCGGATGGAACGATTCTCGGACAGAAGGTGACACCACTTCAGAGCACAGGTGTTTATGTACCGGGAGGCAAGGCTGCTTATCCGTCTTCGGTTCTGATGAATGTGATTCCTGCCAAGGTAGCAGGTGTTGAGAAGATTGTCATGGTGACGCCTCCGGGCAAAGACGGCAAGGTGAATCCAGGTACTTTGGTGGCAGCCAATGAAGCCGGCGCTGATGAGATTTACAAAGTGGGCGGTGCACAGGCGATTGCGGCGCTGGCTTTTGGTACAGCTTCTGTTCCTAAGGTAGACAAGATTGTGGGACCGGGCAATATTTACGTGGCGTTGGCCAAGAAAGCCGTTTACGGCTATGTCAGCATTGATTCTATTGCGGGACCAAGCGAGATTCTCGTGATCGCTGATGAGACAGCTAATCCGAGATATGTGGCTGCAGATCTTTTGTCACAGGCTGAGCATGATGAACTGGCTTCCGCTATTCTTGTGACAACCAGTGAGAAGCTGGCAGGGGAAGTGCAGAAAGAGATTGAAGGCTTTACACAGGTGCTTTCCAGAAAAGCCATTATCGAGAAGTCTCTGGAGAATTACGGACATATACTGATTGCCTCATCCATTGATGAAGCAGTGGAAATCGCCAATGCGATTGCCTCAGAGCATCTGGAAATCGTCACAGCAAATCCTTTCGAAGTCATGACAAAGATCCGCAATGCCGGAGCGATTTTTATTGGTGAGAACAGTTCAGAGCCTCTGGGTGATTATTTTGCAGGACCGAATCACATTCTTCCGACAAACGGCACAGCCAAATTCTTCTCACCATTAAGTGTAGATGATTTTGTGAAGAAATCCAGCATCATTTACTATTCTAGAGAAGCATTGGCCGCAAAGAAAGATGATATTATTCAGTTTGCCAAGGCTGAATCACTGACAGCACATGCTAATTCCATAGCTGTACGTTTTGAGGATAAATAGATGGATAGAACAGCATCAATTTCAAGAACAACATCTGAAACAGATATAGCAGTGACATTGAATCTGGACGGCTCCGGCCGTTCAGATATTGATACAGGCATCGGTTTTTTTGACCATATGCTTCGAAGCTTTGCCAAACATGGGTTTTTTGACCTGACCGTTCAGGTGAAGGGTGATCTGGAAGTGGATTGCCATCACACCATTGAGGACACAGGGATTGTGCTTGGCGAGGCCATCAAGAAAGCATTGGGGGACAAGAAAGGTATCAGAAGATATGGATCATTTGCCCTGCCGATGGACGAGACACTTGTTTTAACAGCTCTGGATTTGTCCGGACGCCCTTATCTGTGTTTTGATGCTGACTTTACAGTTGATAGGGTCGGAGAATTTGACACGGAGATGGTTAGAGAATTTTTCTATGCGATTTCTTACAGCTGCGGTATGAATCTTCATATCCGTCAGCTGGCAGGACAGAACAACCATCATATCATCGAAGCTATTTTCAAATCTTTTGCAAAAGCACTGGATGAGGCAGTAGGATATGATCCCAGAATTACAGATGTTTTGTCTACAAAAGGAACATTATAGCAGATGAGGCGGCCTCACCTGCTGGGTGCTGCACCAATGTGTGCAGCAGGTCAGAATAAGAGAGGAGTGTGGCAGTGCGTATATATCCGGCAATTCATATTTCAGACGGCAGATGCATCAATGAGCTGCCTGACGGGATAACAAGGGGCCGTATACTGACGTCTCAACCGTTGGAAATGGCCAGAAGGTGGCAGGATCAGGGAGCGGAATGTCTCCATGTTGTCGATCTGGACGGTGCGGATTCCGGCACCTCCGTGAATGGAACAGTGATCCGTGAGATCGTGGAGAATGTTCATATTCCTGTGCAGGTCGGCGGCGGTATCCGTTCTATCAAGGATATTGATCAGTATATGAATATAGGTGTACATCGTGTTGTCATCGGAACTCAGGCAATTGAGAATCCGGTTTTAATAAGGGAAGCTGTCCATCTGTTCGGCAGTGATAAGATTCTGGTATCTATTGATGCGAAAGATGGGCTGATTGCCACTGAAGGACGAAAGAAATTCAGTCATTATAACGCAACGGCAGTGGCTTCCAACATGAAGGCAATGGGAATAGAATCCGTTATTTATACGGATATTCTCAGAAGAGGACTTTATAATGGTGCCGGTATCATGCAGGCACGGGAGATTGCACAGAAACTGCATATGCAGGTGATCTACAGCGGCGGTATTGTTACCCTTAAAGACATCGAGGCATTCACAGATATGCCGATGGAGGGAATCATTATCGGAAGAGCGCTGTATGAATCCCGATTAAAGCTGTCCGAAGCAATCGAAGTGTGCAGATGGCATGAACGTTCAATTTGAGTCGAGGAGAATAGATTATGGAAGTTAAGAGTATATATCCGATTATGAATTTCAGTGATGAGGATGAAATCGCTGTTCAGTATGAACGTCTCGGTGCAGACGGTGTGATTATCATCAGTCCGGATTTTTCTGATGAGGCAATGCTGATCAAGAAAATCAGGAATATCTGTGAAAAGTCGGACTGCCGGTTATATATCTGGCAGCCATACAGAAGACTTGAGGATATTAAGAAAGTGCTTTATGCAGGGGCAGCAGGTGCCTGGATCGAGGCAACAGAGCAGACACTGATCAGAGAAGCAGCAGATCGTTTTGGCGCTGACAGAGTGGGAATGGTGATCAGTGAACCGAAGCTGGCAGCGGATGAATTCAAGTTGGCGAAAGAACTGAATCTGACCAATATTTTTGTGACAGGTACCATTGAGAAGCTGCCGGAGACAGTAGGCGATCAGAAAGTGATCGCAACCTGCCGTTATGAGAACAAGGAAGGCCAGAAACAATTGCTGGCAGATGCCAATGTCAGTGCGATTGCCCTGAGTTATGAGAATGAAACAGCAGCGTTGCCGAATATTCATGCCATGAAGGCAGCCCTTGAGACAGACAGTGTGAAGTTTAATCTTTTCAGAAGCAGTCTGCCGTTTTCTTCATTCAAGTTAAACGAAGATGGCCTGATTCCTGTGATCGTACAGGATTTCAGAACGGCTGAGATTCTCATGATGGCCTATATGAATGAGGAAGCCTATGAGCAGACATTGCGTGAAGGTATGATGACCTACTGGAGCCGCAGCCGCCAGGAGTTATGGCGTAAGGGGGATACAAGCGGACATTATCAGTATGTGAAATCATTGGACATTGACTGTGATCGGGACACGATTCTTGCCAAAGTCGAACAGATCGGTGCGGCCTGTCATACAGGTCATCGCAGCTGTTTCTACACTAATCTTGCCAGCAAGGCCTATGACGGACGCAACCCGATGACTGTTTTTGATGATGTTATGGCAACGATTCTTGAGCGCAAGGAAAATCCAAAGGAAGGTTCCTATACGAATTATCTTTTTGATCAGGGTATTGACAAGATCCTTAAGAAAGTCGGAGAAGAGGCAGCGGAGATTATCATTGCAGCCAAGAATCCGGATTCTGATGAAGTGAAATATGAAATCTGCGATTTTCTGTATCATATGATGGTTTTAATGGCTGAAAGAGAAGTTTCATGGAAAGATATCACAAAAGAATTGGCAGAACGCCATTAAATGTGTTATAATCTTTTTATGTATTGAATTTAGAACACAGGAGGCGGATCGTTATGCTTACAGCATTTGCAACATATCTTGGCAAATTCATATTCTTTATTGCAGTCGCAGCAGCTGGCTTTACAGCAGGCAAGAAGTTTAAAGCGTCAAAAAAGGCGAAAAATAGCGCGACAGCAGAATAATCAAATTGACAAAGGCGGTATTTAATTTTATAATAAGAAACTGGTAGGCTTTGCTTACCAGTTTTCTTGTGTTATAGGTATTTAAGCTTGGCTTGAATTTGAATCTGTAACGCAGAAAGCAGAATTTATACTGCAGTGGCGTTTTAGCCATTACAATGAAAAGAAAGAGCGGTCTCTTTAGGATGCCGCTATAAACAGGAGGAATAAAGATATGGAAAGACCGTATAGTCTTAATGAATTGAGGAAGATGTTTCTGGAGTTCTTTGAGAGCAAGGGCCATCTGGCAATGAAGAGCTTCTCGCTGATTCCTCATAATGATAACAGTTTGCTGCTGATCAACTCAGGTATGGCACCATTGAAGCCATATTTCACAGGCGCAGAGATTCCTCCGCGTCGTCGTGTAACTACATGCCAGAAGTGTATCCGTACAGGTGACCTGGAGAACGTTGGTAAGACAGCAAGACATGGTACATTCTTTGAAATGCTGGGCAACTTCTCATTTGGCGATTATTTCAAGCATGAGGCCATTGAATGGTCATGGGAATTTCTGACACAGGTTGTCGGACTTGATCCTGACCGTCTGTATCCGTCTATCTATCAGGATGACGATGAGGCATTTGATATCTGGAACAAGGAAATTGGTATTGCTCCGGAGCGTATCTTCCGTTTTGGCAAGGAAGATAACTTCTGGGAACATGGTGCAGGTCCTTGTGGTCCATGTTCAGAAATCTACTATGATCGTGGTGAGAAGTATGGCTGCGGCAAACCGGGATGTACGGTCGGCTGTGATTGTGACCGTTATATGGAAGTATGGAACAACGTATTTTCACAGTTCAACAATGACGGACATAATCATTACACAGATCTTATCCAGAAGAATATTGATACAGGTATGGGTCTTGAACGTCTGGCTGTTGTTGTCCAGGATGTGGATTCTATTTTTGATGTAGATACAATTCAGGCACTGCGCAACAAAGTCTGCGATCTGGCAGGTGTGAAGTATCTTGAGAAGCATGAAACAGATGTTTCTATCCGTATCATTACAGACCATATTCGCTCAGCAACGTTTATGATCTCTGATGGTATTATGCCATCCAATGAAGGCCGCGGTTATGTGCTTCGTCGTCTGATCAGACGTGCGGCAAGACATGGAAGACTCCTTGGTATCGAAGGCAAATTCCTTGCAAAACTCAGCGAAACAGTCATTGAGACATCCAAAGACGGTTATCCTGAACTGGATGAGAAGAAGGAATTTATCTTCAATGTACTGACACAGGAAGAAGATAAATTCAACAAGACTATCGATCAGGGTCTTAGTATTCTGAATGAGATGGAAGAAAAACTGTCAGCTGAAGGCAAGAAGGTACTTGACGGTGCAGACGCATTCAAACTTTATGATACTTATGGTTTTCCAATGGATCTGACAAAGGAAATCCTTGAGGAAAAGGGTTATGATATTGATGAAGAAGGCTTTGCTGCATGTATGCAGGAGCAGCGTCAGAAAGCAAGAGATGCCCGTAAGGTATCCAATTACATGGGTAAGGATGCCACTGTTTATGATGAAATCGATCCTTCAGTGACAAGCGTGTTTGTAGGTTATGAGAAGACAGAGTGTGAATCCCCAATTACTGTTCTGACAACAGAGACAGAATTGACAGATGCCCTGACAGACGGTCAGACAGGTACGATCTTTACAGAAGAGACACCTTTCTATGCGACAAGCGGTGGTCAGATGGCAGATACAGGTGTGATTACAGGTCCTGAAGGTACATTTGAGGTTAAGGATGTTGTTAAACTTTTGGGCGGCAAGATTGGCCATATCGGTGTTGTAACAAGCGGTATGTTCAAGAAGGGCGATGTTGTGAAGCTTGCCATCAACAAAGAGCAGCGAAGCGACACAGCCAAGAACCACAGTGCAACTCATTTGCTGCAGAAGGCACTGAGAATTGTCCTCGGTTCCCATGTAGAGCAGGCAGGTTCCTTTAACAATCAGGACAAACTGCGTTTTGACTTTACACATTTCTCAGCACTGACACAGGAAGAACTGGACAGAGTTGAAGATATCGTGAACGAAGAAATCGCCAAGGGTCTTCCTGTTCTGACAAAGGTTATGAACATTGAAGATGCCAAGAAGACAGGTGCTATGGCACTTTTTGGTGAGAAATACAGTGATGATGTCCGTGTTGTATCCATGGGTGACTTCTCCAAAGAGCTTTGCGGTGGTACACACACAGATAATACAGCTTCTATTGCTGCCTTCAAGATCATTTCCGAGACAGGTGTTGCAGCAGGTGTTCGTCGTATTGAAGCCCTGACAGGCAACGGCGTATTTAAGTATTACAAGGAAGTTGAAAAGGAACTTCATGAAGCTGCCAAGGCTGCAAAATGTGATCCTGCTCAGCTTGTAAAACGTATTGAGGGCCTGCATGAAGAGATCAAGACATTAACAGCGGAGAATAATCAGCTGAAGAATAAGATGGCGAAGGATGCCATGGGCGATGTCATGAATCAGGTGAAGGATGTGAATGGTGTTTCCTTCCTGTCTGTACATGTCAAAGATATTGATATGCAGGAACTGATGAATCTGGGCGATCAGCTGAAGGCTAAACTTGGTGACGGCGTTATTCTTCTGGCATCCGAAAACGGCGGCAAAGTAAGCCTTCTTGCTATGGCAACAGACGGTGCCATGAAGAAGGGCGCACATGCCGGCAATCTGATCAAAGCAGTGGCTAAGCTTGTCGGCGGCGGCGGTGGTGGCCGTCCGAATATGGCTCAGGCAGGCGGCAAGAATCCTGCCGGTATTGATCAGGCACTGGAGGCTGGTGCAGAAGAACTTGCAAAACAGCTTCATTAATGGCCTATGAAAGAAGTTAAGAAATTACTTGTTGTTCTTGTAGCGGCAGTGTTTTTTATCGGACTTTTCGTTCTCTGTGATAAGTATTCAGAGAACGTGAAGGCTGATTATGCGTCACAGATCAACCCATCGATTGTGAATCAGGGCAGCAGCGGTACAGGCAGTAAAGGGCAGACAGTGGATGCCGGCCAGCTGTCTGTGGAGAAAATGGTTCAGAATATGGTGAGAAAAGATTATTCAGCGTCAGTGACTCTTGCAGCAGCAGGAGATATTCTCTGTCAGCAGTCTGTACTTGAGAAGGCCTACAACAGTGATTCGGAAAAATTCGATTTTTCGGATGATTTTCAGTATGTGAAGGACTTATTCCTGACATCCGATTATGCGGTTGCCACGCTGAAGACAACACTGGCTGGCAAGTATAACGGCAGTTCTGATGAGTATTATGGTTATACCACGGAGGACAGCAATTACAATTCTCCGGAGGTGCTGGCGGACAATTTGAAGTCTGCCGGAATTTCTCTGGTGAACATTGCAACGAATCATGCACTGGATAGTGATGCCGCAGGTCTTGTTTCGACTATTGGCTATCTTGATCAGGCTGGTCTGGCTCATGTGGGTGCCGCGGCGACGGCTGATGGCAGTACGGATTATACACAGAATGTCGGCGGCGTTAATATAGGTTTTATTGGATATACCAATTCCTCCAATGGTTATTCCTTGGATTCTGATGCAGAATGTGTGCTGAATACATTGAATGATTATGATGCGCAGTCTATAGAGACATTATGTAATCGTGTATCTGCAATGAAAGATGAAACGGATCTTGTGGTTGTGATGCTGAATTTCGGAAGTGTCGAATCAGACAGCATTGAAACAGATCAGCAGACACTGGCCCAGAAGCTCTGTGATGCCGGCGCAGACCTGATTCTTGGTACAGGTTCAAGAGTGATGAAGCCTGTGGAGAAGCTTTCTTCTGAAGATGAGACGGGGCAAAGCACAAGAAGCTGTCTGGTGCTTTATGGTATGGGGGCACTCCTTTCCGGAGAGACATATGCTTCCAGCGAGAAGGATACAGATATCAGTGCAGTTTTTGATTTTAACATCACTCGGAATGATTTTGGGGAAACGGCGATTCAGAGTTTTACTGTAACACCTGTTTATCTCAACTGGTATAATGGCGCGATTCAGCCGATACCTGTCTGCGAAGCCAAGGATACGGATAAATATACAGAAATGTTGGATGACAATGCCATGGACAGAATCAACAGTGCTTATGAAGGAACGATTACCCATCTGCTGGATGGCAGCGGCCTGACAAGTACCTACGAGAATTATGCCTATCATGTCAGCTTACAGTAAGTATATCTGTCAGTTTTGAGCAATAGAATTTGAATAACACTTTAAAGATGCAATAGAAGAAGACGATGAAGTCTTTGGATATTGCATCTTTTTGCGTTTAGGTGAGCAATCGTGTGAAAAGCTTTTGATTTTCTATATATTGACAATCAATTAACATCATTGTATTGATTTACATTCAATTTGTATCATTATGAATTTAAATTTATTATTTGAAAAAGGAAAAATTAAGAATTTAAATGGAAGATAATTGCAAAAAAATTTTTATAATCTAAAAAATTTTTGTTAAAACGAGTTGCAATTTGTTTAAAATATGATAAAATGAAAGTATAGTTTTTGACATATTATGAAAATTGACGAAATAACCATCAATAGAGCAACAGGAAAGTTGAGGATTAAGGATGTATAGTTTCTTTGTAAATGGATGTCAGGTTTCGACATCAAAAAAACAATCTCTTTTGCGCTTCCTGCGGGATGAAATGCACCTGACGTCTGTCAAGGACGGATGCAGTCAGGGGGCCTGCGGTGCATGTACAGTGCTTATTGACGGAGAGACCTGTAAGGCCTGTGTGCCGCAGACAGATCGACTGGAGGGGCGATCGATCATCACTGTAGAGGGTCTCAGTAAATGGGAATCAGAGGTTTACACGTATGCTTACGGTGAGGCCGGAGCTGTTCAGTGCGGTTTCTGTATTCCGGGTATGATCATGTGTACCAAGGGACTTCTGGACCGCAATCCGGATCCGACGGAAGATGAGATTAAATATGCGCTTCGCAATAATTATTGCCGCTGTACTGGCTATGTGAAGATTATTGCGGCTGTAAAGCTGGCGGCAAAGATTATGCGTGCCGGTAAGATTCCGGCGGCAGGTGCGGATGACTGGCTGCTTGGTTCAAGGGTACACAGACTGGACGTGGAGGAGAAGGTGCTGGGTTACGGCAAATATCCGGATGATTATTATCTGGATGGCATGTGTTATGGTACGGCGCTCAGAAGTAAGTATCCGAGAGCAAGAGTTTTGTCGATTGATACAACAGCGGCGAAGGCTCTGCCGGGGGTTATTGATGTTTTTACGGCAGCAGATATCCCGGGAGAGAATAAGATCGGCCATTTGAAGCACGATCAGTATACAATGATCCCGGTAGGCGGATTGACGCATTATCTGGGAGATGCCATTGCACTTGTGGCAGCAGAAGATATGGAGACAGCAGAGAAGGCAAAGAAACTTATTAAGGTTGAATATGAGGTACTGCCGGCTGTACATAATATTCAGGAAGCGGCAGCGGAAGGTGCACCTCTTGTATTTGATGAAGAGACAACCAATGTTCAGGCTTATAAGCATGTCAGCAGAGGCAATGCAGAAGAAGCTATCAGTAAGGCAGCGCATGTGATTTCTCATCATTTTGAGACACCATGGACAGAACATGCTTTTCTGGAACCGGAATGTGCAGTGGCTTATATTGATGATGACGGGGATGTCATGATCATTTCTACAGACCAGTCTGCTTATTGCACATTGCATGAAAGCAGTCTGATGCTTGGCACAGACAAGGTGAAGTGCCAGAATGCCCTTGTGGGCGGCGGCTTTGGCGGCAAGGAAGATATGACGGTTCAACATCTTGCTGCACTGATTACTTATCTGACGAGACGTCCGGTCAAAGTCCGTCTGACAAGAGCAGAATCTCTGCTGATCCATCCGAAACGTCATCACTTTGAGATGGATTTTACCATGGGTTGTGATGAAGAGGGACACATTATGGGCGTTAAGGCGAAGGTGGCCTCTGACACAGGCGCATTTGCATCCTTAGGCGGACCGGTACTGGAACGTGCCTGTACTCATGCAGCAGGTCCATACGCCTATGAGAATTTTGAGATCGAGGGAAGGGCTTATTATACCAATAATCCGCCGGCGGGCGCCTTCAGAGGCTTTGGTGTGACCCAGACGTGCTTTGCCACCGAGACACTGCTGAATATGATGGCAGATGAGATCGGTATTACACCTTGGGAGATTCGTTACCGCAATGCTATTCGCCCGGGAGGTGTTCTCCCGAACGGACAGATCGTAGATGAATCCACAGGCCTTGTTGAAACGCTGGAGGCAGTGAAGGAAGAATATGAAGCCGCATTGGCTGCAGGTAAACCGGTGGGTATCGCCTGTGCGATGAAGAATGCCGGTGTCGGTGTGGGTATTCCTGACTGGGGCCGTGTGAAGCTGATTGTTGAAGAGGATGCAAAGCTTCATATTTATTCCGGAGCTTCATGCATTGGTCAGGGACTTGGAACAGTGCTTGTGCAGATGACTGTGACGAATACAGATCTTACGAGAGATGATATTGTTTATGAGCGAAGCAATACATGGATTGCACCGGATTCAGGAACGACATCTGGTTCAAGGCAGACCATGATCACCGGTGAGGCCTGCAGGAGAGCCTGTGAGAAGCTGATGGCGGCAAAGGGCAGCGATAAGACATTGAAAGACTTGATTGGTCAGGAATTTTACGGAGATTATCTTGCAAAGACGGATCCGCTGGGGGCAGATGTGCCGAATCCTGTTTCACATGTGGCCTATGGTTATGCTACGCAGGTTTGCATTCTTGATGAGAAGACAGGAAAGATCGACCGGATGATTGCAGCCCATGATGTGGGCAAGGCTGTCAATCCATTGTCCTGCGAAGGACAGATTGAAGGCGGTGTGGTGATGTCCATCGGTTATGCGGTGCGTGAAAAATATCCGATCGATGAGAATTGCAAGCCGGTTGAAAAATATGGTTCCATTGGCCTTTTTAGAGCTCATGAGATACCGAAGATTGATGCCATTGTCATTGATAAGCCGGGGTTAAATGTTGCCTGTGGTGCTATCGGTATCGGTGAGATCACGTCCATACCGACTGCGCCGGCCATCACAGATGCTTATTACCGTTATGACGGCAGCAGACGTTATGTTCTGCCGATTGACAATACCCCTTATGAGAGGAAGGAATAAATATGGCTGTTAAGAAAAAATTTCCTTATCGTTCAGCTTTAGTGGCCTGTAATGGCGGATGTCATGTACAGGAGGGACAGAGCTGTGAAAATGGTTGTATCGGCTGCGGTGTCTGTGTGTCAGCCTGTCCGTTCCAGGCAATTGCTATTAATGAGAATGGTGTGGCAGAAGTAGATGAGGCAAAATGTATCGCCTGCGGCAAATGCGTCCGTGAATGCCCACAGCAGGTCATTCATATTCATGAGTGTGCCAATTACATTGTGGTTCGCTGTTCTAACCGACAGAATGGCAAAGACGCCAGACAGGTCTGTTCTGTCAGCTGCATTGGCTGCGGTATCTGCGAGAAGACCTGCACAGCTGGTGCTATCAAGGTAACAGAGCACTGTGCAGTGATTGATGAATCTGTCTGTCTCAGCTGCGGCATGTGCGTGGTTAAGTGTCCGCGTCACGTTCTGACAGATTTAAGAGGAATTATCTGTTAGAATCGCATAGTGGGCGGCAAAAGCACAGATAAAGCGCATATGATGAGGTTTGTTGGACAGTGCCGGCGTTGTCCATGAAAAAGGTCCATGAAAAAAGACGGATAGAGTGATAAAAAATAGTTGACGAATTAAAAATTTATGGTATAATGCTTTTAGTGCTATGAATATACCCACAGTTGTATCAGCACAATACACAACTGGAGGGAGGTAAGGTGTGAGCTATGTCGAATGTAATCGTTAAAGAAAACGAAACTTTAGATAGTGCTTTACGCAGATTTAAAAGAAACTGCGCTAAAGCCGGTATCCAGCAGGAAATTCGCAAAAGAGAGCATTACGAAAAACCAAGCGTAAGACGTAAGAAGAAATCAGAGGCAGCTAGAAAACGTAAGTATAAATAAGCTGTAGTTCTCGTATTGCAGTATGAAAGAATCAAAGGGTTGTTTCCGTTTAGGAAGCAACCCTTTTTTCGTAAAAGTTCTGCAGATATGGCACGTGTACATCGTTTTCGAAGGGATTGTAGTCGACAATGAATTAAGAGGGAAAGTTATGGAAAGAGCATTTGCTATGTTGGCTGAACTTCTGCAGCAGGAGCAGTTTGAGCTGCTTATATCGGAAGAGGATCAGATGGATCACAGTGCAGAGACGGATATCCGCCTTGTCTATTTGATGAATGATGCAGTGGAAAGTTTTCTTGTTTTTAAAGAAGCGAAAATGACCGGCAAGTATCTGAGAGACTATGAGGGTATGCTGGACGCGACACTCAGCAAAGAGGAAGAAACTTATATTCTGACTGTATGGCAGGATGATCAGGCACTGACAATCTTTTTTAAGCAGTTGGAACTGGAAGTTCATCTTTATGAATATGGTGAGGTTGCGCATTTCTGGGTGCCGGGATATGAATATCTGCGTCTTTTGGAGTATCAGATTGCCATTTTGCGGGACAAATATGATTACCTTGGAGAAAATTACTGCACGGATATTGAAAAGAAACTGGCTCAGTTGGCGGATTTTCCGCCTTTAAATGATACATGTTATCCTGCAGTGCCGGAGAAATATTTGGTACCGAGAGTCAATGGGTGGAGGCCAACAAAGGCGGCCATTGATGTGATGATTGAATTTGCTGGAGAAGTCAATGATCGAAGCATGATCAGAAATTTGAAACTATACAGGAAGTGTCATGGAAGGTGGATGACACGAAAGATTGCCGGAATGCTGTGTCAGACAATACATCAGCAGTTGATTGTTCTGATTTCCGAAAAAATGCAGGAGGGAACCAGACATTACTCAAAACGCATTTTTGATGAAAAAATTGAAGATGAGTTCAATCGTCGATTAAAAAAGGCAGTGAAGCGGCAGCAGAAATTGATTGCTGACGGTGTCAGAGCCCTGGTGTACCGGGAAGAACCATTTACGACAGCAAAGGACAGCCTGGAATTTCATGTTTACCTTATGATTGATGAAAAGTGCAGAAAAAACAGGAAGGTTCGAATTGAAGAAGTAAAATAATTGTTGATGCGTGTGATCATTTGTCGAAAACTGTCGAATATTGCGATTTTTAGGTGATGCAGAATGGAACAAAACGATATATAATAAAAACAGCCGATTGATATCAATATAGAGCGAAAAGATAATCTTGTAGATGTAAACGATCTTATGGTAAGATGGAGGAAAATGTATGGGAAGAAAGAAACCAAAGTCGTTTACAGAAGATAAAGCTGCCGGGGCAGAAATCAAGGGCAGAGAGAGAGTTAACAGTAAATATAAGGCAAGTCTGTTTGAGCAAATATTTCATGAAAAGGCGGAAGCGTTGTCGTTGTACAATGCCATTAATGGAACGGATTATTCAGATGAAGGTGCACTTACAATTACGACAATCAGTGGTGCTTTATACATGGATTATAAGAATGATGTTTCATTTTTGATAGACAGCACATTGAATTTATATGAGCATCAGTCAACGTGGAATCCGAATATGCCGCTTCGTGGATTGGGATATTTTGCGCGATTATATGAAGACTATGTCCGATTGAATGAACTGAATATTTATTCTGAGACGCGTCTTAAACTGCCAAAACCGCAGTATTTTGTCTTTTACAATGGTACAAAGGCTGAACCTGACAGACAGATTCTAAAATTAAGCGATTCATTTCCAGATGATGGCATACAACCGCATCTCGAAGTTATGGTAGTTGCATTGAATATTAATTATGGCCATAATAGAGAACTTATGGAAAAGTGTCAGTCGCTTCATGATTATGCCGTTTTTGTGGATACGGTCAAAAGATATATTGATCAGGGGTACATAACCAGACGAGCTGTCGATATGGCTGTTGAAGAGTGCATTGCTAATGATATTCTCAGAGAATTTTTAGTTCGCAACAAAACAGGAGTGATGAGAATGCTGTTTGGTAAAGAAGATTGGGAGCGTCATAAGCAACGGGAAATGAAAGCGTTGGCTGAAGAAACAGTGCGGCGGGTCACCAAAGAAACAGAGAAGCGAGTGGCTGAAGAGACAGAGAAGCGAGTGGCTGAAGAAACAGAGAAGCGAGTGGCTGAGGAAACAGAGAAGCGAGTACGTAAGGCATTAGAGCAGCAAATGGCAGAAGAAATTGAACGCAGAGTTCAGCAGGAACTGGAACGCAGGACAACAATAAAGATTATATGTGATTCTCTTGAGAAACTTGGAGAAGTGCCGGAAGATCTTAGAAGAATACTAGAAGAGCAGAAAAATTCAGCGATACTCAGGAAGTGGAGTGGGTTGGCAGCACAGGTAGACTCAATCGAGAAATTTCAAAGTGAAATGAAGAATGCTCTATAGGATTGATATGTGAAGTAATGAATAAATTCTTTTAACCGGATGATACTAAAATTCATCTGGTTAAAGGGATTTTATGTTATTAAGAGCAAATGATTTTAGTTTTAGCCTAAGTTCATTTTTTGTATGGACAAAAAGTGGAATACTTAAAAGGATTGCTGATAACAAAAACACTTGCCAGAAAAATGATTGAATTTGAATAACAATGGTATGTTTAACAGCTGCTTGCATAAACTGATGTGAGGAGAATGTGGAGGCAGCAATGATGAAACAGCATAAGCGGTTTGTTCAAAATCAGGTTCAGACACATTTTTCTCAAAAAGAGAAGAAAAAATATCCTTTCTGGAAGATTGCCATGGCAACTTTTTTTCAAGTGCCGGATGAGACTTTGGTAACCTTGCCGGTTTTTTATGGTGTTGGCAGACACCGGCTTCAGGTGGAAAATTATTCCTCTATACAAATTTATCAGGAGGAAAAGATTGTACTGCATTGTCCGAAAATGTCTGTGATGATTGTCGGAAAAGGGCTTCAGATTACTCGTCTGAATGAAGATGATGTGATGATAGAGGGAGATATCAAGCAGATTGAATATCGCTGAATAAAAGCCAATATTTATAGAATATTAACGATGACAGCAAATATAAAGGAGGTGCACAATGCCTGTCTTATCCAATCGGGTTCAGTGTCTTGTGACAGGAGAACAGACACTGCGTTTTGTGAATCTCTGCAGAAATAACGGTATTGAATTGCGGCATTTAATTCGGGATGATAATGCCTTACAGATAGAAATAGATGCAAAGAATTTTAAAAAGCTGAGACCTTTGGTTCGGAAAACACATGTGAAAATCCATATTCTGAATCGGCAGGGTCCGGCTTTTTTCTTTTACAGACATAAAAAGAGATGGTGGTTTTTAATTGGGGCAGCGGCCTGTGCGGGAATCATTTATGTGTTATCACTTTTTATCTGGCAGATTGATATTGATGGCAATAGTAAATATACCGAGGATTTGATTTTGCAGGCACTGGCTCAGATGAACGTGAAGACAGGATGTCGAAAATCAGAGATTGATCTTCCGAAAATTGAAGAAGAATTAAGGATTATGTACAATGAAATTACCTGGGTGTCGGCCAGTATCACGGGAACAAAACTGCAGATTGAACTGCGGGAGGGAAATTTAAAAACTTCCGAAGTATCAGAAAGTGGTCCGGCTGATCTGGTGGCAGATGAGGATGCGGTTATTACCAATCTGGTAGTCCGGCAGGGAACAGCGGCTGTTCATTATGGAGATGAAGTGAAAAAGGGGGACGTACTGATTAAAGGAAGAGTTTTTATATATAATGAAGATGAAACATTAAAAAAAGTGGATTATCTGACTGCAGATGGAGATATTTACGGAAGATATCAACACATTTATGAGAAAAATTACAGGCGGAAGCATGAGGTAAGAGAATATAAAGAAAAGACCTGGATGATTTTGGCATTGGAAGCGTATGGAAAACGGATTCAGGTGCCTGACTGGCAAGGAATTATCAGAAAAATGTCGGCTGGGGATAGGATGGAAGTCTGGTCGTGGTCGAAACATTTCAGGCTGACGCCGACATTCTATTTGCCGCTGGCTGTTCAGTATACAGAGTATGTGCCTTATAGAAATACAATTCAGAATTATACAGATGATAACTTAAAAACAATGGCTGCGAAGGATTTAGAGAAGTATTTGAATGAATTGGAGAAAAAAGGGGTTCAAATTATCTCGAATAGTGTTACAATATCACTAGATGCTGACGGAGGTCATGTTAAGGGAACACTGATTCTGGATGGGCCGATTGGAAAAGAAGTGCCCATCAGCAGTGAGCATATGGCATCGACGCGGCATAATGAATAGATGGAGGATTATGCGACAGGATGAGTATTACTGAAGAAATCATTGATATTCCTGCGGAACATATCAGAAATGTATTTGGCGAATTTGATCATTATATCAAGAATATCGAACGGGCTTTGAATGTGACCATCATCGCCAGAGGCGGCAGCCTGAAGATTATTGGTGAAGCTGCAAAAACAAAGCGGGCAGTGAATGTACTGAATCAATTGATTCAATTATCTGTCAACGGAGAGGTTATTACAGATCAGAATGTTAATTATACGCTGGCGCTGAGTATGGAAGATAAACAGGAGAAAGTGACGGAGCTTTACGATGAACTGATCTGTCATACCATTGGCGGACGGCCAATCAAGCCGAAGACGCATGGACAGAAGAATTATATTCGCAATATCCGTGAGAAAATGATTGTATTTGGCGTAGGTCCCGCTGGCACGGGCAAGACATATCTTGCCATGGCTATGGCTATTACAGCCTTTAGGAATAATGAAGTTAATCGAATCATTTTGACAAGACCGGCTATTGAGGCAGGTGAGAAACTCGGTTTCTTGCCGGGAGATTTGCAGAGTAAGATCGATCCTTACCTGAGGCCTTTATATGATGCGCTGTATGAGATCATGGGAGCAGAAAGTTTCCAAAAGAACATGGAAAAGGGATTAATCGAAGTGGCGCCATTGGCCTATATGCGAGGCCGTACGCTGGATAATTCCTTTATTGTGCTGGATGAGGCGCAGAATACAACACCGGCTCAGATGAAGATGTTTTTGACCCGTATCGGTTTTGGCTCCAAGGTTATTGTGACAGGTGATTTAAGCCAGAAGGATCTGCCAACGGGGCAGCAGTCTGGACTGGATGTGGCACTAAAAGTGTTAGGTGGCATTAATGATATTGGGATTTGTATGCTTTCCAGCCAGGATGTTGTGAGACATCCGCTGGTACAGAAGATTGTCAAGGCTTATGATGATTATGAAGCAAAGCAGAAGCATTTGTCAAAAGATGGTCTGAAGAAAGATGCAGCATCCGGGGCGAGAACAAAGCGATCATCAGTACGCAGAAAGACAAGTGAACGAGGAGATAAATAGGAGAGAGTTTATGACAGTAAATATTGATTATGAAGCAGATAAGAAGCTTGATTTTGACTATGAGAAGATTATCAGGGAAGTCATCAATGGTGCCCTCGATTTTGAAGAATGTCCCTATGAAACGGAAGTGAATGTGGTTTTGACAACGAATGATGAAATTGCAATGATTAACAGAGACTACAGAGATCTGTACAAACCGACAGATGTGTTGTCATTTCCTATGATTGACTATGTACGGCCGGGGGATTTTTCGGTGTTGGAGGAGGGATTGACAGAAGATTTCTTCAACCCGGAGAGTGGTGAACTGATATTGGGTGATATTATTTTGTCTGTGGACAAGATTATTGAGCAGGCTGCAAGTTATGGCCATTCCCAGCAGAGAGAATTAGGCTTTCTTGTGGCTCATAGTATGCTGCATCTGTTCGGATATGACCATATGCAGGATGAAGAGCGGGAAGTGATGGAGGAGAAGCAGAGAGATATTTTGAATATGCTGAATCTGAAGCGTTAGTGTATGTAGGACGGAAGGATTTAGAAATATTTTTAGGTGAAAGATAACAACACAAATTTATAAGATAATGGGGGTAATTTTATGAAAAAGATGAAATATGGTATGACAGCTGTATGTTTGGCAGTAGGTATGATGCTGGCAGTAACTGCCTGCGGCGGTAAGAAGACAGAATCAACGGAAACAGAGACTCAGACTGCAGTTACGGTTGAAACACAGACAGAGAGTGAGACAGAAACGGCAACAGAGACGGAAGCAGCTTTGCCTGCCGGTGAAATGTACAGTTATCTGACCGGAGAGCCTGTCAGTGAGACGATCGGAAAGCAGCGTCCGTATGCGATTATGATCAACAACATTGATGTTTCACTTCCACAATCCGGTGTCAGTCAGGCTGAGATGATTTATGAAGCACAGGTAGAAGGCGGTATTACACGTCTTCTGGCACTTTTTCAGGATGTGGATAACGTTGAGAAAATTGGTTCTGTCCGAAGTGCAAGACATAATTATATTGATTTTGCCAATGATAACGATGCCATTTATGTGCACTATGGTCAATCAAGGTTTGCACAGGAACGTATTGATAATGAGAATATTACGACAATTCATGGCATATCAGGGTATGAACCAAAAGTTTTCTATCGTTCAACAGATCGTGTAGCACCGCACAATGTTTACACAACAGGCAAGATGCTGGCAGCAGGACTTGAAGTCACAGGCCTTACCAGAGATTATCCGGAGGGATATACACCGCGACTGCAGTTCAATCATGTCGATACGGAGCTGAAAGATGGAATAAATGCACAAAAAGTGAATATTCCATTTGACTCGAAGCCATATTTCACATATAATACTGAGGATGGTCTTTACTATCGCTATCAGTTTGGTGAAGCCCATATCGACCGGGAGAATAATGAACAGCTGGCCTTTAAGAACATTATTGTTCAGTATGTAGCTCAGAAGTCCATCAGCGAAGAAGATTATCAGGATATGACGTTGAATGGTTCTGGCAAGGGACTGTATATTACAGATGGTAAAGCTGAAGAGATTACATGGAAACGAAATGATAATGCAGATAAGACGAAATACTATGATGCATCAGGCAATGAGATTTCCCTGAATCCTGGAAAAACTTTCTTCGAGGTCGTATCAGACAGTAAAACTGTCACTTTAGAATGATATAGACAAGAGGTGTATGAATGGGAAACTCTTCCAAAAGCAAAAACAAAGGCGGTGATATCATTGTGCAGGGGTCGATTCTGGCCGCTGCACAGATCATTGTCCGCCTGATTGGGCTGTTCTACCGTATTCCGCTTCAGCGAATCGCAGGAGATGTTGCGATGGGGTATTACGGCTACGCATATGATATTTATATGTTACTGCTGCTTGTTTCGTCCAATGGTGTGCCGCTGGCAGTCAGTAAGCTGGTGTCAAAGACGCATGCCAAAAGGGATTATACCAACGAACACAGAATCATGGTCAGTGCCCTTTTGTGGACATTGGTTGTGGGATCTGTGATCGGTCTTGGAACATTTATCTTTGCGAAACAGATTACAAGTGCTGTATTTGGTCCTGAGATGATTGGGGTGGTGCCGGCACTCAGGGTTTTGGCACCGACAATTTTCCTCTGTTGTGTCATGAGTACTTTCAGAGGTTATTTTCAGGGAATCGGCAGCATGATGCCTACAGCCATTTCACAGATTTTTGAACAGATTTTTAATGCAGTTGTCAGTGTAGCAGCCGCAGCAATCCTTGTATCCCAGGGACCTGCATGGGCCGCCATGGGCGGTACCCTCGGTACGTGTATCGGTGCACTTGCAAGCACGATTTTTCTGATTATTATTTATATGTTGTATCGTCCACAGTTTATGCGCCGTGTACACAAGGATAAACTGCATCAGCCGGAATCCTATAAGAATATTTATAAAGTGTTAACACTGACGATGGCACCGGTTGTTTTGAGTTCTGTTATTTATCAGGTGAGCGGTATTATTGATTCTTCTTTATATAGTAATATTTTAGCTAAACTTGGCTATGATGCAGAACTGATTTCATCTTTATATGGCGTCTACAGCAGCAAGTATAAGATGCTCGTGAATGTACCGATGGCTATGGCAACAGCACTTGGATTGGCCGTTGTCCCGGGTATTTCATCAGCTATGTTAAGAGGGGACAGGGAAGAAATTCACAGCAAAATAGAGACAACAGTTAAATTCTGTATGATCATTGCAATCCCGGCCTGCGTAGGTTTATCCGTGCTTGGCGGACCGATCATGCAGCTGTTGTTTAATGATTCATCTGCGCTGACAAGACATTTGATTACGATCGGTACACCGTATCTGTTGTTTTATTCTTTGTCGACGGTAACGATTGGTGCACTTCAGGGAATTGACAAAATGAACACACCGATTGTGAATTCAGGCATTGCTCTGGCGATTCATACGGTATTTATCGTAATTCTGCTGAGATTCTGTGATATGAATATTTACGCAATTTTATACAGTAATATTTTATTTGGTTTCCTGATGTGTATTTTTAATCAGGTTGCTTTAAGACGTTATATTGGTTATGAACAGGAAGCAAAACAGACATTTCTGATACCTGCAGCTGCATCGGCGGTGATGGGCGTAGCTACATTTATTGTTTATAAGGGTGTTTATTTTGTTTTACATATCAATGCAATTGCAACATTGTTGGCAATCATTGTCGCAGTGGTTGTTTATGCAGTGGCATTGCTGAAGTTCCATGGTCTGACGGAGGAAGAATTGTATTCTTTCCCGAAGGGAACAACACTGATTGTGTATTTAAAACGTTTTCATTTGATATAAGGAGCCTTGTATGATTTACGATGTATGTATCATCGGAGGAGGCGCTTCCGGACTGGCTGCAGCGATTGCGGCCGGGAGGGAAGGAGCCTCAGTTTTAGTTATTGAAAGAATGGATAAAACCGGCAAGAAGATTCTGGCAACGGGCAATGGCAAGTGTAATCTGACCAATCAGGCCATTCGAAGGGGCTGTATTTCCTCCGGTGTTTACAGATCCGGGCAGGAGGTGTTTCCGCTTCATGTACTGGAGAATTTTGATGCCGGTGATACACTGGCTTTTTTTGAATCCATGGGGCTTTATACAAAAGCGCGAGATGGTTATGTATACCCGATGTCTGAACAGGCCGCATCGGTCCGGGATATATTGTGTTGGGAACTGGCAGAGCAGAAAGCCGATGTGGTAACCGGACAGGAAGTAAAGGAGATCAGAGTTGGCGGTAAAGGTTTGTCGAAGGGCGGTTTTACCGTTTATTCGGCAGACAATGTTTATCAATGCAGAAAACTGATCATGGCCTGTGGCGGCGCATCTGCATCCAAACTTGGCAGCAACGGTTCCGGATACAGACTGGCAGAGTGTCTTGGACATCATGTGTCTGCACCGGTGCCTGCATTATGTGCGCTTCATTGTAAGGAGAAATATTTTAAAGAACTGGCGGGAATTCGTCTTCAGGGCAGGGTAAGACTTCTTACAGGCGGCAAAATGGCTGCGGAGGACAGCGGTGAAATCCAATTGACTGCTTATGGTATTTCAGGAATTCCAGTGTTTCAGGTGAGCCGTTACGCCGCGAAAGCTTTACAAATGAAAAAACCAGTGACAGCGGTACTTGATTTGATGCCGGCTGTCAGCGACAAAGGACTCCGTGCCAGACTGATGTGGCAGATGCATGCCAGTCCGAAGTGGACAATGCGGATGGTGCTTTCAGGAATGATGAACAGTAAGCTGGCAGCCTGTCTGTTAAAATGCGCTGGCATAGATGGCGGACAGTCATGCTGCAAAGTAGATGATCGTGCACTGGAGCGTTTGATTGCACTGGTGAAACATCACGAAGTGCATATTAACGCGACAAACGATTTTGAACAATCCCAGGTAACAGCCGGAGGGGTTGATACAAGAGAAATAGATGAGAAGAATATGGCATCAAAAATTGTCAGGGGACTTTATTTTACCGGAGAATTATTGGATGTTGATGGCATCTGCGGAGGATACAATCTGCAGTGGGCCTGGGCAACCGGTATTCTTGCAGGTTCAGATGCCGGAAGGAGCTGCCGTGTTAAAGGTTAATCAGATTAAACTGCCTCTGAACCATTCAAAAAAACAATTAAAAGAGGCGATTGTGCATAAATTGCGTATCAGACCGGAGGAGATGATAGATTACCGGATCCTCAAACAATCGATTGATGCGAGAAAATCCGGGAAAGGCGGGCATGCCGGGGAAGTTCTTTATCAGTATTCCGTGGCAGTGACATTAGCAAATGAAAAGCAGTATCTGAAAAAGCATCATGCCAATAAAGATATACTGCCTTATACACCGGTCATCTATCAGATGCCGGAAAAGGCAGCGGACAAGCCAGCAAAGCCGCCGGTAATCATCGGCAGCGGACCGGCCGGTCTGTTCTGTGGGCTGATGCTGGCCAGACAGGGGTATGATCCGATTATTCTGGAGCGGGGAAGTGAAGTGCACACTCGTATGGAGAAGGTGAATGCCTTCTGGTCGGGCGGCACGCTTGATAAGGAGTGCAATGTACAGTTTGGTGAGGGCGGTGCTGGTACTTTTTCAGATGGCAAACTCAATACTCTTGTCAAGGATCCCTCCGGACGGCAGAGAAAAGTTATGGAAACTTTTGTCGAGGCAGGTGCTCCGGAAGATATTTTATATGTACAGAAGCCGCATGTGGGGACAGATCTCCTTGTAGGGATTGTTGAAAGACTTCGCAATGAGATACTTTCTCTGGGCGGTCAGGTGCACTTTGATTCAAAAGTGACAGATTTTGTGATAGATGCTCAGAATCACATTAGAGGTGTCATTGTCAATGACCGTGAGAAAATTGAAGCAGACCAGGTTGTGCTGGCAGTGGGACATAGTGCCAGGGATACTTTTGAGAAACTTTTGGAGAGAAAGATTACCATGGAGCCAAAGCCGTTTGCTATCGGTGTGCGCGTGGAGCATCCGCAGTCAATGATCAATGCATCCCAGTATGGCAGCGCGGCAGACCAGCTTCCGGCAGCCAGTTACAAATTAACTTATCGGACGGGTAAGGGACGTCAGGTGTATACATTCTGTATGTGTCCCGGCGGTTATGTGGTGAATGCCTCTTCAGAAGAAGGCATGTGTGCGGTGAATGGTATGAGCAATCGCGGACGTGACGGTGCCAATGCCAACAGTGCAGTAATTGTAGGCGTATCTCCGGAGGATTTCGGCAGTTCTGATATTCTTGCCGGGATGGCTTTTCAGCGGAAATGGGAGAAACTGGCTTATGCAGAAGGTCAGGGACTTGTGCCGGTGCAGCTTTTTGGTGATTTCAAAGAGAAAAAAGTCTCAGAGCGTTTTGGAGCGGTGAAGCCCGAACATAAAGGCGGTTATCATTTCGGCAATTTATGGCATTGTCTGCCGACGTTTGTCTGTGAAAGTCTGGTAGAAGGCATTGATGCTTTCGGCAGAAAAATCAAAGGTTATGACAGACCCGATGCTATTCTTTCAGGTGTTGAAACGCGAACATCTTCACCGGTGCGAATACCGAGAGATGAACATTTTGAAAGCAATGTGGGGGGCCTTTACCCATGCGGTGAGGGAGCCGGTTATGCAGGCGGCATTACAAGTGCTGCTATGGATGGCCTGCGTGTAGCGGAAGCTGTAGCAGCGGCTTATGCCGCCGTTGAACAGGCAAAGTAGAAATGTTTGTCAGAAACAGAGAAATAATTGTCTGGGGACAATGACAGAGAGAGAATGGAGGCAGACATGCTGATTACGAATAAGCATTACAGACAGAATCTGAAAAACAAAAAGAGAATTGTCATTAAAGTGGGATCGTCCTCGCTTGTGCACCCGGAAACCGGAGAGACAGATCTGCTGAAACTGGAGCAGTTGGTGCGGGTCCTGTGTGATCTGCGCAATCAGGGCAAGGATGTGGTACTTGTTTCATCCGGTGCCATTGGTGTAGGGAGAAAAGCCCTTGGTTTAAACGAGCGTCCGAAGGAACTGGCTCAGAAACAGGCCTGTGCTTCAGTGGGTCAGGGAATGCTGATGATGATTTATCAGAAGCTTTTCAATGAATACAGCCATGTGGCTTCCCAGATTCTTATGACGAAACATACTATTGTCAGAGAAAAGAGCCTGCACAATGCCAGAAATACATTCAATGAGCTGCTGAAAATGGGTGTGATTCCGATTGTCAATGAGAATGACACCGTTTCAACGGATGAGATTGAGATTGGTGACAACGATACCCTGTCAGCGGTGGTGGCGGCGATTACCAGCGCAGATTTGCTGATTTTGTTGTCGGATATTGATGGCTTGTATACAGATGATCCGTCTCAGAATAAGGATGCGCTTTTTATTGAATGTGTGACGGATATTGATGATTCCCTTTACGAGATTGCCAAAGGAGCCGGCAGTGATTACGGCACCGGAGGTATGAAAACAAAAATTGATGCGGCACGTATTGCCAATGATGCAGGATGTGATATGATTATAGCAAACGGCAAAGATTTTCATGTCATTGACGATATTATGAAAGGTCAGGAGAAGGGTACTTTATTCTTGGCCCATAAGAGCGAGAAGTTTAACATTCTGGATTATATAGAACCTGAAAAAATTATCAACGGAGGAGAAGAAGAAATTCATGATTACAGATGCTGATATTAAAAGAATTAATGAATTATACCATAAAAGTAAAAGTGAAGGGCTGACACCGGATGAAAAGCAGGAACAGGTGAAATTAAGAGAGGCTTATATCGAATCTGTCCGTGCCAATATGAGAAGCCAGCTGAACAATATTGATGTAAAGAGACCGGACGGCAGTATTGTTTCATTGAAGGAGCAGGCAGCTGAAAATCTGGCTAAGAAGAAAAAACATGCCAACTGATATTGGTGAAGCAAAGAAAGCCCTGCGCAAGGCAATTCTTCAAAAAAGGCGGCATATGGATGAGGCGGTCTGCCGACAGTATGGCAGACAGTTCGCAGAGCGAATTGCCAATCTGGATGAATACAAAGATGCTGATACCATTTTGTGTTACGCTTCCTGCAAAGGGGAGGCGGACACTTGGACACTCATAGAAAAGGCTTTAAAGGATTGCAAAAGAGTAGCATTGCCCAGAGTCACAGGCCCGGCAGAAATGCATTTTTATAAAATTACATCTATGAAGGATGTGGCACCGGGATATTATGATATTCCTGAGCCGCTGGAAAACTGTCAGGAGGAAGTATTTGAAGGGTTTCTGGTTGTTCCGGGAACAGCTTTTGATAGGCAGATGCATCGGATGGGCTATGGCGGCGGTTTTTATGATATATGGCTGAAATGTCATGGCAGTCAGGTGACAGCCTGTGGGCTGGCCTATGATTTTCAGTTAAGGGATGAAATACCTTTTGAAAGGCATGACAGAATGATGGATATAGTGATAACACCGGATGAGGTGATACGGAAAGGAGATGCGGCAGATGACAACGATCGAGGAACTTGGCAGAAGGGCCAAACAGGCATCAAGACAGATGAACAGAATGGGGACAACACAGAAGAATCAGATTCTGGCCTTGGCAGCACAGGCGCTGGTGGATGAGCAGGAAGAGATTTTGCAGGCCAATGCCATGGATATAGAGGCGGCAAGAAAGAAGAATATGCCGGAGCCGATGGTGGATCGTCTGGCTTTATCAGAAAGCCGCATTGCCGGTATGGCAGAGGGACTGACACAGCTGATTGCCCTGGAAGACCCGATTGGTGAAATCATCAGTTCTACCGTTCGTCCGAATGGTCTTGAAATCTGCAAAAAGAGAGTGCCTATCGGCGTCATAGGAATTATTTATGAGTCCAGACCAAATGTGACAGCGGATGCCTTTGGCTTATGTTTTAAGACAAATAATACCGTGATTTTAAAGGGTGGCAGTGATGCCATTCATTCCAATATGGCCATTACAAAAGTATTGAGAAAAGCTATTGCCGCAGGGGGCGGTTGTGAAGATGCCCTTCTGTTGGTGGAAGACACAAGCCGTGAGACAGCGAAAGCCATGATGCGCCTAAACCAGTACATTGATGTGTTGATTCCAAGGGGCGGTGCCGGATTGATTCGTACCGTTGTGGAGAACAGCACAGTGCCGGTGATTGAAACCGGAACAGGCAATTGTCATGTTTATGTGGATGCTTCTGCGGATATTGATATGGCGGTAAAGATTATTCTGAATGCAAAGACCCAGAGAACAGGTGTCTGCAATGCCTGTGAATCACTGGTGATTCATAAAGACATTATCGGAGAGGCGCTTCCGGCCATTGCAAAGGCTCTGAGAGAGAAGCACTGCGAGCTTCGCGGTGATGAGGCAGCCCTTGAAGTGGTGCCGGATTTGAAGAAAGCAACAGAAGAGGATTGGGGCACAGAATATCTGGATCTGATTGCTTCTGTAAGAACAGTATCATCTGTGGATGAAGCCATTGAGCATATTAATCGTTACAACACCGGTCATTCCGAGGCCATTGTGACAAAAGATTACGCCAATGCAAGAAAATTCATGGATGAGGTGGATGCGGCGGCTGTTTATGTCAATGCATCTACCCGTTTTACCGATGGCTTTGAGTTTGGTTTTGGTGCTGAAATCGGTATCAGCACACAAAAACTCCATGCCAGAGGACCAATGGGGTTAAAAGAACTGACCACGACGAAGTATGTGATTTACGGGGATGGTCAGATTCGAGAATAAATAGTATATAGCTGGGGAATTTGCATTGAATAAAAGGGATGGGGAAGGTATATGTTTTATGCAAATGAATGCGGTTTATGGGCGGGTAAGCATGCTTACTTATGGAGAAACATGTTGGATAATCTGAGCGACGGCATTTTGATTACGGATGCGGAGGGAAAGGTTCTGATTTATAATCAGGCATGGCTGGAGTTGGGGGTCGCCGGTGGTGGTATCCAGATACCCGAGGGCGTGATGAATGTCTACAACTTCCCTAAGATGCATCAGAATAAGAAAGTTATGGCAGTGCGAGTCCTTGAGAGCGGCAAAACCTGTGTGGATATTTTTCAGACACCGGGGAAAAGGGTACTGATATCCAAAGGTCAGCCGATTTTTGATGAAGAAGGCAATCTGCGTTTTGTGACGGTCAATATTCGTGATTTAAGTGCAATCCTGAGTCTGCGTGATACAGAAAATAATGCACAGCAGATTCGTAAACTATACAATAAATATATCAAAGAGGCAGAAAAGAATACAGCGACAGTGCCGGTAGTTATTAATCCCAAAATGGCAGCATTATATGAAAAATGTCTCACGGTCAGCAGCGTGGATGCCACGGTGATTATTCTGGGAGAATCCGGTACAGGTAAAGAAGTCATGGCCAACTATATCTATGAGCACAGTTCAAGAAAGGACAAACCGTTTTTGTCCATTAACTGTGGTGCCATCCCGGAGAATCTTCTGGAATCTGAATTATTTGGATATGAACCGGGAGCCTTTACCGGTGCCAATAAGAATGGCAAAATCGGTTTCTTTGAGGCTGCCAATACGGGAACGCTGTTTCTGGATGAAATTGGTGAATTGCCAATGACCATGCAGGTGAAGCTTTTGAGAGTTTTGGAAACCCATAAGATAACCCGAATCGGTTCGACAAAGGAGATAGATATTGATGTCCGTTTGATTACGGCCACGAACTGCAATTTGGTAGAGAATGTAAAGAAAGGCCTTTTTAGAAGTGACCTCTATTATAGAATCAATGTGGTGAGTCTGACGATTCCACCCCTTCGGGAGCGGCCGGAAGATATCATTGCCTTATCTAATCATTTTCTGGATATTTTCAATATTCAGTATAACCGCATTAAGAAGATTAGTTATGATGGTTTTCAGATTTTAACAGAGTATAGCTGGCCGGGAAATGTCAGAGAACTGCGAAATGTCATTGAACAGTTGGTGATTCTTTCACCGGATGAGGTGGTGCCGGAAGCAGTGATTCGTTCTGTTTTAGGTGAGAATGATACAGAGGATACAGAAGTCAGGGTACATCATATCGATACCTTGGAAAATGTACTGGAGAATGCCGAGCGGCAGTTGTTTCAGCTGGCGTATGAAAAATATCGGACAACAAGGGGTGTTGCTAAAGCGCTTGGCATATCGCAGACGAGTGCAGTAAGAAAATTAAATAAATATATTCATTAAGGATAAAGGGCCTGTGACGGTATATTGTCACAGGCCCTTTATTTCTGTCAGCAAGATATCATTTTCAAGTTATGTTTCAATTATTTCAACTTCAGATGAATTTTGGTCATCGGCTGTTTTCGACTGCGTCTTTGACTGCCCCGGTAAAAGACCATAACGTCTGGAAAGTTTCAGCATAATCAGCAGACTGCCGCCAGTGGCGATAATATGGCCGAGAATTGTGCAGATCAGATAATAAGGCATATTGGCCACAGCCTGTTTGGGTGTAATAAGCGCCAGCATAAAATAGGCAAAACCATAATTGTTGAAAAATACCGGCAAAATCGGTTTACACATGATTAAAAGTGCCAGACAGATAACCACAGGAATTGAAACGCTGATGATATAAGGCAGGCCGATTTTTTCGAGACAGACAACGGAGATGACCATCAGGGCAGCCAGAATAATGCCGAAAATACTTCCGAAGAGAACCTGCAGATATCTTTCTTTTATATGGGGATCGATAATCAGAAAAAACATGATGTTGACCATAAAGAAAGTCCAGCTGTAAAAATGCATTTCATTCAGCTGTTCCTGAAAAATCTGAACAAGGACATTCAAAAAAGCAATCCATAAAAAAACGCCAAATTGAACTTTTAATTGTGCCTTTGGTGGTTTATTAAGTTTGAACATGATACATAACCTCTTTTCTGCATATTTAAAGGATTGTCTGCTGCAAATACTTTTCCCGGGCGATGAAAGCCGCTCCGAGAGCACCGGTAATCTGTGGGTCCGGCGGAATGATGAGTGTGCAGTTTAATTCCTGTTCCAGTGCCCGGATAATGCCTTTGTTCTGGGCAACACCGCCGGTCAGCGCAATATCCGGTTTTATTCCGTTTCTGAGTGTCAGTCCGGCCACTCTTCGTGCAACTGCCTGATGAATACCTGCAAGGACATTCGGAATCGGTGTGCCGGCTGAAAGTTTGGATATGACTTCAGATTCGGCAAAAACAGTACAGGTATTGCTGATTGGAGAAATTTCGGTATGTTGTGCATCGACTTCTCCAAGTTTGTCCAGGCCAACGTCTAATACTTTACTCATCACATCCAGAAAACGACCTGTTCCGGCGGCACATTTATCATTCATTGTAAACTGTTGTATTGTACCCCGTGAGCTAATCTGGATGGCTTTTGTATCCTGACCGCCGATATCAATAATTGTCCGGACATCCGGCAGCAGATGATGAATGCCTCTGGCATGGCAGGATATTTCACTGACCTCAACATCAGCCTGTGCAAAGTTCTGACGGCCATAACCGGTTGCAACAGTATAGGCAATATCGGATGATTTAAGACCTGAATTTTCATAGAAAGCTTTGACAGCCGCAGGCACACCGGAGGTGCCGGTGCCAAGCTGAATAACAGAGCGTCCAATAATTTTTTCATTGTCATCAATGGCAATCAGTTTTGTTGCCGATGAACCGATGTCTATTCCAAGATAGTACATAGAAAAACTCCCTTCTTATATTAAAAATATGATTTACCTTAATAATAAGCAAAAACAATGCCAATGAAGAAAACGGATTCTTTGCGGATATTTTTGAGGGAAAAAAATATTGATGAGTCATTTGTGGTTCTAAAAAAATACAAAATCAGACCAAATCGGCTGGTACAGGACTTTTGACAGATGATTCATAAATGGTTCAAATGAACTTTTCCTGGTTCAAAAAACAACAATCTTAAAGCCTTGTTTGGTAAGACAGCAGGTTGAAGAGAAAGAAAACAGTGAAATATAAAAGTTTAATTGGGAAAAATTGCGTAAAATATACTTATTTTTCAGAAAAACAGTAAAAAACAGAAGTTGGCACGGCGGTTGCTTGTTATATAAGTGTAACAAAGATAGGGGTTATAAAATTTATAGAGAGGAAGGTAACTATATGGAGAGTGAAGCAAAAAAATTAGATTCCAAACAGCTTCTTGGAAAACTTCAGGTACAGTATTACACAGAGCTTGCGATGGCGCGTAAGAAAGGCAGAAAAGTCTGTTGGGCATCTTCTATTGTTCCGCAGGAATTTCTCGAAGCCATGGATGTGGCAGTCTGTTATCCTGAAAATCATTCAGCTGCAATTGCGGCTAAGAAAGGTGCTATGCCATTTATTGAACATGCAGAAGCAATGGGATATTCCAATGATATTTGTTCCTATGCAAGAATCAATCTGGCATATGCAGATATTATGAAGAGTGATATTGTGTATATTCCAAGACCGGATTTTGTTGTCTGCATCAATAATATCTGCGGAGTCCTGGTTAAATGGTATGAGAACCTGGCGAAGTTTTTCAATGTTCCTTATATTCTGATTGATGTTCCGTATAATTACGAATACGAAGTCACACAGGAACGTGTGGATTACATTAAAGAACAGTTTAAGGATTTTATTGTACAGTTGGAAAAAATCTGCGGCAAGCCATTTGATTATGACAAATTTGATAAAGTTATGGCGATTTCCAACAGAACAGCCAGAGCATGGAAAAAGGCTATGAGTTATGCGGCTCAGAAACCGTCGCCGATGGATGGCTTTAATATGTTTAACTATATGTCTATGATGGTATGTCTGAGAGGAAAAGAATCTTCAGCAGAGTTATATGAGCGAATTGCAGAAGAGATGGAAGAAAATATTCGTGAGCAGAAGAGTCAGTTCCCGGGCAAACAAAAATACAGAATCATGTGGGACGGTATTGCCTGCTGGCCATATCTCAGTCACAATTATAAAACCCTCCTTCAGAATGGCATTGTCATTGCCGGTTCAACTTATCCAAAAGCCTGGGCCCTGGAATATGGCGAAAACAGCATGGATGACCTGGCAAGAACATATGCAGGTATCGGCAATAATTGCTGCATCCAGAGACAGGCAGAAGGACGTGCAGATATTCATAAGGAGTGTCAGGTGGATGGTGTTATTTATCATATCAACCGAAGCTGCAAGATTATGGATTTCATGCAGCCTGAAATGCGCAGAAAGATTTACGATATGAATCAGATTCCGTATATATCATTCGACGGCGATCAGTCAGATCCTAAGAATTTCTCCAAAGCACAGTTTGAGACACGTATCCAGGGGCTTGTGGAAAATATGGAAGAACGCAGAAAGGAAAAGGAGGTTGCTGAATAATGAGTGAAATAAGAGAAATTATTGATAGGATGAACTGGAATATCACACATATCAGTGAGACCATTCAGAAGAAAAAAGAAAACGGACAGAAAATCATCGGTGTTCTTCCAATCTATGCACCGGAAGAACTTATTCATGCAGCAGGCATGTTCCCTGTGGGATGCTGGGGCGGTTCTACACCTATTTCAAAGGCAGCCAAATATTTTCCGGCTTTTGCATGTTCTATCATGCAGGCAGTCATGGAATATGCCGAGGGCGGTGCTTATAAAGAGCTGGATGGATTTGTTGTATCCACACCATGCGATACATTGAAGTGCGTTTCCCAGGATTTGATGACGGCATGTCCGGGAAAGGATGTCATTTGCATTACCTATCCGCAGAATAATAAACCGGAACATGCCGTTCGGTTTACAATGACTGAATTATACAAAGTGAAAGCCAAACTGGAAAAGGTCTGCGGTCACAAAATTGAAGATAAAGATATCAGCAGAAGCATAGAGATATACAACGAAAATCGCCTGGCAATGCAGGAGTTTTACAGAATTACAGATGAAAATCCTGGTGTCATCGGAGCAAAGGATCGTCATATTGTGGCTAAATCCAGTTATTTTATGGATAAAGAAGAACATACAACACTTGTGAAAGCATTAAATGATATGCTTCGTCAGGCAGAGCCAACCAACTGGACAGGCAAGAAGATTGTGCTGGCAGGTATCATTGCAGAACCGAATGAAGTATTGGATATCTTAGATGAGATGCACCTGGCGGTTGTGGCAGATGAGCTGGCACATGAAAACCGACAGTTCCGTACACTGGTACCTCAGGGTATTGATCAGCTGGAGAGACTGGCCCGTCAGTATCAAAACATGGAAGCTTGTTCTGTTATCTATGATCCTGAAAAGAAACGCTGTCAGCTGATAGCTGATCTGGCAAAGAATCATCATGCAGATGGTGTTATTTATTGTCAGATGAAGTTCTGCGATCCGGAAGAATTTGATTATCCATTTGTGAAGAAGGCCTGTGAAGAGGCAGAAATACCATTATTAAATCTTGAGGTCGACCAGTTGACAGAAACAGCAGGACAGGCAAGAACAAGAATTCAAGCATTTGCGGAAATGCTGGATATGTAATTTTAATGAAATAAATATTTTATATTAAAGGGGGATACATCATGTTACATAATTGGAAGGAAGAGTACAATCAGAAGTTAATGACAGCAGACGAAGCGGTTAAATTGATTCAGAGCGGTGATAATGTTTATTATCCGCCGTTTGTGATGAAAGTGCCGGAACTGGATACAGCTCTTGCACGCAGAAAAGATGAATTGGAAGATGTTAAGTTGGTATTTGCAACATTGACATACGTACCTGAAACAGTCAAAGCAGATCCGATGGGTCGGCATTTCCGCTTTACAGACGGGTCTTTCTCGGCAGCAACAAGAGGTATCAGAAGAAACAGGATTCCTATTTTTGCAGTACCGAGCTTATATCATGAAACAACACGCGGCTATTATACCGGGTTAAAGAATGTACAGGTTGTTATGATTGCAGCGTCACCGATGGATAAAAATGGTTATTTTCAGTTAGGCATTGCAAGTTCTAATCTTGTGGCGATGCTTCGTCAGCACGGCGGTCTCGAAGGTGGCCTGAAAGTGCTTCTTGAAGTAAATGATAAGCTGCCTCGCGTGCAGGGAGATAATTTTATTCATATATCAGATGTCACGGCTGTTGTAGAAGAATCTGACAGCAAACCTTTATCAGCGATCCCTCCTGTACAGGCAAGTGAGATTGACCACCAGATCGCAGAACATATTATGGGTGAAATGATGGATGGGGCATGTATCCAGCTGGGCATCGGCGGACTTCCGAACATTGTTGGAAAAATGATTGCAGATTCAGATTTGAAAGACCTTGGATGTCATACGGAAATGTTTGTGGATGCTTATCTTGATATGTTTAATGCAGGCAAACTGACGAATATGCGCAAGCAGAATCATCTTGGAAAGAGCGTCTTTACATTTGCCATGGGTTCTGAAGCATTATATGATTTTGTGGATAACAATCCGGCTGTAGAGTGTCTGGATGTTGGTTATGTCAATAATCCATATGTTATTGCACAGAATGATAGAGTTGTTTCTATCTGCTCTTGTCTGAATGTGGACATGTTTGGTAATGTTTCATCTGAATCAGATGGATACAAGCAGATTTCCGGTACTGGCGGTGCTCTGGATTATCATTATGCAGCATTCCATTCCAATGGTGGCAAGGCATTTATGTGTATGCCATCCACATCTGTTGACAAAGAAGGCAACAGACATTCCAATATTGTGACTGCCTTCAAGAAAGGAACCCAGATTACAGTGCCGGCTAATATGACTAATTATATTGTTACCGAGTATGGTATTGCCAATATGAAACAGTTGAATACAAGAGAACGTATAAATGAGCTGCTTAAAATCTGCCATCCTGATTTCAGACAGGAATTGATGGATGAAGCGACAAAAGCAGGTATCTGGTGTAAATAGTATAAGAAAAAGGGGTTTTATATGGATAAGGGGAAGGATATTAGTTGGTTAGGTGTTTTCGGTGTCGCGTCAGTTTGGTTTGGCACGCATGTGGGAAGTGGTTTTGCAACAGGTACACAGGCATTGACATTCTTTTCAAAATATGGATGGACAGCGGTATTTATGCCTTTCTTATCGATGCTCATTGTCGTAGCGGTTCATTATATCGGTATGCATGCAGCCATCTATAATGATCTGACAGTAGGACGACATTGGGCAAACTGGCTGTATCATCCGTTTGAAGGCGTTTTAGGATGGGTATTCGAGGGTATTTCATTCCTGTGCGGTGTACTGGCAGTATCGGCATGCCTTTCAGGATGTGGTTCTTTGCTGAAAGGTACATTCGGATTACCTTATATGGCGGGTGTTGTACTGATTTCAGTCATTCTGGTCCTGGTTGCTATGTTTGGATTTCAGGTAGTAACATCTGTTTCAGGGATTTTATCAGTGACGATGATTGTTGCCCTGGTTATAATTTTTGGCCTGGGGATGTCTCATAATGCAGATAATCTTGGGACGATTATGTCTAACAGAGTGATTTTTGAAGGACAGAGTATGGGCGGTGCATTTTTCAAAATGATTATGTATGGTTGTTTTCAGGCAACAACAGTCAGTTCGCTGGTAGCGATTAACGGCAGCTATAGAACAAGCAAAGACATCAAACGATACGTAGTGATTGGTGTTATCATGAATACAGTGATGCTGACGTTATCCTGCCTGACTGTTTTGTCAGGGATGCCGGATACAGTGAATGAATTGCCTATTTTAACCGTATGTAATTCACTGGGGATGCCATGGATTAAGATTGTTTACACAATTGTATTGTTCCTGGCATTTCTGTCAACAGGTGTAACGATTACATATGGTTTAACAAAACGTTATGCTTTATTTATTAAAAAACCAATGAGTGATATTACCAAAAAGCTGATTTGTTCAATTGTATTTATCATTATCAATATTTTGATTTCAAAATTGGGATTATTGACAATTATTAATAAGGGTTATACATATATGGGGTTTGTCAGTTTGATTCTTTATGTTATTCCAAGCTTTACATTTGGTATTGTGAAGATGCGTCGTGACAGAAAGAGAGTTGAAGCAGAGGAAGATACAATGAAACAGACAGTGACAATGGCAGAAGGAGATTAAATCAATGAGCAATAATATTATTTTAACAGAGGAACAAAAAGACCTGCAGATGATGGTCCGTGATTTTGTCAAAAAGGAAATTATTCCAAACTGTGCGGAATGGGATAGAAAAAGTGAGTTTCCTATGGACGTATTCAAGAAATATGTTGAAATGGGCCTGACAACTCTGACATTGCCGGAAGAACTGGGCGGAGCAGGTATGGGAACAAAAGAAGCAGTTATTGTTGCGGAGGAAATTGGTTACGGTGATGCGGGATTTGCGGTATCTGCAGGAGCCTGCTCACTTGGAACAATTCCGATCATGCTTGGCGGTACGGACAAGCAGAAAGCAGAAGCCGCTGACCGTCTGGCTAATGGATGTCTGGCAGCATATTGTCTGACAGAACCTGAAGCCGGGTCGAATGCAGGGGCCCTCAAAACAAAAGCAGTCAAAGACGGTAATGATTATATTATCAGCGGTTCAAAATGCTTTATTACCAATGCGGGTATTGCGGATTTCTATACAGTATTTGCAACTGTGGATAAAGAAAAAGGCACGAAAGGCATTACCTGTTTTATGATTGAGAAAGACCGTGCCGGTGTAAGCTGCGGCAAGGAAGAAGATAAAATGGGTATCCGTGCATCCAACACAGGCAGTGTGATGTTTGATGATGTGCGTGTGCCTGCTGATCATATGATTGGACCGGAAGGTGCAGGTTATAAACTGGCACTTGGAACATTGGCCAGAACAAGACCGTCCGGCAATGCTGCGGCCGTCGGCATTATGCAGAGAGCTATCGATCTTTCTGTTGACTATGCATTGCAGAGAAAGACTTTCGGCAAGCCGATTATGATGCAGCAGGGCATTCAGTTTATGCTGGCAGATATGGAAATGTATACACAGGCTTCCCGTGCACTGGTATGGCAGTCCGCAGACATGCTGGACAAAGGCGTCACAGATACAAGTTTTGGCGCTTGTGTTAAAGCATTCAGCGGTGATGCGGCAATGAAAGTGACCACAGATGCGGTTCAGATTTTCGGCGGTTATGGATACTCCCGTGAATATCCTGTTGAAAAACTGATGCGAGATGCCAAAATCTATCAGATTTTTGAAGGTACAAATCAGATTCAGAGAATGATTATTGCCGGCTCTATGGCAAAGGAAGCAATGAAATCTGTAAAACGTTAAATGAAGTAAGTGTTTATAAAGCCCTCCCTTTTATTGTATACGGAACTGTTGTTAAGTACAGCAGTTCCGTATTTGTTTTATATATGGGTTGTTGGGGGATATTTTTTGTTTCTGTTGTTTTATTTGCAGGCATATAGTATACTTCACTCAAAGGTCTGTGCATAAAAAGATGAGGAGATGAAACACATGAAGTGGATAGCTGCTGCTTTAGTGGGGAGTATCATTCTGTTGTCAGTATATAGAATTTTAAAGGCAAACTTCTGGTGCCGCGGTATGGAAACCAGTGGATTTATGACATATTATCTCACCAAACATCCTGAATTGCATATAGAAAATTATGAATGTCCATGCGGCAGGAAAAAACTTCGGGGATTAATTTTGGATGACGGTACGAAGCCGAAGGGTCTGATTGTGATGACACATGGCTATGGCAGAACAATCGAACATTACCTGCCGGAGGGTAGATATTTTGCGTGCCATGGGTACAAAGTACTGATGTTTGACGGCACAGGTTTTGGATTGAGTGATGGCCAATGGATGCGCGGCTTGCCGCAGCATGTATTGGATATGCGTGCAGTTTTGGAAGATATAGGAGAAGATATAGTGTTGTCTGGACTGCCGCTTTTTTTGTATGGACATTCCTGGGGCGGTTTTGCAGCGGATGCGGTTTTAAATCTTGGACATTTCCCTGTAAAAGGGGTCGTATCTGTTGCGGCTTATAATGAAGCTTTGGCGGTAGTCCGCAAGGTGTCTAAACGGCGCTATGGAAGGAAGGCGCCCTGGGTGGTTATGCTCTTTGAATTATATCAGATTTTATTTTTTGGGAAAAATGCTTTTCTGACATCTGCTCAGGGACTGTCCAGGCAGAATTGTCCGGCATTAATTTGTCATAGCAGAAATGATACGATTGTGCCTTTTAATGAGAACTTCATGGAAATTTATTACTGTCTGGAGAATCGGCAGAATGTGCAGTTTTTGCCTTTGAAGGGGAGAAACCATAATATTACGACGTTTTCAAGAATAGATGTGGAGCAAAGAGCCTGTATCCGACAGCTTAAAAAAGCATATTCAGCGGAGGCTGAGAGAAAGTTATGGCGCTATCAGGAAATGATTGATGAAACGCTGATGCAGCAGTTTGTGGATTTCTACAATGGATGTGAGAGATAAGCTGATTTATGTCAAAGAGCAGAAGTGTGCATAAAAAAGTTCATCATTGTCAAGCAAATGATTGTATGTTAAGATGATTTACGGAGTATTAAAAGAAAAGCTTATGGAGGATATGAATGAGCATTAATGATTATACAAACGCAGAGGGTGCGTCACAGCTGCCCTCTGATGAAACTGAGAAACAGCTGTTTATCATCGAGCAGTTACATGAACAGATGCAGGCGGATTATGCCAGAACAGGAAAGAAGAAAACCTATCATGTGGTGACTTTCGGATGCCAGATGAATGCCAGGGACTCAGAGAAACTGGCGGGCATTCTGGAACGCATCGGTTATGTAGAAACAGATACGGAGGATGCGGATTTTGTCATTTACAATACCTGTACGGTACGTGAAAATGCCAATCTTCGTGTTTACGGCCGCTTGGGACAGATGAAGCGTACCAAGCAGCGCCATCCGGATATGCTGATCGCACTGTGCGGCTGCATGATGCAGGAGCCCCTTGTTGTTGACAAGATTCGTAAATCTTACCGTCATGTGGATATTATTTTCGGTACACACAATATCTTTAAATTGGCAGAGCTGATTCAGACACGTTTGAATACCGGCAAAATGGTGGTAGATATCTGGAAAGATACCAATCAGATTGTGGAGGATCTGCCGAATGAACGCAAGTACTCTTTCAAAACAGGTGTCAATATCATGTTTGGCTGCAACAATTTCTGCAGTTATTGTATTGTCCCTTATGTGCGTGGTCGTGAGAGAAGCCGTGAACCGAAGGATATTATCCGTGAGATTGAGCGTGACGTGGCAGATGGCGTGAAGGAAGTCATGCTCCTTGGGCAGAATGTCAATTCCTACGGTAAGAATCTGGAAAACCCAATCAGCTTTGCCAAGTTGCTTCAGGAAATCGAGAAGATTGAAGGACTGGAACGTATTCGTTTTATGACTTCTCATCCGAAGGATTTGTCCGATGAACTGATTGCTGTTATGGGGCAGTCAAAGAAAATCTGCCGTCATCTTCATCTGCCGCTACAGTCAGGCAGCAGTCGTATTCTGAAGTTGATGAACCGTAAATATAGCAAAGAATCATATCTTGACCTGGTGGACCGCATCCGTAAAGGCTGCCCGGATATTTCTTTGACAACAGATATTATTGTGGGCTTTCCGGGAGAAACAGAAGAGGATTTCTTAGAGACCATGGATGTGGTGGAGAAAGTTGGATTTGACAGTGCCTTTACTTTCATTTATTCTAAAAGAACAGGCACCCCGGCGGCTTCTATGGAGAATCAGGTGCCGGAAGATGTTGTCAAGGATCGTTTTGATCGTCTGTTAAAGCTCGTACAGCAGAAGGCCTCTGAAGCTTCTGCACGTTTTACTGGCTCCGTACAGAAAGTGCTTGTGGAAGATGTGAATGAGCATGACGAAACCATGGTAACAGGCCGTATGAGCAATAATCTGCTGGTACATTTCAAAGGAACACCGGATTTGATCGGTCAGATAGTGGATGTTCATCTGGAAGAGTGCAAAGGTTTTTATTATATCGGTAATTTGTCAGAATAATAAACAAAATCGTGAAAAAAGAAAAATAATTGGTGAATTTTTACAAAAGAAAAAATAATCATAAAAAATAGTTGTATTTTCCAGATTTTGTGATATGATGAATGAGAAGTTAAGTTTGAAGAGCAAAGGCGTTCTCATTTATTTGAGGACGCCTTTTTACTTTACCGGGGTTCAGGTGCTATTTTTAGCACAGCGGTTAGTCAGAAGTGAGAGATGACGAATACCGTATAGCTCCGGAACAAGCAAATAATATTGAAATGAGGTAGGAACTATGTCAGTAAAAATCAATGTATCAGAGATTTTTGCATCTAACGTATTTGATGATGCGACAATGAAACAGCGTTTACCAAAGAAGATTTATGCTGAATTCAAGAATACGCTTCTTGAAGGCAAGGACCTTGAACCACATGTGGCTGAGATTATCGCCCATGAGATGAAAGAGTGGGCCATTGAAAAGGGCGCCACACATTATACACACTGGTTTCAGCCTTTGACTAATATTACAGCTGAGAAGCATGATGCTTTTATTAATCCGCAGAAAGACGGCTCCATTCTTCTTTCTTTCTCAGGAAAAGAGCTGATCAAGGGTGAACCGGATGGTTCTTCATTCCCTTCAGGCGGTATCCGTGCAACATGTGAAGCAAGAGGTTATACAGCATGGGATTGTACATCACCGGCTTTCATTCATGAAGCTCCGGACAGCACACCGGTTCTTTATATTCCGACTATTTTCTGTTCTTACACAGGTGAAGCACTGGATAAGAAGACACCGCTTCTTCGTTCCATGGAAGCACTGAGTACACAGGCTATGCGTATTATCAAACTCTTTGGTGATACAACAGCAACAAAGGTTGTAACAAGTGTCGGACCTGAACAGGAATACTTCCTTGTAGACAAGGATACATATGACAAACGTAAAGACTTGATCTTCACAGGCCGTACATTATTTGGCGCACCTGCTCCTAAGGGTCAGGAACTGGATGACCATTACTTTGGTACAATCAAAGAGAGAGTCCTTGCTTATATGACAGAGTTAAATGAAGAACTCTGGAAATTGGGTATTACAGCAAAGACACAGCATAATGAAGTTGCACCTGCTCAGCACGAACTGGCACCGATTTATGATACAACCAATATTGCCACAGACCACAATCAGCTGGTTATGGAAATTATGAAGAAAGTTGCACTTCGCCATAATCTTGTATGCCTGCTGCATGAGAAACCATTTGCAGGTATCAATGGTTCCGGTAAACACAATAACTGGTCTATGAGCACAGATACAGGCAAGAATCTGCTGGAGCCTGGTGATACACCACATTCCAACAAGCAGTTCCTTCTTGTATTGGCATCTATCCTGAAAGCTGTTGATGATTATGCACCGTTGCTTCGTATGTCCGCAGCAACTCCTGGTAATGACCACAGACTTGGTGCTAATGAAGCACCTCCAGCAATCATCTCCGTATTCCTTGGCGATCAGCTGGAAGATGTATTAAGCCAGTTATGTGAAAAAGGCGAAGCTACAAGAAGTCTGGAAGGCAGCCAGCTTGAAACAGGTGTATCAACTGTTCCAAGATTCAGCAAAGATGCTACAGACCGTAACAGAACATCACCATTTGCTTTCACTGGCAATAAATTCGAATTCCGTATGGTAGGTTCTTCTGCATCCATCGCAGATCCTAACATTGTATTAAATACAATTGTTGCAGAGACATTAGGTCAGGCAGCAGATATTCTTGAAAAGGCCGATGATTTTGAACTGGCTCTCCATGATCTGATCAAAGACTGGGTAACAGACCATATCCGTGTCATCTTCAATGGTGACGGTTATTCAGATGCATGGGTTGAGGAAGCTGCCCGCCGTGGCCTTCCAAACATCAAGAATACAGTAGATGCTACATCTGTACTGGCAGATCCAGAAGTCATCAAACTTTTCGATAAACACGGCGTATTCTCAGCAGTAGAGCTTGCAGCCCGTGAAGAAGTTGGTTATGAGAACTATTCTAAGGCTATCAATATCGAAGCAAGAACCATGATCGATATGGTTAAGAAAGAAATCATTCCTGCTGTTATGGAATATACAACAACTGTTGCAAAATCTGTTGCAGCTGTTAAGGCTGTTGGCGCAGATGCTTCTGTACAGGAAAAGGTTCTGAAAGAAATTACAACAGAACTGTCCAAACTGGATGCAGCTGTTGTTAAACTGGAAGCAGCAACAGATGCATCTGTTAAGATTGAGGATCCTAAGGCTCAGGCAATTGCATACAGAGACGATGTATTCGCTCAGTTTGCAGAAGTACGTGAACCGGCTGATAAGCTGGAAACACTGGTTGATGAGAAAGCTTGGCCATTCCCGACATATGCAGAATTGTTGTTCAATGTCTAAAAAAGAGACGGAGCATTCGCGCTAAGTAGTTAGTAAAGTGCGGTTTTAAAGTTTAAAAAAAGGATTCCCTATGATCTGTTCAGCACAGGCACACTCGCATTGCCCAACACTGGCAGCGGTACATAAGGCACTAAAGGACAGTGCCTAAGTACCGGTGCCGAAAGTCCAGTGGACTTTCGTTGGCACCGACCGGAGTGGAACGAAGAAAGTGTTGGAAGCACCTGTGCTGAACAGATGCATAGGGAATCCTTTTTTTAGCTTTTGGACCGCACTTTGAAAAATTATTTGAGCGCGAACGCTCCTGATAGAGATAAGATTTCTTAAGGCTTTTTGGGAGGGGAGTCATTTGGACTACAATAAATGATAGTATGGGCAGATGTAATGAAATATGCTCTTATAAATTTACAAGCCAAACCTGGCTATTACAAAAAAGACAGCGGCAATGATGAATGATACAACAATTCGCAGCATGGAATAGCTGTATAATTTTTCAGGGGTGAATTTGTCATAACGCACGGTTACTGTGGAGCCGATTTGTGAGGACATAGGCACTTGTATGCGGTTATGGGACTGATAGATTCTGCCCTTTACTTTGTAGGAAACAACCGCCCATTTTGAATTGCGAAACTTTGATGTTTCAGGACCTGGTGTTTTAATGGATATAATGGTTCCGACGGTTTGCGCCGTTTTGTTGTAATTCAAAAGAAATTGAAGGATATTGAACAGGCAAAAGCACAGGGCGGCTGCGCCGATCATATAGAGAAAAATTTTTTCGTTATTCATATTTAAAACTCTCTTTCATGCTAAATCAGTTCTGTTATAAAATTTTATGGACAAAGCAGCAGATACTGCCAGAAGCATACAGGAAAGCAACAAGACACTTCCGCAAATAAGGATTGGGGAAAATTCGGAAAGAAAGTTCAGGTTGAAAATTTCCATTTTCATGAGCTGAGGCAGGAGGAAAGGCGAGGCTATGATGACAACTGTAAAGGCAAATTTGGTTTTCTCGTAACCCAGCTTATACTGTATTGGAAGATAGATACTGATCAATACAGAGGTGACTAAAAACATCAGGAAGAACATGGCTGCATTCATAGTGTCTAAACCGGAGATAATCAAAGCTTCAATGGTATAGATGGTGCAGCAGACCACATAAACGGCAATACAGAAAATGTACAGGGACAATACCATCATTTTTCGTGAAAAAGTTGCTGCGCATAGCAGAGAGGCTGCCTTTGGAAATTGATATTCTTTTAAAGAGATATATTGCAGCAGGATTAAAACGCAGAAAATGACAGACAGCATGAAGCCCAGAATCCCGGCATATTCAGGGACACGCCAGAGCATAAAAGGCGGGATGAGTACCGCAGCAGCCAGCATAATCAGTACATACTTTTTGATAATCAGGATATCTTTCTTTAATAAATACCATAGCATCATTTTCCACAACCTCCTAAATTGGCCAGCATAATATCTTCAATGGTGGGGCGTTCTGTGATGGCATCCGGAAGATACGACTGTACTCTGGCAGCATGTCTGGTGACGCCGGTAAAACCAAATGCAGTTTCTGTGATGTTTAAAAATAGCTGGCGTATATTCTCAGTTAATAATTTTTTATCACCTTTGATGATTCTGTAATTGTCAAGGAGAAAATCCTTCTCTTCCTGAAAGACGATGCGGCCATTGTGAATCATAATCAGCATATCAGCGATTTTGTCAAGGTCCGAAGTGATGTGGGTTGAGAAAAGTACACCTTTGCCGCCGTTTTCCATATAATCATTCAGAACATTCAAGAGCTGGCTTCTGCTTAGAGGGTCCAGTCCGCTGGTGGGTTCATCCATAATCAGAAGTTCAGCATTGTGAGAAAGGGCCAGAGTAAGGGCGTATTTCATCTTCATTCCTTTGGAAAGGGTATTGATTTTCCTTTTAGGGTCAAGGGAAAACATATCCATATAGTGTTTAAAATCCTGTTCAGACCAGTCGGTATAGGCAGATGCGAGAATACTTTTCATCTCGGCCATAGACAATTCTTCATAAAAACAGCCGTCATCCAATACGACGCCGATGCGATTTTTAATCTGTTGTTCATTTTTACCCATATCAAGGCCAAAAAACTGAATATTGCCGGAACCCTTTTTCGCCAGGTTAAGAATTGTGCGCAGGGTAGTAGTCTTTCCGGCACCGTTAATTCCGATAAAACCAGTGATGCAGCCCTCCGATAAAGAAAATGAGACGTCTGTCAGTGAAAAATTTTTATACGATTTGTTTAAATTCTTTACTCTCAAAATATCTTTCATTGTTAATCCTCCTCGTAAAGAATATCCATCATGGCATTCAGTTCTTCTTTAGTAATTTTCAGTGATTTCGCAGTTTGTATCATATCGAGCATTTTCTGTTCTACAAGACGCCGTTTGGAATCCCGCAGTAATTCAAGATTGCCGGCAGATACAAAGGTGCCGATGCCGACCTGACTTGTAATAAACCCTTCCTGTTCCAGTTCCTCGTAAACCCGGCGAATGGTCAAAACGCTGACTTTCAGGTCATTGGCAAATGCACGGATAGAAGGAAGTGCATCACCCTCCACTAATTCTTCCTTTAAAATAGCGTCTTTAATCTGGTCTTTGATTTGCTGGTACAAAGGGCTGTCAGAAGTATTTGAAATAAGAATCTTCAAGTTTGTTCTTCATCCTTTCCACTAGTGTGCTGTTTGCATATGCACATTATAAACATTAAGCACATAAATGTCAATAGGAGTGTGGAAATTCAGTATTAGGTGTATTATAATGGGAGTATAAACTTTGCACAGGAATTGGGATGCGGAATGTGTTGAATGTATTTATAGTTTGCAAAGCAGACTGGATGCCGCGCCAGGGTATGCAAGGGAGTCTTGAAAAATTTACACAGAGAGAAAGAGAGAAATTAAAAGTATGGGAATAAAATATACGCCATTGACCAAAAAAGCCATGATGATTTGCTTTGAGATACATAAAAATCAAAAAGATAAAAGCGGCATGCCCTATGTTTTTCATCCATTTCATCTGGCAGAACAGATGGAGACAGAGGATGAAATCTGTACAGCGCTGCTGCATGATGTGGCAGAGGATTCAGACTGTACAATAGAAGATTTGAAAAAGGAAGGCTTTTCAGAGGACACGATAGAAGCCTTGCGGCTGCTGACCCATGAAAAATCTGTACCCTATTTGGATTACATTGCGGCACTTAAAGAAAATCCGATTGCCAGAAAGGTGAAGCTGGCAGATCTGGCACATAACAGTGATATCGGGAGACTGGCTATCGTGACGGATAAAGACCTGAAAAGGCTGGAAAAGTATCAGAAAGCGAGAAATTTGCTTTTAGAAGAGTGATAATCGGTGCTTGTGATTAAATTCGATATATGCTAAAATGTAGAATGCAAAAAAAGACGAATTGACCGATGAAGAAACTCGGAGGAGAAATATATGGCAGCATTGACACCGATGATGCAGCAATACATGGCGATCAAGGAGCAGTATAAAGACTGTATCCTTTTTTATCGTCTGGGCGATTTTTATGAAATGTTTTATGATGATGCCCTGACTGCATCCAGAGAACTTGAGATAACACTGACAGGCAAAAACTGCGGTCAGGAAGAACGGGCACCAATGTGTGGTGTCCCTTATCATGCCGTAGACGTTTATTTGAACAAATTGGTTGCAAAGGGCTACAAGGTTGCAATCTGTGAGCAGGCGGAGGATCCGAAGCAGGCGAAAGGCATTGTGAAGCGTGAAGTGATCCGGATTGTCACACCGGGCACGAATCTGAGCCAGCAGGCCCTGGATGAGGGCCGCAATAACTATCTGATGTGTCTTGTATATGACAATAATCAGTTTGGATTGGCAATCACGGATATTTCAACCGGCGATTTTTATACAACAGAAGTGGCAACACTGAAGGAACTTTATGATGAAATCCATCGTTTTTCACCATCAGAAATTATCTGCAACGATTCTTTCTATATGAGTGGGGCCAGTCTGGATGATTTCAAAGACCGTCTGCATGTTTCTGTATCCACACTGGATACGTGGTATATGGATGAGGCGGTGAGTGTTCAGAAGATCAAAGAGCATTTTAAGGTGGCCAGCCTTGACGGTCTTGGCTTGACAGATTTTCCATCTGGGACATTGGCTGTGGGCGCATTGCTATTATATCTTTATGAGACACAGAAGAATACTCTTGACAATCTGACCAAGATCACGCCATACCGCTCAGGTGGTTATATGATCATTGACAGTGCCACTAACAGGAATCTTGAATTGATTGAGACCCTGAGGGAAAAGCAAAAAAAGGGCTCTCTTTTGTGGGTGCTGGATAAGACAAAGACGGCCATGGGTGCCCGTCTGATGCGAAACTGGATTGAGCAGCCACTGATTGAGAAGAAGAAGATTACCGCAAGGCAGGATGCGGTGGAAGAATTATATAATGATATGATTACCAGAGAGGAGATACGGGAATATCTGAATGCAGTATACGATCTGGAACGTCTGGTGACTCGCATCAGTTACAGAACGGCGAATCCCCGGGATCTGATTGCTTTTAAGACATCTCTCGGAATGATTCCTCCTGTCAAACAGCTGCTTTCTCAGGCAAAAAGCGCAGAATTGAAAGAAATTGATGAAAGAATGGATTGTCTGGAGGATATTTATGATCTGATTGAAAAATCTATTCAGGATGAGCCACCGATTATGATTCGTGAGGGCGGCATGATCAAAGAGGGCTATAATGAAGACGTGGATAAGTTCCGTCTCTCAAGAACGGAAGGCAAAACCTGGCTGGCGGAGCTGGAAGCTCGTGAGAAGGAGAAAACCGGCATCAAGAATCTTCGTGTGCGCTATAACAAAGTTTTCGGCTATTATCTGGAAGTTACCAATTCCTATAAGGAGCTGGTGCCGGAGGACTGGACCCGCAAACAGACACTGGCCAATGCAGAGCGTTATATTACGCCGGAATTAAAAGAGCTGGAAGATATGATCCTTGGTGCAGAGGATAAGCTTGCTGCCCTTGAGTATGATCTCTATTGTGAAGTCAGGGACAGTATCGGTGAGCAGGTCGTTCGTATTCAGGAGACAGCTAAGGCAATCGCGCATTTGGATGTATTGGCTTCTCTGGCCTGTGTGGCTCAGAGCAATGATTACGTGCGCCCGTCTATTAACACAAAGGGCGTTATTGATATTCAGGGCGGCCGTCATCCGGTAGTAGAGAAGATGAACAACAATCAGATGTTTATCGACAACGATACTTATTTGGACAACAAGAACCATCGTATATCTATTATTACCGGTCCGAATATGGCTGGTAAGTCTACCTATATGCGCCAGTCGGCGCTGATCGTGCTCATGGCTCAGATCGGAAGCTTTGTACCGGCAAAATCAGCCAATATCGGCATTGTGGATAGAATTTTCACCCGTGTCGGTGCATCAGATGATCTGGCCAGTGGACAGAGTACTTTTATGGTGGAGATGACGGAAGTTGCCAATATTCTTCGCAATGCCACCAGCCGAAGTCTGCTGATCCTGGATGAAATCGGAAGAGGTACCAGTACATTTGATGGTTTAAGTATTGCCTGGGCGGTAGTAGAACATATCAGCAATCCGAAGCTTCTGGGGGCAAAGACATTGTTTGCTACCCATTATCATGAACTGACAGAACTGGAAGGAAAGCTTGACAGCGTGAACAATTACTGTATTGCCGTCAGAGAGCAGGGGGATGATATCATTTTCCTGAGAAAGATTATCCGCGGCGGAGCAGATAAGAGTTATGGTATTCAGGTAGCCCGTCTGGCAGGGGTACCTGATTCTGTCATTGACAGAGCAAAAGAGATTTCCAGCTGGCTGGAAGAAACAGATGTTACAGATAAGGCGAAAAATCTGCAGGTGAGAACTTCTGCTAAGAAAAAAGAAGTGGTCAGAGAGGCAGTCCCTGCTGAAAAACAGATGAGCCTTTTTGATATTTACCCGGCAGACCACCCGGTTCTGAAGGAACTGGCAGGACTGGATGTGTCCAACATGACACCGATTCAGGCGCTGAATACATTATATGAACTTCAGAAAAGGTTAAAAGAGACAAATTAGCCATCAAATGGTCACAAAATACTGATATACTATTTATTTAAGATAAAATTAACAGGAAAGGGGGCAGCAGGATGAAGTCTATTCATTTACTAGACAGTGATACCATCAACAAGATTGCAGCCGGAGAGGTTGTGGAGAGACCGTCCTCGGTGATTAAAGAACTTGTGGAGAATGCTATTGATGCGAAAGCATCGGCAATTACGATTGAGATTAAAGAGGGCGGCATTGCCATGATGCGTGTGACGGATAATGGCGGCGGTATTGACAGAGATGATATCAAGACGGCGTTTGTCAGACATGCCACAAGTAAGATCGAAACGGTTATGGATCTGATGACAGTGGGATCACTGGGGTTCAGAGGAGAGGCTTTGTCAAGTATTGCCTCCGTTTCTCAGATTGAGCTGATCACAAAGGTACACCGGGAGTTATTGGGGGTTCGTTACTGTATCGATGGCGGTGAAGAGAAGAGCTGTGATGATATCGGCTGCCCGGACGGCACCACGATCATCGTGAGAAATCTGTTCTATAATACACCGGCCAGGAGAAAATTTTTGAAGACGGCAGCCACGGAGGCGGCCTATATCAACGATCTTGCCGGACGACTGGCATTGTCCCATCCGGATGTATCCTTTAAGTTTATTAACAATAATCAGAATCGGCTTCATACCTCCGGCAACGGCAATCTGAGAGATATCATTTATCAGATTTACGGACGGGATGTGGCAGGACAGCTACTGGAAGTGGATGTTCAGGGCAAACTCTGTCATGTGACAGGATTTATCGGCAAGCCGATTTTATCCAGGGGTAATCGTTCCTGGGAGAATTATTTTATTAACGGCCGTTATATCAAGAGTAATATTATTACAAAGGCGATAGAGGATGCTTATAAGACATTTGTCATGATTCACAAATATCCTTTTACGGCCTTTCATATTGAAGTTGATCCGGCACTGATCGATGTCAATGTGCATCCGAGAAAAATGGAATTGCGGTTTAATCAGAATGAGGCTGTATATCAGGAAATTTATGATATTATCCGTGCAGTGCTGGAACACCGGGAGCTGATACCGGCCATTTCTCTGGAAGACCAGAAAAAGGCGAACGGGAAAGAAAAAGAAAAGGAATCTGGTCCGGAACCTTTTGAGCTGCAGCGATTGGCTGCTATGGGTGCCGGACAGAAGAAACCGGAGCAGTCATCATCGGCATATTCAAAGTCGGGACATTCTGTACCAACAGGTTTTTCAGCTAAATCATCGGTGGCAGCAGGCAGTGGCTATTCGGCGGCATCTTATCCGAATCAGGGTGCTGACAGCAAACCATATACTGCACCGACAGGACAATCAGGAAGTGCATGTGTGCGGGAAACACCGACGGCATATCATCATAAAGAGACGATGACACAAAGTACTTCGAAATTGCAGGATGAAAATAATAGGGCAGTGATGTCTGAAACTACGGAAGAACAGAAGAAAACAGAAGTGACGCTGCCTGAAGCAGCAGAGAAAGCACCGAAGCCGCATATGCCGATTGTTGGAGAACAGATGCAGCTTTTTGGTGAGGATGAAAGGCTTCTGGATGAGAAAGCAAGAGCACGGCATCGTTTGATCGGACAGGTTTTTGATACCTACTGGATGGTAGAATATGATGGCAAGCTTTTTATTATTGATCAGCATGCGGCCCATGAGAAGGTACTATATGAGAAGTTGATGAAAGCTTTTTCACAGAAAGCACTTCAAAAGCAGATGTTGTCACCGCCGGTTATACTGACATTGTCTATGCAGGAAGAGAATATTTATAAGCAGTATGCAGATTATTTTGCGGAACTTGGATTTGAAATAGAATTATTTGGCGGCAGAGAGTATGCAGTGCGCGGTGTGCCACTGCAGCTCTTTGGTATGAATGCCAGAGATATTTTTATTGAAGTTTTAGACAGTGTGACGGAGGAGAGCCGCAGATTGGATGGAAGTGCTATTACGGATCATATTGCAACGATGGCCTGCAAGGCGGCGGTTAAAGGTAATAATAAGCTGTCTTTCAAAGAGGCGGATACCCTGATCGAACAACTTTTGCAGGCAAAGAACCCGTATACATGTCCCCATGGCCGGCCGACGATTATTTCACTTTCAAAGTACGAACTGGAGAAGAAATTTAAACGAATTCAATCATAGAATGGGAGAATGAAACATGAAACAGCCACTCATTGTACTGACCGGACCGACAGCTTCCGGGAAGACAGCACTTTCCATTGGACTTGCCAAAGCAATTGGCGGTGAGATTATTTCTGCGGATTCTATGCAGGTTTACCGGCAGATGGATATCGGCACAGCCAAGATCCGTCCGGAGGAGATGGAGGGAATACCCCATTACCTTGTGGATGTGCTGGAACCAGATGCATCTTTTAATGTTGTTATTTTTCAGCAGATGGCCAGGGAGGCCATGGCCAGGATCAGAGCCAATGGCCATGTTCCGATAATTGTCGGCGGCACAGGCTTTTATATTCAGGCGATTCTGAATGATATTGATTTCAAAGAGAATGAAGATGACGGTTATCGCACGCAGTTGGAAGAGATGGCAGCTAAGGAGGACGGTCCGGAAAAACTTTATGAGATGCTGAAGAAAGTGGATCCGGAATCAGCAGAGAAGATTCATGGTCATAATACAAAGAGAGTCATTCGGGCGCTGGAGTATTTCCACCAGACAGGTCAGAAAATTTCCGAACATAATGAGCAGGAAGCGCAGAAAGAATCACCCTATAACTTTGCCTATTTTGTTTTGAACCGGCCAAGGGAGATCCTGTATGACCGGATTGACAAGAGAGTGGATCAAATGATGGAGGAAGGCCTTGTCGAAGAAGTTCGGAGTTTAAAAGAACATGGATACGATAGAAGTCTTGTCTCTATGCAGGGATTGGGATATAAGGAGATATTAGCTTATCTTGATGGGGAGATAACCCTTGAGGAAGCCGTTTATATATTAAAACGGGATACGAGACATTTTGCCAAAAGGCAGCTGACCTGGTTTAAGAGAGAACGGGAAGTGCTGTGGATAGATCAGTCACAATATGACGGGAAAGAGGCTATACTGACAGATATGATACATATCCTTCGTCAAAAAGGCATAATAGACGGATCTTGTATCATATAATAGGAAAGACAGCATCAGGATCTGTAAACAGGTTCCGAAGATGCGTTATTATATTAAGGAGAAAACAATGACAAACGATAAGATAGAATATGAATTAAAAGGACTGTATGAACATCTGCATCTGGATGAAGATGTGTATGATTACTGCAGCAAGATTGAGAAATCATTAAAAGAACGTTTTGAGGCAATTGATCAGGTTGCTGAATACAATCAGCTGAAGGTTATTCATGCTATGCAGAAGAACAGAGTCAGTGAAAGACATTTTGCAGGCACAACAGGTTATGGGTATGATGATGACGGACGAGATACCCTTGAGAAAGTATATGCAGATATTTTTCATACAGAGGATGCTCTTGTGCGCCCGCACATTACCTGTGGTACCCATGCATTAACGGTTGCTTTATCCGGCAATCTCAGACCGGGGGATGAACTTTTATCACCTGTGGGCAAACCATATGATACGCTGGAAGGCGTCATTGGTATCCGCCCGGAAGTGGGTTCTCTGGCAGAATACGGAGTGACTTACCGTCAGGTAGAACTTCTGGAGGATGGTTCTTTTGATTATCCGGCCATTGAAAAAGCCATCAATGAGAAAACAAAACTGGTAACGATCCAGCGATCAAAAGGGTATCTGCCGCGTCCGACGTTCTCTGTACAGCAGATTGGTGAACTGATCAGCTTTGTTAAGAAGATCAAACCGGATGTGATCTGTATGGTTGATAATTGTTACGGAGAATTTGTAGAGACGATTGAACCATCGGATGTGGGCGCGGATATGTGTGTCGGCTCTCTGATCAAAAATCCAGGCGGTGGCCTTGCGCCAAGTGGCGGCTATATTGTCGGACGCAAAGATTGTGTGGAGAGAGCTGCGTACAGATTGACAGCACCGGGGCTTGGAAAAGAGTTAGGTGCGAATCTGGGCGTGAACCGGGCACTGTATCAGGGACTTTTCCTGGCACCTCAGGTAACGGCTTCAGCTTTGAAATCCGCTATTTTTGCAGCGAATATTTACGAAAGTCTCGGATTTAAAGTGGTTCCAAACAGCACAGAATCCAGACATGATATTATTCAGGCTGTTGTACCGGGAACGGCAGAAGGCGTGATCGCGTTCTGTAAAGGTATTCAGGCTGCTGCACCGGTGGATAGCTATGTGACACCGGAGCCATGGGCCATGCCGGGGTATGACTGCGATGTTATTATGGCGGCCGGAGCCTTTATCTCAGGCTCATCCATCGAGCTGAGTGCGGATGGACCGATCAAGCCACCGTATGCGGTTTATTTCCAGGGCGGTCTGACATGGCACCATGGTAAATTCGGTATTATGATGTCACTTCAGAAAATGAAAGAGGCTGGATTAGTGCATCTGCCTTTGTAAGATTTTTGTCAGAAAGGATTTACAGTAAACTGTGTATACATGAGAATCCTTTTGTGATAAAATGAAATGAACTGTGAAGCTCCGATTGCCTGAATTGAAAGGAGCAGCAGTATGCAGAAAATCAAAAAACATCTGACAATGAAGGAGTTACCGGTTACGGAACGGCCTTATGAAAAGTGTGAGAAAAACGGAGCAGGGACGCTTTCCGATGCGGAGCTTCTTGCTATTATACTCAAGACAGGAACCAGAGGGGACAAGGTGATGGATTTGGCTGTACAACTGCTGAATTTGAATCCATCCTGTCCGGGCCTTGAGGGGATCATGGGGCTTGGACTTGCAGATTTTCAGAAGATACGCGGCATTGGACGGGTCAAAGCCGTTCAGTTGGCCGCTGTTTGCGAGTTGTCCAGAAGGATGAGCCGCATTCAGTTCAGTGAGAGTTATGCTTTCACAACACCGCAGTCAATTGCGGATTATTATATGGCTTATATGTGCCGCCTGGGACATGAGGAAGTGCATGTGATGATGCTGGATACCAAACAGCATATGATCAGTGAGTGCCTGCTTACCAAGGGCACGGTCAATGCTTCTTTAATTGCTCCGAGAGAGATATTTATACAGGCATTGAAAGCCGGTGCAGTCAGCATTGTACTGGTACATAATCACCCCAGCGGTGATGATACACCCAGCAGAGAAGATCTGGCTGCAACAGAAAAGGTGAGATCAGCGGGCGAATTGATAGGTATCCGGCTGATTGATCATATTATTATCGGCAGCGGACATTTTACAAGTCTGTGCGGAAGCTGGAACCATTAGGAAAGGGGAAACACCATTGGCGGGAAGAAAATACGGTCTCGACCTTGGAACAATGAATATCAGGATTTTTCAGGGCGGACATGGACTTGTCGTATATGAAAAGAATATGATTGCCATACAGCGAAAGAAAGAAGTAGCGGCAATCGGGAATGATGCATTTGAAATGTATGAGCGGACGCCGACATCCATTGTGATCTCGAATCCGGTCAGAGACGGTGTGATCGCAGATATTAACAATATGAACAAAGTGGCAGAGACACTTTTGAAAAAGTGCGGATGTACAACGGGCTTCATGAGAAATAACAGCTTTTATCTTGCGGTACCGTCAGATGTGACGGAGGTGGAGAAACGGGCCTATTTCGATCTTATTGCGCACTCCGCTTATAATACGCATAATATTTTTGTTGTAGAAAAACCATTGGCGGCAGCTCTTGGGGAGAATGTAGATGTCAAGAGCAAAAAGGGTATGATGATTGTGGATATGGGTGCTGGTACAACAGAGATCACGGTCATCACCATGGGCGGAATTGTGGTCAGCAAGTTGCTGAAAGTGGGTGGCAACACCATTAACGCATCCATTTGTCAGCTTGTGAAGGAGCGTCATCATCTGGTGATCGGGGATAAGACCGCCGAGTATCTGAAACTGGAATTGGGACATGCAATTCCCGGACAGGGACGCGGCAAAACAGTATTTGGAAGAGATGTGATTACAGGACTTCCGTCTAAAGCAGAAGTTTCAGATCATCTTGTTTTTGATGCCATGAAGAACTATCTGTTTCAGGTTGTGCGGACAATCCGCAACATTATGGAGACAATTCCACCGGAATTGTCCGGAGATATCATTGAGAACGGCATTTATTTTACAGGCGGAACGACATTAATTCCTGAATTGGACAGACTGTTTAATGCATCCCTCCGTGTGAAGGTTGTTTTTGCACCGAAGCCCCTTGAAAGTACTGTCAGAGGGCTTGGGGTGATCATGGATCATGCATCCGATTATAAGGATCTGACATTCTCATTGAGAGATGCAGCTTTTGAATAGAGGAATGAATATGAAGAACAACAAAAAAAATAAAATAAACCCGAAGTATGTACTTGCGGCCTTAAGTCTTTTGTGTATTGCCGGTATTGGTTTAAGCCTGTTTCGTGGTTTCTCGATACCTGCAGCCGGTACGATCGTCAATTCACTGATGGCGCCTATGCAGGAGGGCATCAATAGTTTTGGTAATTTTACAGCAGGTATTGTCCAGAGAAAACATAAGACGACGCAGCTCCAGAATGAAAATGAGGAGCTGAATAATGAAGTAGATAAGCTTCAGGCAAAGCTGACAGCTATGGAGAATAATCTGTCCGATTATGAGGATCTGCTGGATCTTCTGGCACTGTCTGAGAAGTATCCCTCTTATGATATGACAGGTGCAAGGATCATTGGTAAAGATGCAGGCAACTGGTATGATACTTTCACGATCAATAAGGGAAGCGTTGACGGTATTAAGAAAGATATGAATGTTGTCGCAGGCAATGGCCTTGTGGGAATTGTTACACAGGTCAATGCCAATTCGGCAGTTGTCAGAAGTATCATTGACGATGCCAGCAATGTCAGCGGTATGATCAGCAAGAACCGGGATATCTGTATCGTCAATGGTGATCTGACATTGATGGACAGCGGATTGCTGGATGTCGAATTGATCACAAAGGGTTCAACGGTTGTCAAGGGTGATGAGGTGGTCACTTCCTATATCAGTGATAAATATCTCCCGGGACTTCTGATCGGTTACATCAGTGATGTGACAGAGAATGATACAGAGCTGACGCTCAGTGCCAAACTGACACCGACGGTGGATTTCCAGCATTTGTCCAATGTCCTTGTTATTAAACAGCTGAAAGAGGATATGAAAGAAACAGGAAGTGCATCAGAAACCGTTGCATCGGATACGCAGAGTACATCCGAGACACAAAGTGATACGGCGGATTCGACGGACAGCAGCGAGGAGGGTGAATAATGAAAAAGATATTGGCCTATGGCGGTCTGATTCTTCTTTTTCTTTTATTGCAGTGTTCATTTTTTGTACATCTCAGTCTGGCAGATGTTGTGCCGAATCTTCTGATTATATTGACAGCATCGATTGCCATTATCAATGGCAGTCTTGAGGGATGTCTTGTTGGATTTTGCTGCGGATTGTTGCTTGATCTGATGTTTGGACCGTATATCGGCATGTACGCCTTTGGTTATATGCTGTGCGGCTATTTGACAGGTATTGGTAATCGCCTTTTTTACAAAGAGGATTTGACATTTCCCGTACTGATGATTGCAGCAGCAGATCTGTTTTATGGATTTTATATGTATGTTTTCGGTTTTATGATCAGAGGCAGATTGAATGTATTGTTTTATTTGCGGAGGATCATCCTGCCGGAAGCTGTTTATACAGTGATTATCGCTGTTTTCCTTTATCGAATTATATTACTGATAACAGAGCACTTAGAGAAAAAAGGAAGTGAGAATCTCATTGTTTAAAAATCTGCTGGAAGATATATTGAGTTTTATTAAAACACGAACATTTATCCTGGGCGTTGTCTGTACGATACTGTTGGCTGTTCTTATTCACCGTCTGTTTCAGCTTCAGATCATCAATGGCGAAGATTATCTGAATACGTTTACTTATCGTATTCAGAAGGACACAGAAATAGAGAGCCCAAGAGGCACCATCTATGATTGCAACGGGGTGCCGCTGGCATACAACAAGTTGTCGAATGCTATCACGATAGAGGACAGCACTTTGCTGACGGATAATGAGACGAGAAATACGATGATTGCCAAGCTGATCGGTTTTATCGAATCAACAGGCAACACATTGAATTATGATATTCCACTTGAATTGGATGCTTCAGGAACGTTGAGTTTTAATGCAGGCGAAAATACCGTTCTGAGATTCAAAAAGGACGTTTATAGTTCAGAGAAACTGACGGATGAACAGACGAATGCGACTGCTGAGGATGTTTATGCGTATATGAGAGGAAAGAAACTGTTCAATCTGGATGAATCCTATTCAAAGGAAGAGGCATTGAAGATTCTTTCTGTCCGCTTTGATCTCTGGATGAAACGTTATGAGAAATATCTGTCTATCACAGTGGCTAATGATGTCAATGATCAGCTGGTGGCTGCAGTAAAAGAAAATGCTGAGGATCTGCCGGGTGTATCGGTGGAACAGAGTTATACACGTGTTTATGCGGACAGCAAATATTTTTCTAACATTACAGGGTATATCGGATCGATTTCCGAAGATGAACTGGCTCAGTATAAAGAAGAGGGAAATGACAGCTATTCGCTTAATGATCAGATTGGCAAGACCGGTGTGGAATCCTATTTTGAATCCAAGCTGAAGGGGACGAAAGGTTCTCAGAAATTGTATGTCAACAGTCTGGGAAGTGTTCTGGAAGTAGCAAAAAAGGAAGATCCTATTCCGGGTGAGGACGTTTACCTGTCCATCGATGCAGATCTCCAGAAAAAAGCCTATGATATGTTGGAGGAGCGAATTGCGGGTATCCTGCTGACTTATATGTCAGATACCACGACAAACACAGGCAGTGATATTATGATTCCAATCAAAGAATATTACTATGCGTTGATTGATAATAATGTCATCAGTTTGTCTCATTTAAGTGCAGATGATGCAGATGACAGAGAGAAGAGTTTCTGGAAGGACTATAAAAACTACGAGTCATCCATTACCTCTTCCCTGGACAGCAAAATGGACACGGCACTTGGAGAATTGGATGATGAGTATAAGGATTATCTTTTAATGACCTATTCCATGCTGAAGGATAAGTCTATATTGAATACAGGTGATCTGGATGATAATGACGAAACGCTGGCTAAATGGAATGACGGAAGCATCAGTTTTAATGAGCTGCTTGATTATGCCATCACGAAGGATATCGTCAATATCAGTGCACTGAATCTGAAGAGCGATTATCTGGATACCAATGAGATCTATCAGGCATTGATTGAATATGTGGCACAGGAACTCCCTTTATATGAAGGCTTCGAAAAAAAGGCCATTTATTATATGTTGGAGAGTGATTATATAAGCGGTACAGACATTTGTCTTTTATTGTATTCACAGCATGTACTGGAAGAGGATGATGATTATCAGGGCCTCCTTTCCGGCAGTCTTTCCGCAAAGAGTTTTATGTACAATAAGATTTATAATCTTGAGATCACACCGGATATGCTGGCACTTCCGCCTTGTTCAGGTTCCTTTGTCTTGACGGATATTAATACCGGCAAAGTCAAGGCTCTGGTATCTTATCCGGGTTATGATGCCAATCAGATCAATAATGTCAGCTATTATGCATCGTTGATCAATAATTCATCATCACCTTTATATAACCGTGCGACGCAGCAGACATTAGCTCCGGGTTCAACTTTTAAACCGATTTCAGCCATTGCGGGTCTGGAGGAAGGCGTGATTGATGCAGACACTTATATCACAGACTATGTAGAGTATACAAAGGTTGTGCCGCATGCCAACTGCTGGAATTCAGCGGGACATGGCACCATCAATGTTGAACAGGCGATAGAATATTCCTGCAACTATTTCTTCTATGAAGTGGGTTACAGACTGGGTTCGAAGAATAATACAACCGAACTGAGTGATTCAACAGGTCTGGCTCTTTTAGCCAAGTATGCGAAGATGTTCGGACTGGATTCCGTCAGCGGACTTGAGCTTCCGGAGACAACCCCGAGAATTTCCGATGAGAGTGTTGTCCGTTCAGCAATTGGACAGGCAACCCACAACTATACAGCGGCTGAATTGGCACGCTATGTGACAGCTATTGCCAATTCCGGCAATTTGTATCAGTTATCCATTCTGGATAAGATTACCGACAGTGAGGGCAATGTACTGGAG
>Ga0129311_1000090_pt1 | contig 89467 bp, 78 predicted proteins | sample Go1ome_FD_94435 | JGI IMG/M metagenome (GOLD analysis project Ga0129311, IMG submission 94435) | Western lowland gorrila individual fecal microbial communities from Wisconsin, USA - Go1022B metagenome | ecosystem: Host-associated > Mammals > Digestive system > Large intestine > Fecal | place... | reverse complement strand
GTGATCGAAGGGACGATCCGCACCTTCGACCGTGAGGTGACCGCCCGGGTGATGGAGCGCATTGAGACCATTGCAGAGCACACGGCGGCGGCCTTCCGGGGCAGCGCAGAGACGGAGGAGCTGTCCTCCGCCCCGCCCCTGGTGAATGATCCCGCTCTGATGGATCGGGTGATCGACTGGGCCGGACAGCTGCTGGGCGGCAATATGGTCTACCCCTTGAATGAGGGGGGAATGGGGTCGGAGGACTTTGCCTCTTACACCTATGAGCTGCCCTGTGCCTACCTGCTGCTGGGGGCGGGGACCGGACAGGAGGACCCCCGGTACGGAAAGCCCATGCACAACGAGAAAGTGGTATTCAACGAGGATATCCTGCCTATGGGCGCGGCGCTGCACACCTATTGTGCGATGAAATGGCTGGATGCCGAGTAAAGCCGAGCCGCCCTTGAACGGGCGGCTCAGCTTGTCAAAAAAGTGGTAAAACCACTTTTTTGACAAGTTTTAACTGCGTTAAAATGTTGTTGCTTTTAAGGAAAGGGAACCCTGACGGTTCCCTTTCCAACTATCCTTCCCTCCGAATCCTTTGGCTGGAAGGACTTTTTCGACAGCCTCAGCCGCCCTTAAAAAGGGCGGCTTGCTTTTTGAGCGGCCGGGTGCTAAGATGAAGCGAAAAAAGCCAAAACAAGGAGAAGGGGGAGAACGTCCCGTGAAAAGGATCAAGCGGCTGCCGCTGGAACGCCAGCTCTTTCTCTGCTTTCTGGCGGTGTCGGCGCTGGTCACCACCATCGCCCTGGGCATGGCCTTTTATCTGGATATTCACCGTCAGCAGGAGAATATCGACGCCGTGATTGGCGGAACCGCAGCCTTTGTGGCCTCTATGGATGATGTGCGGGATATGCTCCAACGGGGATACCCCAGTCAGGACGTGAGCGGCACCTTGGATAAGCTGCACAGAACACTGCCGGAGATCGACGCCATTGCGGTGTACGACCGGCGGGGACTGCGGTATTACCACACGGACCGGCAGGAGGCCGGGGAGACCTTTGTGGCAGGGGAGGAGACGGCCATTCTGAACGGGTCCGGGCCCTATATCATATCGGGATACAGCACCTTTGGCAACCAACGCCGGGCGTTCCATGCGGTGGAGGGAAGGACGGGGGAAATTGTAGGGTTTGTGACCGTCTCGATCTTCAGTTCCGGGATTTTGGAGCATACGCGCTCGATGCTGCTGTCCTTCCTGCTGGTGATGGGGGTGGCGATTCTGGCGGCGGCGGCGCTGTCCCGCGGGATCGTGACCCTGCTGAAGGGCGCCCTCCAGGGCCACCGGCCGGAGGAGCTTCTGGACCTGTATCTGCGGCAGGGGGATGTGCTGAACACACTGGAGGACGGCGTGGCGGCCACGGACGGGGATGGCCGGGTCATCTTTGCCAACGATTCAGCCTGTAAGATGTTGGGTCGGGAGCGGGAGCAGCTGCAAGGAAAAAAGCTGGCCGATGCGTTCCCGGCTACCCAGTGCGAACGTGTGGCCCGTACGGGACAGAACCGCTATCGCCTATCCTGCGCCGTGGGGGAGCGGCAGATCCTGTTCAGCGAGTCGCGCATGGCCGGGGGGGAGTCCGCTCCTGGCGTGCTGGTGGTGATGAATGACAAGACGGAACTGCGGAAGCTGTCCGACCAGTTGTCCGGGGCGCAGGCTATGCTGGATACGCTGCGGATGTTCAACCACGAGTTTATGAACAAGCTCCACGTGATCTTGGGTTATCTCCAGGTGGGCAGGACCGAGGAGGCCATGCGGTATATCATGAACAGCAGCCGGGTATCCGGACAGACCATTCGGGATGTGGCCGACCGCATTCGGGTGCCGGAGGTATGCGCCTTGGTGATCGGAAAAATGATGTACGCCGCAGAGCGGGATATCGAGCTGATTTTGCTGCCCACCAGTCAGTGCCGCCAGGAGGATATGCTGCTGACCAACGAGGAGTTTATCACAATCGTGGGCAACCTGCTGGAGAACGCCATCGAGGCCCTGTGCGACGGTGAACATGAAGTGCGGGAGATCCGGTTGGCGCTGTGCTGCCGTCCGGATTGCAGCTTGATCGTTTGTCAGGATACGGGGAGCGGTATCCCGCCCCAGATCCGGGAGCGAATCTGGGAGAAGGGGGTTTCTTCCAAGGGGGATAACCGCGGGTTTGGGCTGTATCTGGTCCACCAGCTGACGGAACAGAACAACGGAAGGATCGAATTGGAGACGGAAGAGGGCGAGGGCACCTGCTTCACCCTCACCTTTGTCAAGGAGGAGAGGGAACGATGAGCTATCAGGTCATTATTATTGAGGACGACCCCATGGTGGCGGACATCGACCGGCAGTATGTGGAGATGAACCGGGCTTTCCGGGTGGTGCAGACGTTCAAAAGCAGCGCCGATGCCATCGACTTTCTCTCCGGCGGAGCGCTGAAGGTGGATCTGATCATTTTGGACTACTATACGCCGTCGATGACCGGGCTGCAGTTTGTGGACAGGCTCCACGCCCTGGGGCTGAACCCCGCGGTGATCATGGTCACCTCGGCCAATGAGGCTGCCATTGTCCAGTCTTTGCTGGACCGGGGGGTGCTGGACTATCTGGTAAAGCCGTTCCGCTGTGAGCGGTTCCAGCAGGCCCTGGCCCGCTTTCTGGAACGGAAAAAGATGCTGGCCGTCGGCGGCGGTGTGGACCAGGCGACCATCGACAGTCTGGTTCAGCGCCGGCAGGAGGAGCAGGAACCGGGTCCCACCCTGGAAAAGGGGCTGAATATGGGGACGCTCCAGCGGATGCGGGACTTTTTTCGGGAGTATACGGGGCCGGCGGTCACCAGTGAGCAGATCGCGGAGCAGGTGGGCCTGTCCCGGATCACCGTGCGCCGCTATGCGGGATACATGGCCGAGCACGGGGAATTAGACAGTTTTGTGGATTACCAGACCGGGGGCCGCCCCTGTATCCGGTATACCGCAGGGAAGAAATAAGGAACCTTGCCCTTTAGCCCGGGACCAGGTACGAAACCTTGTGATTGAACAAGAAAAACGCCGTATCTTTTGCAGCAGCGGCCGGAGACTATCCGGTTTGCTGGGGGTTCAACGGCTCCACCCCTCCCGGCTGGGAGGGGTGGTTTTATGTCCGAACCGTTAATTTTACGGACCGGATTGGAAATGAATTGCAAAGCCCATACACTTCTGATATAATATACTATCTATCATTATCGGTACTTATGGGCCGCTGTTCCCGCTCCAAAAGGGAAACGGCCTGAAAACAGACGGGGTGTTGTCAGTTGTATCTGAAAGCTTTGGAGGTCCAAGGATTCAAGTCCTTTCCGGACAAGACGGTACTTACCTTCGGCGAGGATATTACCGCCATTGTAGGACCGAACGGGTCCGGCAAATCCAATATCTCTGACGCGATCCGCTGGGTCATGGGGGAGCAGTCCACCCGGGCCCTGCGGGGGGGCAAGATGGAGGACGTGATCTTCGGCGGCACCGCCCAGCGGCGGCAGACCGGGTATGCCGAGGTGTCCCTCATTCTGGACAACACCGGCCACACCTTCGGGCTGGACGAGTCTGAGATCATGGTCACCCGCCGGTATTACCGCTCCGGCGAGAGTGAATACTACATCAACCGCCGCTCTGTGCGTTTGAAAGACGTGAACGAGCTGTTCATGGATACCGGTCTGGGCCGGGAAGGGTACTCCATCATCGGTCAGGGCAAGATCGACGAGATCCTGTCCGTCAAATCTGCCGACCGGCGGGAGGTCTTTGAGGAGGCGGCGGGCATCTCCCGCTACCGCCACCGCAAGGAGGAGGCCGAGCGCAAGCTGGAGCGCACGGACGATAACCTGGTGCGCATCAACGACAAGATCGCCGAGCTGGAGCTGCAGGTGGAGCCCCTGAGAAAGCAGAGCGAGACGGCTAAAAAGTTTTTGGTGCTTCAGGAGGAGCTGCGGGGATTGGAAATTTCCGTGTGGCTGGAAAATCTGGAGCGCATCCGAGCCGGAGCTATCAAGGTGGAGGCCGACTTTCAGCAGGCCGCCCAGCAGCGGGACCAGGCCAAGGAGCGGCTGGAACGGCTCTACGCCGCGGCCGAGGACTACGCCGCCCGGATGCGGGAGAAGGAACTGGAGGCAGAGCGCCTGCGGGGGGAGAGCCAGCGGCAGGAGACGGCGATCGGAGAATTGGAGTCTCAGGCCGCGGTGCTGCGCACCAGCATTACCCATAACACGGAAAATGCCGCCCGTATTCGGGAGGAGATCACAAAGCGGGAGAGCCGCGAGGGATCGCTGACCCAGCAGACGGAGCAGCTGCGCCGCCGCCTGGAGGAGACGGGCGACCAGCTGAAGAAGCTGCGGGAGCAGATCGGGCAGAAAGAGGGACAGGTGCGGGAGAACGAACGCTCTGCCGGCACTCTGGCCCAGGAGCTGGAGCGCCTGCGGGAGAAGCAGGCCATGGAGAGTGCCACCGCTGCCGAGGCCAAAGCTCTGCTGTCTGCCCTGGCGGCGGCTGCGCAGGAGGTTCTGGATCGGGATCAGACGGTGCGGCGGGAGCTGCAGGAGCTGGACGCACGGCTGGAGCAGGCCGGAGACGAGCTGAAGGCCGCAAGAAAGGCCTGCAATGACGCCCAGGAGGAGCGGGACGCAGCCAAGAATGTGATCAGCGGCTACGCCCTGCGGGCGGACAGCCGGAGAAAAAAAGCGGAGCAGGCCCGGGAGCGGAAAACCCGCCTGCAGATGGACGAAAATGCCCTGTCCTCCCGCGTTAAAATGCTGACCGAGATGGAGAAGCTGCATGAGGGCTACTCCAAGGCGGTGAAGCTGGTGATGGGAGAGGCCCAGCGGGGGACCTTGAAGAACATCCACGGGCCGGTGGCCGACCTGCTGAAGGTGCCCGACCGGTATACCGTGGCGATCGAGACCGCTCTGGGCGGGGCCATGCAAAATATCGTGGTGGACCGGGAGGAGGACGGCAAGGCCGTTATCAACTACCTGAAGCGCCGGGACGGCGGCCGGGCCACCATTCTGCCCCTGAGCTCCATTCGCCCGGGCAGCCTGCCCGAGGGCCGGGCATTGGAGCGGGAGCGGGGATTCGTAGGTGTGGGCGACCGCCTGGTGACCTTCGAGCCTGAGTATCAGAACGTATTTTCCAACCTGCTGGGCCGGGTGGCGGTGATGGAGGATCTGGACTGCGCCATTGCGGCGGCCCGGAAGTATGGCTATAAGTTCCGCATCGTTACCTTGGACGGACAGGTGCTCAATCCCGGCGGCTCTATGACCGGCGGCTCTGCCAGCCGCTCCGCGGGGATCCTGAGCCGCGCCAATGAGCTGGAGCGGCTGAGCAGCCAGAGCAGTCAGCTGCGGCAGCAGTTGGTTCAGGCGGAGCAGGACAGCCAGCAGGCCCAGCGGGAGGCGGCCGCCGCCCAGTATGAGCTGGAGACGGCTCAGGGCCAGCTGCGCCAGTGGGAGGACGCCATTTTAAAGGCCGAGGGCCAGCGGGATCGCTGCCAGAGCGTCCTGTCTGCCCTGGAAGTGCAGCAGGAGAGCGGGCAGAAGGAACTGGAGCAGTTGAAGGAGCGTTCCGCCCAGATCGAACAAGATACAAAGAAGGCCCGGCAGCGCATCGTACAGCTGGAGGGGGCCGTAGCTGCGCTGGAGGAGCAGACCCAGAGCAAGACACAGGGCCAGAGCGACACCGCCCAGCGGGCCCAGAAGCTGAGCCAGGAGCTGGCCGAGCTGAACAACCAGCGGGCCGCCCTGGAGGCGGAGCGGGAGACCGGAGCCGCCAGTCTGACCCAGTTGGAGCAGCTGCTGGCCGAACTGGCCGGAGACCGGGACCAGAGCCAGGCGCTTATTGGCAGCTATGAGGAAAAAAACACCGCTTATGCGGCCCAAATCAAGGAAAAAGAGGGGCAGTTGGACGGACTGCGCCGAGAAAATCAGCAGCGGGCCGAGGAGATCAGCCGGCTGAACCGGCAGCGAATGGAACTGGAAGGGGGCCGGGTGCAGGCCGACCGGGACGCCCGGAGCTGCAACGAGGAACTGCTGCGCATGGAGGGAGAGGTCTCCCGCCTGGAGCAGAAAAAGACCACCGCGGCGCTGGAAGAGAAGCAGCTGCTGGACAAGCTGTGGGAAAACTACGAGCTGTCCCACGAGGCGGCCAAGCAGCAGCGGGTGGATATCGAATCCACCGCCAAGGCCACCCGCCGCATCGGCGAACTGAAACGGGGGATCACCGCCCTGGGACCCATCAGCCTGGGGGCCATTGACGAATTTGAGCGGGTGAACGAGCGGTACACCTATCTTACCGACCAGCGGGATGATGTGGAAAAGGCAAAGAAGGAACTGACGGAGATCATTTCCTCCATCACGGGAGAGATGAAGACCATCTTCGCCCGGGAGTTCCAGACCATCAACCAGGCATTCGGACAGACCTTCCTGGAGTTGTTCGGCGGCGGCAAGGCCGCCCTGGAGCTGGAAGACCCGGAGGATATCCTGAACTGCGGCATCGAGATCAAGGTGCAGCCGCCGGGCAAGGTGCTGAAGACCATCACTCTGCTGTCCGGCGGCGAGAAGGCCTTTGTGGCCATCGCCCTGTACTTCGCCATTCTAAAGGTGCGTCCCACCCCCTTTGTGGTGATGGATGAGATCGAGGCCGCCCTGGACGACAACAACGTGGTGCGCTTTGCCCGGTATATGCGGAACATCGCCGATAAGACCCAGTTCATCGTCATCACCCATCGCCGGGGCACCATGGAGGAGGCCGATGTCCTCTACGGCGTCACCATGCAGGAGCAGGGCGTCAGCCGCATCCTGACCATCAACCTGAACGATGTGGAGAAGCAGCTGAATATCAGGTAAACTATGAACTATCGGGACAGAAAGCATTTGAGACTGAAACATTATGATTATAGCCAAAACGGCACTTATTTTGTGACAATATGCACGAGGGAAAGAAAACGCATCCTTTCAAGAATTGAAACTTCGGTAGGGCCCGATGCCCTCATCGGGCCACAGGTGCATCTGACTGAAATCGGCAAAACCGTAGACCAATATATCCAAAAGACAAACCGCGTTTATGATACTGTGAGTATAGAACGGTATGTGATTATGCCAAACCATATTCACCTTTTGATCGGTCTGCAAAATGGCCCGATGGGGGCATCGGGCCCTACATTGCCCCAAATCATAAAGGCAATCAAAGGAATGGTGACCCGCAGCATAGGTCATACGATTTGGCAGGATAATTATTACGAACACATAATACGGGATGAAAATGATTTATTGATCCACTGGCAATACATTGATCATAATCCCGCCTGCTGGGCGGATGACCCTTACTATGGGGAGGAACTACAATGAAGGAAACGGAACAGAAAACCGGAGGTATGCCCCTCTGGGTGATGATCGTCTTAGTGGCGGCTATGGTGGGTGCGGTCATTATGATTTTTCAGTTTTTGAAGATGGCCCTGCCCGCTGCCGCAAAGCCTGGGGTAGATATCACCCTTCAGCTGTCCCAGAACCGGGTGATCTCCGGACGGATGACCCTGATGCAGCAGGATGAACTGCCCGATGGAGTGGCCCAGACTTGGGCGGCGGGCTGCGAGAGCGGTTCCGGTTACCATTGGCTGACCGAAAATACGGATACCGGCTGGCGGATGTACCTATGGCTGCCCCAGAAGGAGGACTCCCTGACGGAGAGCCAGCTGGAGGTGGGAACTGCGGTCGTGGGTGACCAGTGGACCTTCACTCTGAGTCTGCCCGGGGAAGCTGGGGGAGAGACCGGAGCGGACAGCGCCATTCTCCAGATCGTCAGCTCCCAAGGGAAAGCCCCCAACCGGGTGCAGGTCTATGGGGGCGGCCAGCGGCTGGACTGCGGCAGCGTGTCTGTCTCCACCGGCGGTCAACTGTTCCGCGCGGGATAAGAGATGTTGTTTTATGCGACTCGCCCAGAGGCGGGCGTACACAGAGAGATAAGTGGATATGATTTGAAGGAAGGAACACCATGGGATTTTTTGACAAGCTGAAAAAAATCAATATTTTTGCTAACTTTGGGACCGAGCTGACGGACGACTTCTATGATGAGCTGGAGGAGTCGCTGATTTTGGCGGATACTGGCATGGATGTTACGTTGGACCTGGTGGAGCAGCTGCGCCGCCGGGCCCGGCAAGAGGGCGTCAAAACGGTGGAAGGGGCCCGGGAGCTGATGCGAAACATCATTGCCGAGACGCTGACTGTGGGTGAGATGGGGCTGGACCTGTCGACTAAGCCCGCCGTGGCCCTGTTTATCGGGGTGAACGGCGTGGGCAAGACCACGACCATCGGCAAAATCGGCGCCCAGCTGAAGAACGAGGGCAAGCGGGTCATCTTCTGCGCGGCCGATACCTTCCGGGCCGCCGCTTCGGAGCAGCTGACCATCTGGGCCGACCGGGCCGGAGTGGAGATCATCAAGCAGCACGAGGGGGCAGACCCCGCCGCCGTGGTGTTCGACGCCGCCAGCGCAGCCAAGGCACGGAAGGCGGATGTGGTGCTGGTTGACACCGCCGGGCGGCTGCACAACAAGCAGAACCTGATGAACGAGCTGAACAAGATCAGCCGGGTCATCGACCGGGAACTGCCCGACGCCGCCCGGGAGACTCTGCTGGTGCTGGATGCCACCACGGGCCAGAACGGCCTGATCCAGGCCCGGCAGTTCAAAGAGGCTGCCGGGATCACCGGCATCGTGCTGACCAAGCTGGACGGCACCGCCAAGGGGGGCATTGCCATCGCCATCACCAAGGAACTGGGCGTGCCGGTTAAGTATGCCGGTGTGGGCGAAGGGGTGGACGATCTGAAGCCCTTCGACCCCATGGAGTATGCCGAGGCCATTATTTGAGTTTTTCCTGCCCCGGCCGGATCAGACAGACGTATATTCCCCACGGGGGAGCCGGCAAAGAGGGCTTGATTTAGAAACAGACCCAGAGAATAAAGCTGGGAGACACTGGTAAAGAAAGGTGAAACGATATGAACAGAATTGACGGCCGCACCTTTGACCAACTGCGCCCGATCGAGATCATCCCTGATATCAACAAGTTTGCGGAGGGCTCCTGTCTGATCCGCTGCGGCAACACCCATGTATTGTGTACTGCCAGCGTGGAGGACAAGCCCCCCCGCCACGTCCCCGAAGGGGAGGGGTGGGTGACCGCCGAGTACTCCATGCTGCCCAGGGCCAACCGGGAGCGCAGCCGCCGGGACATCTCCAAGCTGAAGCTCAGTCCCCGCAGCGCCGAAATTCAGCGCCTGGTGGGCCGCTCCCTGCGGGCGGTGGTGGATATGAAGAAGCTGGGCCCGTGGAATATCACGGTGGACTGCGACGTGCTCCAGGGGGACGGCGGAACCCGCACCGCCTCCATCACCGGCGGTTTTGTGGCCATGATGCTGGCCTTCCGCAAGATGAAGGAGGAGGGGCTGATCTGTGAGATCCCTGTCAGCGGCTATGTAGCTGCCGTTTCTGCGGGAATTGTGGAAAACCAGCCCATGCTGGACTTGTGCTATGAGGAGGACTCCTCGGCTATGGTGGACCTGAACTGCGTTATGGACGACCAGGGCCGCTTGATCGAGATCCAGGGCACCGGCGAGGGCCGCCCCTTCACCGTAGAGGAGCAGCGGCAGCTGGTGGACCTGTGCGCCAAGGGGATCAAACAGCTTCAAAGCATCCAGCGTTCGGTGCTGGAAGGCTGAGCGGACGGAAAGAACGAAAAATAGGAGATAAGGGTATGAAATTGGTATTGGCCAGCAAGAATAAGAAAAAGCTGGAGGAGATGAACCTGCTTCTGTCCAAGATGGGGGTGGAGGTGTGCTCCGAGGCCGAGGCGGGCGTAGATGTAGAGGTGGAGGAGACAGGCACCACCTTCGAGGAAAACTCCCTGCTGAAGGCGAAGGCGGTGATGGAGGCCAGCGGTATGCCCGCCATCGCCGACGACTCCGGCCTGTGTGTAGATGCGCTGAACGGTGCGCCCGGAGTGTATTCCGCCCGATACGGCGGTCCCGGGCTGACGGACGAGGAGCGCTACCAGCTGCTGCTGGAAAACATGCGGGGACAGATGCCCCGGACGGCAAAATTTGTGTCCGTCATCACCTGCTGCTTCCCCAACGGGGATGTGCTCACCGCCCGGGGGGAGTGCCCCGGCACCATCGCGTTCGTCCCCATGGGCAACGACGGGTTTGGCTATAACCCCGTGTTCTTTGTGCCGGAGAAAAAGAAGACCTTTGCCCAGATGACGTTAGAGGAGCGCTCCTCTATCTCCCACAGAGGAAAGGCCATGCGGGAGTTCTACGGCAAGCTGGAGGAGTATCTGAAGAAGTAACAGCAGCGGCTTTTTCGGCCTGGTATTACTTTGCTGTCATTCCGAGGCAGTGACCGATGTCACTGCCGTGGGAATCCGTATTTGAAACAAATAGGAACGGATTGCCGCACCAGTCTGCGGACTGGTTCGCAATGACAAAAAGAGGTATGGCGAAAAGGCGGGATGCGAGTAAAAATACAGCGGCTATTTCAGGCCGCGGAACGGAGTATAGAGAAAAAATATGGAATTGACAAGCAAGCAGCGGGCCCAGCTGAGGGGGCTGGCCAACAGCATTGATACCATCCTGATCGTTGGAAAAGACGGCATCGGGGACAATCTGGTCAAACAGGCCAACGACGCCCTGGAGGCCCGGGAACTGATCAAGGGCCGGGTTTTGGAAAACTCCCTCATGTCCGCCCGGGAGGCGGCAGAGGCCCTGGCCCCCCTGACCCGCAGCGAGGTGGTGCAGGTCATCGGAACAAAATTTGTGCTTTACCGTCCAAGCCATAATAAGGACAAGAAGGATAGAATTGTGCTGGTGAGCGACAAAAAGCGAAATTAAACCCCACCCAGCCCACCCTTTTTAGATGAGTGGGGGCGCTGCCCACACCCCCAAAGAGTGGCCGCAGGCCGCCCCCTACGAACAGGGAAACACCGTAGGGCGCGACGACCCGGCGCGCCTCATCGTCGTAATGTGCGCTGCGCTTCGGATGGGTTTCTGGGAGCTCCGCTCCCTATGCCGCCAAGCGGCCCTTGGGCGCACAAAAGCCTTCCCCACTCAGGGGGGAAGGTGGCCCGGAGGGCCGGATGAGGGGGAAATCTTGCGGCGCTTTCCCCGTAGGGCAAGGGCTCTGCCCTTGCCGAAAGATTTTGAGTCCTGCGTCCTGAAACGGGCCGCTGGGAACAACGGCCCCTACGGAAAATCGACACCCATATAGGGCTCGATTCCCTCATCGGGCCACAATATAGGGCGGATATCCCAGCCCGCACAGGAAAGGAGAGCGTATGTTTTACATTCTCATTAACCTGTTTTTGATCGCCTATGGCGCATGGTGCTGTTTCTGCGCGGAAAAACGGATGCAGAAACGAATGAATGTGGAAGAACCCTCCACGACTGCGATACGCACCTCTCAAATCTTAGGGGTGGTGCTGATGGCTGCAGGGCTGGTCTGTCTGATCGCCACCCTGACGCGGTTGATGTAAACGGCGGAGTAAACTAAAAGATTACAATTTGCACAGACAGAAAAACGATAAAGAAGGGATGTTTGCCTTGAATATCGGTATTTACGGCGGAACCTTCAACCCGCCCCACTTGGGGCATTTTCAGGCAGCCAAGGCGGCCGTCGCCGCCCTGAAGCTGGACAAGCTGATTTTGGTCCCGGCGGCCATTCCGCCCCACAAGGATCTGCCGGCGGGTAGCCCCTGCCCGGAACAGCGGATGGAAATGGTAGAAAAAATGGCGGATGCGCTGGCCATGCCCGGCGTGGTGGAGGTATCTGCCCTTGAACTGGAACGGCAGGGCAAGAGCTATACCGCGGATACGCTGGCACAATTAAAGGAGAAATATCCGGATGCCCAGCTGTGGCTGCTGATGGGAACGGATATGTTCCTGAGCCTCCACCTGTGGCGGCAGCCGGAGAAGATCATGGATCTGGCGGGCATCTGCGCCTTTGGACGCACGGAACAGGACGGAGAGGCGGTATTTGCCCCACAGCGGCAGTATCTGACGGAACGCTTTGGAGCTAAGATTACCACCATTGCGCTGCCGGAGCTGGTGGACATCTCCTCCACCCGGCTGAGAGACGGCCTGTCCCAGGGATTGGGGCAGAGCTATCTGGTGCCGGCGGTATACGGCTGTATCCTGATGCATGATTTGTACGGGGTGAACGCAGACCTGAAGCACCTGGACCTGCCCGAGCTGCGGGCCTGCTCCTATTACATGATGAAGCAGAAGCGGGTCCCCCATGTGATGGGCGTGGAGGAGGAGGCTGTGAAGTTGGCCCGATACTGGGGGGCGGATGAGACCCTGGCCCGGCGGGCGGGCATTCTTCACGACTGCACCAAATACTGGACCCTGGAGGAGAACAAGGCGCTTTGCGCCAAGTATGGGGTGGAGCTGGACGAGTTGGAGAACAAAGCGGTCAAGCTGCTGCACTCCAAGACAGGCGCCTGCATGGCCAAGTACGTTTTTGGAGAACCTGAGGAGGTGTACCAGGCGATCTTCTGGCACACCACGGCGAAGGCGGATATGACTCTGCTGGATAAGATCCTGTATATGGCGGACTACATAGAGCCTAACCGGGATTTTGACGGCGTTGAGCGTCTGCGCGCCCTGTCCTATCAGGATCTGGACAAGGCGCTGCTTCTGGGGGTGGAGAGCACCATCCAGGAGATGGAGGAGCGGGGATTGCCCATTCACAGCAACACATTGCAGGCCCGGGATTGGCTGCGGGCCCACGGAGTTACAACCGAGGGATGAACAGAATGAAAGAAAATAGACATGGAAAACGGGAGGCCCCGAGAGGGGCGGGTTCTGAAGAGGAACTTTTTGAAGGGTTCCGCCGCTGGTCGGCGGGGTTGACCAAAAAGCAGCGGATCCGCTGCCGGGTCCTGGTGGGGATTGCGGTGGTCGTGATCGCGGCGCTGGGAATGCTGCGGTGGTGGGTCCGACTCCCGGACCTTCCGATCACGGACCCGTCCAACGAGAATTTGCCCGGAGATGTATCCGGCGAAGGGGGGAGCATGGCGGCCACCCACGGCGGACAGAGAAAAGGGGTCTATACCTTCCTGGTGGTGGGCCGGGATACCGGCGGCGGAGGGAACACGGACACCATGATGCTACTGACCTATGACACCAAGGAAAAGACCCTCCACGGCCTGAACCTGCCCCGGGACACCATGGTAAACGTGAGCACTAGAAGCAAGCGGCTGAACGCGGTGTACAACTATAACAAGGGCAAGGATAAGGCAACCCAGGTTGAAAAGGGTATGACGGCGCTGAAAGAGCAGGTGGCCAAGCTGACCGGAATCAAGCCCAACTACTACGTTATGGTGGAGTGGGAGGCCATCGGAAAATTGGTGGACGCTTTGGGCGGCGTGGAGTATGAGGTCCCCTTTGACATGGACTACGACGACCCCTATCAGGACCTGCACATCCACCAGAAAGCGGGCCTGCGCACCCTGAGCGGCGATGATGCCATGCAGGTGATCCGCCACAGAAAAAATAACGACGGCAGCCACTCCAAGGGAGATGTGGGCCGGCTGAAGATCCAGCAGGATTTTCTGAAGGCGGCGGCCAAGAAGTGCCTTCAGCCCAGCACCTTCCTGAAGCTGCCCACGCTGGTAGATATTTTTGCGCAGAACGTGACGACCGATTTGACGGTGGGCAACATTCTGGCCCTGGCGGAGGCGGCCAAGGGAATGGACGCGGAGACGGGAGTTTCTTTCACGACCGCGCCCCTGGGCGACAGCTTCAGCTATCGGGGAGCTGCACTGGTCACACTTGACCTGGAGAAGCTGCTGGAGATTTTGAACAGTGACATGAACCCCTACGCCAAGGAAATCACTTCCAGCGACCTGGAACTGGTGGTCCACCTGAAGAACGGCGGCTTTACTGTGACCAGCGGCACCCTGGCCGATTCCAAGATGGCCGGGAGCAGCGGAGGAAGCAGTAAGGGAAATAACGCATCCACCGCAAAAGACGACAACAACACTCAGACACCTGATCCGGCCGGAGAACCTGCCGCAGAACCCGGTTCGTCCACGGAGGAGCCGGAGCAGCCCGGCGGAGGGGAAGAGACACCTTCGACGGGAGAGCCCACCGGCGGCGAAACCACGGAGCCCGGACAGGAGACCGGGGGCGGGGAGACCACAGAACCCACCGGCGGTGAAGAGGGCGCGGGCGGAGAGACCACAGAACCCTCCGGCAGCCAGGCGACGGAGCCGGAGCCTCCCAGCGGAGGCGAGGGCGAGGACAAGCCGTCCCAGGACATGGCGGCCTGATGATAAGAAATAAATAAGAACAGGAGACAATACGATGACTTCTTACGAGAGCGCAATCCTGCTGGCCAAGGCGCTGGACAGCAAAAAGGGACAGGATATCAAGGTGCTGCGCACCGAGGGGCTGACCACGCTGGCGGATTATTTTGTAATCTGCACCGCCGGATCCAGCACCCAAATCAAGGCCATGTCCGACGCCTGCGAGGAGACCATGGAGAAGCATGGCGAGCAGGCCCACCACATTGAAGGTCACCGGGGCGGCACCTGGCTGCTGATGGACTTTTCCGACGTGGTGGTCCACGTGTTCACCGACGAAGCCCGGAAGTTCTATGATCTGGAGCGGCTGTGGACCGACGCCCAGGAGATCGACCTGACAGAGGTGCTGAAGCCGGAATGAGAGAAGCTCCCGGCACATTTGCGGGGGGACTCGAACCATAAAGGCGAACCTGTTTAGGCGGACAAATCCCGGGACGGGAACGCACAACAGAACTGACAGCAAAAAGGCTCTATCCAAGCGGAACGCTTGGATAGAGCCTTTTGTTTTGGCGTTAGAAAGAGGGAGGAATCTGCGTGCAGACTTGAAACGAGGGGGGTTAAAAATTATTCGTCTGAATTCGTCCTAAAAATCTTACTGGAATTGGTAGAATACAGATTGACACCGAGAACAAGCTTGACCAGCCACAGGAAAAACAGCAGCACCAGAATGGGGATCAGACAGGAGGTGACCAGCAGCACCGCGGCGGCCTCGATAAACCGGTTGAGGGCGTCGGTGAGCTTCTGCACTGCGCTGCCGGCGATGCCGGTGATACTGCCGGTTACCTTAGAGAACAGACCGGACAGTCCGCTCTGGCTGTCCTCCTGGGCGGAGCCCTGAGAGCTGGATTCCAGTTCCGTCGTGGCTTGCTTGGCGCTGTCGATGGCGGCGTCGATGGAGGCCTGATAGGTCGTTTCGATCAAATTGGATATGCCGATGCTGGCGGGGATGACCAGGACAATGGCCAAAGCGAACAGGACCAGCTTTCTGGCCAATTCCCGCAGCGTATTTCGGTCCGCAAATACGTTGATGCACAACAAAAGGCAGGCCGCCGGGATCAAAACCCGGAAGGCGGCCAAACAGGTGATGGTAAGCAGATACTTTTCCAGAAAAATAGCACACAGTACAACTAAAAAGCAGCCGCTCAGATCGGCCAGCTTTTCTGCGATGGGGGTTGCAGCGTCCCCGGGCAGCAGCGTGATACCCACGGAGACGCCGGTGGAGGCGGCGGTGAGCTCTAACACCGTGGTCTGCTTTTCCTCCAGCGCGGCCAGAGACTTCTGGTGGAATACGGGGTCGGAAGTCAGGCGGCTGAGATAAAAAACAGAGACCAGAGCGAACACCAAGGGAACCACAAACATGAGTACCTTTTTAAAGGTGAAGTTCTTCATAAAAATCCTCCTGAATCGTTTGATGAAAATCGGGGCGCAGACAAAAAGGTTTCAAGTTTCTGATTTGTAACTGGAAGGAAGAAACTGAAGTATAATAATACTCATGGAAGGGAAGATGTCAAGAAACTGTTATGATCTGCGTGAAAAGTCCGGTTTTTGCCACAATGCGTGAGAGATAGCCTCTCAGGCAATAGAAAATTCTTACAAAAATCCAGCTGCTTTTTTCAGCGGTGTAACCTACTTGAAACTTTTCGGGAGTAGAATGATACCATCAAGCAAACGAAAACCACAAGGCGGTCCCCCGCCGGTACTTGACAGAGAGAACGAGGCAAGCTATGACCGATATACAGTTGAAAAAACTGAAGCGGGTGGAACTGCTGGAACTGCTGGTAGAGCAGGGCGAAGAGCTGGAACGGACCCGGGAGCGCCTGCAAAAGGCGGAAGAGGCCCTGGCCAGCCGCCAGCTGCGGATGCAAACCGCCGGAACCATGGCGGAGGCGGCCCTGATGCTCAACAATGTGTTCGCCGCTGCCGACCAGGCGGCAAAGGACTACTTAGCTGCGGTGCAGAGCATGAAAGAGGAACAGGCCCGGCTGCTGGAGCAGATACGGGCCCGCGCCGGGGAAGGGGAGAGTCCCCAATGAGCAACCCCCCAAAGCCCCGGGATCTGCCCACACTGGTGCAGCTGCGCAGCGAGCTGAAGCGGGAACAGTACCGCTTGACCTACGGCGCGACCCTGCGCAGCACGGCCTTCTTCCTGGTGGTGGTGGCTGCGGTGGCCGTTTTGGTGGCCACCCTGATGCTGCCGGTGCTGCAAATTTACGGCACCAGCATGACCCCCACCTTAAACAACGGAGAGATCGTCCTCTCCGTAAAAACGGGTAAGCCGGAACAGGGCGATATCATCGCCTTCTACTATAATAACAAGATCCTGGTCAAGCGGGTGATCGCCGGAGCCGGACAGTGGGTGGACATCGACGAGGACGGCAGTGTCACCGTGGACGGCATCCCCCTGGATGAGCCCTACTTGACCGAAAAATCCTTAGGGAACTGCAACGTGCAGCTGCCCTATCAGGTGCCCGACGGACGGTGGTTCGTCATGGGCGACCACCGCTCCGTCTCGGTAGACAGCCGAGACCGGGCCGTGGGATGTGTGTCAGAGGAACAGGTGGTGGGCCGGCTGGTCTTCCGCATCTGGCCCCTGAAGAGCATATCCCCCATCCAATGAACCCTGAAGTGTGAGGAAAGAGAGGTAAACGTCTATGAGACACACTTTTATCGGAAAAGCCGCTGAGCTGTTCCAGTCAAAGCGGCGGCGGAAAAGAGTGCAGAGAACCGTGGCAGCACTCTCCGCCGTGGTGGTGTTCGTCACCACCTATATGCTGATCCTCCCCGCCATCACCATGGAAAACCAGGTGCTGATCTGCGGCATGGAAGAGCACGTCCACACCGAGGACTGCTACCAGACCGTGCTGGTGTGCGAGGAAGGGCAGGACGGTCAGGAGACCTCCGGCTACATCTGCGGCCAGGAGGAAGCGGAGGCCCACACCCACGACGACTCCTGCTACGGCCTGACCTGCGGCCTGGAGGAGACCGAGGGCCACGTCCACGACGACTCCTGCTGCGAGGCCGAGGAGGTACTGACCTGCGACCTGGAGGAGTGCGACGGCCACAGCCACGGCGACAGCTGCTACAACGAAGAGGGCGAGCTGACCTGCGGCGAGGACGAGACCGAGGGCCACACCCACGACGAATCCTGCTACACCCAGGAGGAGCACCTGGTCTGCGGCCAGGAGGAGTGCGAGGCCCACAGCCACGACGACTCCTGCTGCGGCCTGATCTGCGGCAAGGAGGAGACCGAGGGTCACACCCACGACGAAAGCTGCCTGCCCGAGCAGCCCAAGGAGGAGACCGAGCCCGACGAGGAGCACGTCCACACCGAGGACTGCTACCAGACCGTGCTGGTCTGCGGCATGGAGGAGCACACCCACACCGAGGAGTGCTACGCCCCCGCCTCTGAGGTAAACGGCGGCGCGGCCCAGCCCGAGAACCCCGGGATCACCGACACCGCCTTCCCCCAGGAGATCCCCGAGGGCTATGTGGAGTATAACTTTGACGACGAAGACGGCCTGTCCGTCACCGCCTACGCCCCCGAGGACGCCTTCGGCGGCCAGGAGGTGGAGCTGGTGGCCCAGCGGCTGGCCGAGGACAGCGAGGACTACGCCAAGGCCCAGCAGGAGCTGGACGAGGCCGACGACGTGACCTACGACGGCTTTGCCGCCCTGGACGTCCGGTTTGAGGACGGCGACGGCAAGGAGATCGAGCCCGAGGGCACCGTCTATGTCCGCTTCAACGTGCAGGCCCTGCTGCCCGCCGACGTGGACGAGGACACCCTGTCCGTCCAGCACCACGGCGAGGAGACCACCAAGCTGCTGGGCATCATCACCACCGGCACCGAGACCTATGTGCAGACCGTGGCCGACAGCAGCGACAGCACCGGCGAGGTAGTTGCCCAGCTGGCTCAGGAGCCCATGCTGGCCCTGGCCGCCGAAGAGCCTGAGCTGGAGGGGGAGGAGACCGAGCCCGCCCAGCAGCCCACCGTCCTGATGGACGTTCAGGCCGAGTTCGCGGTGGATAGCTTCTCTAAGTTTACGATCACTTGGAAGAGCGGACGTTATAGTCGTTCTATTACCGTTTATTATGTAGATGCTAACGGTGAAGAGATTGAAGGTGACCAGCAGAAAGATGTATCCAAAGCCAACGGTGAAATGGTTGCATTAAGCGACTTCGCAAAAGAAATTACCGGCTACAAATACAAAGGGGCCCGCTTAAACAGTTTTGATGGAACTTCTGCGACTGACATCAGTTGTAGCAGAGTCTGGGACTGGGACTTGGTGGGTTATACGTGGAGTTATCAATACAAAGATACAAACAAAGACCCAGATGACAAGGGTCAGACATGGACACCCTCGACCAATCCAGCAAAAATCTACCTCGTCTATGAGAAGCTCCCCCCCAGCACCATTGAAATCAGTGACGCCAACTTCGACAAGACCGGTAATCTGACCATTAAGATCAACGACAGCACCCAGATCAAAGAGGGCGATGTGGTGGTCTACGAGTGGCTCAGGGATGGCAAGGTCGTTACCCGCAAAGCTGTGACGCAGGTGAACGACAAGAACCTTTACAACCTGAGCGAGGACACCAAGGAACTGAATGTGGCGCTGGATAAGGGCGCACAGGCATCCTATCAGGTCCGGGTAAAGACCATCAACGGTGTTTCCCCTAAGACGGAAATCATTTCCCCGGTCTATCAGGTGCCGTATTACGATTCCATCCAGAATGGCAGCTTTGAGACGCCACAAGCCACCACAGGTTATCAGCCTTATATCAAAGGGGGTACGGAAGGTATCGTTTGGAAGAGCACGGCCAGTGATGAGATGATCGAATTGGTCAGTGTGCGGTCTAATCACCAGAAGGAAGCATACAGCAACCACGGACTTAGAGAAGTTCCGGATGGTGTTCAGTGCGCAGAAATCAACGCCAACTATGCGGGCGCACTGTATCAGGATGTGTTGACAGTTCCTGGTTCTACCATGTATTGGAGGCTGTACCACGATGCCAGAGGCCGAGGCTGGGGACAAGACATTAGCGGCTATGACACGATGTATGTGATCATTGCTCCTGTTGAGAAAGTCAAGGATATTAAGACCCAGGATCAGCTGGAAGAAGTCCGAAAGAACCCTGCCGCGTACAATGCGACGATAAAAGAAGTTAAAACGCATACGAGTGAGGGTTGGAAAGAGTGGAGCAACGTTGGGGATGGCGGTTACGCCGTTCCGGAAGGTCAGTATCTGACCCGATACTTCTTCATGTCTGGTCCTACGGCTTCCAACAGAGATACGTCTGTTGGTAACCATATCGACGATGTAAGCTTCAGCACAGATATGCCGAAGCCCAAGGATGACGAGGCAACATTGACCATCCAAAAGACCATTGAAGGGCTGAGCGGTGAAGAACTGGTTCGGGCGAAAGCAAACCTCACCTTCAAAGTCACAATCGGCGGCGAGGAAACAGAGGTTAAGATCAACAACTGGAACGACAATGTAGGTACTTGGCAGAAAACGGTGAAGATTCCTGTCAATACTACCGAAGGCGTCACTTATGCAGTGAGCGAAGTCCTTGAGTCGGCAAAGATTGACGGCTACACCGTTACCTCTGTGATAACGACAGAGGGAACTGAATCGGGAACGCTTTCCGGCAAGGACGAAAAGCAGGTCGAATTCCGAAACACTTACGTTCAGGATAAGATCCCCGGTTCCCTCTCCATCACCAAGACGGTGGTCCGCACGGACGGCGGTGATATCACCAATCAGGGCTTCACCTTCGAGCTCAGCGCCGATACTTTGAAGAATCAGCCCTTTGATGCGACTATTGGTGGCGAGAATGTCAAGGTTGCTTTCGATGAAAACGGCGTTGCCAACATCGCCCTGAAGCACGGCGAGACCATTACCATCAATGGCATCCCCCAGGATACCAAGATCACGGTGACCGAGACCAACACCGACGGCTACGCGGTCAGCTGGGACAACGGCGGAGTCAGCCACACCAACGCCACCACCGTGACCATCCCCAGAGACGCTACCGCGGCCATCACCTGTACCAACACCACCGGCGCGGTGCTGCCCAGCACCGGCGGCGCCGGAACGGCCCGCATCATGTCTGTGGGCGCAGCGTTGACCCTGGCGGCCGGAGCCCTGCTGCTTCTGAAGCGCCGAAAGGAGGCCCGCGGCGCGAATTGAGCGGCTCCCCGGCACCTGAAAGTATCATAACCGCATCCCACCGCCCGCCGGGTGGTGGGAGCAGAAAAAACCATCCGCCCCCGAGCCTCTCCCCCCGGGGAGAGAGAAAATCCCTGCGAGTGTCTTGTAAAATCCCACGGAATGTGCGAAAATGAAAGGAGTTATTTATCCATGAAACTGAGAAAACTGTTTGCCGCCGGTCTGGCTCTGGTCATGACCCTGGCGATGGCCGCTCCCACTATGGCAGCCACCATTACTGTCGATCCCGCTGTTAAGGGCCAGACTTACACTGCTTACAAGATTTTTGATGTGACCAAGGCTGAGGGTTCTGAAGGCTATTCCTACACTGCGAACCAGACTATGTATGACCTGCTGAACGGTGAGGTTGCGGGCGTTACCCTGACTGCTACCTCTGTTGCTGGAAAGTACAATGCTTCTATGACTAACACCGAGGATACCGCAAAGACTCTGGCAGTTTTCCTGAACAAAAATATCACCTCTCTGACCAAGGCTAAGGAAGTGAAGGCTACTGACACGAAGGCTGTTATCGATGGTCTGGAGCCCGGCTATTACTTCGTCGATTCTTCTCTGGGTTCTCTGTGCATCCTGAATACTACCACTGATACCGTTACTGTGAAAGAGAAGAACCAGGAGCCTACCATCGATAAGAAGATTTCTGAAACCAGCGATGGCACTTATAGTGTCGGCGATAAGATCCCCTATACGGTTACTGTTACCGCTGGCGGCAATGCCGAGACTTCCTATGTTGTGACTGATACCATGTCCGAAAGCCTGACCTTCAATGACGACATCAAGATCATGGTTGGCAGCGACGATATTACCGCGAATCCCAATGTGACGATTACTAAGCCTGCCACTGGCGATACCTTCACCTTCAAGATCACTTTTGTTAAGGACTATGTTGCAACTCTGGCCCAGGATACTAAGATCGTGATTACCTATTCCGCTACCCTGAACGAGAAGTCTGTGCAGGGCATTGGCGCGAACAACAAGGCAATCCTGAACTTTGGTTCCGACAGCAGCGTAGAGCAGAACGTTGAGGTTAAGAACTACAAGGCTTCCTTCATCAAGGTTGACGGCACTACCAAGGCTGCTCTGGCAGGCGTTACCTTCAAGCTGACCGATAACGCGGGCAACGAAATTAAGCTGGTTGATCTGGGCAATGGCGTTTACCGTGTTGCGATGGCCACTGAGACTGCCGCTGCGAACATCACCACTCCCGCTAACGGCGTGATCGAGATTCAGGGCCTGCGCAATGGCACCTATAAGCTGGTTGAGCTGAGCACCCTGTCCGGTTATAACCTGCTGGCTGGTCCCGTTGAGTTCAAAATTGAGAACGCCAACAACACGCACAGCCTGAACGTTGAGGGTGTTACTGATAAGAACGTGATTGAGAACAACATGGGCACCCTGCTCCCCTCCACCGGCGGCATGGGCACCACCCTGTTCTACATCGTGGGCGGCCTGATGGTGGTTTGCGCCGGCGTGGTGCTGGTCACCAAGAAGCGCATGGGCAACAAGTAAGAGCGCGGGGGGTAAAAATTACTCCCAGCACACCCGAGTTGCGGAAGCAATTCAGTAAATGATCTCTGTCACCCCGGGGAGGGAGCTCCCCTCCCCGGGGCACGACAGCGAGGAGAGTCCTATGAAGAGAGAAAACCGTTCCACCGTTTTATTAGTTATTATCTTCCTCGTGGGCCTCTCCTTGCTGCTGTACCCCAGTCTCAGCGACTACTGGAACTCCTTCCGGCAGAGCCGGGCCATCGCCAGCTATCTGGACGCGGTGAACGAGATGGACAACGCCAAGTACGACGCCCTGCTGGAGCAGGCCCGGGCGTACAACGCCTCCCTGGTGGGGCGGAAGGACGTGTTCACCCTGTCAGAGGAGGAAGAGGAGGAGTACCTCTCCCTGCTGGGCTCCACCGGCGGCGCTGTGGGCTATATCGAGATCGAGGCCATCAAGCTGTCTCTGCCCATCTATCTGGGCACGTCAGAGGGCGTGCTGCAGGCGGGCGTGGGCACGCTGGAGGGCAGCTCCCTCCCCATTGGCGGCGACAGCGTCCACGGGGTGCTCACCGGGCACCGGGGCCTGCCCTCGGCCACCCTGTTTACCCACCTGGATAAGCTGGTGGAGGGGGATATGTTCCATGTCCACATCCTCAATGAGATCACGACCTACGAGGTGGATCAGATCCTGATCGTAGAGCCCCAGGATATGGAGGCTTTGAAGATTCAGGAGGGGAAAAACTACTGCACCCTGATCACCTGTACGCCATACGGCATCAACACCCACCGCCTGCTGATCCGGGGCCACCGGATCGAGACCCCGGCGGACGCCCTGTTCGTCCAGGTGTCGGCAGACGCGCTGCAAATCGAGCCGGTAGCCATCGCACCCCTGATCGCGGTGCCCCTGCTGCTGGTGCTGCTGATTTTGCTGCTGGCGGGCGGACCCAAAGAGAAAAAACAACATTCCGGAAAAAAGAAAGGTGGTAATTCTGGTGAAGACAGTGAGAAAATGGGTGGTTAGTCTGCTGTCCGCCGCACTTTGCCTGTCCATGCTGGCGGTTCCCGCAGGGGCATACAGCCGGGTGGATACGGAGAAAAAGTGCTCCCTGACCCTGACTTATAACGATACGGAGCGCAGCTTCCCCATGAAGGACATGGAGCTGCGCCTGTACAAGGTGGCGGATATGGACGCCACGGTGCGGTTCAGCGTGGCCAGTACCGAGTTTAAGGATTTGTCGATTGATTGGGCCAACTTCTCCCTGGACAACGACAAAGCCAAGGAGAACTGGGACGCCCTGACCACCACGCTGGCGGGCTATGTGACCGCTGATCTGGCGGATCAGGCCAAGGACCCCGCCTTGGCGAAGTATCACCCGGCGACCGCGAAGGTGGACGACAAGGGTGAGGTGAAGTTTGAGGGGCTGGATTGCGGCCTGTATCTGCTCATGGGCAGCGCTTTGAAGGACGGCCGGTATACCTACACCCCCAAGAGCACCCTGCTGACTCTGCCCAACCTGGAGCAGAAGACGGACGCTGAAGGAAATGTGACGGAAGAAACCTGGAAGTATGACGTGGCTGCCAACGGCAAGTGGGACCGCAGCTACAAGGGCGGCGGCAGCGGCAAGAACTACATCTCCCTGTCCGTGCTGAAGCAGTGGGAGGATGACAGCGCCGAGACCCGTCCCGGCTCCGTGACCGTGCGCCTGATGAAGGACGGCAAGGAGTATGACGAGGTAACCCTGACCGCATCGAAGGGCTGGAAGCACACCTGGAACAACCTGGATAAAAACGCCGAGTGGACGCTGGCCGAGGTGGACGTACCCGACGAGTACACCGTTCTGGTGGACCGGGAGGGCAACACCTTTGTGGTGACCAATACGGGCAGCGTGATCATTCCGCCGGAGCCCCTCCCCGAGGGACCCGTCGATCCCGGTAAAGACCCGGGCACCGGCGGCGAGGGCGGCGACGGTTCGCTGGACATCCCCGACGAGAAGATCCCCCAGGGCAACCTGCCCCAGACCGGCGTGCTGTGGTGGCCGGTGCAGGCCCTGACGCTGGTGGGTCTGGTGCTGTTCGTCCTTGGCTGGGCCGACGCCCGCCGGGTGAAAAAGAATGAAAAGTAAACGCGCCGCGGTATTGATCACAGCTGGCGTCCTGTGCTTGGCCGGCGCCCTGGGCCTGACCGTCAAAAATATTTTTGACGAGGAACGGGCGGCGGAGAGCGCCGATGTGGGCGTGGAAGAACTGCGGGAAATCATACCAAAGAAGGAGATGGAGGAGCAGCAGCTGGTGCCGGAGCCTCAGGTGGTGGTGCCCACCATCACCCTGGACGACCGGGACTATATCGGCGTGCTGGATATTCCGGCCCTGGGCAGGACCCTGCCGGTGCAGGGGGAGTGGAGCGATGCGCTGCTGAAATATTCCCCCTGCCTCTATAAGGGCGACCTGTACGACGGCATGATCATCGCCGGACACAATTACCGCTCCCACTTCGCCGGGCTGAACAAGCTGCAGGCGGGGGATAAGATCACCTTTACTGATGTGGACGGCAATGTGTGGAACTACACAGTTGCGGGCACAGAGACCATCCAGGGGTACGACGTAGCCAAGATGGAGGACGGAGACTGGGACCTGACTCTGTTCACCTGCACTTACGGCGGCCAGCAGAGATACACCGTGCGGTGTACGCTGGACCAACCCTTTTCTGCATAAGAAAAACCCCGGCATCCTATGGATGCCGGGGTTTTAGGCTGTCGAAAAGGCCTTCCGCCTAAAGAATTCGGAGGGAAGGATAGTTGGAAAGGGAACCGTCAGGGTTCCCTTTCCTTGAAATCAACAACATTTTAACGCAGTTAAAATGTTTGCAGCTTATCAAAAAAGTGGTTTTACCACTTTTTTGATAAGCTGAACCCCGGCATCCTATGGATGCCGGGGTTTTTGTGCGCTGAAGAGCAAAACGTCTCACGCCCTGGGGCGTGAGACGAGGGGGCTTTTATGACAGGCTGGAGGTGAGGGCATCGTCCAGGAGGATGATCAGCTCTAAAACGCTGCGGAAATGGGATTCCATGTTGCGGTCGTTCCAGATGATGCTCCCCTGCCAACTGGCGTTTTGCCGGAAGAGGATGTTGAACCTAAAGGTGGCCAGTGCGGAGCGGTTATGCTCCCAGCCCACGGGCTGTCCGCCCGTAATCTTCATACTGGGGCGGAAGGTGCGGGCTTCGGTGCTGCGCTGGGGGTAGTTGTTCAGATCCATGGACTGTTCCATGGTAAGCAGCAGCTGGGTCAGGCTGGAAAAGGGAACGGTCAGGCCGGTCTGGGGGCAGTAGAAGTCGCCGACAGGGCACTTATTCTCATAAGCTGTGACGGTGACGAGATAAGTGGTGTTAGACACAGGAACAAAATGGGAATATGGGGTCTCCATACCGTTCACTCCTTCCAAAGTATGGTTTGACTATCATTATCATACAAGTAAAATGTTACTGATAGGTTACAGCGAAAAGAAAAATCTCTATGATTGCTATAAAAGCTATTGGCGTAATTGGTTGCCACGGTTGGAATTGTATGGTACAATTGTCGTAAATTTTCCATACATTTCCGAACGGGAGGGGTCTGGGTGGATAAACGGGAACGAATTTCTGTGCAGTTGCTGGGCGGATTTTCTATGTCCCGCATTGCGGCAGACGGAACAGAGTATCGAATAACAGAGCAAGACAGCACATCAAGACGGCTTTGGGCTTTTTTAGAATATATGTCCCTGTTTTACGACCGGCCGGTGAGTCAGGATGAGATCGTAGAGGCCCTGTGGGGGGACACGGATCTGGACCCGAGCAACACCATGAAGACCCTGCTCCATCGGGCGCGGTCCGCCATGGAGGACCGGCTGGGGATGGAAAATGGCAAGGACGTGATCCAGTACCGCCGGGGAGTTTATACCTGGGGACCGGACATCGAGTTGGAGCTGGACGCGGAGCGGTTTGACGCCTACTGCGACCAAGGGGCGAAGGACATGGAGAAGGCTCTGATCGCCATTCAGCTCTACGGCGGAGACCTGCTGCCCAATGCCGTGGGAAGTCCCTGGACGGTGACGCACCGGACCTACTACCACACGCGGTATCTGAAGCTGTGCAATATCACAGCGGAAAAGCTGCTGGGGATGGGCCGCAACGCCGAAACCGCGCGGATCTGCCGGCGTGTCTGCGAGTTGGACCCCTATGACGAGACCTGTCACCTGCTGCTGATGCAGGCGCTGGTGGCGGCAGGAGACCGGAAGAGCGCGATTCGCCACTACACCCAAGTGACGCAGATGCTGATGGATCATCTGGGGGTCAGTCCATCGAAGAGGTTGACTCAGTTTTACCGCAAGCTGACACAAGAGGAGAAGAACATCGAGCTGGACCTCTACACCGTGCGGCAGGAGCTGGAGGAAGAAGGGGAGGGCTCCGGAGCCTTCTACTGCGAGCTGGCTACCTTCCAGGATATCTATCGCCTGGAGGCCAGAAGCGCCCGCCGCAGCGGCCGTGTGGTGCAGTTGGCCATGATCACCGTTCTGGACCAGAACGGCTTCCAGCTGGACGCCAAGCGGGGTGCCGCTGCCCTGGAGCAGTTGAAGGAGACCATCATCCGGTGTCTGCGTTCCGGAGATACATTCACCCGGTTCAGTGCTCTGCAATATCTGGTTATGCTGCCCACGGCCAGCTATGAAAACGGCGTTAAGGTTATGCAGCGGGTGGTGGAGGCCTATCAGAAGACGATCATCGGATTGAACACCACGGCCAGTTACAGCCTGCTGCCCGTACTGCCGACGGGCGGGGAGAAAGAGGAGCGCGCTAAGTTCACTCCGATCAAAGAGCCGGAATAAGACAAGTTCAGCATTTGAACGCAATCGAAACAGATAAGCTCCGCATCCACCGGAATTCCGGCGGGTGCGGAGCTTTTGAATTGCCCTATGGGGGCGGACAGGGCTTGCTCAAACCGAGAAAGACAAAGGAGAAGGAAGCTGAGCATTGTGATACATGTTTTCCGGCGGGGCGCATAGAATGTACCGACAGAAAAGAGGAGAAGTGGGCACAGACCGGGAACCACGGGACCGGGCAGCCAACCGGAGGGGCAAAAAAGGAAGAAACGGGCTGTTATCTGTGGGTACATAGGCTGCAATGGTCAAAACCTGTTTTGAAGTTTACAAAATTGAAGGAACTTTCTTGGTTAAATTGGTTAATCTGACTAAAATATCACAGTTTTTTACATAAAATGACAGATGTCATAAATACGAGAGGTAAATTTTGTATTTTATTCCGTGTTGCGAGTATACAGTATGGTATAGTATAATTCATTTATGAAGTTCGTTATACAATTAACGAACTTAGCGGGTTTGTGCGTGTTGCCCGCGACTATATTAGGAAGGAAAAGAGGAAGAAGTATGGAAATTACCTTAACGGCGCTGCATTGGATCTATATGATCGGCGTGATCTTCGTGATCACAGCCATGGCGATGCGTAAGGACGTGGTAGTACCCTGTCTGGTATTTACCATTCTGTCCGGACTTGTCGCCTCTGGGGGAAACCTGGCAGAGGCTCTGCTGACCGAAGCGCGGGCCCTGTTGTTCTCCTTCAGTGAGTTCCAGTCCCTGATCCTGGGCATCGGCATCATGGTGATGATGTCAAAGCAGATGGCAGATATGGGCACCGACCGGACGTTGATCGAGCCGGTGGCCAAGATCGTCAAGAACCCCAGCGTCTCCTTCTTCGTTCTGGGTATTGTGATGGCTATTATCACTGCGCTGGTGTGGCCGTCCCCCGGTATCGCTCTGGTGGGCGCTCTGCTTACCCCCATCGCCCTGCGGGCCGGAATGCCTGCTATCTGGGCTGCGGCGGCCATGAATATGTTCGGTCACGGCTTTATGATGTCCTTTGACCCCGTGATCCAGGGGGCGGTGGGCATCACCGCCGGAAGCGCGGGCATCCCCATCGAGCAGCTGATGGCCAAGTGGCCCATCTGGCTGGTCTCCGGCGTGTTCGCGATCGGGGCGTCCTTCATCGCCTTCCGCATGGATATGAAGAAGAACAAGTCCCTGCACGAGGCGGAGACCGCCCGGCGCATCGCCGCCGCGGCGGAGCACACCGAGATCCATCCCGGGGCCAAGTTTATGGCGTTTTTCACCGTGGCGGCATTTGCGTTTGCGATTTATCTGATCCTGTCTCAGGGCCTGCGGGGCGGAGACGCGCTGAATGCCCTGATCGGCTGCGGAACCATTGTCACCTGTGTGGGTGCGGTGATCCAGCACGGTGCGAATGCGCTGAGCAAGTTCGTGGATTACGCCCGGGACGGCCTGCAGTTCGGCATGATGGCCTTTACTCCGGTGCTGTTCATCGGCGGATTCTTCTTCATTGGCGGTTCCGGCATCAACAACATTCTGGTAGGGGAGTATACGCAGGGCGTTCTGATGGATTGGGCCTGGTGGATCTCCAACCGGGTGCCCCTGTCCCCCATCCCCATCGTTATCCTGTTGATGATCATCGGCGGCATTACCGGTCTGGACGGCTCCGGCTTCTCCGGCCTGCCCCTGTGCGGCTCGCTGGCCCTGGCCTTCGGTACGGCGCTGGATATGGATATCGCCGTGCTGGCCATGATCGGACAGCTGGGCGCTGTGTGGATCGGCGGCGGCACTGTGGTGCCCTGGTCCGTTATCCCCGTGGCCGCCATGTGCAACGTGGATGCGGTGGAGCTGTGCCGCAAGAATATGATTCCTACATTTATCGGTCTGGGTGCGGCCTGCGTGGCAGGTATCCTCTATTTGATCTGAGCCTATGGGCCTTCGCTGAATGCGGAGGCCCATTTTTAAACTTTCGTATCTGTTTTTTGGACAGCGTTCCCGACGATTCTACAAAATTCGGCAGAAAAGATGGGGAATGGAGGGAAATCTTGTCGAGTCCTGTCCTTATCTGCGATATCTTTTCCTTTTCCTGAAAAAACAGAGAAGCTATAATCAGGGCAGTACATCAATCAGGAAAGGGGCGGACCATATGAAAAACGGAGGAACCACGACCAGAGAAATAACGGATCAGGAGGGGAGAACTCGGTTTTTTCAATATGCGCTGCTGGATGAAGAACGGGAAGGACGCTACGGCGTCAGTGTGACGGAGAAAGGGGGAGAGACCTGCTGTCTGTCTGGTTTAACGGACAGCAGAGAGTGTGCTGCGGCATTTTTAACCCTGCTGATCCGGGGCAGTGTGGGGCCTGTGGGACTGCCCGATGTGGCAGAGGAGTGGAAAAAAGCGCGTCACCCTCATTGAGGGTGACGCGCTTTTTAAAACGAGGATCAGCCCGGGGGCCAGGTCATATCGCGGCCGCCTAACACATGGAAGTGGAGGTGGGGCACGCTCTGTCCGGCCTGTTCACCGCAGTTGGAAACCACGCGGTAGCTGTCCAGACCGAGCTGCTTGGCCACCTTGGCAATCACCGTAAACATATGGCCTACCAGGGCGGCGTTGTCCGCGGTCACCTGGGCGCAGGAGTCGATATGGACCTTGGGAATGACCAGGAAGTGAGTGGGCGCCTGGGGATCAATGTCCCGGAAGGCAACGCACACCTGATCTTCGTACACCCGGTCGGAGGGGATAAGGCCCTCTGCAATCTTGCAAAACAGACAATCAGACATGGCAAGCTTCCTTTCTTTGGGAAATTTCCAGTTCAGTATACCCCACTTGCCCCCCGATTGACAAGAGGAAAATAAAACGTCAGTGCTTGTGCTCGCCGCTGATGCGCAGGCGGTTCAGGGCACGGGCCAGATTGGCCTGAGCCAGACGGTATTCCATCTGGCTGCGCTTTTGCAGCAGCTCCTCCCGGGCGCGGGCCTCCGCCTGCTTGGCGCGGTTGGCGTCGATGTCCTCGGGGCGTTCGGCGGAGTCCACCAGAACCAGGACGGAGTTGTCCTCTACCTTGATCAGGCCGGAGGAGACCGCTGCCCGGTGGGATACGCCGTCCGGGGTGCGGAAGATAAGCTCTCCGGGGACAAGGGCGGTGATGATATTGGCGCGGTGGGCCAGAATGCCCCGCTGCCCTTCCGGTGTGGTTACGATGAGAGATTCGCACGCTCCGCTGAAAAAGGAGCCTTCGGCGGCCAGAATGTCCAGATGAAAGGTATTCATTGGGCGCCGCCCTTCTCCCCCTTGGCCCGCCGGATCACATCGTCAATGGTACCGGCATTGAAAAAGGCAGACTCAGGGCAGTTGTCCAACTCGCCGCTGAGGATCGCCTGAAAGCCTTTCAGCGTTTCCTTCAGGGGGACAAAAACGCCGGGAATACCGCTGAACTTTTCGGCTACATGCATGGGCTGGGACAGGAAGCGCTGAATGCGGCGGGCGCGGGCCACGGTCTTCTTATCCTCATCCCCCAACTCCTCCATGCCGAGGATGGCGATGATATCCTGCAACTCACTGTATTTTTGCAGGGTGGCCTGGACGGCGCGGGCGGTGTCGTAGTGCTCCTGACCGACGATGTCCGGCTCCAGAATCCGGGAGGTGGAGGCCAGGGGGTCCACAGCGGGGTAGATGCCCTGTTCGGCGATCTGTCGGCTGAGCACGGTGGTGGCATCCAAGTGAGAGAAGGTGGTGGCCGGGGCGGGGTCGGTCAGGTCGTCGGCGGGGACGTAGACAGCCTGGACGGAGGTGACGGAGCCCTCCCGAGTGGAGGCGATACGCTCCTGCAGGGCGCCCATCTCGTTGGCCAGAGTGGGCTGATAGCCCACGGCAGAGGGCATCCGCCCCAGAAGGGTGGATACCTCGCTGCCCGCCTGCACAAACCGGAAGATATTGTCGATAAACAGCAGCACGTCCTTGTGTTCCTGATCCCGGAAATACTCCGCCATGGTCAGGCCGGACAGGGCCACGCGCATACGCACGCCGGGGGATTCGTTCATCTGGCCAAAGACCAGGGCGGTTTTGTCGAAAACGCCGCTCTCCCGCATTTCGTTCCACAGGTCGTTGCCCTCGCGGCTGCGCTCGCCCACGCCGGTGAAGATGGAGTATCCGCCGTGCTGCATGGCCACATTGTGGATCATCTCCTGGATCAGCACGGTCTTGCCCACACCTGCGCCGCCGAACAGACCGATCTTGCCCCCCTTGGGGTAGGGCTCGATCAAGTCGATGACTTTGATGCCGGTCTCCAGAATATCGGTGGCGGGGCGCTGCTCGGCAAAGGGCGGCGGGGCGCGGTGAATGTCCCAGCGGGGAGCCTGTTCATCGGGCTGGGGCTGACCGTCGATGGGTTCGCCCAGCACGTTGAACATCCGCCCCAGGGTGGCGGGCCCTACGGGGACCTGAATACTGTGGCCCAGAGCGGTGACGGGCATACCCCGGCGCAGTCCCTGACTGCCGGACATGATCACACACCGCACGGTCTGGTTTTCCAGGTGCTGCTCTACCTCCATGGTCAAGGTCTTCCCGTCCAATTGGACGGTGAGGGCCTCGTTGATGGCGGGCAGCTGGCCCGCTTCAAATTTAACATCGATCACAGGGCCGGAAACGCCCGTGACAGTGCCTTGCTTCATATGGATTCACGCTCCCTGTTCTTCTGCTCCGCCCGGGCTTTCGCCCCGGCGGATACTTCCGTGATCTCCTGGGTAATGGCGGCCTGGCGGGCACGGTTGTACTCCAGCGACAGCTGGTCCAGCAGCTGCTGGGCGTTGCGGTTGGCGGAGTCCATGGCCGTCATGCGGACGCTCTGCTCGCTGCAGAAGCTGTCCACCAGGGCGCTGTAAATAAAACCGGTGATATAGCTGCGCATGACATGGTCCAAAACCTCCCCCACAGAGGGGGAGAACTCAAAGGGCCGCAGGACGGCCCGCTCCGCATCGGGTACGCCGAACTGGTGGCGGTGCAGCGGCAGCAGACGCACTTGCTTTACCGACTCCTCCAGACCGTTTTTCATGTCGGTATAGATAATGATGATCTTACTTAACCGGCCGGCGTCGAAGGCCTCCAGAAGGGTTTCGCTGATCTCACGAGCCCTGCGGAGGGAGGGATTCTGGGCGGTATAGAGAAAGCTGGACTCGATCGGGATCTTCTTCTGCTGAAACCAGTGGCGGCCATATTCCCCCACCACATACAGCTTGACATCGGGGTGATGCTGAATCATGGTCTGGGTCTGGCGCAGCACGTTTTGGTTATAGGCCCCCGCCAGCCCCTTGTCTGCGGTAATGGATAAGATGCCGTAGGTGCCATAGTCCAATTCCGACGTGCTTTCAGGGGAAAAATAGGGGCTTTCCACTGTGCTGTCCACACGGAAAATGCGCTTGATCTCGGTTTGAAGTGCGTTGAAATAGGGGCGGGTATCATCGAGATCCTGCCGGGCCCGGCGCAGCTTGGCCTGGGAGATCAGGTACATGGCGTGGGTGATCTTCTGTGTTTCCCGCACGCTGGTGATGCGGCGGCGAATTTCGCTGGTGCTTGCCATGGAATCACCGCCCGCTGTCGGCCTGGAAGCGCTCCAGCGTCTCCTTGGCCTGTTTCAGAATCAGCTCCCGGTCAGTGCCGGACAGCTCTGCCCCCTGCTGCAGGCGGGCCAGCAGCGCCCCTTGGCGGGTGTGGAAGGCTTCCAGCAGGAGCTTTTGAAAGGGCAGGATCTGGGGCAGAGGAAGGGGCTGATAGATTTTGCCCATGGCGCAGACCAGAGTAATGATCTGCTCCGCGCTGCTCATAGGGCTGCTGCGGCCCTGGCGGAGGATCTGCATCAGACTCTGGCCGTATTTCAGCTGGCTCTGGGTGGCCTCGTCCAAATCACTGGAGAACTGGGTGAAGACAGCCATCTCCCGGTACTGGGCCAGGTCCAGACGGAGGGAGCCCACAGCCTGCTTCATGGCGCGGGTCTGGGCGGCGCCGCCCACACGGGAAACGGAGAGACCTACGTTGACGGCGGGGCGCTGACCGGAGAAGAACAGGCTGCTTTCCAGAAACAGCTGTCCGTCGGTAATGGAGATAATGTTGGTGGGGATATAGGCGGACACGTCTCCCGCCTGAGTTTCTACAATGGGCAGAGCGGTCATGCTGCCGCCCCCCAGGGCGGCGCTCAGGTGGGCGGAGCGCTCCAACAGGCGGGAGTGGAGGTAGAACACATCGCCGGGATAGGCCTCGCGCCCCGGGGAGCGGCCCAGCAGCAGACTGAGGGCGCGGTAGGCGATGGCGTGCTTGGACAGGTCGTCGTAGACGATAAGCACGTCTTTGCCCTGCTCCATGAAATACTCGCCCATAGCCGTTCCGGCGTAAGGGGCGATGTACTGCATGGAGGCGGATTCCCCCGCCCCGGCGCACAGGACAATGGTGTGCTCCATGGCGCCGCTGCGCTGCAGCAGTTGGGTGATCTGAGCTACGGAGCTGACCTTCTGGCCGATGGCCACGTAGATGCAGATCATATTCTTGTCCCGCTGGTTCAAAATGGTGTCGATGGCGATGGAGGTCTTGCCGGTCTGCCGGTCGCCGATGATCAGCTCACGCTGACCCCGGCCAATGGGGAACATGGAGTCGATGGTGAGAATACCGGTTTCCATAGGGGTATCCACGGGCTGGCGGTCGATGATGCCGGGGGCCGGGTGCTCAATGGCCCGGTAGCCGTCGGCGGAGATGGGGCCCTTGCCGTCGATGGGAACACCCAGAGCGTTCACCACCCGGCCCAGAAAGGCATCCCCCACGGGGACACCGGCGGTTTTGCCGGTGCAGCGAACAGAGCTGCCCTCCCGGATGGAGGACAGGGTGTCGAACAGGACGCAGTCGATCTTGTGGGGGCTCAGATTCTGCACCATGCCCCGCACACCGCCGTCGAACAGCAGAACTTCGCCATAGGCGGCACTGGGCAGGCCGCTGACGGAGACAATGCCATCCCCCACAGACAACACGGTGCCTACCTCCTGCGCTTGGATCTGGGGCTCCCACTGGTCTACGGCGTCCCGAATCAGGGGGATGACGGAGGAGCCGGAGATGGGCAGCGCGGACAGCTGTTCCTTCAGCTGGTTCATATGCCCCTGGGCAGTCCAGTCGATGATCTCGCTGCCTGCCTGAATACGGAAGCCGCCGGCGGTGGTGCGGTCCTCCTGCCACGTCAGGGTGACGGGACAGCCAAAGCGCTTGGCCAGCACCTGCTCCATACGGAGCTTCTGTCCCTCATCCGGGGGACAGGGGCTGAGCAGCAGAGCGGACAGGGGGGAATCAGGAGCGTTGCTGCGCATGGCCAGACCCCTCCTCCGCCGAATTCAAAAATGCGTCATAGGCCTGAGCGGTCCTGTCCGCCACCAGCTTATCCATGGCTTGCTCCACGATGGCCACTGCATCCCGGTTAGCCTGGGCCACGATCTTCTTGCCCTCCTGCTCGGCCAGAGTGCGGGCGTTGGCTACGATCTGATCGGCCTGCTGCTGGGCGGCCTGGCGCTGCTTCTGGGCGTAGAGGTCGGCCTCCTGGGCGGCAGCGGCGCGCTTGCTGTCCAGCTCCTGGTCCAGTTGGGTCAGGCGCTCTTCGGCCTGGGCCTTCAGCTGCTGGGCCTGAGCCTGGGTCTGCTTGGCCTGGGCGTCCATCTGCTGATAAATCTGTTCCCGCTTATTCATAAAGTCTTTGACGGGCTTGAACAGCAGCAGATACAGCCCACCGGTGAGAATAGAAAAATTGAAGAAGTGCAGCAGGATCTGCTGCCAGTCGATATTCAGTGGGATATTCATAGCATCTCAGCCCCTTACAACACAAAGATAAGCAGGATCACCACTAACAGAGCGTAGATGATGGCTGTCTCGATAAAGACCAGGCCCAGCATCAGGGTGGTGCGGATCTTGCTTTCGGCCTCGGGCTGGCGGGAGATGCCGTCGGCCGCCTTGGCCACGGCGATGCCCATGCCGATGGCGCCGCCGGCGGCGGCAATGCCGATGGCGATGCCGGAGCCGATGGACTTTCCGGCGGTGGAGGCGCTGTCACTCTGGACGGTAGAGGCAGAGGCGGAGGTGTCCTGTCCGTCAGGGCCTTCCGCAAAGGCGGGAAGGGCGAAGGCGAGGGCCACGGTAAACATGAGCAGGATACAGGCCGCCACGCGGGCGGTCAGCTTTTTCACAGACAGATTCATGACAGGTTTCCTCCTACAATTAAACATTTTGGGGTTTGGCGGCCTTCTTTGGGGCTTTGGATGCCGGTTCTGCCATCTCGCCGTAGAACAGAGAGGTGAGCATGGTCAAAACGTAGGCTTGGATCAGCGCGTGCAGTAGGGTGAACATGACGCCCACCAGTACCGGCAGCACGAAACTCAGGGAGAGGTAGTGATAAACCAACTCGGTGACCAGCAGGCCGCTGAGCAGAGCGCCGAAGAGACGGAAGCTCATGGACAGGGGCAGAGAGAACTCTTTCAGCGTCATGCCGACGCCTCGCAGGCCGTTGCCCGCAATGCCGCCGGAGAGAATCACCAGATAGGAAAGCACGCCAAGGGAGATGGCGGCGTTTACATCGGACAGGGGAGCGGGCAGCGCAATGGACGAACCGTTGGTGGCCACAGCCTGAAACCCGAACAGCTCGAACAGGGTGCCCACAAATATGTAGACGCCGGCGGAGAAGACATATGCCCCCAAAAAGCCGTTGCGATGGGGACTATTGCCCCGGGCCAGGCCATCGAAGGTGGACACCAACGTCTCCAGCAGAAGCTGAAAGCGGCCGGGCACCAGAGAGAAGCGCGGGATGATCAGCAGGCGGACCAGTACGGCGGCCAGCAGCAGGACGCCCGCCACCACCATGGCGGAGATGAACGCGGGATTGACCTCTTTCACGCCAAAGAGGCTGATGTGGTTTTCACCGTGCAGCACGGCGTCCCGCATGGCGGTCCGGATGTCCTCCTTGCCGCCGGGAGAGGGAGCCAACAGCGCGCCCACAAGGAGCAGCGCAGTGACGGAAAGCCACCCCGCCAGGAACTTCTTTTTACTCATATTTGTATCGCCCTCCTAACCAGAGAAAGACCGTGGAAAGGGCAGGTATTTCTCAGGCGGAAAAGTGGCCGCCGTTCAAGAAAACCAGGATTCTGCTCTTACCGGCATGGAGTATAGCACCACTTTAAGGAAAAATCAAATGCAAAAAGCACAAATTAACGGCTTGTTTATGTATACTTTTCAACATTTTGGAGATAGAGGCGCAAGACCGGCAGAAAACTTTTGTATAAAATAACAAGCGCAGCCATAGCTGCGCTTGTTATGAAAACAGATATAAAATAGAAAATTTATGAAATTTCATGAAATATTTACGGGTGGGCCATCAAACCCAGCTGGTAGAAGGCTACGGCGCTGGCGGCGGCTACATTCAGAGAGTCAACCCCGTGGGACATGGGGATGCGCACCGTATAGTCACACCGGGCAATGGTTCCGTCGGCCAAGCCGTCTCCCTCTGTCCCCAGCACCACGGCCAGCCGATCTACGGCAGTCAGGCGCGGGTCGTTCAGGGGGAGAGAATCTTCCCGCAGGGCCATGGCTACGGTCTGAAAGCCGAGGTTTTTAAGAATCTGGGACCAGTCCCCCTGGGGCAAATAGGCCCAGGGCACCTGAAACACACAGCCCATGCTCACCCGGCTGGATCGGCGGTAGAGGGGGTCACTGCCCGCCGGGGTCAGCAGGACGGCGTCCATTCCCAAAGCGGCAGCGGAGCGGAAGATAGCCCCTACATTGGTGGGGTTCATCACATTTTCCAGCACGGCGATCCGCCGGGCTCCGGAGCACACAGCCTCAACTGCGGGCAGCTTTGGCCGGAGCATGGCGCACAGCATCCCTCGGGTGAGGTGGAAACCGGTGAGTTGGGTCAACACACTGTCGTCGGCCACATAGACAGGAAGATTTTCGGGGCAGCGGGAGAGAACCTCGGCCCCCTTGCCGGACAAGTGCTTTTCCTCCATGAGAAAGGAGACCGGACGGCAGCCCGCGTCCAGCGCGCGGCCGATGACCAGAGGACTTTCCGCAATGAACATGGCGCGGTCGGGGTCCGCCCGGTTCAGCAGCTGATTTTCCGTCATGCGGGCGTAAGGATCCAGCTCCGGAGCGTTGAAGTCTGTGATGGGGATGATACGGGCCATAGAAAAGCTCCTTTCCGGCGGGCGTAGTTGGATCACTGGTTCAGAACCAGGTAGTTGGCGGAGACATAGCCGATAGCGGCCTGTCCGTTTCTGACAAATAAGATCTGGTGCCAACCGTCGATATCTGCCTCCAGTACCACCACTCGGGTCCCCTCTTTCAAAGAACCGATGATGGAGCTTGACGTGCTGGAGCCGGAACGGACGTTCAGACCCAGCTCCGCCCCGGTGACCGTGCCCGTCAGCTGGGCGGCCTGACACCGGACCAGACAGCTGGCGGAGACGGCCCCGCAGCTGACTGTAACGGTGGCGGTGGGGTTGCCTACTCCGGCGAAGATGTTGGTGACCGCCCCCTTGGAGTTTACGGTGAGGGCAGAGGGGTCGCTGACTGTCCAGGTCAGCTGCGCCTGGGTCTCCTGGGGCAGGACGGTGGCCTCCAGCTGGAAGGTCTCGCCGGAACGGAGGGTGATATCCGTCTCGTTCAGGGAGATGGACAGGTCGGAGGGCAGTTCAGGCTGCTGAGGCTCACCGGGGACAATGGGAGATTCCGGCGGGGTAAAGTGCAGCAGGTTGTACAGCAGAATGGCCATCTCCGCGCGCGTGAGCTTTCCGGCGGGGTCGATGCCGCTGCCCTTGCCGCCGACGATGCCTTGGGATACTAAGGTGGCGGTGGGGATAAGGGCGTAGTCGGAGAAGGAGGAGTAATCGCTGTAATTCTTCAGAATATCCGGGTTGCCGTTCTCACACTGGATGTTCAGCAGGGGCAGGGCCTGGCGGAGGATGGTGAAGGCCTGCTCCCGGGTGATCTGGGCGTTGGGGGAGAAGCAGCCGTTGCCCGTGCCCGAGGCCACGCCGTTGGCCTGCCCCCAGGCCAGGGCGGTGCAGTAATAGTCGCTGGCCGACACATCCTGGAAGGTGCAGGGGGTGGAGACGGCGGGCTTGCCCAGGGCGGCGTACAGCATCAGGACGAAATCGCCCCGGCGGATGGGCTCGTCCCGGCCGAACAGGATGGGAGAGACGCCGCCCACAATGCCCTGTTCATAACAATACTCCACGGCGGTATAGGCCCAGTGATTTTTGTCCACATCGGTGTGGATATTTTTTAAGGTTACAGGGATTGTGCGGGTAATTCCTCCGGCGGAGGCCACGATGGAACCGCTTCCCCCGGTAGAGCTGGCGGTGAACACGCCGTCGGCTGTGATGGTGCCGGCGTCCCCATTCACGGACCAGGTGACGCCGGAGCCGCTGCGCAGGGCGGCCCGGGACCAGTAGGTGCCGGTGGCAGACAGGGCGGCGGAGCCGCCCGCGTTCACGGTCAAGCCGGACAGGGCCTTGGTGCTGCCGGCCGCGGTGACGGACAGGTCGGACAGGCTATCTACTACGTGGATCTGAGCGGTACCCTGAAGACCCAGGGAGCGGGAGGAGAGAATCACGGTGTCGGTGCCGGGTCTGCTTCCGGCGGTATAAACCGCACCGTCAAAGCTGCCCAGACCGGTCTCGGAGCGGAAGGTCAGATCGGTTGGCTGAGTATCCAAGGGGTTGGCGGCGCTGTCCAGAACAGCGGCCTGCCCCAGCGTAACGGAGGAACCAGCCAGAACGACCAGACCGTCCTCCTTCAGGACCAGACGGCGGTTTTTTCCGTCCCCTTGATCCTTGGTGACAAATAACAGGAAGGTGGCGCAGCTGCGGGCCTTGCCGTCAGAGGGGCGGTTCACTGTGGAGGGGGCACTCTGCCCGGGCACCAGCACGCTCATAGTGGAGCTGCCGCCGCCGTCCAGATTGACGGCCCAGACGCAGCCCTGATCCAACAACTCCTGGGCGGTCTCCTTTTGGGTCAGCCCGCCGGAGTAGCCCGACTGCCGGCCGTCCGCCACATAGCACACCAGAGTGCCGTCCTTCTTCATGCCCAGGGCGGTGCGGGGGGCGCGGCCCTCCTTACTGTGCTGCCAGGTGGAGGTGTCGGTCATCTCACCGTCCCACACCATCAGGTCGCCGCAGCCGCCCGCCCACTGGGCGGCGGAAAGGGCGTCGTTTTTGCAGTCCACAGACAGGGTCACCGTGTCCCCCACCTGGAAGGTCTCATATAGGCTGTCCCACTGGCTGCCGTTTTGAGCGGTGAGGATATACTCGTCCTCGCCGATGGCGGTGGACTGATCGGTTTGCAGCAGCTCGGTGACCTCGAGATGCAGGGTGGAATTCAGCCCCATGGTCTTGCCCTGGTCCCGGCCGGTCAGCTTCAGGCGGACCATCCACCCGGCGGAGCCGTCCGTCCGGGTAGAGACGGTGGAGAAGTCCCGGTTCAGCAGGTAGAGCCCACCCACGGTGCGCCACTTGTTGAAATGGGGGATGACGGTCGCCTCCCCTGTGTTGTCGTGGGTCAGGGTCATGGTGATCTCCGGGTCGCTGATGTACTCCATAGAGCCGTCCACCACGGCGATGGTGCCAAAGCCCTCGGGGCTGGACTTATAGACGCCATCCTCGATGGAAAGCCCCATGGGAACGCCGGTGGCGGTGGAGAAATAGTCGGTGTTCATGGCGCCCAGTACCCGCCAGCCCTGCTGCTGGGCCTGCTTGATGGCCCCGTTGATGGTGGAGGAGGCGTAGATGGTGCCGGAGGACTGAAGCATGATGGTCTGGACCTGGCTGTCCGGGTCCAACTCCAGGGCGTAACTCTCTGTGCGCCCGGTGGAGGGATGCTGGGAGATGGTATTGATGTAGGTAAGCCCCTGGGCTACGGTGCGCTTGGTGGTCAGCTTCGCCTCTCCCGCGGCGGAGGCGAAGACAGGGGGGATAAGCATCAGGGCGGCCAGAGCCAGAGCGGCGGCCCGGCGGCCCAGGGAGGAAATGGTATATCTCATGGTAACTCCTTTTCATTGGGCGGTAAAAAACAGTACGGGGTCCGGCAGGGCCGGACTGGAACTCTTATTATAGCAGGGTGTGGCCCGAGGGACAATGGAAAAAGGTGGAGACTTTATAGAAAATTAAGAAAGAGACCGGAAAAGACAGCGGCAGTTATGAACAAGAAATAAACTTGAGCCGCCAGCGGTTGAAAAAGCTGTTTTAATGGTGTAAAATAATTTGGTTTCATATTGGGGCCTGTGCCCCTGCGAAAGGAGAGGTGCGTCCCATGGCCCCCAAACGGGACAATACCGCCCGCACCATCAGCTGGGTGATGGCCATTACCCTGATCGGAAAGGTGATGGGCCTATACCGGGACCGGCTGCTGGCCGTGCGTTACAGCGTGGGGATGGAGGCCAACGCCTTCTTCACCGCCAGCCGTATCCCCCGGGTATTTTTTGACGCGGTATTTGCCAGCGCCATCGCCGCCTGTTTTATTCCGGTGTTCAGCGAATACCTGGAAAAGCAAGGGCGGAAAGAGGCGGAGCGCTTTGCCGGACAATTTGTCACTGTGATCCTGCTGCTCACCGGCGGACTGAGTGTTCTGGGTATGCTGTTTCCCCAGCCGCTGGTGGCCCTTTTTGCCGACTATGCCGACCCGGCCACCACCGCTTTGGCGGTGTCTCTCACCCGGGTGCTGTTCCCCACGGTGCTGTTTTCGGGGGCGGCGTTCTCGCTGGTAGGCATTTTACAGGCCCAGGACCGCTTTACAGCACCGGCCCTGATGTCCGCGGTGTCTAACCTGGCTATCATCGTCTACTTTTTGTTTTTGGATGATAAATTTGGGATCTATGGTCTGGCCGGAGCCTACTTGTTGGGCTGGCTGCTCCAGGCACTGATCCAGCTGCCCTCCCTGAAGAAAACGGGATTTGTATTCCGTCCCAGCCTCTCCCTCCGGTCGGAGGGGATGAAGAAGGTGTTTGCCCTGATGGGACCGGTGATGGTGTCCACCTGGGTGCAGCCCATTAACCTGGTTATCAACTCCCGCTTCGGCTCCCGTCTGTACGACGGCGGCGGTGTGGCGGTGCTGGAGTATTCCACCAATCTCTATCTGGTCATTGCGGGGACCTTTGTGCTGTCGGTGACCAATGTGATCTTCCCCCGGCTGTCCCGCATGGCGGCGGGGGAGCGGCAGGGGGAACTGGAGGACACCCTGCGGATGTCCCTCCACGGGACGCTGTTCTTCGTCCTGCCTATGGTGGCGGGGCTGATGCTCCTGTCCCGGCCCATGATCTCCTTCCTGTACGGCGGCGGCCAGTTCGGCGGGCAGTCGGTGGCCCTCACCTCCTCGGCCTTGACCTGGCTGTCTCTGGGTATGGTGGGCTACGCTGTGCAGAACATCCTCAGCCGGGCCTATTTCGCCCGACAGAAGGGCTTGGCCCCCCTGGTTGCCGGCGCCTGCTCCATCGGGGCCAATCTGGCGCTGTGTGCGGTGCTGGTGGAGCCGCTGGGTATTGTGGGCTTAGCTCTGTCCAGTGCCGCCTCCTCCACGGTGTACGCACTGCTGTTGCTGATCCCCATGCAGCGGGAGTATGTGTTGAACAGAGCCCTGATGCTGGATCTGGGGAAAATGCTGCTGTCCGCCCTGCTGATGGCAGCGGCGGTGTGGGCTGTGCGGGGCGGCCTGGGGCAGTATCTCCCCGGTGGAAAGCTGGGAGAACTGATCCTGATGGGCGCCTGCGTACTGGCCGGCGCACTGGTGTATTTTATCGCAGCCGCTCTGCTGGAGCTGGAGGAGGCAGGTCTCGTCCGGACTGTGCTGGGGCGGAAAAAGAAACGAGGTTGACCCATGGAACAACTGCAAAATATGGTAAGTGCCAGTGTGGTCTGCCGCTGGTTGACGGCCCTGTGCGCCTGGTTCGGGCGGCAGTGGCAGAGCAGCGGCGTGATCCAGTGGTTTTTGCACCCCACGGAGACGGAGAAGGGGATCTCTGACAGCAGCCTGTTTTACCGGCTGTTTTTGGCGGTCCACCACGGTCTGGCCTGGGTATATGCCAAGCTGCGGCTGGAGAAGCTTTTTGCGGGCAGTGTGTTCTGCCATCCCTTCTTCTGGTGCGCCCTGCCGGTGGTGCTGTCCCCGCTGATGGCGGTCTCCGGTGCGTCCATCCTGGTGCTGATGCTGGCGGCGGTGGGCTATGCCTCCGTGCTGCTGGCCTTCGTGCGGGACAGGGACCGCATCCTGTATTACGCCCCCATGAACCGCTGGATCTACCTTTACGCGGCGGTCTATTTGGCGGGGGCCTGGTTCTCCGTGTCCCGGCGCAGTTCCCTGAAGGTTGGGGCGCTGACGGTGGCCTTTCTCCTGTTTGCCATCGTGTTGGAAAACGCTATTCGCTCCAAGAGACAGCTGGACGGCCTGATCCGGGCCATGGTGCTGGTAGGGGCGGTGGTGGCCCTGTACGGCGTGTGTCAATACCTGTTCGGATGGGGCTATCAGTCGGCGGCCTGGGTAGACAGCGATATGTTCTCCTCCATCACCTTCCGGGTGCCCTCCACCTTCAGCAATCCCAATATGCTGGGACAGTATTTTATCCTTATCATCCCCTTTGGCGGTGCCTGCCTGCTGACTGCCAAGCATTGGAACAGCCGCATGGTGTGGCTGATCTGCTGCGGGCTGATGTGCGTGTGTATGCTTCTCACCTTCTCCCGGGGGGCCTGGCTGGGCCTGCTGTTTGCGGGGGCGGTGTTCTTTGTGCTGCTGGATCCGAGATTGATTCTGTTGGCGCCCTTTGCGTTTGCGGCCCTGGTTCTGGTCATGCCGGATACGGTGATCGGCCGCTTTACCAGCATTGGCAACATGGGGGACGCCTCTACCTCTTACCGGGTCTATATCTGGATGGGCGTGCTGGCCATGCTGAAAAAGTATTGGCTGTGCGGAATTGGCCCGGGGGACGGAGCGTTCAACCTGGTCTATCCCGCGTACAGTTACAACTCCATCGTGGCGCCCCACTCCCACAACCTGTATTTACAGATCATTTGTGATGCGGGCATTTGCGAGCTGCTGGTGTTCCTGATGATTCTGTTCCACTATTTCCGCCGCCTGTGCGTGGCCATAGGCCGGGAAAAAGACCGGGACAGCCGCCTGTTCCAGATTGCGGCGGTATCCAGCGTCTGTGGCTTTCTGGTGCAGGCCATGACGGATTATTCCTTCTATAATTACCGGGTGATGTTCCTGTTCTGGGCCGTTCTGGGGATAGGGGCCGTATTGGCGGGACGCAGCGCCCTGCCGGAGCGGGAGGCGGTAAAATGATCACGATACTGAATCTCATCAGCGATACGAACATCGGCGGCGCCGGACGAGTGATTTTAAACTATTTGAAGTACACAGACCGGGCGCGCTTCCGCACCCTGGTGGCTGTGCCCCGGGGCTCCGCCCTGATCGGGCCGCTGAAGGAGGCAGGGGCGGAGGTCCACGAGGTGGACGCCATGGCCGACCGCTCTTACAGCAAAGAGGATGTGAAGGTGCTGACCGACTTCATCCGCAGGGTGAAGCCCGACCTGGTCCACACCCACGGCTGCCTGTCCGGGCGGATCGCGGCAAAAAAGTGCGGCCTGCCCGTGGTGTACAGCCGGCACTCCGCCTTTCCAGTGCCCGCAAAGCTGAAATATCCCCCGGGACGGTGGGTCAACCGCTGGCTGAATCAGCACTATGCCGACCGGATCATTGCCGTCAGCCCCGCTACCATGGATAATCTGGTGGAGTCCGGAGTGTCCCCCAAGCGGATCACGGTGGTGATGAACGGAGTGGCCCCCCTGACGGCCACAACGCCCGAGGAGCAGACGGCCCTGAAAAAGGAACTGGGCATCGGTCCGGACACGGTGGTGTTTGGAATTCTGGCCCGCATCGAGGAGTATAAGGGCCACGCCCTGATCGCTCAGGCGGCCCGGCAGCTGAAGACCCAGGGCCGGGACTTCAAGATTCTGGTGGCCGGCACCGGCCAGTGGGCGGAGGAACTGGATCGGCTGGTCCGGGAACTGGATGTGGAGGACGTGATGCCCCGTTTGGGATTCCGGTCCGACGTGGCCGCGCTGCTGTCCGTTTTGGATGTGCAGCTCAACGCCTCCTTCGGTACCGAGGCCACTTCCATCGCCCTGCTGGAGGGGATGAGCCTGTCTAAGCCCTCTATTGTCAGCGACTACGGGGGAAACCCCTGGCTGGTGAAGGACGGGGACAACGGTCTTGTGTTCCCCAGCCGGAACAGCGAGGCCCTGGCCGCCGCCATGGAGCGGCTGATGGACCATCCGGAGCAGCGGCAGGCCATGGGCCGCCGGGCCAGAGAGATATTTGAAGAACGCTTTACCGGACAGGTTTTTGCCCGAAATACGGAGCAGGTCTATCTGGAAGTTTTGAAAGGAGCACACTGATATGGAAGAAAAGAGGACCGGGTTTCGCCTGCGGCTGAACCTGTTTGACGCCCTGGTGCTGATCGCCGCCCTGCTGGTGGGAGGATATCTGGCCTGGAATGCCCTGAAGCCCGCTGACAACGCAGGGGAGACTCCCACTGCCTCCGTAGTGCGGTATACCGTCCGGTTTCAGAAAATGCTTCAGGGCACCGGCTGTCTGGTGGGGGCCGGGGATGAACTCACCGAGACGGTTAAAAACTACGCCCTGGGCACGGTGATCGACAGTCAGGTGGTGCCCAACCAGACGCAGTCCCTGGATCTGGAGAGCAGAAAGTACATCACCACTGCCATTGAGGGATACGAGGATGTGCTGGTCACCGTAGAGGCCAATGCCACCGAGACGGACAGCGCGCTGGTGCTGGACGGGGGCTATGAGCTCCGGGCCGGAACTACGGTGTATCTGCGGGGACCGGGCTATATGGCCAGCGGACCTATTCTGACCATTCACCGGGAGAAGGAGGGACAGCAGGGATGAAACTGATCGACAAAAACGGACGGCTGTTCGGCAAAATCAGCGTGATCGATGTGGTGGTGGTCCTGCTGGTGGTGATACTGGCGGTGGCCCTGCGCTACAAGGCCCAGCTGCCCCAGACCAGCACGGGGACGGTGGATCCCCAGATTACCTTTACCCTATGGGTGCGCAACCAGCGGCCCGAGATTCTGGACGCCATCCACATCGGCGACGGCCTGTATGACCCTGAGCGGAGCACCGGTGGGTCTTTGGGCAAGATCACGGACATCCAGGTGAGCGAGGGTACGCTCCAGAGTGACCTGAAAGACGGAACCATCGTCCAGCTGCCCTGTGACGATCGGGTGGACCTGATGATCACCCTGGAGGGCAGCGGCCTGGTGGATAACGGCAGATTTACTCTCAACCGGGTGTATGAGCTGGGCGTCAATGCCAGCCGCACCTTAAATACCAAGTATGCCTCCTTTGTCGCCACGGTGGTAGAGATCCACTGAGGACAGAGGAAAAATCACAGAGAAAGCGGGGGCGACCCATGAAGATCTTAATGGCCACCATGGGCATGGACATCGGCGGCGCGGAGACCCACATTGTAGAGCTGTCAAAGGAGCTGACCCACCAGGGGCACCAGGTGGTCATTGTCTCCAACGGCGGAGTCTACGTCCCCGAGGTGGAGGCCGCCGGCATCCGGCATTACGAGGCCCCGCTGAACCGCCGGTCCTTCTCCAGTATGCGCCAGGCCCAGGCGGTGCTCCGCCGGGTCATTCAGGCGGAGAAGCCCGACGTGGTCCACGCCCACGCCCGCATCCCCGCCTTTCTCTGCGGACGGCTACAAAAATCCCTGGGCTTTGCCTTTGTCACCTCCTGTCACGGGGTGTATCAGGTCAGCGGCGTGCTGCGGCTGCTGTCCAACTGGGGCGAGCGGACGCTGGCGGTGTCAGACGACATCCGGGACTATCTGGTGGAGCAGTACCACATCCCCCCGGAGCACATCACCCTGACCATCAACGGCATCGACACGGAGAAGTTCTCCCCCGGCATTTCCGGCCGCCCCATCCGCCGGGAGCTGGCCCTGGGGGACGGCCCCGTCATCGCCCACGTCAGCCGCCTGGACCGGGAGACGGTCATCGCCGCCCGGCAGCTGGTGGACATCGCCCCGGCGCTGGCCCGGGAGTATCCCGGCCTGTCCATCCTCATCGTGGGCGGCGGCACCGCCTTTGACGAGCTGAAGGCCCAGGCGGAGACGGCCAACCAGGCCATCGGCCGGACCTGTCTGGTCCTCACCGGCCCCCGGACCGACGTGAACGAGCTGGTGGCCGCCGGAGACCTGTTTGTGGGTGTCTCCCGGGCGGCGCTGGAGGCCATGGCGGCCGGCAAGCCCGTAATCCTCTCCGGCGCCCAGGGGCACACCGGCCTGTTCACCCCCGACCTGCTGGACAAGGCGGTGGACACCAACTTCTGCTGCCGCACCGACCCGGTGGCCACCCAGGAGCAGCTGCGAAACGACGTGCGGACCGCCCTGGCCCTCTCCCCCGAAAAAAAGGAGGAGCTGGGCGAATATGGCCGCAGCGTGGTGCAGAAGCTCTATTCCGTCCACCGCATGGCCGCCGACTGCCTGTCCGTCTATGACCAGGTGCGCCGCCGCCGCTTCCGGGTTGTGATGAGCGGCTACTATGGCTTTTCCAATGCCGGGGACGACGCCATCCTCCAGTCTATTCACGGGGGGATCTTAGCCGCCAGCGACGACATTCAGGTGACAGTCCTCTCCCACGACCCGGAGCAGACCCGGCGGCAGTACGGACTGGATGCGGTATACCGCTTTGACTTGGTGCAGGTAGGGCGGGCGCTGCGCCGCTGTGACGCTCTGCTGTCCGGCGGGGGCAGCCTGCTGCAGGACCGGACCTCCACACGGTCTTTGCTCTATTATTTAATGGTGATCCGCTGGGCCAAGAAATTAGGAAAACCGGTGATGCTGTATGCCAACGGCATCGGCCCGGTGACGAAGCCGGAGAACCGGAAAAAGGTGAAGCAGACGGTGGAACTGGCCAATGTGGTCACCCTGCGGGACCGGGCCTCCGCCCAGGAACTGCGGGATATGGGCGTGAAGCATCCGGAGCTCCACATCACCGCCGATCCGGTGTTCAATCTGGTTCCGGCCGATGCGGACAGGGGCCGCGAACTGCTGGCCAAGGCGGGGCTGCCGGGTGGACGGAAGTTTGCGGCGGTGTCTGTGCGGGACTGGCCTGCGGCGCGGCAGTTCCCGCAGCAGGCGGCCCAGCTGTGCGACCACCTCCACCGGACCTACGGCCTGGAGACGGTATTCCTGCTGATGCAGCCTGCGGCAGACCGGGAGACCACGGAACAGGTGCGCCGGGCCATGGAGAGTCCGTCCTATCTGCTGGACGTCCCCGCCACCCCCAGCGAGCTGATGGCGGTGCTGGGCCAGGCGGAGCTGTGTGTGGCCATGCGTCTGCACACTTTGATTTTTGCCGCGCGGATGGCGGTGCCCACGGTGGGGCTGGTGTACGACCCCAAGGTGGACAGTTATTTGAAGGAGCTGGACCTCCCCTCTGCCGGAGAGGTGGAGCGCTTTGATGTGGACCGGGCCTGTCAGGTGTGCGACGAATTGATGGCGGATTACGACCGGATCCTGGCCCGACTGAAGGAGCGCTCTGCGGCTTTGTCCGCCGCCGCACGGGAGAATGAGGCTCTGCTGCTGGAGCTGCTGCGCAAAAAGTCATAACTTTTGTTGAATTGTGAGGAAACCTATGAGAAAACTATGCCTGATCCTTCTGCCTGTGTTTCTGCTTGCGGCCTGTTCTGCGCCCGGAGGGGGCAGAGGGGAAGAGGAGCAGTCTCAGCTGACCGTGCTGGCCACCACCTACCCCGTCTATCTCTTTGCCAGCGCCCTTGCGGAGAATGTGGACGGCGTGGCGGTGGAGCGGCTGAGCACCGGTCAGGTGAGCTGCCTGCACGACTATACGCTGTCTGTGGACGATATGAAGAAGATCCAACGGGCAGATGTGATCGCCATGAACGGCGCTGAGCTGGAGGAATTCATGGAGGACGCACTGTCCGCCTCCGACGCGGTGGTGATCGACTGTTCCCAGGGGGTGGAGCTGCTGGAAAACCGGGAGCACCACCACGAGGGTGAGGACCACGACGACCACGACCACGGCCACTGGGACCCCCACTACTGGATGGACCCGGAGCGGGCGGGGCAGATGGTGGCCAACTTACAGAACGGATTGGCCCAGGCCGACCCGGAGCACGCCTCGGTCTATCAAGAAAACGGACAGAAGGCGGCTTTGCTGCTGAGCACTTGGGACAGCGATATCCGGGATCTGCTGGCTGAGGAGGGGATGCCCGAGATCACAGGGCTGATCACCTTCCACGACGGGTTCCAGTATTTTGCCGCCGCCTACGACCTGCCCCTGCTGGCAGCCATCGAGGAGGAGGCTGGCAGCGAGGCTAGCGCCAAGGAGATCAACGAGATCACAGCGCTGGTGAAGGAGAAAAACATCCCCGTGATCTTCACCGAGGTCAACGGCTCTGACGCTACGGCCAATGCCATTGCCCGGGAGACGGGCTGTACCGTGGCCCAGCTGTCCATGTGCATGGACGGGCCGGACGGGGCGCTGTCTAACTACGGCGATGTTCTCAGAAACAATGTGGCCGCCATCATCAACGGCTTTGCGGGAGAGGAATTGGTGAGGTAACGTGAGACAGATCAAACACGGCAAGCTGGGCGGCTGCTCCGACTCCTGCTGCCTGAAGCTGGAGGACGTGTCTGTCCGCCTGGATGGAGACGACATTCTGAAACAGGTCTCTTTCCACCTGCACTGCGGCGAGATCACCGCCCTGATCGGCCCGAACGGGGCGGGAAAATCCACCCTGTTCAAGTCGATTTTGGGTCAGATGCCCCACGGGGGGATGATCACCTTTTCTCCCGCCGGAGGGCCGGCTATCCGCCTGTCCGATGGGGCGGTGGTGGGTGGCCAGCGGCCTCTTGTGGGCTATGTACCCCAGTCGCCGGTCTTTGACCGGGGGGACCCGGTGAGCGTGCTGGACTTCTTCACCGCCGCCACCTCCAAATGGCCGGTGTGCCTGCCTGTACCCAAACGATACCGGGATAAGGCTGCTGCCTGTCTGGCCCGGGTCCACGGGGAGGAACTGCTGGACCGGCCCATGGGGGCGCTGTCCGGAGGTCAGCTCCAGCGGGTGCTGCTGGCTCTGGCCCTGGAACCGGTCCCCCATATTCTGATTTTGGATGAACCTCTGTCCGGCGTGGACATCGAGGGCGAGCATCAGCTGCTGGAGATGCTGGACGAGCTGCGCACCCAGTATGACCTGTCCATTTTCCTGTCTACCCACGACTTTGCAACCCTGGAGCAGTATGCCGATAAGGTGATCCTGCTGAATAAGCAAGTGCTGAAGGCAGGAGCTCCCGAGGAGGTCCTGGCCTCTCCGGAGTTTTATGAGACGTTCCATCTGAAGATGGGGAAGGGGGGCGGTCAGAAATGAATCTTTGGTATGCCCTTGTGGATCTGCTGCCCTTTGAGTGGGCACAGAGCGGCTCCATGTACTTTATGAAAAACGCCCTGCTGGCGGTGCTGGTCATTTCGCCCCTGTTTGGCATCCTGTCCACCATGGTGGTGCACAGCCGGATGTCCTTCTTCTCCGACGCCCTGGGACATTCCGCCTTTACCGGCATGGCCATCGGCGCCCTGTGCGGCTTCAACGAGCCCACCTGGGCGGCGGTGATCTTCGCTCTGGTGTTTGCCCTGCTGTTCAACCTGGTGCGGCGGCGCACCGCCATGGCCAGCGACACGGTGATCGGGGTGTTTTCCTCCACCGCCGTGGCCCTGGGCATTTTCCTGTCCACTTTGAATGGGCGGTCCTTCACCAAGTTCAACAACTTGCTTATCGGTGATATCCTGTCGGTGGAGCCGGCCAAGATCGGCCTGCTGGCCCTGATCCTGCTGCTGGTACTGGCCCTTTGGGGGATGTCCTTCAACCAGCTGATGCTCTCGGCCGTCCACCCGGCTCTGGCGGACAGCCGGGGTGTCAAGGTGTTCTGGCAGGAGACGGTGTTCTCCATGGCCATCGCCGTGGTGGTCACTGTGTCCATGACCTGGGTGGGCCTGCTGGTCATCAACTCCCTGCTGGTGCTGCCCGCGGCCTCCGCCCGGAACCTGGCCCGGAATATGTGGCAGTACCACATCCTGTCCCTGCTGGCGGCGACGTGCGCCGGTGTGGCGGGGCTGATGACCTCCTACTACATCGGCTCCTCCGCCGGTGCGGCCATTACCTTGTATCTGGCCGGGTGGTTTTTGATCACCTTCCTGCTGCGGAAAAAGGGCTGAACAGGGATCATACAAAAAAGCAGCGCTGAGAGATCTCTCAGCGCTGCTTTTTTACTGCCTTCAGGTATCGATATCCACCAGGATATTGTCGGTGCCGTGCTCCTCGAACTCGGCAATATAGGCGTCGATGCGGCTGGTCAGCTCGTCATAGTTGCTCTCGTCGATGGGGGCGTCGTCCATGTCCCGGCGGGCCAGATCCTCGGCCAGGATGTCGAAGAACACGTTGTTCTCGTATTCCATGATGGCCTCGTGGATGCCGCCCTCCACAAAGGCCTTGGAGGGTACGATCTCCCCCTGATAGAGCTCCGCCAGCTGGGGCATCCCCTCCAGGGCGGCCTTGGCGAACAGCAGGCTCTCCACCTGGTCGTAGTCCGCGAAGCGCTCGTCCCCCCGGGTGGAGTTCAGCACCCAGTTGCCGATATATACCAGATCCAGCAGGCGCCGGAACTGTTTGTTGCTCATCTCAAGCTGCATATAAAAAGACCTCCTTTACAAAAGGCTGCCGGATGAAAGAAAGCGGGGCTGTCTCCAGTTTATGCTTCGGAAGACTGGCCTGCGCCGTTCCGTACAGTAATATACAAGATTTTTGGCCGAAAGTAAAGGGGGATAGAATGGATGTGGGCAAATCCTTGCGAAGGCAGAAAAACTGTGGTATGATAGCAGACAAAGTGAAAAACAACTGCGTTTTCGCCGGTATTCTCCCTTTGCGGAGTAAACCGGGCGGGGACAGAAACCAAACCAAAAGGAGTTGACCTATTTGCCGCTGCACCAATCGGGGGAAGATTATCTGGAAGCCATTCTGGTGCTGAAACAGGAACGGGGAATGGTGCGTTCTATTGATGTGGCCCAGCATCTGGGCTTCTCCAAGCCGTCTGTCAGCCGCGCCATGTCCATTTTGAAGTCAGACGGCTTGGTGGAGATGGATCGGGATGGCGGGCTGGAACTGACGGAGGTCGGCGGCAAGGTGGCGGAGGAGATCTACCGCCGCCACTGTCTGCTGACGCGGTGGTTGACCCAGATCGGTGTATCGGCAGAGACCGCCGCGGCGGATGCCTGCCGCCTGGAGCATGTGATCAGTGCGGAGACCTTCCAGCGGCTGCAGGAGTTTATGGACGGCAGAGAAAACAGAAAGAAGAGTAATCATGGATGATGTAGTGCAGACAATATCCAATGCGGTGGGAGAAATCAATCTGGCCCATTTGACCGTGAGTGCCGTCCTGCGGCTGGTGATTACCGTGGCGGTGGGGCTGATTGCCATTCACCTGATTCTGAAGGTGCTGGACCGTCTGCTGGAACGGTCTAAAACCATGGGGCGGCTCCATGTCTATATCCACTCGGCGGTAAAGGTAGTCCTGCTGCTTTTGCTGGGGATGATGGTGGTCAGCGCTTTGGGCGTGGACGTGACCGGCGTGATCGCCCTGTTCAGTGTGGCTGGCTTGGCGGTCTCTCTGGCGCTGCAGAACACGTTGGGCAATCTGGCCGGCGGCATTATGCTGTTGGTCACCCATCCCTTCGAGGCGGGGGATTACATTGAGTCCGACAGTGTTCAGGGCACCGTAACTGGAACGGATCTGGTGTATACCGCCGTTACTACGGCGGACAACAAGGCGATTTTTATCCCCAACAGCCAACTGGCCGGGGCAAAGATCATTAACTATAACCGTCTGGGGCGCCGCCGCATTGATGCGACCTACTCCGCCTCTTATGACGCGCCCACGGCGGTGGTTAAGGCGGCCCTGCAGGAGGCGGTGGATCGCTTTCCACAGCTGTTGGACGATCCTAAGCCGGAGATCTACCTCTCCCAGTATGGAGACAGCGCCATCACCTATTTGGTGCGGGCTTGGGTGGACAGCAAGGAGTACTGGAGTGTGTATTATGGCCTGCAGGAGGCGGTGCGGGACACCTTTGCAGCCCACGGGGTAGAAATGACTTACAACCACCTGAATGTCCACATGATAAAGGACTGACGGCAAGTATTCCCAGCCCCGCAGGGACTGGGAATACAAATTGATTTATAAAAACGGCGCTTATGCGCCGTTTTTTGCAGAAGCGGAAGGCGGCCCATCCAGCCCATGGAGGAAGCCGTCCAACTGGGGGGAGAGAATCTCTCCGCCCACCACTGTGTGGCGGAAAATCAGCAGGTTGGCCTGCACGCCATCCTCCCCTGTGGGATAGTTGGTGACCTGATAGGTGTACCGCTTGACCCGCTTGCCCGCATACTTGGACAGGTCGAAGCCCTGCGCCTGCTGCATGGTCAGGTATTCCAGATAGCTGCTGTCCATCTCTTTGGGGATCAGAAGCTCCTGCACGGAGAGAGGCTCATCGGCAACCTGCCAACCCCATTGGGACAGGTAAGCGATCCGGTCCTCGTTGCTCTTGATCCCTTTGGGATTGGGGCGGATGTCGGCGGAGACGGCCCGGATTTGCCCCCAGTTCAGCCCCAGAAGGACCAGGGTGAAGGAGAGGACAGCCAGCAAAATACCACTTAATACGGTTTTCCTCCGGGGCAGTTTAGCGGTGAAGATCAACATAAGCGAGCTCCTTTCCGGGGATACTGCGGTGACAGATAGAAAATGGGGTACCCGTTGCGGGATAGTCCACTTTATGACCGCCGGGGGCGGTTTATGCACAAGGAGGCCTGAGATGGCACTGGAACGATTGGATAAATTACTCTCCGCCACCGGACGGTGGAGCCGGCGGAAGGTCAAGGACCTGGTGCGCCAGGGCAGAGTGCTGGTGGACGGAAAAGCGGCAAAAAAACCGGAGGAGAAGGCGGACCCTGAACGCAGCCTCATCCAAGTGAACGGGCAGGAAGTGGACTGCGCCCCCTGTGTCTATCTGATGCTGCACAAACCTGCCGGACTGCTGTCCGCAACAGAGGACCGCAGCCAGAAAACGGTGCTGGATCTGCTGCCTCCCCACCTGCAAAAGCGTGGGCTGTTCCCTGTGGGCAGGCTGGATAAAGACACGGAGGGTCTGCTGCTGCTTACAGATGACGGCCCTCTGGCCCATGAATTGCTCTCCCCCAAAAAACATGTGGACAAGGTGTATTTCGCCCGGGTGGAGGGTATGCTGGAGCAGTCGGACGTGGCTGCTCTGGCGGCGGGACTGACCCTTGGGGACGGCCTGGAGTGTCTGCCTGCCGACCTGGAGATATTGGAGGGCGGGCGCTGCTGCCGCATCACCCTGCGGGAGGGGAAATACCACCAAGTAAAGCGGATGCTGGCCGCCCGGGGCAAACCGGTGACCTATCTGAAGCGGCTGTCCATGGGGCCGCTGGCCCTGGACCCGGCGCTGAAGCCGGGAGAATGGCGGCCGCTGACCGCCCGGGAGCAGGAGGCGCTGGTCGGAAGGGCGGAAAAATTGTAAATTCTTCGGCGTTTTTCACAAAAAAATAGCGAAAACCCCTTGCCAAGAGGGGGGAGAACCCGTTATAATAAGGGAAATGACTCAAGTATTTGGAGGGATCGACATGTCCAGCAGAATGTTCCAGGGTGTCGTATTGCAAATGAAGGACAGCATCGACCGTATGGTAGGTGTGATTGATTCGGATGGCTGTGTGGTGGCCTGCAGCGACTTGGCCAATATTGGCGAGGTTTGGCCCAGCGCGGTGTTCGCAGTGAACGGTGCCGAGGGCGGCCCTGTGTGCTACGAGGGAAAGACCTTCCGTGCTCTGTCCGGCCATGGGATGCAGCTGGACTATGCCGCCTTTGTAAAGGGCGAGGACGAGATGGCCTCCGCTCTGTGCGCTATGGCTGTGGTGGCCTTTAACGGGACCAAGGCTTATTACGAGGAGAAGCACGATAAGGCTACCTTCGTTAAGAACATTATCTCTGACAATATCCTGTTGGGGGATATTTACACCCAGGCGAAGGAACTGCATTTCCTGTCTGAAGCTCCCCGGGCTGCCCTGCTGGTGCGCCAGCTCAGCGGCGGCGATGTAAGCACGGTGGATGTGATTCAGAATCTGTTCCCCGACCGGCAGGCCGACTTTGTCATCTCGATTAACGAGACGGACGTGGCCCTGATCAAGCAGCTGCCCGAGGGGGCGGATGCCAAGGAGCTGATGAAGATCGCCAAGCAGATCGTAACTGCCGTGCAGCAGGAGCTGGGCGTGAAGGTGGTAATCGGCATCAGCACGATTGTGGGCCATATCCGCGACCTGGCCCGGGCCTATAAGGAGGCCGGGGTGGCAATTGATGTGGGTAAGGTGTTTGACACCGAAAAGACCGTCATCAACTATGAGAACCTGGGCATTGGCCGTTTGATCTATCAGCTGCCCACCGTTCTGTGCCAGATGTTCCTGCAGGAGGTCTTTAAGAAGAACCCCATCGATGCGCTGGATCAGGAGACCCTGCTGACCATCAACAAGTTCTTCGAGAACAACCTGAACGTGTCTGAGACTGCCCGTAAGCTCTTTGTCCACCGGAACACTTTGGTGTACCGTCTGGAAAAGATCAAGAAGCTCACCGGCCTGGATCTGCGGGAGTTCGACGATGCCATCACCTTTAAGGTTGCCCTTATGGTTAAGAAGTATTTGATTTCCCGCGGGATCGAATCCTGAATCTGAGGGTTTCATAAGAAGTGAGAATCCCCGGAGACGGACAACTTGTCTGTCTCCGGGGATTTTTTGGGGACATACCATCGGATGGTACCCTATTGGAAGGAAATAGAAACGAACTGAGGGGCAGATGCAGCGCATCTGCCCCTCAGCCCATGAAGAAGGAGAGAAAGAGAAAAGCAAGGCAAGAGTTGGTGGTAAAGTTGAGAACTTAGACCAACTGCTGGATCAGATCCTTACGCTCACCGGGGAGCATATCGATTACGGGGATCTCCAGCATGGTGCGGGCGCCGGGAGCCTGTCTGGTAGCGGCGCGGGCGCAGGAGACCATGATCTGAGAGGTCAAAGCGGGGTTGTTGATGTTCATGGAGAAGGAAATGTTCTGGTTATCGGTGACGCCGGACACGCCCTTGCGGGTCAGCAGAACAGAGTGGCCGCGGTCGATCAGCTGCTTGACGTCATCAACCTGGAACACATGGGTCTCGTCGTGGGCGAAGTAGGGGTCGGCCTTGATGGCGGCTTCCACAGTCTTGAAGTCAGTGCCCTCTGCCAGCTCTACGTATACCATGCGGCGGTGGAGACCCTCGCCCAGAGGAATGGTCATGCTCAGGGCATTGGCGACGCCGGGAATGGCCTTGGCGGCTACGGTATGACCCATGCTCATGCCGGGACCGAAGTTGGTGTGGGTGATGCCGCGGGGCACACAGGCCAGCATCAGGGCGCGGATGATGCTGTCGGAACCCGGATCCCAGCCGGCGGAGATGATGGCGCTGGCGTTACCCTTGCGGGCGTGGGCGTCCATCTCCTGCAGCGTATCCCAAACGCCGTGGACGTCATAGGGGTCAACGGTGCTGATGCCCCGCTCCAGATACTTGGGGGCTACCTTGGTGACCAGGCGGGAGGGGACGCACAGGATCGCTACGTCGATCTTTGCGCCGCCCAGATCCTCCAGCTCCTCAACTACTTTGAACTCGGGGAGGTTGAGAGTTTTGGCCTCAGGGCAGATGATGCCAACCAGCTCCATGTCGGGAGCGGCCAGAACGGCCTGAGTGCAGAAGGAACCAATGTTTCCATAACCTACGATAGCAACTTGGATTTTGTCCATACGAAAAACGCTCCTTTTTAAAATGAAGTATCCCAGCACAGGGAAAAGCAACCGCCTGGCATCCAAGCTCTGGAGTGCAGGCCACGAATGGTACTCGCTTATTGTTATAAGCACGCCGTATGCCAAATGAAAAATCATGCTCCGGAGAGGTTTTTGGGGGAAAATCCAAGAGGAAAATTGTGAGGAATGTGAAAATTACGGATTCATTTTTGGAAAACTGGACAAAAGACGGAAGTGGGATATCGAGCATAAATGGTTAAACAATGAAAACAAAATGGTTAAAGATTTAAAATATAGTTTTATGCTGTACACATGGACTGCCAAAAAGACTTTTGACAAGCTGAGCGGCCGGCAGAATCATCTGCCGGCCGCGGGGAAGGTGATAAAAAGAAGTTGGTTATATGCAGCGGACTGCGGACCTTACAGGGGCATGGTGACCTGCCGCAGCCACTGGGCCTCATCCTGGGGCAGGTGGGGGGCCAGAGCTTCATAGACCCGCTGATGGTAGGCGTTCAGCAGATCCTGTTCCCGCTGACTGAGCAGAGAGACCTCGACGGCATCCCGGTCGAAGGGGACCAAGGTCAGGGCCTCCAGGCTCATGAAGCGGCCGTACTCGTTCTGAAGATCTTCCCGGCAGGCGGTGAGGTTCTCCAGCCGGATGCCGAAGTGGTCGGCCAGGTAGAAGCCGGGCTCGTTGGAGGTGATCATGCCGGCCTCCAGAGTGGTGTCTGTCCGGGCGGGATCATCGCTGGCGCGGAAGCGGATGCTGTTGGGACCCTCGTGGACGTTCAGCAGATAGCCCACGCCGTGGCCGGTGCCGTGGTTATAGTCCAGACCCTGCTCCCACAGGGGAATGCGGGCCAAAACGTCCAGATTGCGGCCGGAACAGCCGTGGGCAAAGCGGGCGGCACCCAGGGCCAGGTTGCCCCGGAGCACGGCGGTGTACATAGCTTTTTCCTGGTCGGTCAAAGGGCCCATGGCGATGGTGCGGGTGATATCGGTGGTGCCCTCCAGATAGTGACCGCCGCTGTCCACCAACAGGAAGCTCTTGGCCGCCAGAGGAATATCGGTCTCCGGAGTGGGGGCGTAGTGGACAATTGCACCGTGGGGACCATAGGCGGAGATGGTGGTAAAGCTGGGGGCCAGATAGTGGGGCTGTTCCTGACGGAACCCGGCCAGCTTTTCCGCTGCGGACAGCTCGGTGAGGGTTTCGGGGTGAGGGTGGTTTTTCAGCCAATAGAGGAACCGGGTGACGGCGATGCCGTCCTTCAAGTGGGCCTGACGCACGTTTTCCAGCTCGGTGGGGTTTTTTATGCTCTTCATCCGCTGAAGGGGGCTCATGCGGTCGATGATCTGGACCCCGGCGGCCACCTGATGGAAGAGGGCGTAGTTGGCCCGGGCGCTGTCCAGCCAGAGCGCGGTTCCGGCGGGCAGCTGCGCCAAAGCGTCGTAGATCCCATCGTAGGGGTGGAGGGTGACGCCGTCCTTCGCCAGAGTTTGCAGCAACTCGTCGGAGAAGGCCTGCCGCTGGGCAAAGAGCGCCACGCCGCTATTTGTGACCAAGACGTAAGACAGAACTACGGGGTTGCACTCCACGTCATCTCCCCGGATATTCAGCAGCCAGGCGATCTCGTCCAGGGCGGTTACCAGAAGCTGCTGGGCGCCCGCCTGTTCCATCGCGGAACGGACGCGGGTCAGCTTATCCTGCCGGCTCTCCCCGGCGTAAGTCAGGGCCAGCTCCCAGGCGGGACGGCAGGAAAGGGAAGGACGGTCGGGCCAGACGGCGCCGGCCAGATCCAGCTCCGGGCAGAGCACGCCGCCCTTTTTGGCCAAGCGCTGCTCCAACTTGCGGACGAAGCCGGTATCCAGCGTGCGGCCGTCAAAGCCCAGACGTCCGCCCTGGGGTAGCTGCTGGACGATATAGTCCATCAGCTCGGGCACGCCGGGTTCCCCCATTTTGAACAGGGTGATCCCGCTGCCAGACAGCTGTTGGCCGGCTTGCAGGAAATAGCGCCCGTCCGTCCACAGGCCGGCGCTGTCCAGCCCCACCAGCAGCGTGCCGGCGCTTCCGGTAAAGCCGGAGATATAGCTCCGGCATTTAAAGTAGTCACCCACATACTCCGAGCCGTGGAAGTCGGAGGTGGGAATCAAGTAAAGAGAAAGGTCCTGCGCCCGCATTTCCTGGCGCAGGGCGGACAAACGTTCGGGAACTGTCATAGTTTGAACCTCCTAAAAATTACTGCTTATCCTAAAATAGGGGCTTTTCCAATGGATAAGATTATAGCACGGAGCAATTCTGTCCGCAACGACAAAAAACGAGGGCCTGTGTCTTGATGGCGGACACATGTAGCGTGGACGTAGAATAAAAACGGGAAAAGAGGGGGACATCCGTTGACAAATCCGGGAGTCATGCTATAATCGGGTATATTACGAAAATATTACAAAGTTCGTCAGCCCTGTGGAAGAGAGTGCGGGGCATGTGGGAGCAGATTTATTAGATTTTGCGGAAAAACAGAGAAAAAAGCAGCATAAAAGGCAGAAAAGTGTCGGCCGAGGCGCTTTTCCTGCCCAGTCCAACCGGCGGTGGGAAATGGGATCAGGCAGGGGAGCGACGGAAAGCGACCTGCCTCTTTTTTAATAGTGAACGATTTGTTGCTTTAAACTGAAAAAGTTGCACCGCGGGAGAGCTGCTGCTGCGCAGGTAAAAAGAAGGAAAAATAAATTTGGGCGCGGTGTCCGGCCCTGCAGCTTTTGCGCAGTGTGGGACCAAATGAACCCGCGTCTCAGGGAGGAAAGAGATCATGGCCAAATACATTGGCAAGCGACTGTTACAGGCAGTCGTGATTTTGTTCGGTGTGTCGATCATCGTGTTTGCGCTGGTCAACTTCATGCCGGGCGACCCCTATTCCGGCATGTATTCACCGGATATTCCGCCGGAACAGATCGAAGCGAAGCTGCAGGAGCTGGGCGCCTACGACCCGCTGCCCTTGCAGTACATCAAGTGGCTGGGCCGTACCCTTCGGGGGGACCTGGGTTACAGCATTTGGTATAAAGCGCCGGTCGTTACGATCATTATGGGCCGCCTGGGCAATACGGCCCTGCTGGCCTGCGCAGCCATTCTGGTGAGCACTCTGCTGGGCATCACGGTTGGAATTTACTCCGCGCGGCATAAGAAAGGCATTGTGGACAACGTCTCCTCTGTGCTGGCCTTTGCGGCGCTGTCCATCCCCAGCTTCTTCTTCGGTATGATCCTGATCAAGATCTTCGGCGTGGATCTGAAGGTGCTGCCCATCTCCGGCATGGTCACAGTGGGCAACAAGAGTATCACGGGCATGGCCTATGTGGTGGATGTACTGCGGCATTTGATCCTGCCCACTGTCGTGCTGGGGCTGATGAACTCCGCCACCATGCTGCGTTACACCCGGTCCAGCATGCTGGACATCCAGGATATGGACTATATCCGCACCGCCCGCGCCAAGGGTATGCCGGAGCGGATCGTCATCTATAAGCACGCCCTGAAAAACGCCCTGAGCCAGATCATCACCGTTCTCAGCCTGCAGATCCCCGGCCTGCTGTCCGGCTCTCTGCTGACGGAGACTGTGTTCCTCTGGCCCGGCGTCGGCCGGCTGAACTTCGAGGCAGTCAACCACCGTGACTATCCGCTGATCATGGGTATCGTTCTGATTCTGGCGTCCTTTACCCTGATCGCCAATCTGATCGCGGACGTCTGCTACGCGGCAATCGATCCCCGCGTGCTGCAAAGCGACAAGTAAGGGGGAGAGAAAATGTCAAAGGAAAAAGAACAGGTATACTCCCCCTTCCGGGCGGGAGTCAAAAAGTTTTTTAAGAACCCCTTCTCCGTGACCGGACTGGTGGTCCTGGTGGTCCTGGTCCTGTTTGCAGTGATCGGCCCCATGGTGACCGGTTACGACCAGGAGACCATGGACATGATGAATATGCTCAAGGCGCCCACCGCGCAGCATCTGCTGGGCACGGACGACCTGGGCCGCGATATTCTGACCCGTCTGGCCTGCGGCGGCCGGGTGTCTATCAGCGTGGGTATTTTTGCCACCATGTTCAAGCTGGTCATCGGTGTGCTGCTGGGCTCCATCGCCGGCCTGTACGGCGGCGTGGTGGACAGCGTTATCATGCGAATTACGGACATCATTATGTGCTTCCCCTTCTTCGTGATCTCTCTGTCCATTGCGGCCATCACCGGCCCCAGCTTTAAGAACGTGATCTTCATCATTGGTATTCTGGGCTGGCCCTCGGTCTGCCGGATTGTGCGCAGCAAGGTGCTGCAGCTGAAGAACATGGAGTATGTGGAGGCCGCTCAGGCCCTGGGTCTGAGCCAGATGGGGATCATCTTCCGCCACATCCTGCCCAACGCCATGGGCCCCATCATCGTGTTCACCACTTTGAGCGTGGCCAACTCCGTCCTGCTGGAGGCCTCCCTCAGCTTCCTGGGTCTGGGTATCGCCCGTCCCCAGTCCAGCTGGGGCACCATGCTCAGCGCCGCCCAGAACACCCAGATCCTCAGAGACAACTGGTGGATGTGGGTGCCCGCCGGCCTGATGGTTCTGCTGACGGTGCTGTCCATCAACTTCCTGGGCGACGGCCTGGCAGAGGTCCTGGACCCCAAGTCCAAGGGCAAGGAGGGTGTGTAAGCCATGGAAAACGAGAAGTTTTTTGAAATCAAAGACCTGGTGGTCAAGTTTGGCCCCCCCAAGCGCCGCAACGCCGTTCTGAAGGGGATCAACCTGTCCGTGCCCAAGGGTAAGGTCCTGGGTCTGGTGGGCGAGTCCGGCTGCGGCAAGAGCGTGACCATGCTCTCCGCTATGGGCCTGCTGCCCAAGCGCAACTGTGAGATCAGCGGCAGCATCCGCTTCGACGGACAGGAGCTGCTGAATATGCCCGTAAAGGAGCTGCAGAAGATCCGCGGCAAGCGGATTGCCATGGTGTTCCAGGAGCCCATGACCTCCCTGAACCCGGTGTTCACCATCGGTCAGCAGTTGGCCGAGGTGCTGGAGCAGCACGAGGGCCTGAAGGGCGAAGCCAACAAGAAAAAGGTGCTGGAGCTGCTGAACATGGTGGCCATCCCCGACCCGGCCAGCGTGTATGACTACTATCCCTTCAAGCTCAGCGGCGGTATGCGTCAGCGCGTGATGATCGCTATGGCCCTGGCCTGCGACCCCGAGCTGGTCATCGCCGACGAGCCCACCACCGCTCTGGATGTGACCACCCAGGCTCAGATCATCGACCTGTTCCAGGATCTGCAGCATAAGCTGAACACCTCCATTGTGTTTATCAGCCACGACCTGGGCGTCATCGGTGAGATCAGCGACGAGATTGCCGTGCTGTACGCGGGCTATGTGATGGAGCACTGCGACGTCACCACGCTGTTTAAAAACCCCTGCCACCCCTATACCTTCGGCCTGATGGCAAGCCGTCAGGGCCGGAGCATGTACAACAAGGAGCGGCTGTACAACATCCCCGGCATGGTGCCTTCCGCAGAGAACATGCCCAAGGGCTGTCCCTTTGCGCCCCGCTGCCCCAAGGCGGGGGAGCGCTGCCGGCAGGAAGTGCCGGAGCTGCGTGAGATCGCGCCGGGCCATACCGTGCGCTGCTGGGAGGTGAGCGAACATGTCTGAGCCTTTGATTGAAGTACGCAATTTGAAGAAGCACTTTCCCTTGGGAAAGGGCCCCTTCGCCAAGAAAAACGGCCGTGTGGTCAAAGCGGTGGACGGAGTCAGCTTCTCCATCAATTCCGGCGAGAGCTTTGGCTTGGTGGGCGAGTCCGGTTCCGGCAAGTCCACCACGGGCCGCTGTATTCTGAATCTGCTCAAGCCCACCAGCGGTCAGGTCTATTACGACGGCAAGCCCCTGTTCGACAGCGAGAAGGGCATTGCCCTGAACAAGTCCCAGATGCTCCCCTTCCGCCGGGAGATGCAGCTGATCTTCCAGGACCCCAACGCCAGCCTTGACCCCCGCATGACCGTGGGAGCCATTGTTGAGGAAGGGATCCGCAAGCATAAGATCGCTCAGGGGGCCGAGGCCAGCAAGCTGGCCGGCGACTTCCTGGAGCTGTGCGGTCTGGAGCGGTCCACCGCCAAGCGCTATCCCAGCGAGTTCTCCGGCGGTCAGAAGCAGCGCATCGGCATCGCCCGCGCCCTGGCCCTGAGTCCACGGTTTATTGTAGCGGACGAGCCCCTGTCCGCCCTGGACGTGTCTATCCAGAGCCAGGTGCTGAACCTGATGAGCGAGCTGAAGGAAAAGCTGCATCTGACCTTCCTGTTTATCAGCCACGATCTGAAGACGGTGGAGTATTTCTGCGACAAGATCGGCGTGCTCTACCTGGGCACGCTGGTAGAGACCGGAACCACTCCGGAGACCATGACCCGGCCCCTGCACCCCTATACGCAGGCCCTGTTCTCCGCAATTCCGCCGGATGATCCCACTGCGGATAATCCCCCTCGTATCCCTATGATCGGCGAGATCCCCAGCGCCACCAATATGCCCTCCGGCTGCAAGTTCCACACGCGCTGCCCCTACGCAGTGGAGCGCTGCGCCCAGGAGGAACCCCAGCTGACCTGTGCGGAGGGCAGCCACTGTGTGGCCTGCCACCGCTGGAAGGAAATTGCAGAGGGGTGCGCACCCACCGTATATACTTCAAAGGAGTGATATAAATGGATCCCAGAATTGAAAAAGCAGCAAAAACGATCCTGCACCACAGCGTGCGGGCCCAGGCAGGCGACAAGGTACTGATCCACGCCGTTGACCGGGGCGATGCGCTGGTGGAGGCCCTGGTGAAAGAGGCCTATGACAGCAAGCTGGTTCCCTTTGTAGAGCTGGAGCGCACCGATGTGCGCCGGGCTATTCTGGAGGGCGCCACCGGGGAGCAGCTGGCCATGATGGCTAAGCCCTCTGCGGACCTGATGACTCAGATGGACTGCTATGTGAACATTGACGCGGAGGAGAACAGCTCTGAGTTCTCCAATGTGAGCCAGGACCAGATGTCTCTGTACACTCAGTATTACCGCAGCCAGATCAACGCCGCCCGGAAGAACCTGCGCTGGGTCAGCCTGACCTACCCCACTGTGGGTATGGCCCAGAACGCCGACATGAGCCTGAGCGAGTTCTCTGACTACTACTTCCAGCTGATGGGTATGGATTACGACAAGCTGGAGGCCGCCATGCTGCCTATGGCAGAGCGGATGCGTGCCGCCGATCAGGTCCGTATCGTGGCCCCCGGCACCGATCTGACCGTGTCCCTGAAGGGCTTTACCGCGCTGATTGCCGCCGGCGAGCACAACCTGCCCGACGGTGAGATCGCCTCCACCCCGGTGCGCGATTCCATGAACGGCACCATCTCCTTCAACATCCCCTCCATGCACAACGGCTTCCTGTTTAAAGACATCAAGCTGACCTTCAAGGACGGCAAGGTGGTGGAGGCTGAGGCCAACGATACCGAGCGCTTCCTGAAGGAGATCTCTTTGGACGAGGGCTGCCGCTACATCGGCGAGTTCTCCATGGGCACCAACCCCTATGTGAACAATCCTGTTCACGACACCCTGTTCGACGAGAAGATGTGGGGCAGCATGCACATGGCGCTGGGCGCCTGCTACAACTTCCCCGGCCGGGACAACAACAACCGCTCCTGCATCCACTGGGATCTGATCCTGAACCACCGCCCCGAGTACGGCGGAGGCGAGGTGTGGCTGGACGGCGAGCTGGTCCGCAAGGACGGCCTGTACGTGCCCAAGGAGCTCCAGTGTCTGAATCCCGATCAGTATTTCGCAGACTGATCCCCGATCCTGTTGCTGACGCCCCCCTCATGGGCGTTTGCAGGGGTAAAAAGCCCCAAAGATAGATGAAAAGAGGGAAAAAGATGAACAAGAAATTGAGAAAGGCTCTGGCTCTGGGCCTGAGCTGCGCCATGATGGCCTCCCTTCTGGCTGGCTGCGGCGGAAAAGACAATCCCAGTACCTCCGGCAGCACTTCCAATGGCGGCGCTGCGACCACCGGCAGCGAGATCATCCCCTACACCAGCAAGCTGGTAGAGGTGACTGCTGACACCAAATCTGCTAAGGATACCCTGGTCTTTGGCTCCAACGGTGCCGCCTCCGGTTGTTTCCACCCCACCCTGCAGTATTCCAACTACGACCGCGAGGTCATCTTCCTGGCCTTCGACCGTCTGGTCACCAAGGATGCCGAGGGCAACTATGTTCCCAGCCTGGCTGAGAGCTACACCGTCAGCGACGACGCTACCACTTACACCTTTAAGCTCCGTCAGGATGTGAAGTGGCAGGATGGTGAGCCCTTCACCGCCGAGGATGTGGCCTTCACCTACGAGACCACCTGTCACCCCGACTTCGGCAAGGGCTATGACGAGTTCAGCGCCGCTCTGGTGGGCGCCGACGCCTATCACGAGGGCAAGGCTGACCACGTGGAAGGCATCAAGGTGCTGGACACCTACACCGTGGAGTTCACCTTCGCCAACCCCTATCTGGACGCTATGGTGAAGTTCATTGACAAGCCTGTCTTTGCCAAGCACGTGTGGGATACCATCCCCGTGGGCCAGTGGGGCGACGCCACTGAGCTGCTGCAGCACCCCGTGGGCACCGGCCCCTACAAGGTTGTGGAGTATGTCCCCGACCAGTATGTGAAGATGGAGGCCAACCCTGACTACTTCAAGGGCGAGCCCCTCATCAAGAACTTCATCTTCAAGGTGACCAACGCTGAGACCCGTCCCAATGAGATGGCCGCCGGCGATGTGGATATGGGCGAGGTCAATGCTTGGCGTACCGAGAACGTCAAGACCTACATTGACAACCAGATCCCCATCGCTGAGATCCCCGATGTCAACGCCATCTACATGGTGTTCGACACCACCGATCCCATCCTGTCCGATGTTTCCGTCCGTCAGGCCATCCTGTACGCCATCGACCGCCAGTCCATCGTGGACGCTCTGCAGAACGGCCACGGCAGCGTGACCAACGCCCCCATGAAGCCCTCCTCTCCCGTCTACCCCGATGGCCTGAACGACTACGCTTACAGCGTGGACAAGGCCAAGGAGCTGCTGGCCCAGGCCGGCTGGACTGATACCGACAACGACGGTTTTGCGGATAAGGATGGCCAGAAGCTGCACCTGACCTATACTTACAGCACCAGCACTGAGAACACCCAGCTGGCTCAGGTGCTGCAGCAGTACCTGAAGATGGCCGGCATCGAGCTGGAGCTGATCGCCCAGGACTTCAACACCGTTCTGGCCATGCAGAAGGACTCCACCCAGAAGTTCAACATCTCCACGATGGGCGCTACCTACCGTGCCAACATGGGCTACGGCGGCAGCAACATGTGGATGTCCCGTTTCGCCAAGGACGCCAAGGAGGTCGAGCTGCTGAACGCAGCTGCTGCCTCCCACAATATGGACGAGGCCAAGGTCAACTACGGCGCCTGGTGCGAGTATCAGAACGAGATGGTGCCCCAGCCCATCCTGTACTTCCGCTCTCAGGGCTACGCTGTCAACCCCAAGCTGGTGAACTATCAGCCCATCCAGGACGAGTGGTTTGCCAACGTGGAGACCTGGTACTTCGAGCAGTAATCGGCGCAAGCTGACATTTGCCCCCTGTCAGGCAGATCAATGCAGATCAATTATGAAAACGCCCCCTACGGTCAAACCGTAGGGGGCGTGAGGCTGTCGAAAAACTCCTTCCAGCTAAAGGATTCGGAGGGAAGGATAGTTGGAAAGGGAACCGTCAGGGTTCCCTTTCCTTAAAATCAACAACATTTTAACGCAGTTAAAATGTTTGTAGCTTGTCAAAAAAGTGGTAAAACCACTTTTTTGACAAGCTGACGCCCCCTACGGTCAAACCGTAGGGGGCGTTTTTTGGCGCTGCAAAGGAGACAAATGTTTTTGAAGCTTAGGCAGAGTTTGTCGGACGGTAAAAAGTTACAATACTTACAAAACTCCTTCATTAAGAACAAAAATTGATTTTCTGTTTTTCCTTCTCTATAATCCACAAATGAAAAAAGGATCTTGATCCTGGGGAGAAACAAATACACAACAAAGGAGAAGAAAGTATGGAACAGATTTTATCCTACTTCGGAACGTACACTCCTGCGGCAGACGGAGCTGTCGCCTCATTCAAGTTCGAATACCTGTGCAGTTTGGGCTTCGCCGCCATCGTCATTTTCCTGGGGCGTTGGATGGTAGCCCACAGCAGCGCCCTGAAGAAGTTCGCCATTCCCGCCCCTGTAGTGTCCGGCCTGCTGTTTTCCATCGTCATCGCCATCATCAAGGGCAGCGGCATCATGGCCATCAAGTTCGATGTGGCCACCATCAAGGACCTGTGCCAGAACATCTTCTTCCTGTGCGTGGGCTTCGGCTTCAGCTATAAGCTGCTGCGGAAGGCGGGCGGCAAGCTGTGCATCAAGATCGCCGTGGCCGCCTGCCTCCTGATCACCCTGCAGGATGTGCTGGGTGTTCTGGTGGGCAAGGTCATCGGCCTGCACCCCCTGCTGGCCCTCCAGTGCTCCTCCTCTGCCATGTCCGGCGGCGTGGGCACCGCCTCCGCCTTTGGCCCAATCTTCATTAAAGACTTCGGCGCTCCTGATTCCGCCACCACTGTGGGCGTGGCCGCCGGCACCATGGGCAACATCATGGGCTCCCTCATCGGCGGGCCTGTGGCTGCCTTCCTGATCTCCCGCCACGGTCTGAAGTCCGACCCCAACGACAAGCCCGATGCCGAGATGACCGGCAGCGTTCCCGAGCTGAATAACGGCCGCATGGTTTCCACCTTCGCCCTGTGTCTGCTGGCTGCCGCCCTGGGTATGCCCATCTACTGCCTGCTGGACAACATCCCTGGCATTGAGATGCCCAAGTTCATCGGCTGTCTGTTTGCCGGCGCCATCGTCCGCAACATCATGGAGGCCTGCAACATCCAGTTTAACACCCCCGAGGTGGACGCCATTGAGCATATGTTCCTGGAGCTGTATCTGGCGCTGGTGCTGATGACCATCGACATCACCGCGTTGGCTCCCGTTGCCGGTCAGATGGGCGTCATCCTGATCGCTCAGGCCATCCTGGTGGCTCTGTTCGGCATCTTCGTCTCCTTCAATATGTTCGGCCGCGACTACGGCGCCGCTGTTATGACCGCTGGCAACTGCGGCTGGGGCTGCGGCTCCGGTCCCAACGCTGTGGCCAACGAGAAGGCCGTTATGGATCAGTACGGCTGGCACAATGTGGCCTGGGTGCTGTACCCCTCCTTCGCCGTTATCATCGACGATATTTACAATCCCATCTTCCTGTCCATCTTCGCGGGCATCGTTGCCTGACCTTCCATTTGATAGCCTCTCTCTCTTAACATCCCGGTTCCCCGCTTTTGCGGGGGCCGGGAATTTTTTATGGGAAAGAAGGGCAGCAAAGGCATATCAGGGGAGTTGTGCGATCTTTAAATTTATGGTATACTGACTCAAATTGCCGCAAACAGGGGAACGGAAGGGGAGAAGTGAGCCGGTGGTGAAGCTGCGGAGCATTTGTGTAAGCCTTTTATTGGCGGCCCTCCTTTTATCAGGGACCGGCTGTGCCGGCGGGAACTCGCCAAAGACAGAGTTGACTGTGCTGACCATCGGCACTGCCGACAGCGGCGGGACGATGTATCCCGTGGGGCTGGCGCTGGCCGGAGCCCTGGGAAGTGAGAACCGCAAGATCAACATCGGGGCCTCCACCGGGTCGGAAATGAACATCCGGAACATTCTGTCCGGAGAGATCGATTTGGGCCTGGTCACGGCCGATGCGGCCTTGGCTGCGGTGAACAGCGACGATATAGAGGCAGATGGCTTGCGTGCAATTGGCGCAGTGTATGTCAGTCTATCTACCTGGCTGGCCCCGAAGCGCAGCGGCCTGACCTATGTCCATGAGCTGCAGGGTATGCGCGTGGGCGTGGGGCCGGAAGGCTCGGTAACGGAGGAGTCGGCGCAGATCAGCTTATCGACGCTGGGTCTGGCGGACAGCGGCCTTACCATGGAGAATTGCAGCCTGGAGAACGGTGCGCGGTGGCTGGAGGAGGGAGAGATCGATGCCCTTCACGCATTTGTGGGCAACCCCTCCGCCGGCCTGGTGAATATGGCCCGGGAGTTCCCCTGCACGCTGCTGCGCTACACCCAGGAAGAACTGGAGCAGATCATCGGCGACGGTCAGCTGTACAGCGCCGCGGTGATCCCGGCGATGAGCTATATTGGACAGCAGGAGGATGTGCAGACCTTCGGGACCAAATGCATACTGTGCGTGAATGCGGCTATGGACAAAGAGGAGGTCTATGCCCTGACTCAGGCCCTGTGGGAGAGCAGAGAGTCCCTGGGGGAGAGTCACCGGGCGCTGAAGGCGATGCGGGGGGAGCGTTTTCTGTGGGAGGGACTGCCCATCCCCCTCCACGATGGCGCTGCGGCCTTTTATCAGGAAACCTGTTCGGACGAGATAAAATGATAAAAACCCACCGCTTCCGGTTGTTCCGGAGACGGTGGGTTTTCGTTCAGGCTTTGATATCATCGGCTGTCAGGCGTGTTTGCCCTTATCTACCGATGGTATAGGTGTAGTACCGGAAGGAGATCCCCTCATGTTCCATGGGCTCGGAGATCTCTTTGATTTGCCAGCGGGGATCGGCATCCAGGTCGGGGAAATATTTATCTGCAGGGAAGGATGCGTCGATGCGGGTGATATAGGCGGTGTCGCAGCGGTCAAGAAGTGTGCGGTAGACAGAGGCGCCGCCGATGACAAAGCTGTCCGCCGGGGCGGCAGAGAGCAGTTGGTCCAGATCGGGAAAGACCTCGGCACCCTCGGGGGCGAAGGCGGGGTCGCGGGACAGGATCAGGTTCCGGCGCCCCTTCAGGGGCCGTCCGCCGGGGAAGGTGGCCAGCGTTTTGCGCCCTAAAATCACAGGGTGTCCTGTGGTCAGGGCCTTGAAGTGCTTTAAATCCTCGGGAATATAGATCAGCTGGTCGCCATCTCTGCCGATGGCCCAGTTTTTGTCAACAGCTACGATCAGATTCATACAGGGCACCTCTTACACAGCCACGGGGATCTTCCCCTCCAGGGGATGGGCCTGATATCCCTCCAGCTGGACGCTGTTTTTCGTGAAGGCATAGAAGTCGGTGACCGTGGGGTCCAGCGTGAATTTAGGGGCCTCATAGGGCTTGCGGGTGAGCAGCTCCTCCACCACGGGGACGTGGCGGTCATAAATGTGACAGTCGGCGATGACGTGCACCAGTTCGCCGGCCTCCAGACCGGATACCTGGGCCATCATGTGGGTCAGTACGGCGTACTGCATGACGTTCCAGCCGTTTGCGGTGAGCATATCCTGACTGCGCTGGTTCAGAATGGCGTTCAGGGTGTTGCCGGACACGTTGAACGTCATCGAGTAGGCGCAGGGGTACAGGGCCATTTCGCTCAGGTCATGGTGGTTATAAATATTGGTAAGGATGCGGCGGCTTCCGGGGTCGTGCTTCAGATCCCACAGCACCTTGTCCACCTGGTCCATGTCGCCCTGAGGATAGTGGTGCTTTACCCCCAGCTGATAGCCGTAGGCTTTGCCGATGGAGCCGTTCTCGTCTGCCCAGGCATCCCATACATGGCTGCCCAGGTCGTGGATATTGTTGGACTTTTTCTGCCAGATCCACAGCAGCTCATCCACGGCGGACTTTAAAAACTGCTTGCGCACCGTGAGAATCGGGAACTCCTTGCGCAGATCGTACCGGTTGACAACGCCGAACAGCTTGATGGTGTGGGCGGGGGTGCCGTCTTCCCAACGGGGACGGACGGGGCGGTCGGTGTCCCAGACACCCTTGGACAGAATATCTTTACAATTTTGAATAAAAACCTGATCGGCGTAGCTCATGGCGGTTCCTCCTCATAGTGTGCATTTGTCACATTGTAGCACAAAAGGGGGCCTGTTGCAACGAGCAGTCGAAAGAAGACAAAATTTGTCTGGTCAGGCAAAACAGCCGCCCATAGGGCGGCTGTTTTGGATCAGATTGGCCGGGGAAGAAAGCCGGCTGCCGGTTTGGATCCTTTGTGCTGATGCAGGTACTTTTCCCGGGTAGCCATGCCGCCCCGGATGTGCCGCTGAGCCTTGTTTTCATCCAGCACTTGCTTCACCTGAAGATACAGCGTCCGATTAAAGGTGGGCAGGCGCTCCTGAAGATCCTTATGGACGGTGGATTTTGATACGCCGAACCGCCCGGCGGCGGCACGGACGGTGGTCCGATTCTCTATGATGTACAGGGCCAGGGCGCAGGCCCTCTCTTCCATGTTCCCTTTCAAAATGGCATCCACTCCCCTGTTTTTGGGCCAGGGCCCGAAGCGGCGGGCCGTCATACTGTGCCATGTATATGCGGGGAAACGGAAAAATAGAAAGGGCAGAAGAAAATTCTTACAGGAAGGCGGGGGCGGACAAGTTCGTCAGGGGTGAGTTCAGAAATACACCGCCCACCACCAGCTTGCCGTATGGGATCACATAATAGAAATCGACAGGTACCGCATTGGACTCGCCCTGTTGGGACAGGCGGCTGGGTCCAATATCCCCCGTTTCAACAGCTTTAAAACAGTCTTGCTCGGCATGAAAATCCCTCCTTGTATCCTTGAACAGTTCAGCTCACTTGCTGCGTTCATTATGGAGAGGATGCAGGGAGGGAAAAGATATGGGTCGCTTTATGGAACGCTCAATAAATTGCAGAAAGTTTACAGTACGCCCTTCAGCGCCGGGTAGATCTTGGCGTATTCCCGGTAGCGCCTGGCGTACAGGGCGGCGGCCTCCGGGTCGGGGGACACGGTGACGCCCAGCTCACGGCTGCGGAGGGAGTGGGTGAAGTCACGGTAGGAGGACAACTCTCCCAGACCCAGGCGGGCTGCTGCGGCGACCGCCAGACAGGACAAGTATTCCCCGTCCCGGAACACCAGCAGTTCGTGGTCCAGCACGTCGGCCAGCAGCTGGCACCAGACGGGCTCCTGACTGCCGCCGCCGATGAGGGAGATGGTGTCTGCACCGCTGGGGGCGGCGTCCAGCTGGTCGAAGCCCTGGCGGAGGGAGAAGGCCACCCCTTCCAGAGCGGCCCGGGCCAGGTCGGCGGGGGCAGTCTTCGGGGTGAGTCCCAGATAGGCCCCCCGGATGTCCGGGTCTAAAACAGGAAAACGTTCTCCGTTCAGATAGGGCAGGAAGAAAACACCGTGGCTGCCGGGGACACTGGCGCGGAGCAGGGCCCCGGCGGCGGTGTAGTCCCCGCATGCAAAGGTGCGGGCGACCCAGCCGTGGACGTTGCCCGCATTCAGGAAGGGGACAACGTTGATATAATGCCCCTTCGCCGCGGCGGCCAGGTTGAAGACACCGGCTTCGGTGAGCAGTATCTCCTGAGAGACGGAGGCCACCCAGCCTGAGGTGCCCAGGTTGATGTTATACTGCCCAGGGTGGGCGATGCCGCTGGCCAGAGTAGTGGCCCCGGCGTCACCGATGCCGGCGAATACAGGCGTCCCGGGCAGGTAGCCGCAGTCGCAGCCGGACAGGACCTGTCCCGCCTGCTGATGGGGGAGCAGGAGGGGCGGGAACAGGGTGGGGGCCGTTCCGGCGGCGGCCAGCAGGGGAGCGGACCAGGTCTTTTCGCGGATGTCCATGGCTCCGGCGGTAGAGCAGGCGGTCACGTCCCCACAGCACACGCCGGTGAGGCGGGCGATGAGGTAGTCCTTAGAGCTGATGAGGATATGGGCCGTTTTTGTGTACTGTTCAGGCCGCTCCTGCCGCAGCCACATAAGCTTGGGCAGGGGGAGGGAACCGTCGCACCGGTTGCCGGTGATGGACAGAAAGCGGTCCGTCCCTACGGTCTGTTCCAGCTGTCTGGCCTGGATCTCCGCACGGCCGTCGGAGTACAGGATGGCGTTGCCTGTGGGCTGGAGGTCGCGGTCCAGGGGGATCAGGTCCTGCATCTGGCCGCTCATGGCGATGGCGGCAATGTGATCTGCCGGGACCTGGCAGGTAAGCTCCAGGGAGATGGCACGGAAGGCATCCCACCAACTGTGAGGATCCTGCTCCTGAAAGCCCCCCTCGAACAGGGTTGGGATGGACCGGGAGCAGGCGGCGGCAATGGTGCCGTCCGGGGCGGCCAGTACGCCCTTCAGGGCGGTGGTCCCCACGTCAAAGGCGGCGATATAGGCGGTGGACATCAACAGCGGACCTCCTTTCACCGGGCGTCGCCCTGGCCCGCCTTCTGGGCGATCACGGCCAGGATGATGATGCTGCCGGTGATGATATTCTGCATATAGGTGGGCATCTGCAGCATGGTCAGGCCGGTGGCCAGTACCCCCAGAATGGCCGCGCCGATCAGAGTGCCCAGAGCGTTGGGCACTCCCCGTTTGGAGGCGGTGCAGCCGATGAATACGGCGGCGTAGGACTGGAGGAAGTAGCCGTCTCCGGCGGTGGTGTTGGCGGATCCCACCCGGGAGGCGATGAGCATCCCGGTGATGCAGGCCATGGCGGAGCACAGAGCGAAGGCCACAGTCTTGCACCGGGCGGTCTGGATCCCGGCCACCTTGGCGGCCTCCTCGTTGCCGCCGATGGCGTACAGCTTGCGGCCCAGGGTAGTTTGCTCTAAAAGGAAGAAGAACAGGGCGGTAAATACTGCCATGAGGATGGACAGCAGGGGCAGTTGGCCCACTTTGGCCGTGCCCAGGCGGGAGAAGCTGTCTGGGATGTTCTCAAAGATGGTGGCTCCGCCGGACAGACGGTAGATCACCCCGGACAGCACTGTACTCATGCCCAGAGTGGTGATGAAGGACAGTACCCGAAACCGGGCTACGATCCAGCCGTTGACCAGGCCGATGGCTACGCTTACCACGATGGGAAGCAGAAAGCACACGACCATAGGCAGGCCGCGCACCGCCAGCAGGGCGGCCATAACTCCACCCAAAGAGGCCATGCTGCCGATGGACAGGTCAAACTCGTTGACGGACATCACCGCAGTGGCCCCCAGAGAGATCATGACCAGCAGGGAGATCTGCCGGGTGATGTTGATGAAGTTTTTCACAGTACAGAATGAGGCGGGGCGGATGACACAGAACACCAAGGTAATGGCCGCCAGAGCCATCAGAGTGCCATAGGACTGGATGAACCGCCGGAGATCATGGTTTTTCATAGCAGGGCCACCTTTCTCAGGATTGATAACACAGAGCCAGGAGTTGACGGGAGGTGAGACCCTCGTTGGCCATGGGGGGCAGGGTGCGGCCCTGGACCATGACCTGCACCGTGTCTGCCACCTCCAGCACTTCGTTCAGGTCGGAGGAAACATAGACCACAGCACAGCCTTGATCCGCCTTCTCCCGCAGCAGGCGGTGGAGTTGGGCACGGGTGGTCACGTCCACAGCCTGGGTGGGCTCGTCGCACAGCAGAACCCGGGGCTGCGTGAGCAGGACGCGGGCAAACACAGCCTTCTGCTGGTTGCCGCCGGACAGTTCGGAGATGGGCTGGTCCAAAGCGGCGGAGCGGATCTGCAGGGCGTCCACCTGAGCCTTGGCGGTATCGCGCTCCTTCCGGCGATTACGGACGCCTAAATGGGCGGAGCGATCCAAACAGGACAGGAGGATGTTGTCAGACAGACCCAGGCCGGAAATGAGGGCCTTGCCCCGCCGGTCTTCAGGCACCAGGGCGACCCCCTGCTTCAGGCTGGCGACGGGGGAGGGGGTGCGCTGGGGCTTCCCGTCCAGGATGACAGCACCGCCGGAGCAGGGACGGGTACCGTAGAGGCACTCCAAAAGTTCTGTCCGGCCGCTGCCCCCCAGGCCGAAGAGCCCCACGATCTCTCCTGCGTGGGCGGTGATTTCCCCGTCCTTTACCGCGCCGTCACGGGAGGAGATGTGCTCCGCTTTGAGCAGGGCAGGGCCGAAGCTGCGGGGGCGATGGGAGGTATGTGCCTCCAGACTGTCGCTCATAGCGGCGATGAGCTGCTCCCGGGTGACCTGGGCCGTCTCCCAGGTGGACACCTCTCTGCCGTTTCGCAGAACAATTACCCGGTCGGTAAGGGTCAGAATCTCTTCCAGACGGTGGGAGACATAGAGGATGGCGGTGCCCTTCTCCTTCAGGGTGCGGATTACAGAGAACAGACGTTCCGCCTCCCGGTCGGTCAGGGCGGCGGTGGGCTCATCCAGAATCAGGAGCTTACAGTCGGACAACACCGCCCGAATGATCTCCAACTCAGTGCGCTGCGGGGGTGACAGCTCTGCCGCCGTGCGGCTCAGGTCCAGCTCCATGCCCAAGCGGTCGGCAATCTCCTGGGCGGTGCGGGTCATGGCCTTCCAGTCCACCAGGCCTCGGTGGGTAGGGTAGGAAGTGCCCAGGAAGATGTTCTCCACACCCGTAAAGCTGGGGATCAGGGCTCGATCCTGGTGGACGGCGCGGATGCCCAGGTGTTGGGCCTGCAAGGGGGAGGTGACGGATACCGGTCTGTCCTCCCACAATAGCTGCCCCTCTTCCAGACGATAGACGCCGGTGAGCAGCTTGATGAGGGTGGACTTGCCGGCGCCGTTTTCCCCCACCAGGCCCAGAACCTGGCCACGGTCCAGGGAGAGGTCTACGTCCCGCAGGGCGTAGGTCCCGTGAAAGGCTTTGCTCAGCCCTCTGGTCTGCAGCAGCATGAAATGTCCCCTTTCAGAGCGGCCATACCGCCGGACTGTTTCGGTCCGGCGGAACAGTCATAAAAGTTGTTACTTGGCGAACTGATCGGCGTTGTCGGCGGTGATCAGGGTGGCGTCGGCATACAACTCGCCGGGCTGGATGGTTTCGCCCGCGAAGAGCTTGCACAACTGGTCCGCCACGATGTCGGTCATACCCTGGAAGTTCTGGGCCACGGTGGCTTTCAGGTCGGTGCCCTGCTGGATGAGGGAGACTGCCTGATCATTTCCGTCTACACCCACGATCAGGATCTCGTCCCGCCCGGCCTCGGCGCAGGCCTGGGCCGCACCGATGGCGGGCTCATCCCAGCCGCAGAAGATGGCGGTAATGGAACCCTTCTCCGGGTTGGCGGTGAGGAGGTTCTGGACGATGTCCTGGGCATCGTTGATGGGCTGCTCGGCGGGGACGTGCTGCTCGGTGATCAGTTCAATGTCGGGGTGGGTCTTCAGCAGGTCGTCGAAGGCTTCACAGCGCTTGACCACACCGGGGTGAGGGCGGTGGGTCAGGGCGACCACGGTGCCCTTTCCGCCCATCAGGTCATCAAAGAGGTAGCTTGCGATGAGTTGGCCCATCTGGTAGTTGTCGCTGGTGGCATTCACCTGCATCCCCTCGATATAGCCGCTGTCACAGCCGAAGACGGGGATGCCCGCCTCGAAAGCGTCCTGCAGCTGGTTCTTCAGCTGGGAGGGATCGGCGCTTACCAGAACGATGGCGTCCGTCCCGGCGGCCACCACATCCTCAATGCGGCTGGCCAGCTCAGCAAAGTCGTTGGCGGTGTCGGTGACGGTGACCTCGGCCCCCTTGGCCTTCAGGTCTTCCTCCAGGTAGCCGCACATCTGATTGGTGGTGACGGAGCTGAGGTAGGGAGTCATAACGGAGATTTTCTTGCCGGACAGCTCCCCGGCGGGAGTTGAAGATGGGGAGCCGGAATTGGAAGCAGCGTCGGAAGCGGCGCCTCCATTGTTGGAACAGGCGGTGACGCTGAGCATCAGGGCCAGACAGGTGAGGGCGGCAAACAGTTTTTTCATGGTAATTCCTCCTTGCTACGAAACCGTCAGGCTTGCTGAACGGCATCCTTCATGGATTTGACGTATTCGTAAATATGGGGGACGGCGTCCCGGCCGTACTGGGCGGCCAGCTTGACGATGGCGCTGCCGACGATGGCACCGTCGGACAGTCCGGCCATCTTTTTGGCCTGCTCCGGGGTGGAGATACCAAAGCCAACAGCGCAGGGAATGTCCGTATGGGCCCGGACCAGCTTGACCATGCCGCCGATGTCGGTGGTGATTTCGCTGCGCACGCCGGTGACGCCCAGGGAGGAGACAATGTACAGGAAGCCGCTGGCCTGTGCAGCTACCATAGCGATGCGGTCGGCGCTGGTGGGGGCAACCAGGGAAATCAGGTCCACTCCATACCTCTTACAGATGGGGTCGAACTCGTCCTTCTCCTCATAGGGCACATCGGGCAGGATCAGGCCGTCGATGCCGACCTCACGGCAGGTGGAGATGAATTTTCCCGAGCCGTAGGAGAACACTACGTTGGCATAGGTCATGAATACCATGGGGACAGTGACGTCCTTACGCAGCTGCCGCACCAGGTCGAAGATTTTATCCGTGGTGGTCCCGGCGGCCAGGGCCCGAACATTGGCGGCCTGGATGACGGGGCCTTCGGCGGTGGGGTCTGAAAAGGGAATACCAAGTTCGATCAAGTCGGCTCCGGCCCGGGCCATGGCTCGGACGATCTCGGCGGTGGTTTCTAAGTCGGGGTCGCCGCAGGTAATGAATGGGATGAATGCCTTGCCGTGGGCAAAGGCCTTTGCGATGTTACTCATGGAGATCCTCCCCTCTGTACCGGGCGATAGCGGCGCAGTCCTTGTCGCCCCGGCCGGAAATGTTGATGACGATAATCTGGTCTTTTCTCATGGTGGGGGCCAACTCCATGGCGTGGGCCACGGCGTGGGCGGACTCAATGGCGGGGATGATACCCTCGGTGCGGCTGAGATACTCGAAGGCGTTGACTGCCTGCTCGTCGGTGACGCCCACATACTCCGCCCGGCCAATGTCGTGGAGATAAGCGTGCTCCGGGCCGATGCCGGGGTAGTCCAGTCCGGCGGAGATGGAGTAGACCGGTGCAATCTGGCCGTATTTATCTTGGCAGAAGTAGGACTTCATGCCGTGGAAGATACCCTCGCGGCCGGTGTTGATGGTGGCGGCCGTCTCCGGGGTGTCGATGCCGCGGCCCGCAGCTTCGCAGCCAATGAGGCGGACAGAAGGGTCGTCAATGAAATGATAGAAGGCGCCGATGGCGTTGGAGCCGCCCCCCACACAGGCCAGCACTGCGTCGGGCAGGCGCCCCTCCAGCTCCAGAATCTGGGCCTTGATCTCCTGAGAGATCACCGCCTGAAAGTCACGGACGATGGTGGGGAAGGGGTGAGGGCCCATGACGGAGCCCAGACAATAGTGGGTGTCGGCGATGCGATTGGTCCACTCCCGGAAGGCGGCGGAACAGGCATCCTTCAGGGTGCCGGTCCCGGTGGTGACGGGTACCACCTCTGCCCCCAGCAGGCGCATCTTATAGACGTTCAGGGCCTGACGCTTGGTGTCTTCCTCGCCCATATAGACCACGCACTCCATACCAAACAGGGCGGCAGCGGTGGCGGTGGCCACGCCGTGCTGGCCGGCTCCGGTCTCGGCAATCAGGCGGGTTTTGCCCATGCGCCGGGCCAGAAGGGCCTGCCCCAGCACGTTGTTGATCTTGTGAGCGCCGGTATGGTTCAGATCTTCCCGCTTTAAATAGATCCTGGCCCCACCCAGGTCCTCCGTCATCTTTTTGGCGTAGTACAGGCGGCTGGGCCGTCCGGCGTAGTCGTTCAGCAGCTGGGTCAGCTCGGCCTGGAACGACGGGTCCGCCTTACAGCGGTCATAGGCCGCCTCCAGCTCGATGACGGCGTTCATCAGCGTTTCGGGGATGTACTGCCCCCCGTGGATGCCGAAGCACCCCTTCTTCTGTGTCATGTAAAAGCCTCCCTTTGTTTTCGTGTGCTCCATCGGGGTGCAAAAAAACCGTCCCTGATGGAGAAATTCCATCAAGGACGGTAAAAATTCTTATACCGCGGTGCCACCTTGGTTCACGGCAGGTGCCGTGCGCTTAGCGGGATACCAGCATATCCCCGGCGCGGTAACGCCCGCCTGCAGCGTCGCGGGATAGTAACGGCCTTCGCCGTGTTCGCCGCGCCCTCGGTGACCCATTATGACCATCTGCAGTTCGGTCCGGCTCTCAGCACCCCGGACTCTCTGGACGCGCACGGTGATCTTTACTTTCACTTCACTGGTTTAAATCGGATTTAATTGTTGCACTTATCATACTGGACAGGTAGGGAAAAGTCAAGAAGAAACATTGCGCAAAAAACAACCGAGTTAAAATAAAAACCTGTACTGAGTGCACAAAAATGTCCCCGGTCTAAAAGACCGGGGACAGAGAAGCTGAGATTATACGCTGAGCTTCATGCCCTGATGTTCGGCCAGGCCGTCCTTGGCCAACATCCGCTCCAGCACCTCCACGTCGGCGGTGATGTCCATGGCATCCCCCTGAAACAGCATATCGAGCTGAGTCTCAAAGCCCTCTACGACCTTGTCCATCATATGCTCGATGCGCTCCATAGCGGCGGTGATGTTCTCGCCGGCTACCTCCTGGTCCTCCAGTTGGGCATAGGCCCGGAGAATTTTCAGAGTGGTGGGCAGATAGTAACTGAGGAAGCTGTGCAGCTGGGGGGACTTATCCGGGTGAGACGTCTGGTAGTCGAAGATTTTGGCCGTGATCATGCCGATGCGGTCGATCTGGGCGGAGAGCTTTTCGTCGTCGATGGCATCGTTCACCGCGCGGATCTCCGCCAGAACGCTGTTTTGTTCGTCTTTCTTGACCTCAGCCTTGGGAGCGGGCTGCTCCTTGGGCTTGTCTTCCACCCCTGCGCCGGACAGGATCAGCTTGTCGCCGCCATAGTCCAGATAACCTGCGGGGAACAAATCATATTCCAGCATATCCTCCAGGGTATTCCGGACCTTTTCGGGGGAGGTGCCGGTGGCGGAAGCCAGGGAGGAAATGGATACGCTCTTTTGCTTGCCGATCATGTTCAGGTATTGACGGTAGATACGGGCCTGCTTCTTCTTTCGCAGTCCGGCCCACAGCATACCGCCGCCCGCGGCGGTGAAGCACAGGGGAGGGATGACCTCCTCCAGATACCACGCCAGGTCAGGAAGGACCCACAGATAGCTGGTGGCCTGAGAGAGAAAGGTAAAGCCGGCCAGCGCGGCCAGAATGCCCCCCAAAAGGGTCAGCTTCTTCCCCTTGCTTACCAGATGGTTCAAAATGGGAGTGGTGCGTTTGCGCGGGGCGGAAGCTTTGGGAGCGGGAGCTGCCTGAGCGGTGCCGCCGATGCTTCCGCTGGTCCGGGCACCCAGATTCTGCTGCTGAACAGCGGCAGAGACGGGACGGTTTTGCGAGCGTTTTTTGCCGTCGCCGTTCAGCAGTTTGATGACGATCATCAGGATGCCGATGGGAGCGAAGCCGCCGGTGATGATCAGTCCGATGGCAATGAGCCAGTACAGACGGTCATTGCCTTGGCCGGAATTGTTTTTATACTGCGCCATAAAGGGTAGCCTCCTAAGGTAGCCAGCTCCGGAGGAGCTTTGGAACAACTGTATCTATAAGAATAGCACAAAGAAGAGAAATTGACCATAGAAATTTCTTAAAATCGGTGTTATATGGGAAGGAGGGGAAAAACCGAAAACAGAGGCCGGTTTTTTCCTGAAAAAGGTACAGTCTGTAACTGATCTGTAGTTGTAAACGGGGGAAAGGGATGATATAATGGCCGGGAATAACGGCCAAGATATGTGGCATTGAAGGAGAATGAAGAGATGGAAGGCAAGCATGAGCAGCAGAGCCCTGACCAGGGCAAACGCAAGCTGCCTATGATGATGGGCGGAGCCGCCGCCGTTTTGCTGGCGGGATACATCGGTCTGTGCGCCTGGGTAGGGGCACAGGATCAGGTGATGCCCAATGTGAGTGTGTCCGGGATGGACTTGTCCGGCATGACGGCCGAAGAGGTCACGCTGACGGTGGACAGTGCGGAGAGCAATCTGGCCGGCGATGTGTCTGTGAAGCTGGTCTGCGGCAGCTGGAGCGGCGTTCTGACGGGCAGACAGCTGAACATAGAGAACAATAGCATCGGCCCCACCGCGGTGGCCGCCGGCCGGGAGCACTTTTTAACGCAGGGATTTCAGTACATCCGGCACCTGCTGGGCGGCAGCACGGAGCTGTCTCTGAACCAAGTGACGGTACGGCAGGAGCAGCCCGATCTGGACGCCCTGCTGGAGCAGATGCGCCGGGAAGCTGGCTTCGATACCACCCAGGCCAGCTATGAGGTCAAGGGTGACAAGCTGGTGATGACCAAGGGGAAAACCGGCCTGTCCATTGACCGGGAGCGGGTGCTGTTTTCTCTGACAGACGCTATGGCTGAAGCCTATGACCAGGCTATGACCGGGACGGAGGGGCAGGCTCAGGTGGTGCTGGATGTGACCGACATGACCGGGCAAAATCCGCCGGAGAAACCCGACTTCCAGGCCATCTATGACGCGGTGTACACCGAGGTAAAAGACGCGGCCATGGATCCGGAGACCTATAAGATCACGGAAGAGCAAAACGGGGTAGAGTTCGACCGGTCCGCCTTGGAGCAGGCGTATGAGCAGGCCGGAGAGGGGACAACGTTTTCCGTTCCCCTGACCATTACCAAGGCCAAAGAGACCAAGAGCACGCTTGAGAGCAAACTCTTTAAGGATGTGCTGGGGCAGGCCACCAGCAAGGTGGGCGGCAGCGCCAACCGCAAGAATAATGTAAAGCTGGCGGCGGCGGCCTGCAACGGAAAGATCCTGCTGCCCGGCGAGGTGTTCTCTTATAATAACACCACCGGCAGCCGCACGGCGGACAAGGGCTATCTGGCGGCCCCTATCTATGTGGGGGGCAAGTCCCAGGATGATATCGGCGGCGGCATCTGCCAGCCCTCCTCCACCCTCTATTACGCTGTGCTGCACACCACCCTGGAGATCGTGGAGCGGCACAACCACACCTTTGCCGTGGGCTATGTGCCTGACGGCATGGACGCCACCGTGTTCTACGGCAGTCTGGATTTCCGCTTTAAAAATAGTACAGACTACCCCATTAAGATCGTCACCGAGAGCTACGACCAGGGCGGCAGCCGCTATCTGCGGGTGAAGATCCTGGGCACCAACGCCGACGGACGCTATGCCAAGCCTGAGCGCACCCAGTTTGACTGGGTGGAGCCAACCACCGTTTATAAGGCGGACAGCTCGGTGCCCAGAGGCACGTTGGTGCTGGACAAGGAGCAGTACGCCTATAAGGGCCGCAAGGCGCAGACCTACCGCTATATCTACGAGAAGGACGGCACACTGGTGGAGAAGCAGGATCTGGGCGTGAGCCGCTATAAGATGCGACCCAATACCTATTATTACAATCCGGCGGACGGAGATCCGGCCACCTGGGTCAACGGGCAGCCCCCCAAGCCGGTGACGGAGCCCACCACGCCCGTGGCGCCCACAACGCCCACGACCCCCACAACCCCGGAGAATCCGGATCCCGGCATCCAGAATCCGGATAGCAGTCAGACCGGAAGTGAACAGAGCGGTCAGACCGGACAGGAGGGCGGCGGGTCCGGCGAAGGAAGTCAGGCCGGCGAGACCGGCCAGACTGGAGCCGAAGCACAGAACGAGCAGTCCTGATAACAACCCCTCGCCCCGGCCGGGGCGGGGGGTTATCCACAGAGCGAAAAGGAGCAAAAAATATGTTTCAAGGTTTTTCTCAGGGAGCGGTAGACTTTCTCTGGGGCATACGATTCAACAACGAGCGCAGTTGGTTCCTGGCCCATAAACAGGAGTTTCTAGATCTGGTGGACACGCCGATGAAGGAGCTGGGACGGCAGCTGTGGCAGGCCATGGAGGAGGAGTACCCGGAGCTGGGGCTGAATCTCCATGTGTGCCGCATTTATCGGGATGCCCGGCGGCTCTACGGACGGGGACCCTATAAGGACCACCTTTGGCTGCTGCTTCAGCGCCCCCATGACCGGGGGGAGGCGGTGCCCGCCTTCTATTTTGAACTGGCTCCTGAGTGTTACAGCAGCGGGATGGGATATTGGGACGCGCCGGCGGGCGTTATGGCCCGCCTGCGGGCACGGATCGACCGGGATCCGGCCCCAGTGGAGAGGTTGGCACGGCAGCTGGAGCATTCACCGTTTCACCTGGATGGCCAGGAGTATAAACGGCCCAAAGGGGACCCGGGACCGCTGTTGTCTCCCTGGTACAACAGAAAGAACATTGCCATCAGTCGGGAGGAGAACTGCGAGGGGGTTCTGTTTACCCAGCAGCTGTTCGACCAGGTGCTGGCGGATATAAAGTTTCTGGTGCCCTACTATCAGTATCTAAGCAGCTTATCCGGTGACCCGGAACCGAAACGGCAGTAAAAAGAGCTCCCGTCTCCGAAAGGAGACGGGAGCTCTTTGTCTGAAAAGGACAATGTCATTCCCAGGCAGTGACCGGTGTCACTGCCGTGGGAATCCGCATCCATAAAGCCTGAGAAAACGGATTGCCGCGCCAGTTTGCGAACTGGCTCGCAATGACAGAGCGTTCACTGAATGGCAGTACACTCAGCGGTTTTTGAAGCCGTCCAATTTTTCCTTGTTGACGAAAGCGCGCATGGCGTCCTTCTGGTCCTCGGTGGAGAAGCACAGACCGAAGGCCTCTGCCTCGAAGGCGGTAGCCGTGTACATATCGGTCTGCAGTCCACGGCGAATGGCCGCTTTGGACTGGCGCACAGCCACCTGGGCGTTGGCGGCGATGGCCTGGGCCAGAGCCTTGGCCTGGGGCAGCAGATCGTCAGGGGCGTAAACATGGCTGACCAGGCCGATCTCCTGGGCCTGGGAGGCGGGGATGACCTTGGCGGTGAGGATCAGCTCCATAGCGTGAGCAGTGCCTACGATGCGGGCCAGACGCTGGGTGCCGCCGAAGCCGGGGGTGATGCCCAGTCCCACCTCGGGCTGACCGAACTTGGCCTTCTCGCTGGCCAGACGGATGTCGCAGGCCATGGACAGCTCGCAGCCGCCGCCCAGAGCAAAGCCGTTTACCGCGGCGATGGTGGGCTTGGACAGGTTCTCCAGCTTCAGGAACACCTGGTTGCCGAACAGACCAAAGGCCTTGGCCTCGGCGCTGGACAGGGTGGACATCTGGCCGATGTCCGCGCCGGCCACAAAGGAGCGGCCCGCACCGGTGACAATGGCCACATACAGCTCGGGATCGGCTTCCACCTGATCCAGTACCTGGCTGAGCTCCTCCAGCACCTGGCGGTTCAGGGCGTTCAGCGCTTCGGGACGGTTCATAGTGATCAGGGCGATATGGCCTTCCCGCTCTAACGTAACAAATGCCATAAATAGTAACCTCCTTCAAGTCCCCGGCAGAATAAGGCCGGGAAGCATAACCGAACTCATTATAGCTTGAAAAAGGTTGCAGAGCAAGGGATAAATGGGAATCTTACCCCATTTTGCCCATGACGGCGTGGAATACCCGGGAAAGACCGGGAATACAGTGGACGGAGAGGGGGGAATGGCTTGGAGAAGGAGAGACGTTCCGGCGGAAGCGGCATAGTTTTTTTGACAGTGGTTGGAATACTGTCTCAGTTTTTAGGCTTCGGATACCGGGTGGCCATGTCGCGGATGGTAGGTGCGGAAGTTATGGGGCTGTATCAGCTGCTGATGTCCGCCTATGCCGTGCTGCAGTCGCTGACGTTGACGGGAATGACAGCGGCGGTGTCCAATCTGACCTCTCAGTATCTGGCCCGGCACAACAGCCGGGGGGCTGCCCAGGTGCTGTCCTGTGCCATCGGCCTGTTTTTCCTTCTGCTGCTGCCGGCGGCGGCCGGGGTGGTCCTGTTCAGCGACGGGATCTCCGTTCACCTTCTGGGCGATGCCCGTACCCGCCTGGGGCTGGTCTTGCTCTTGCCCTGCGCGGCCTTGACAGGAATTGAAAACCTCCACAAACACCACTTCTACGGGGCGGGGCGGGTATGTCTGCCGGGCGGGGTGGATCTGGCGGAGCAGTGTATCCGCGCGGCGGCGGTGCTGACGCTTTTATGGGCCTTTCTGCCCCAATATCCGGAGCGGGCCGCCGGATTGATCGTGCTGGGAATGTGGGTGAGTGAAATATTCTCCTCCCTGACTCTGATGGTACTGACCCGGCGGTGGCGGCGGCAGGAGCGACCCGCCGGACCGGGAGAGTCTGCCCGGATCTGCCGGAAAAAGATTGCCGACATCGCCATACCGGTTGGGACCACCGCCCTGCTGGGAAATCTCATCGGGGCGGCCAACGCGGCTTTGATCCCGCAGAAGCTGGCAGAGGGAGGAATGGCGCCTTCGGAAGCACTGGGGAAATTTGGCGTGGTGTGCGGCATGACTATGCCCATGCTGGCGGTGCCCACCGTGTTCTTAGGGGCAATTTCGCTGACGCTGACGCCCCGGCTGGCCAGAGCCAGCGCCTTGGGGGACCGGGAGAAAATCCGGCGGCTGTCTGACCGGGCGGTGACCTTGACGGCGGTTCTTACGCTGCCCGCTATGGGGTTGATGGCTGCGGTCGGGGATGAACTGGGAAGGGTCCTGTTTCGGCAAGGCGGAGTGGGAGAGTTTTTGGTTCCTCTTGCGGGGGTCATGGCCCTGTGCTGCTATGAATCTGTCCTGAACAGCATTCTCAGCGGTGTGGGGCAGCAGCGAGCGGTGGCAGTAATTTCTCTGCTGAGCGGAGGAGCGCAGCTGTGTATTACATTGGGTACGGTGGCGCAGATCGGAATGGCGGGGTATGTGCTGGGGGCGGCGGCCGCTTCCACACTGGGACTCGCCCTCAGCGGAGTGTGGACAATGAGAAGCACCGGAGCGCACATCCGGTGGATGGACTGGGTGATCATCCCCGGGCTGTCTGCACTGTTGGCGGGGCTGAATGCCCGGCTGTTATTGCGGGTACTGTTGGATTCGGGAGCAAGCACCCTGGCGGCCATTCTTGGGGCGATCGTATTTGGCCTGTGGGTCTATACAGCAGCGATACAGGCCCAGGGAATGGAGGTAAAAGGCCGGGGAAAATCAGGCTTGGTATTTAAAACCCTGCGGGAGGAATGGAGCATGAAGGGGAAAAGGCTTGTTGTGTGTTTGGCGGTCCCGCTTGGAGTGGGCGGTTTATCTTGGTTATTGACCCGGCAGGGAATGGAGGTCGTCCGGAGTGCAATCGTTTACCCGCCCCTGACGCCGCCCCGATGGGTGTTTCCGGTGGTGTGGACAGTTCTGTATCTGATGATGGGGACAGCCAGTTTTTTGGTGTGGCGCAGTCAGGAGCGGGGGTGTACGGCGGGCGCCCCCTTGGAGTTATACGGAGTGCAGCTGGCGTCCGGTCTGCTGTGGACTGTGGTGTTCTTCTCCGGACGGCGGTATGCTTTGGCGTTTTTCTGGCTGGTTCTCTATTGGCTTCTGGCCCTTTTCACAGCGCTGTCCTTTGCAAAACGCAGCCGGGCAGCAGGGTGGCTGATGGCGCCGTATCTGCTGTGGCTGACCTTTGCAGGGTATCTGAATTTTGCCGTGTGGCGGATGAACTGAAAATAGAACGGTTGATTCAAAAGCAGGTGCGCACTGTCCTCTGGTTTGGATGAAATAAGGGACGGCATGGCTGAAACCATGCCGTCCCTGCAATTATATTCTGCTTGGTGGGAGGGCTGCTTTTATCACCCTTACCAGGCGGCCACGCAGCCGTCGCATCGGGGCTCGGTGCCGCCGGCCAGCACGCCGCTGTCCAGCTTCCAGATGATCTGTCCGCGGCCCATGGCCAAGTTGCTGGCGGGGACGGTGACGCTGTGGCCCATGGCCTTCAGGGCGTCGGCGGCCTCCTGGCCGGCCTCCCGCTCCACCTCTACCTTCAATCCGCCGGTCCACTGGACCCGTGGGCAGTCCAGAGCGGCTTGGGGGTTCATGTGGTAGTCGATGGTGTTCACCAGCACCTGTACCTGACCCTGGGGCTGCATAAAGCCGCCCATGACGCCGAAGGGACCCACCGCCTCTCCGTCCTTCATCAGGAAGCCGGGGATGATAGTGTGGTAGCTGCGTTTGCCGCCGGCCAGGCAGTTGTCGCTGTTCTCGTCCAGGGAGAAGTTGGCCCCCCGGTCCTGAAGGGAGATGCCGGTGCCCGGGATGAGTACGCCGGAGCCGAAGATCTTATAGTTGCTCTGGATGAAGGAGACCATGTTCCCCTGGCCATCCGCAGTGCATAGATAGATGGTGTCGCTGCCGGAGGGATTGCCCGCTTTGGGGTCCATTGCCGTGCCGCCGATGAGAGCGCGGCGTTTGTCCGCGTAGGCGGGGGAGAGCAGGTCGGCCACTTTGGTTTTCATGTACCGGGGGTCGGCCACATAGGTTTTGGCGTCGACAAAGGCCAGCTTGATGGCCTCCAGCAGCTTGTGGTAGGTCTCCGGGCTGGTGCGGTCGGCAGGCAGGTCCATGCCGCTGAGGATATTCAGAGCCATGAGCACGGTGATGCCGTGGCCGTTGGGCGGGATCTCGCATACGGTGTAGCCGTGGTAGTCCGTGGAGATGGGCTCTACCCACATGGGGGAATAATTGCGGAAATCATCCTCGCAGAAGTATCCTCCGGTGCGGCGGCTGAAGTCCACGATGCGCTCCATCAGGGGGCCGCGGTAGTAGCTTTCACAATTGGTGGCCGCCAACTCCGCCAGAGTGTCGGCCAGTTCGGGCCAGCGGAACAGATCGCCCGCCTCATAGGGGCTGCCGTCGGCTTTCATCATGGCCTGCCACCAGGGACCGTGGACCTGGGGGGCCTGTTCCATTGCGGCGGCAATGCGCTTGCTGTCCAGCTTCCACTGCCGGGCCACGTTGTCTGCCACGGGGACTCCCTCGCGGGCGTACTGAATGGCGGGGGCAAAGAGCTGGGACAGAGACAGGGTACCGAAGCGGCGGTTCAGCTCTGCCCAGCCTGCGGGAGCGCCGGGCACCATGGTGGGCAGCCAGCCCTCAAAGGGAACCTGGTCATAGCCCAATTCCTTGACTTTCTGGGCGCTCAGCGCCATGGGAGCTACACCGCTGGCGTTCAGACCGTAGAGTTTTTTCTCCTTTTCGATCCACACCAGGGCGAAGCAGTCAGAACCCAAGGCGTTGCCGGTGGGCTCCAGCATGGGCATAGCGGCGGCCATGGCGATGGCGGCGTCTACGGCGTTGCCGCCGGCCTTCATCACGTCCAGGCCGATCTGAGCCCCCAGGGGGACGGAGGTACAGGCCATGGCGTTTTTGGCATAGACCACGGTGCGGCGGGAGGGGTAGGGATAAGAACAGGAATTGAACATAATAAACAGCCTCCTTACAGGTCGATATCCAACAGAACGGGGCAGTGGTCGCTGCCCTCTACTGTGCTCAGGATCTCCGCGCGGCGGATCTTGTCCGCAATGCGGTCAGAAACAATAAAATAGTCGATGCGCCAGCCTGCGTTGTTCTGCCGGGCGTGGAAGCGGTAGGACCACCAGGAGTAGGCTCCGGTGACGTCAGGGTACAGGCGTCGGAAGGTGTCTGTAAAGCCGGAGGAGAGCAGACGGGTCATTTTTTCCCGCTCCTGGTCGGAGAAGCCGGCGTTGCCCCGGTTTGTCTTGGGATTTTTCAGGTCGATCTCCTCGTGGGCTACATTCAGGTCGCCGCAGTAGATGACGGGTTTGGTCTTGTCAAGACTTATCAGGTAGTCCCGCAGATCATCCTCCCACTCCATGCGGTAGTCGATGCGCTTCAGTCCGTCCTGGGCGTTAGGGGTGTAGCAGCACACCAGATAGAAGGTCTCATACTCCAGGGTAATAAGCCGCCCTTCATGGTCGTGCTGATCCAGGTCCATGCCGTAAGCTGCGGACAGAGGAGCGTGGGGGGTAAAGATGGCGGTGCCGGAGTACCCTTTTTTCTCGGCGGAGTTCCAGAACTCCTGATAGCCGGACAGGTCGATATCTGCCTGTCCGCGCTCCATTTTGGTCTCTTGCAGGCACATGAAATCAGGCTTCTGGGCATTCAGAAATTCAAAAAAGCCCTTCTTCAGACAGGCCCGCAGGCCGTTTACATTCCAGGAAATAAATACCATGGCGGTTCCTCCGTTGAGTTTACCATCGCTTGCCTTTGTCGAGCGATGGTATGTTTTCTTTATTATATCGGGAGAGCCTGCCCATTGCAAGGGGTAATGGATGACGGGGTGGATACAGCAGAGAAGGGGAAATCAAGAGAAAATACAGAGAGAACAATGCAAAAAACAGAATTGGGAGTTGCAATTTGCACGGACGACGGTATAATATTGCAGTATATTTCTTTTTCGACTTTACCTGCCCTTGAAAATGGGCGGAGAGAGTAATCAGTTCAAAGGAGTGGATCATTATGGAGCATGTGACTCGTATTCCCCAGGGATATTCCCCCCTTCTGTCCATTTATGAGACGCAGAGAGCGATCAGCCTGCTGCACCGTCTGTTTGAGGATAAGCTGTCCGGCGCCCTTCGCCTGCACCGGGTATCCGCCCCCCTGTTTGTGGCCCAGTCCTCCGGCGTCAACGATGACTTGAACGGCGTGGAGCGCCCTGTCTCCTTCGATATTCGCGGGATCGAGGGTGAGGCTGTGGTGGTCCACTCTCTGGCCAAGTGGAAGCGTCTGGCGCTGAAGCGCTACCAGTTCCACGAGGGGGAGGGCCTGTACACCGATATGAACGCCATCCGCCGGGATGAGGAGCTGGACAACCTCCACTCCGCCTATGTGGACCAGTGGGACTGGGAGAAGATCATCCGGGAAGAGGACCGGAACACGGATTATCTGAAGGCGACGGTGAACTCCATCGTCAAGGCGCTGGCCGACACCCAGTCTTTCCTGCGTTCTGTATTTCCCCAGTTGTCTGTGCTGCCTGAGCTGGATACGGATGTTGCTTTCCTGACGGCTCAGGAGCTGGAGGACCTGTATCCCGACCTGACCTCCAAGGAGCGGGAGAACGCCTTTGTCAAGGAGCACCCCACTACGTTCCTGATCGGTATTGGCGGGGCGCTGAAGTCCGGCAAACCCCATGATGGCCGCGCACCTGACTATGATGATTGGGATCTGAACGGTGACCTGCTGGTGTGGGACAGTGTGAATGGTCAGGCGTTGGAACTGTCCTCCATGGGAATCCGGGTCAGCCCTGAATCGCTGGACCGGCAGCTGACCATCGCCGGATGCGACGACCGCCGGACGCTGCCGTTCCACAAGATGCTGTTGGGCGGTCAGCTGCCCTTGACCATGGGCGGCGGTATCGGTCAGTCCCGGGTATCCATGCTGCTGCTGGGCAAGGCCCATATCGGCGAGGTGCAGGCGTCTTTGTGGGATCAGGACTGCCTGGATATCTGCTCGGCTGCGGGGATCATGCTGCTGTAAGGCCGATGGGCCTTGGCCAGCAGGGGCCCCATCAAAGATGGGGCGGCCGCAGGCCGTAAATTCGAGCGCAGCGAGAATTACCGCAGGGCGAATTCAGTTCGCCCGAGGAAGCAGAAGTAAAAGAGAAATAAAACCTCCGGCTTAGCCAATGTCATTCAGTTAAGAGAAACCTGTCATTCCGAGGCAGTGACCGATGTCACTGCCGTGGGAATCCGTATTCAAAACGTCAGAGAAAACGGATTGCCGCGCCAGTCTGCGGACTGGCGCGCAATGACAAAGC
>Ga0129311_1000083_pt1 | contig 91893 bp, 81 predicted proteins | sample Go1ome_FD_94435 | JGI IMG/M metagenome (GOLD analysis project Ga0129311, IMG submission 94435) | Western lowland gorrila individual fecal microbial communities from Wisconsin, USA - Go1022B metagenome | ecosystem: Host-associated > Mammals > Digestive system > Large intestine > Fecal | place... | reverse complement strand
TTACCACCATCCGCTCATCAAGGTTTCCGATGATCATGCACTTATTTCCCTGGAACTGTGATATTTCGCGTGCCAGCTCCGCAATCTCCGGTGTCAGCTCTGCCGCATGGATGACTGCATATGGTTCTTTTATATTTTTAGAAATATTCATATCAACGCGCATACCCTTCCTCCTCATAGTTTCATAATCTGCAAGAAAATAAATAACCCAACTATAAAAATCCCTCCGTTTCGTCTTTTGATAAACCAATAATAACAAAAACGGAGGGCAATGTCATGTCCATTACGGCAAGAGGTAGATTTCAGGCGGTAAGATGCAATTCTTTCTTTATTCCACCCTTTTCCATAATCGGATCGCCAATCTGAGTTGTTGCTTTTTCAAATGTTTTTTGTAAATACCGACAAATCAGAGCACACTGCACGGTCATCGAGTGCATGCTTTCCGGTGTTTCAGTGCACGCTTTCCGCTGCATAGTGCACATACATGGATTCGATTGATTGCAAAACACTTCTTCCCTGCATCCTTTATCGAAGCCCCGATATGATATCCTTCCTTCTCATCCAGAATTAGGAATCTATCATGAAATGCCGTACTTCTTTTCACTTCCAATGTTGGATATTGTACATTAAAATTTGTGATATCCTGATTCGCAATTCTTGCATTCGGATATGTATAGGCCAGAACGGATACCTGATCCTTTTTCCTTTTCATCTACTTAATCTCCGTTTTATGATAAACATGATACATGAGTGGCACCATCAAAACACTTATGATTGGATAAATGACCAACATGATTGGTATCGAGCCGACAATCTTACCACCTATATGATATAAATCAAATGTATTGATAATCTCATTGATCTGCAGCAAGCGGTCTGGGAACACACCTAATATTCCCGATAAGAAATCGAAGTTTGATACAAACAACGGTAAAAACAGGATTGCAAAAGGTATTGTCACTGCAACAACTGCTGTATGCGTCTTTGCTGACACAAGCATAGACAGAAACAGGCAAAATACTGTTCCAATATATCCGGCAATTACCGTGAGCAAATACAACTGCATATAGGTGATATTGTAAAAAGATTTCCAATGCCAGAAGCCTGTCTGTATCATGACATTTCCACCTTGCGATCCGAGACATCCCAATACCACAAGTGAATACAGCGATATTACAATAAAGTAGATAGCTGATACCACGATAAATCCTGCCATGATCTTTGTTCTCGTTCCCTTGTCCCTTCCATATTTTGTTGAGAAAAATATGGAATCTGATTTCCAACTAAATTCATTGGAAAAGATACCTGACACCAAGAATGCTGACACAAGCATAATGAGCATAATAATCGTCTGAGCGTAACTCAGTGCTGATTTCCAGCCATCATAGTCCTCATAGTATAAAGGTGCTTTCATCTCACGGTACTGCTCTATCAAAAATGCTTTCTCGTTTTCATCGAATAAACCATCAGCATCTTCGGAGTTCAACCATTTTTCCAAACTCTTTCCACGGTTCTCATAGATCTGTCCCACTTCTTCTTTCGATAAGGAATCAATCCGATAATAATTAAAGTCTCGAAATTCGCAAAATCCCATATTGATCATGTCCTTGATTTCCGAAAACCCTTGTACCTTGGAATCATGTAATAAGTTAGCAGAATCATCTCCAGGGCGAATTGGATATTCTTCACTGATCTTTTTATATTCCTCCATGACCTCTTGTAATGCTGTTTCATCCAGAACACCTTCCCACTTCTGCTTTTCTTCTCGCAGACTCTTTGCTGCTGCGATTCCTGTATGAGATTTGCCCTGCTTATCCAAAAAACTGACATTCGTGATTGCGAAATAGCAGGATATCAAAAGTGAAAATAACAACACGACCAATGATACTTTACTGATGCTCTTAGAAAAGATTTTCTTAATCTCATATTTAATCATTCCATCTCACCACCCTTTTCACCAAAATAATATAAGAACACATCCTCTAATGTCGGCTCCACCACAGATGCTCCAGCAATCGGTAGCTCACTGGCAATAATACGCAATTCCACCATCCCCCTTTCCGATTTCATATTAGACACCTTAAATTTTTTCATCATTTTCGTTGCATCTGATTGTGATACTTCGCACGCATATACTTTTTCCTTCATAGAAGCAAGTGTCTGATCCAGATTTCCCTGCTGTATAATCTGTCCATCCTTCATCAGCCAGATTTCATTTGCAATATACTCCACATCAGAAACAATATGCGTCGATAAAATAACGATCCGATCTTCTGACAGCTTACTGATCAGATTCCGAAAACGCACCCTTTCCGTCGGATCAAGTCCAGCCGTAGGCTCATCCAGAATAAGGATTTTTGGATTATTTAGCATTGCCTGGGCAATTCCTGCTCTACGTTTCATTCCACCGGACAGCTTCTTCATCTTTTTATTTGCTGACTTTGTGAGTCCAACCTGCGCAAGTAATTCCTTTACCCGTTTGCCAGCAACCATAGGTCGAATACCCTTTAAGCTGGCAATATACAGTAAATAGTCTTTTACTGTGAAATCCGGATAGAATCCAAACTCCTGTGGTAAGTATCCTAGCAAATTACGATATTCTCCATCCATTTTGAAAATATCCTTTCCATCGTACAGAATCCCTCCACTTGTAGGTGGCAAAAGGGTACAGATCATTCGCATAAGCGTTGTCTTTCCTGCACCATTCACACCTAAAAGTCCATATACTCCATTCTCTATCGTCAGGTTTAAGTTCTCTACTGCCCGAAAGTCACCAAACTTTCTTGTAACATTAACTATTTGTAGTTTCATATAGATTTCCCTCCATCGTCCAACATAAATGATTGCAGTCATGTACCACCTTATACACAGCACCAATCAGGAAACAGCTTGCTAATCCAAATAAGATACTCCATACAGGAAATGTAATCTTAGTATAAATAAAATCATTCATTGTAACCATCCACCAGATCACGCTCCACAAAAAGCAACCGAGCATGGATGCTGCTTCATTCAAAGCTCTGCTGTTTAACATCGTAAAGCAGATTCCGGCAGCAACAACCATTGGGAACAAAAACTGCACCAAAATATCCATAAAATGCATTCTCATACCCACACAGCAAACGAGCATAAATAGCGTTATCATAAATACATCTGCCACTCCTATCAAAAATACTCGTGCGGAATAGATCTGTCTGAGGGAGTATAGGCACGTTGCCTCAATCTGTAAGGAATCACTTTCTTTGTTTCTCCAAAATTCTGGAATGATCATAACGATAAAAAGGACAGAGGAAGTTCCTATTGTTCTCATCAAATATTCGCTACCATCCAGATAATTTATGAGAAAAAATGTCACTATCAGTAATGCCGCCTGCAACATCCACCATCTCTTTCGGATCAGCCGAAATTGAGAAAATAAAAACTCTCCATAGCTCATCGTATGTTCAGACTGAACTTCCATCATAATTTCCGTAGATTTTTGAATCGTTTCCAGAATCTTTTCTTCTCTTGGAATAACTTTTGTTTCCGTTTTATAGTTTTGCATCATCTTTTCCAAATTCATCAGAGTCCTCCTCTTCCAAAAGTTTTTTTAATTCTTCTTTTGCCCTTTTATGTCGGTACTTAACTAGCGGCAAACCAATTTGTAAGATATCAGCTACCTCTTTTAGCTTACAGTCTCCAAAATAAATTAACAGTATCACTTCTCTTAACTCTGGGGTTAACCTGCCAAGTGCCTGTTCCACATCCATTCGTTTTTCTTTCCTTTGGATACCGCCATCCGAAACCAGCGTTCTTTCCAATATTTCCTGCTCTACACTCTCTGCCTTCCATTTCTTTGCGTAGTTCTTACATAAATTACCTGCTATCACATACAGATAATTCTTTGCTTTCCCAATATGCTGATAAGATGCAATATTTCCCATAAATCGAAGGAAGGTTTCCTGTGTGAGATCTTCTGCTTCTGAATGATCCAGACAATGATATCTGCAATAGGACAGAATTTCTGCATAATATTTCCGTACAAATTTATCAAAAGCCTTTTCATTGCCCTGTTTCATTTGTAGGATCAAAAGAAAATCATTCAAGTTGCCCTCCTTTCCCATTTCAGTAATGTATAAACGTTTATTCCATTCTAATATGTATAACAACTGACTACACAAAAAAGATAATCTATGTTTTAGATTTCTAAAAAAAAGACACCAACCCTCTATGGTTGATGTCCTATCAATAGCATTTGTACTCCTATATCATCTGAAAATATCTCAAAGCATCCTCAATTGCCTTCTCCTACTCAGTCGGGCACTTTGGCTGCCTAGCATCTTCACTCTTCGGAAGATTGAAATTCTCCCTCATATCAAGTCCATGCTTTGCCTTTACCTAGGCAATCAATATACAGGCTCGATACCTTGTATCCGGTCTGTTCCTTCACATAGTCCTTAATCGCTTCGTATGTGACACCCTTCTTAAATCCGGACATATCCATATCTTCAAGAGACATCTCAACCTTGACTTTCTGGGAGTCGATTATACCCTTGGAAAGTAAGACAACCGTCTCAACATTCGCAGTTCCCGGGAACATATCCACGCAGCATACCTTCTCCACCCGGTAGCCCTCCGCCTGCAATGTCACCAGATCCCGTGCCAGACTGGTTGGCTTGCAGGATATATATACCAGATGCTTCACGCCATACCGGATAATCTTGTTCAGTGCCTTCGGATGGATGCCATCCCGCGGCGGATCCAGCACGATCATATCCGGGAGCTCTGTCAGGCCATCCAGCACCTTCATGACATCACCGGCAATAAACTCACAGTTATCCAGATGATTCAGCACCGCATTATCGCGGGCGGATTCCACTGCCTCCTCTACGATTTCCACACCGACTACCTTCTTCGCTACCGGTGCCAGCATCTGTGCAATCGTACCGGTTCCGCTGTAAAGGTCAAATACCACCTGATCATCAATATTCCCTACATATTCTCTTGCCTTCTCATATAACACCTCAGCCCCCAGTGAATTCGTCTGGAAGAATGAGAATGGTGTGATCCGGAACTTCAGTCCCAGAATTTCTTCATAAATATAGTCCTGTCCGTATAACAGATGGGTCTCATCACTCTGTACCACATCTGCCAGTCCGTCATTTATCGTCAGAAGCACTCCTGCAATTCTTCCGTGAAGTATCAGGGCCTGCAGCTTCTCCAGCCAGCCAGCCGTATCCAGATACTCTTCTATCTGTTCACGAGTCGCTGCCTTACTGCTTTCCGGCTGTTGCGCGACTATAGATGCATCTGCAATCTGGCTGCTGACTACCAGATTGATCAGCATATCCTTGGATCTCGCCGTCTGACGCAACACCAGATGACGCAGGCTTCCCTCATGACTCATCTTCTTAAAATAAGGGATGCCTCGTTCCGCAAAATGCTCCAGCGTACATGCCAGTACCTGATTATAATCCGAATCCACGATCTTGCAATCCGTTACTGTAACCAGATCATAGAAGCTCCCCTTTTTATGCAGTCCGAGTGCTAACGGACCATCCTTATATTCATCTCCGAATGAGAACTCCATTTTATTCCGGTATCCTTCTACTACCGGACTTCCAATGATTCCTTCCCATGTATATTCCGGACACACCTGATCAATCAGTCTCCGTACCTGATCTGCTTTGATCTGCAGCTGCGTTTCATATGGAAATGTCTGATATGTGCAGCCGCCACACTGTCCGAAATGCTTACATACCGGCTCTGCTGTTTCCTGTGGGGATTTCTCCAGCACCTCCAGCAGACGGCCTTCTGCCTTTCCGTTTTTCGCCTTAGTGATCCGGATGCGCACCTTCTGCCCGGCAAATGCTCCCTTTATGGTCACCTTCCGATCTTCTATATATGCAATTCCCTTATTGGGAAACTCGTATTCCTGAATAATTACTTCATGTTCACTGCCCTTTTTCATGCATTCTCTCCTGCCTGTTTTCCTTAATTCTTCCCGCCGATTCCGATCATCCTCAATCACCAAACAACCGGCCAAGCCATCCCTTTTGGGACGCTTTCTTATCCTCTTCTTCCAATTCCTGCCAGTGATACTCCACATTGCCCTGCTCATCCATTTCCATGAGCATAAATGTTCTGGCTCTACCCTCCTGCCGCGGATACGCGAGACTCCCCGGATTCAGCAGCGTGATATCCTCACCCCGATCCAGATATGGATAATGAGTATGTCCGAACATCACGATATCCATCCGGTTCATTGTTCCAAACATCCCCAGCCGGTTCAGATCATAGTTCACCATATAGCGGTGTCCATGTGTCAGAAATATCCGCTTGCCACACAACTCAATCGTCATGTGATCCGGAAGTGCCAGACCTCCGTCGTTATTCCCTGCAACAATATAAGTGTCACCATCGATCAGAGACTCCAGCTCCTCCACATCATCCTCTACATCGCCCAGATGAATCAGCACATCAATATAGCCGGTCCGTTCTGCCTGCTCTACCGCCTGCACTACATAGTCATTTCTTCCGTGAGAATCACTCACTACCAAAATCCGCATTTCAATCCTCCTACTGTCGGCTTTCACTGTTCCTTGTCCCTACACTGAACTGTCAAGCATATCTCTTACTCGGCCTTCTCCAGCTCTTCCCGCATGAGTCGAAGTGCCTTCCCTCTGTGGCTGATCGCATTTTTCTGCTCCGGTGTCAGTTCTGCACTGGTGCAGCCGTATTCCGGCAGGAAAAAGATCGGATCATAGCCAAAGCCGTTTGCTCCTGCCTCATGATAACCGATAATGCCCTCCATTGCAGCCTCTTTTACGACCTCTCTGCCATCCGGAAAAACAGCTGCGATTGCACACATAAACCGTGCTGTTCTCTTATCATCCGGTACTCCCTCCAGCCGGTCGATGATCATCTGATTCTTGATCGAATATGGGGTATCCTCGCCGCCAAACCGATGAGAGAATACTCCCGGCTGCTTATCCATATAGTCTACCTCCAGACCCGAATCGTCTGCCAGAACCAGCTCATGGCAGAGTGCATGGATTGCTCGTGCCTTGATCAGTGCATTTTCCTGAAACGTACTTCCATCCTCTACGATATCCACATCGATTCCGGCTTCCTTCATTGATAAAATCTCATAGTCCAGTCCTGCCATAATCTCCCGGATTTCCCGCATTTTATCCTTATTTCCCGTTGCAAATATTAATCGTTTCATCTTGTACCCTTCCTTATTTTTTCTATTTTCTTATATTGCTGTTTTTTGCAATTTGTATTTTTATTTCTTACTTCTATCGTTCGTAAATGCCTTCAGACACAGATTGCAGTCCTTATTCTTCTCCGCACTCATCCACTTATTTCCGTACAGACTGATATAACCCTCTCCGTCCGTAATATCGAACTCTCTGGTTCTGGAATCCGCATCATACTCAATGGCTACCGGATGTACGGCACCCGGCGTCTGTATATGCACAACCACCGCAAACTTCTGATTGTCCTTCAGCTTTACCGCCTCATCCAACCGGACCGTATAATAACCGGCCTGTTCAAAGCTGCCCTCCGCTACCAGCTTCCTGTCATTCAGGCTATCTTCATCCTCGAATTCCGGCACCACATATACCTGGTAGGTGGTGTCCACATCTGTCGCATAGAACGAGACTGCTGCCAGCTCTTCATCCTCGCCTGCCCGATATACATTAGCAAAATAAGCTTGATCTTTCTCATAGCCGAGCTGCCCACGCCATCCCAGAAGATCGGACTGATAGATGTTATCAAAATTGTTTGCATCTCCGAGCTTTGTATATACCACATTGGTAGTTCCTATATTGGCATCCTCATAGGAAACATAGAAGTAGCCGTCCTCGCCAAACTCCGTGCCCCAACTGTTCTTACAGATAAAGGCTCCGTCATTTTCCGGTGTGATCGTGAAATACTCCTTGGAAAAATCATCATCCCAACCTACAATGATAATGTCATGATTACAGGTGGCCTCCTGATTGTAGTAATATGTCGCACGCTCCCGGTTATAGTAGCCGGACCAGCTGTTTGCCGTCTTCATCTGCGTATAAATAGAGGTCTCGACCGCTCCGTATTTATAAATGGCTTCCTTGATTGCCACATAATCCTTCGGTGCCAGAATCTGTGCTTCCTCCAGATGCTTTCTTGCTTTCAGATCTGGGTTCGTTTTACCATCTCCGTACGGATCGTCTGACTCGTACACCGGTCCCTGCCAGCTGGCCATATAGGCAATTGCCATCGTATACTCTCCACCCTCGTTCTGACCCAGGCTAAAGCTATTACACAGGCTCATATGATCCGGAGAAAACACCAGATTCTCCTGCGGGGTCAGAGTCGTTTCCAGAGCAGCCAATGAAGCAAACGCCCAACAGGTACCATAGAGCCCCTGATCCCGTACCGGCGTCACTCTTCCCAGCTCTCTCATGTCATAATGCTTTGGTAGCTCTACTTCTGCTGCGATCCGTGCCATGGACGCTGACGCAGTTTTATAATTCATTACAAAATCATAATTAATATACTGTGCGATATCTCCAAGCGGCACATATAACTTATCCGAAACGATCTGCACCTTATCCTTCAGTTCTACAAGCTGCCCATTAATGTTTGCTGCCGCACTGTTTGTGTACAGACTGATAGAATTTGAGCCCTTCTCGATCAGAATATTTCCATTCTCATATACCTGTGTGGAACAATTAAATGCATCCGTTAACTGATCAACCGGAAACATCAGGCATCCCTTCGCACTCACATATGGTTTCTCCTCCACAAAGGATAATGTCTCCTGCCCGACAACAACCGACACACCTTTCTGATTATCCATCTCTGCCAGATCACTTAAAAATTCGCTTGAAAAATTTCTGGCCGTCGTGCGCTTCACCTGAACCTCCGAATGTCCGGTCAGCGAAAATATGATCATGATTGCAAATACCAGTACGAATATCGCACCAATTAATTTCTTCAAGTGTACAATCCCTTTCTGCTAAATACTTCTCTCTCCCTGCTCCGGCCGTGGCTGTCTCGGAGGCTTTGGTCCCAAATATTGATAATAATATGCTTTAATCATACCATTATAAATCTTCCGGTTTTTCGTTGCTTTCTTCCCCAGATACTTCTCGGCCTCCGCATAAGAAGTGATAATATATTTTGACCAGGTATCCAGTCTATCAAAGCTCTTGCCTATCATCCGGTACAGATCCGGAAGCTCATCCTGTTCCTCGAGTCGTTCTCCATATGGTGGATTGGTAATGATAAACCCATATTTTTTCGGATTACTTAACTCCGCCACACTTCTCTGCTGGAAATGGATCTGATCACCGACTCCGGCAGCCCTCGCATTTTCCATTGCGCATTTCACAATGCTGCTATCAATATCATATCCCTGAATGTTCATCTTAACATCCCGGAGTATCCGATCCTCTGCCTCTGTAACCGCAGCCCTCCATGCAGACTCCGGTGTGATGTTTGTCCATTTCTGTCCGGTAAATGTCCGCTTCATTCCCGGTGCGATCTTCGCTCCGATCATGGCCGCCTCGATTGGGAACGTACCACTGCCGCAGAACGGATCCACCAGAATCCGGTCCTTGTTCCAAGGTGTCAGCATGATCAGTGCGGAAGCCAATGTTTCAGAAATCGGTGCCTTACCGACCAGCTGTCGATATCCCCGCTTATGCAGTGAAATACCGGACGCATCTAATGCAATACTTACCATATCTTTATTAATAAATACCCGGATCGGATATTCTGCCCCATCCTCATCAAACCAATTCACATGATACACGGTCTTTAACCGCTCCACGATTGCCTTTTTCACAATTGATTGAATGTCAGATGCACTAAACAATGCACTGTTCTTTGTAGATGCCTTTGACACCCAGAACTTTGCATCCTTCGGAAGATAATCCTCCCAGTGTAAAGCCTTGGTGGCCTCAAATAATTCATCAAAGGTTTTCGCCGGAAATCCACCAACCTTCACCATAATACGTTCTGCCGTTCTTATAAAAACATTTGCACGTGCAAGAGCTTCCATATCACCGCAAAAGGTAATTCTGCCATCTTCCACCTGTACAATTTCATATCCCAAATCCTGTATTTCTCTCTTCAGCACTGATTCCAGTCCAAAATGACAGGGTGCTATCAACTCTATCTTATTCATCATTCATTTCTACACTTTCTATTAATGTCTATTACTTCTAGTTTATTGTACGTTTCTACCCGTCAACTGTCAAGAAAAAGCCGGCATTACTGCCGGCTTACGGTTAAATCTTTATTGTATTGTTTTATTCCTCCCACTGTATTGATCACCCGATATCCCCTCTCTGCCAGAATCCGTGCTGCATTCATACTGTTGACACCATGCTCACAATATACGATCAGTGTTCGATTCTTCGGAATCCGTACTCTTCCACTCTGGATTTCTTCAAACGGAAGACTCATCGCCATCGGTATATGCCCGTTATTAAAAGCCTGTCGGCTTCTCACATCTATGATAATCGCATTTTCTTCCACTGCCTTGCGGATAATATGACGAATATTGATATTTTCGATGGTCGGTACCATAATGCTCACCACCATTTTACTTTATATCTTATCATATTCGTCCATCCGGCACGATGTGCCTTACCGCTCATATGCCGGCAGCAGCAGAGATACCTCTGCCGCCACCTATTATTCTGTATTAGTAGTTTGATGACAATCCTGCGATTGCCCCGGTTGCCGCCATAGCTATAATTACTATCAAGCCGATAATACCCAGAATCAAACCTATGATTCCCAATACTTTACCGACCTTTGCCTGCTTCGGCAATTCCGGATACTCCTTGCTCAGCTGACTGCATAATACCAGGTCTATGATTGCACAAATCAATCCGACACCTCCACAACCGGTCAGAAGCGATGCAATTCCCAGGATCAATGCTGCTATTGCTTTTCCAGGTGCTTTTTCCATAATACGTTCCTCCTCTTCTTTAATTTATATTTTACCATATAATATGGGCAAAATATCTGTCTAGACATTCATGGCTCCACCGCAATATTCGCAACAACCATTCGCATCCGGAACTGTAGTCGCTCCACAAAACGGACAAGTCATAGCTGCTTTTGGTGCCTTCGCCTCAGCAATCTGATTCCGGATACTCTGTCGTGCATCCGATAACAGATCGCAGATTTCTCTTCCCATTTCTTTATATTGATTATATTCTGTTCCTTTTCCATTGATGCTTGATGAATTCAACAGAAACTTTATCTCATCAAAATACGGATGATTCACTCGAATAATTATATAAAAATTATATTCATATTCATATCGTTTCGGATTATAACTGACTTCGTTTCCATCCTTATCTTCATATGTAATCTCATTTTTTTCTTCTTCAATATCCAGATCACATCCTGTCACCTGTGAAAACGCCAATATATCCGGATTCTCATCCTTTATATTTTTCGTTCTGGAAACCATAAAAAGACTCTGTTCTTCATCAATTAGGACCTTATTATTTCTTCCAAGCGAACGGGTAGTATGAAAAGTTTCCAGTTTCGCCCGGTTTTCTTCTCTATATGTTAATTGTTCCTGTATTTCGGCAACCGTACTGTTTTTCCGATCACTGAACCATGGCGATAGTAACGCTGCACAGTCCTTGCACATATTACCATCTTCCAGTTTTCGATTTCCAAATAACCCTATGTCGCCACCACACAATGCGCATGTTTTCTTTTCAAACATCTTTCCAAATAAACCCATATAAGTATCCTCCTTTCCGATCTATAGTCTGTCACTGTCGTTAAACGGATCCCCACACTCCGGACAGAACTTTGGTGGATGTGCCGGATCCTCCGGCTCCCATCCGCATTTATCACATCGGTACAATGGCATACCTGCCGGCTTGGGAGTTCCGCATTCAGAACAAAACTTACCCTTATTTACCGCTCCGCACGTGCAGACCCAGCCATTAACCCCTTGCGGTGTCTGCTGATAACCTCCCTGCTGTCCCATCTGCGGTGCCTGCTGATAACCTCCCTGCTGTCCCATCTGCGGTGCCTGCTGATAGCCTCCCTGCTGTCCCATCTGAAATAAAGTCGCCGCATTTGCTCCTCCCATCTGCCCGGCCATGTTCATTCCCATGAATGCCATTGCCGGTCCGGCACTTTCATTCCGGGCTGCCGCCTGCATTGCCGCTGCCTGTGCACCTACCATATGTGCCGCTGCCATGTTAGGATTCCGGAAGGTTGCATTTTTCTGAAGTTCTTTGATCATCTGCTCATCTTCATCACTTGCCTTCACCGATGATAAACCAAAGGATACTATTTCGATACCTCTTAGTTCTCCCCACTTTCTGGAAAGCACCTCATTCAATGCCTCTGCCAATTCAACTGTATGCCCCGGCAGCGCTGAGTATCGAATGCCCATATCACTAATCTTTGCAAATGCCGGCTGAAGTGCGGTCAGCAGCTCTGTCTTCAACTGTCCATCGATTTCTGCGCGGTTATATGCCCCCGAAATATTTCCGCATACATTGGTATAAAACAAAATCGGATTCGTGATCCGGTAGCTGTATTCTCCAAAGCATCGGATACTGATATCCACATCCAGACCAATGTTTGTATCCACTACCCGGAATGGAACCGGAGTCGGCGTGCCGTATTTATTCCCCAGCAATTCCTTTGTATTAAAATAATAAACTCTCTGATCCTTGGGTGCCTCTCCGCCAAAAGTAAACCGTTTTCCAATGTTTTTAAGAACCGCCGGAATATTATGACTGAGGTCTCCGCAAAATACAGAGGGTTCTGTAGAGCTGTCATATGTAAACTCTCCCGGTTCTGCACAAATATCTACAACTTTTCCCTGTTCAACAATGATCATACACTGACCGTCTGCCACTGCTATGGTTGAACCATTTGTGATAATATTATCTTCTCCTTTTGTATTAGAAGAACGACTCCCAAGTTTTTTTTCTCCCTTTGTTACAAGTACATCTGCAGGGAGTGCTTCGCAATAAAAAAACTCCTTCCACTGATCTGCCAGCACGCCTCCGGTTGCACCTGCAAGTGCTCTTATTAATCCCATATTCCATACCTCCTCTTATTTTCTGCTCAAATCCCGCCTTACTACAATTACTTTTCCCATAAAATCTGACATTTTGTCTTTTTCGCCAATATTCTATTTATATTCTACTTATTTCGCCGCAAAAAAATAACTGCCTAAAATGGCAGTTATTCCCTGAATTATAAGTCTTCTGCTACCAGCTTTCGCAGCAGCATCTCTGACACCAGCTGCATAGTATCTTCATATCCTGTCTTTTCCTTCATACTATCAATATGAAACCGAACTGTCCGAGGCGATATAAATAACCGGTCTGCAATTTCCTGTCTGGAATATCCTTCAGACAACAATCGTATAATTTCAAGCTCACGTTCCGAAAAATCCGGGCTGTATGCATCGCCAATCGGCACAACCGGTGCCCGCTCCGGATACACCCGTTCACCGCTTCTGACCCTTTGCATTACATCTAACAGCTCTGCATCTCCATACTCCTTATACCAGAAGCCTTCGCATCCGGCTTCCATTGCTTTTTTCATAAAACTATATTCCGGCAATGATGTAATAATAATTATCTGAATTTCGGGATATTTTTTCTTTAATTGCTTTGCTGCCATCAGACCGCTTGCATTATCCGCTGTACACACATCCATCAATATCATATCAACACTATGCTTTACACAATACAATTCTGCATTTGCAGCGCTCTCGATTGAAGCAATTATCTCATATTCCGATTCTTCTGCGATCAATCCCTGGATATAATATCTGGACTGTCTGGAGTCATCTACCAATAAAATCCGAAACATCCTGTTCCTCCTTTCTCTTCCCTCCATCCTTTTCAGCAGAAATCTCTTTCTGATCGATATCTATATTGGACAGCCATACCACCAGCTTGAATTGAGGCTCCAAACGAATCTCCACCTCTCCGCCTGATGCTTCTACACGCTGCCTGATTCCGGTCAGTCCACCACCCTCTTTTAATTCTGATGGGGTGCTTTTTCCATTATCTGTTATTTGGAGTATCCATTGTTTTTTCTCATTTATAATATCAACATAAACTTCACTGGCACCCGCATGTCTGATCGCATTTATGATTGCTTCCCTCAATACCATCCGTAGTATTCCCGCCTGCTTACGGCTCATTTCCCCATCTTCTTTAAGTACAACCCTGCACCCCAGTTTTCTCGCAGATTCTATGATTTCATCCAGCATCTGCCGGTCGTTTGCATTCTGCCCTGTCAGCCATTGCAACCGGTCATTCTCACCCAGGCAGCCGATTACCTCCTCCCATACTTCTGCACCATTCAGGATTTCTTCTTTTGTAAGACTCTTTTTCTGCAAAAGAAGTCTTGTGCTTAATGCCGCTTTACCCATATCATTATGTATACGGATTTTTGAATTCAGAACTGCCTCCTCATGCTTCATTTCTTCTATCCTCTCTGACAATTCTTCTATCCGGTCCTTCCTCTTCAAAAGCTCCTGTTGCTCTGCCTCCAGCTGTCTATATAGCTGACAAAACTTTGTAATATCTAACAAATTCACCTGGTCATAGCTCTCATTCTGAAGCCGGATCTGCTCACCGGTCACTCCCCAAATGGAGCCATCCGCGAGCTCCAGTGTCGGGCGATCCAACTCCGTGAGTTCTATCCCCTGTATCTGTGACAATTTTCCCTCCAATATCCGATATAGCTCTTGTTCTGATATCACCGTACTGCCTGTCAATTCATTCGATATCTGATACATCCTGCGGTTTGCTAATGCGACCTGGCCATTTTCCCGAAAAAATGCTAATGCAACCGGCAGATTGTCAATTCCTTCCCGTATAGATCTGACGCTGACCTGTAACTGTTCTCTGCGCCGTGAATGCCAGATCATATTAAAAATCCAAAGTGTAGAAACTATTACTATTGCCCATATAATCCAAACCGGCATTCCACCCACCGCCGGGTTCCCCGGTTCCTGTCGTTGAAGCATGACATTTTCTGCAAATAATAGAATCAATTCTGTCGTCCATACAGCGAGCCAGACCAGCAATAAGACACTGCCGATCCCAGTGTTCCGGTTATAAATCTGCTGTATAAACAGAAACACTGCAACTGTATAAATTCCAAGCATACAAGATAACAGACCAACCCTATGTATCTCCGAAATCATCTGAAATGTATCCATTCCCTTCACCTCCCCGGAAATCTGACAGAAAACAAATATTCTGCATCCTCCTCTTTTTTAAAGAAATATGCTGCCCTATGTTCCTGTAACGGTTGATCCAATCCCGCCGGCATCCGTATATCCGTAATCTTCCCAAGACTGTGGATAAATATAGACAGCTTCATGATCCGATGATTATCTTCAGTAAGCACAACATATACCCGGGAGGCTGCAAACAAAATCTGTTCCATAACCTCTTCCAGTATGTCATATAGCAGAACTGCAGTTTTTTCATGCAGGCTCCCCTTTAACTGCATTAGTAAAGATGCCTTAACACCACAAATCTCCAGATTATTAAGGCTTTCCTCAAAGCAAAAATGCAATTCCTCGACCGGAATCCGCTCCATACTCTCTCGGATCATTAACAGATTGCAACGCCGCTTAATATATACACCTTCCATATGGATTCGGATCAGCTGCCTTCTCTGTGCCTCGATTTCATTGATTTTCTTTAGCTTTTCGACCTCGAGCAGAATCCGTCCGCATTTTTCTCTGGTTTCCTCTGCCACCAGTTGATAGATTCCGTTCATCTTCTGTATCTGCATACGTCTGGACTCTATTTCATATTCCTGCTGCATAAGCTCTGTCTGTTCACGCAGTACCTGCTCTGTCTGTTGCTTTTCTCGAATCAGTTCATTCAGCTGCGAAATATCCTCCTGCCAGACAATATATCCTCCCTGTACGGGTGCACTGTGTAATTCTGTATCTTCATCCGGTAATATTACATGTCCCTGTCTGATATCCTCCAGATATCCGGATATATCCAGCGTCTGATGCCCGGAGCGATAACAGACTTTTCCCATCCAATCGACAATCTGCATTTTCAATCCTGAATGATAGAAAAACTCTTCATAATTTGTATTCACCGGAACTGTTCCGATCGCAATACAGCTTTCCCAAATACATGCATGAAACAGTGCCAATGCGGCTGTCATTTCTATAAACCCAAAAGTTTTCATATTTATCGCATACAATAAACAGTAAAAACCGGCCAGACCCAATACGACAAAGGGAAGCAGCTTCTCCTTTCCGATATTCAAAATCAAGCTTTTTCTTAAAAGCAATACAATTGTACTGCTTTCCAATACTGCAATCCATATAGCAGCGCAAAGATATAAAACTCCTCTGCTATATTGTTCCGGATTTTCCGCCACAATCCGAAACGCTAAATGATGAAACTCATTTGTCAGAATTCCCAGGATCAAAACGGTCGCCGGTATCCAAAGCAGTTTCCAACGGGCAGGAATATTATAATCCTCCCGCTTTCCCATACTTAATGCTGCATAGAAGCTCAACAACGGAATTAAAATCATTGGGATATAATATCCGTACCATGCATATCGGCTGACAACTCCATCCCATAACAACCGATGCCTGATAGAACGAAGCAAAATCCAAAAGCAGATCAGAACTGCAGTTCCGATCAAATGTCTACGCAAATTTTTCTGCATGATCCTGTGATGCAGACTCAAAAGCCAGACAACCGCCATACTGATATATATAATATAAACCAACAAGAACAGCACTATATTCCAATATAAATTCTCCGGTCGAATTATACGAATTAATGACGCAATCACCAGAATTATCATTGCAAATAGCATTTGCACTATCTGTTTCTGAAACTGATTCAGGTGCATTCCGTTCCCCCCTTATCAATATTTGTTCTATTCTAACATAAGCTACCGGACAGAATCAAATATAATCTGATACATACTATTTGCAGACATGGTATATAACTGCAAAGAGCGGCAGATTAAATCTGCCGCTCTTTAGCGTTCTTTGTTGCTCTTTATACAAGCACTATATCTTAGTAATAAGAAGAATTCAGTGCATCTGTAAGTGCAACACCTGTTGTTACACCAACAATAATCCATACGATCAATGCAATGATGCTAAGAACCAGACCAATGATACCAAGAACCTTACCAACCTTAGCCTGCTGTGGAAGCTCCGGGTACTCATTACCTAACTTACCACATAATACAAGATCAATGATTGCACAAATCAAACCGAGACCACCGCAAGATGTTACGATAGAAGCAATACCTAAGATTAAAGCGGCAACTGCTTTTCCAGGTGTCTGATTTCCTGTGTTATTTACGTTATTATCCATTTTTCTCCTCCTTCATGTTCCTCTATGTCCTTCTTCATCCTATTTTCTGACATAGAATTATTAAAACCATATGGTATTATACTACAATTTATACCGGTTATGCAAGCCTTATAATCGCTTTGTCACACATGATGCCTTCCCCATCACCAGCACGCAAAAGACCGGAATCCTTTCTGAGATCCCGGCCCTTGTTCTTCTGTTGTAATTCCTACTCGTAATCCTTGGATGCTTTGCTGTTTGTAGCTTTATTACTGCTCTTGGCAGAATCAGAAGCCTTATTGCCTGCCTTATTCTTAGAGCTGTTCTTTGCATTACTTGCAGAGTCGGTGCAATTTGTCTCGTTTGAGTAGTTGTTCTCAGACATCTTCATGTCCTCCTTTAATGTAATAAATACTTGTTACATCTACATTGTTGACAAACTGTACATTTTTTATACGGCCTTTTTATTTTATTCTGCCGGTTATTTTCTATGTCTATGCTATTTTAACTGTCCTAAACGTTCTTCTACCTGAGCTAACATCTGCGTGTACTTCTCCAGCTTGCCCTTCTCTTCTTCAATCTTGGCTGCCGGTGCCTTTTCCACGAACTTCGGATTGTTCAGCATGCCCTGTGCACGCTTGATCTCACCCTGGAGTCTTCCCTGCTCCTTTGTCAGTCGCTCGATTTCTTTCTCGATGTCAACCAGCTCTGCAAATGGCATATAAAGTGCTGCGTCATGGATCAGAACGGATACTGCATCCTCTGCAATTCCGGTCTTATCTGCCTGAACATGTACCTCACTGGCATATCCGAGTGTTGCAAAGAATACCTTACTGTTCTCGAAAATATCCCGTACACTCTCCTTCTCTGATACAACATAAACGGTTGCCTTCTTGCTTGGAGCTACATTCATCTCAGTCCGGATATTCCGGATACCGCGAACAGCTGCCTTGATCGTGTCAACGGCGGCCTCATCCTCAGCAAAGTTCCATTCTTCTCTGAACTCCGGCCACTTAGAGATCATAATGGATTCTTCCTCATCCTGCAGGTTGCAGAAAATCTCCTCTGTAATAAATGGCATATACGGATGCAGAAGCTTTAAGGACTGGATCAGAACAGTCTTTAACGTCCAGATAGCTGCCGCCTTGGTCTCGTCTTCATCATTCCACAGACGCGGTTTTACCATCTCGATATACCAGTCGCAGAACTCTTCCCAGATAAAGCTATGGACCTTATCTGCAGCAATACCCATCTCAAACTTCTCCAGATTCTCGGTTGCTTCCTTTGCTAATGTATTTACCTTGGACAGGATCCAGCGGTCTGCCTGTGTAAGCTTGCTTAAATCAACCTCTGCGGTATCTGCCTTCTCCATATTCATCATAATGAATCGGGATGCATTCCAGATCTTATTTGCAAAGTTCCGGCTTGCTTCTACACGCTCCCAGTAGAAACGCATATCATTACCCGGTGCATTACCGGTGATCAGTGTCAGACGCAGTGCATCTGCACCGTATTTATCAATAACCTCTAACGGGTCAATACCGTTTCCGAGTGATTTACTCATCTTGCGTCCCTGATCATCCCGTACCAGGCCATGGAATAAAACATGGTCAAACGGCAGTTTTCCGGTCTGTTCAATACCGGAAAATACCATACGGATAACCCAGAAGAAGATGATATCATATCCGGTAACCAGTACATTGGTCGGATAGAAATAATCCAGATCCTCTGTCTTCTCCGGCCAGCCAAGAGTGGAGAATGGCCACAGAGCTGATGAGAACCAGGTATCCAGTGTATCCTCATCCTGCTTTAAGTTCTTGCTCTGACACTTCGGACAGGTACAAGGTGTCTGTCTGGCTACGATCGTCTCTCCGCAATCCTGACAGTACCATGCCGGGATCCGGTGTCCCCACCACAGCTGTCTGGAAATACACCAGTCACGGATATTGTCCAGCCAGTTATAATATGTCTTATCCATACGTTCCGGAACAAGCTTTAACTCACCATCCACAACTGCCTGCTTTGCCGGCTTCGCCATCTCTTCCATCTTAACAAACCACTGCGGTTTTACCAATGGCTCCACGGTTGTCTTACATCTGTCATGCGTACCTACCATATGTGTATGCGGCACTACCTTTACAAGCAGTCCCAATGCATCCAGATCCGCAACCATTGCCTTTCTGGCCTCATAGCGATCCATGCCGGCATACTTGCCGCCCAGTTCATTAATGGTTGCATCATCATTCATGATATTAATCTCTTCCAGATTATGACGCTTGCCAACCTCAAAGTCGTTCGGGTCATGTGCCGGTGTAATCTTCACACAGCCGGTTCCGAACTCTTTATCTACATATGCATCTGCAATAACCGGGATCTCACGGTCCGTCAGCGGCAGCTTCAGTGTCTTGCCAATGATATCCTGATAACGTTCATCCTCCGGATTAACCGCTACTGCGGTATCACCCAGCAATGTCTCCGGACGTGTGGTAGCGATCTCAACAAATCTGCCTTCCTCACCGACTACCGGATACTTAATATGCCAGAAATGACCCTCCTGCTCCTCATGAATTACCTCTGCATCCGAAATGGTTGTCTGACATACCGGACACCAGTTTACGATCCGGGAACCCTTATAAATATAACCCTTCTCATACAAATTACAGAATACTTCCGTAACTGCCTTATTATTTCCCTCATCCATGGTGAACCGTTCACGATCCCAGTCTGCGGAAGAACCCATCTTCTTTAACTGATTTACAATCCGTCCACCATACTCTTTTCTCCAGTCCCATACACGATCCAGAAACTTCTCACGCCCCAGATCATGCTTGTCAATGCCTTCCTTTTTCAGAGCCTCAATAACCTTAACCTCTGTTGCGATCGCGGCATGATCTGTACCCGGCTGCCATAATGCATTATATCCCTGCATACGTTTAAACCGAATCAGGATATCCTGCATAGTATTATCCAATGCATGTCCCATATGAAGCTGTCCCGTAATATTCGGTGGCGGCATCACGATAGTAAAAGGTTTCTTACTCCGATCCACTTCCGCATGAAAATACTTCTTTTCCAGCCATTTACTGTAAATGCGTCCCTCAATCTCCTGCGGATTGTAGGTCTTTTCCAATTCCTTGTGCATAATTCTCCTCCTGATTTATAAACCTCTTTTAACCTGTAGCTCTTATACAGGTCTTATTAGTATTTAAACTTTATCTGTTTAATACTACCGCTATGTGCTGATAAAATCAAGTATTTTGTGTTATTGCCACCAGATCATAGTGTGCATCAATAGCAGCTTCGCATGCCTCCCGGTCTTTCTCCTTCAGTGCCCGGAAAATCTCGCGATGCGCCCGGTGGAGTGCCTGTTTGGTCTGCTCATCACTCTGTCTCAAGATTTCATCGATCCATTCCCGGTAAACATCCGAGACTGCATCCACCAGCTCCATCCAGAGATGATTTCCCGAAGCAGCTGCCAGCAGATAATGAAACTGCCGGTCATGCTCTGCCGCATCCTCTTCCTGCTCTCCGGTATTGCCCTGTTCCAGCAAGCTTTCCACCTCCTGCAGCTTTGCTTCCGGATTCTCAATCACAGAGGCACAGATTGCCTTCTCCATCATCCTGCGGAAATCACAGATTTCCTCCTGAGTCACCAGCTTGATCCGCAGGAATATACGCAGCATTTCCGATAATCGTTTGGATACATTTCCGGTATAATAATTTCCGGAGCCCTGAACACTCTCAATGATTCCCATATAGTCCATACTGCGCAGTGCTTCTCTTGTAGAGTTCCGGCTGATCTGCAGCTGTTCCGAGAGAACCCGTTCTGTCGGCAGGCGATCCCCCTGTCTGATCCTGCCTTCCCGGATCTCATCACATAAATAGCCAATCACCTTCTGATATTCTCTGTTCCCTTCCATCCTTCATCTCCTGATCTATATTGTTACCCGTTTTCTGCCGTCTCTTGTTTTATGCCATTTTCTGATCCATATATTCCGGTTCACCTGTTTCTTTCATCAATGATAGAACCTGTATCACAGAAAATTAGAAAACAGAACCGAGCCACCCACCGTTAATACTCCGGCAACTGCTATGGACAGGCTGCTCATTGCGCCTTCTACCTCACCCATCTCGATCGCCTTTGCTGTTCCTACTGCATGAGACGCCGTACCGATTGCAATTCCTTTAGCAATCGGTTCCTGTATCCGGAAGATCCGGCAGATTGCCGGTGCAAACATATTTCCCAGCACACCGGTTATAATAATGACTGCAACAGTCAGTGTAACGTAGCCGCCTAGCTCCTCCGAAATACCCATGCCGATTGCTGTCGTAATGGACTTCGGAAGGAATGTGACATATTCCTCATGGGATAATCCACAGATAAGGCTCATGACAAGAATGCAGCACAGCGAAGCCAGAACTCCTGCCGTAATGCCCGCAAAGATTGCTTTCCAGTTATTCTTCAACAGCTCCAGCTTCTCATAAAGAGGAACCGCCAGACAGACCGTGGCCGGAGTCAGGAGATAACTTAAATATTTCGCTCCGGAATAATAAACATCATAATCAATATGAGAAACTGCCAGAATCACGATCACCAGAATCACGGAGATCAACAGCGGATTAAAAATCGCCAGTTTAAATTTCTTATGTAATAAGCTTCCCAGACCATAAGTAGCCACGCTTACGATCATTCCAAAAAATACCGAATCTTCAAAAAAACTCATTTCTTTCCATGCCTCTTTTCTTCCATACGAATCATAACCTGTGTGATATGACCGGATATCACCATAACCAGAAATGTAGAAACAACCGTGATCAGGACATATGCGATCAGGTTAGACTGTATCACATTCCAGGATGTCAGGAGTCCGACCGCCGCCGGAATAAACATCATAGGCATGATTTCTATCATAAAATAGGATGTTGTTTTTACATCCTCCACCTTGATCAGCTTAAAACATAACGCCAGGAACATTAATACCAGACCATAGATACTGGCCGGAATCGGAAGGGGAACCAGATAATTTAATATTTCCCCTGCAAATGATATGGCAAGAATAATGCCAAATTGTTTCATGTACTTCATATGTACCACCCTTCTTATAATTGGTCGTACCAATTATAAGGTGGTCTTGTTCATTTGTCAATTGGAACTACCAATTTTTAAGTATCAAACTACTATCTTTTCATACCGCAATATGATATGAGGTCAGAACTTCCTTCGCCTGCTCTTTCAGCTCCGGATATTCCGTGAGGATTCCCTTCACACAGGTGAAGCTGTTCTGCCGCTGCTCTTCATTGCTCTTCATGCCCTCTCGCAGCTTCTGTCTGCGTACATTCAGAGAATGCTTCACCTCTACCATTTCACGCTTGTCTACCAGTGCTGCCAGCTGTTTCAGCCAGATATCCGCATCCCGCACTCCAGCATCCTGCAGAATATCAAGCAATTCTTCCTGATATACCCGGAGATCTCCTGTATTGCGCTGATACTGCTCCTCCTCCGCTACCATTGCCTGATATTGTTCCCAGTCATATGCCAGTTCTTTCTGCGTATTCACCTCGAACTTGGCATACAGATAATCCAGACTGTTCGTATTATTCAACCATTTGATCTTCACCTTATTCTGCAGCAGGATTGCCCGGTTATGCTTACGATAGCACAGCTTCCGGTCGGTCTCCGCCCGGCTGTAGGATGCAAAGATCAGAAACTCGGCGATCATTGCCACAATTGCAATTGCCGCTCCCGGAATCGTCAGTTCAATCTGATATTCCATTGTCAGTACCAGGAAACCGATAATCGTGATCGCTGCAAGTATCCCGACCACAATCGCACTGTTCCGGAGTGTTTTCTGTTTTTTCTGGAGCTCCTCCTCTTCATAACGCAGAGCACCTTTCTCACCCTCCAGGTATTCCAGATCCCGCTTGATTTTCCCCCGCATTGTCTCTAACTCTTCCAACCGTTTTAATGCCTCCGGGATATCTCCCTCCAGACGCATTAAAAGCTTATAACGCTCTCCCGATAAACGCTTTGGCATATGCTGTAATTCCCGCCGGTTCTCCTCCAGCATCAGGATTCTCCTCGCATCCTCCTCCAGATTCTTCAGCCTGCCCGGCTCCATCTGCTCAATCCGCTGAATATCTGAGAAATACATCGTTACCAGCTCATATTCCCGTTTCTGGTCTTCCAGCTCATAAGTAATGTCTACAATCTGCCCCAGATGGTGATTCAGCTCTGCCTCTTCTTCTCTTTTTCCCTGTTCGTCCGCATCCATGGACTCCAGGGCTGTCGGTTCTTCCACCTCTGTCCGTCCGAAAATCTGCGCTATCTTCTTAAAAAGTCCCATAGTATCTCCTGCTTATACGATCTGCTCCCGAAAGTCCTCTTTCCACTGATTCAGCATCATATCGATCCGCTGATTAAATGCCTCATAATCTCCCCGCTCCTTATTATACAGTGCCTTCTGATAGCGGGTGTAGACGGATGTGCTTTCCGCATCCTCCGTCGCATCTTCCAGTAAACCCATCAGGCGCTGGAAATCTGCCTCATCCATTCCAAAGGCTCTGGCTTCTTTCTCTACCACTGCTTCTTCCGCTTCCTGTAACCGAAGTACTATATACGCTTCCAGAGATGCCGGCTTCTGATTCCGTTCAAATGCCTCCAGAAATGCCAGCTTAGCATTCGTAACCTCCATATTTTTTGCCAGTGCCACTCCTTTATTATGATACACATCTCCGAGGAATCTCCGATCCTCGATCTGATCCTCCCTGCGAAGAATCGTATTATAAAGCGAGATAGCCTTCAGCAGTCTCTTATACATCAGGAAGCTATCTGCCTTTAATTTCAGCTTCTCTTCCTCCGGCAGTAATGCCACAAGCTCCTGCTTATCCCGGAACTGCTGAATCTCCGCCGTTTCATAATAACTGCCTGCGGAAAGAATGGTCACCAGAAGCTCTGTCAGAGATGCCTCTGCTGCCAGCTTCTCCAGCAACCGGTCCGCCAACTCCCCCATCTCCAGTTCTGTCTTGATCCATTGCACTAATTTCCCCTGAAACTGTTCCGGATTTAACAGTGCTACATTATTGTAAATATAAAAGCACAGCTCCTCATAGGAATATACCTCTACCTTTGTATTTGTAAATCGATATGGAATTACCGCCTGTCTGGGCTGACATAGAATAATTCTTCCCATAATCCTGATCCTTCCTGTCTACTCATCTTTATCCAGCACAAAATCCTTACGATAAATCTTGTTCGTTGTCGGATATAGTTTTCCAAAGCCTTCATCCCGAATCACAACTGAGCCCTTGCACCCGCTGTACATCTCAACCTCCAGCGAAAGTCTGGTCGTCTTGTTCGGTCTGGATGGCAATCCGTGAATCTCTATGATTTCACGCATTGCTTCCTTTGTATAATGATTCTTATATAATAATTCTACCCGGTTGGTATCGTCCAGGCAGACATATATTTTTCCATGCACATTATACCATTCCCTGCCGCCTCTGGCGATCGGAATGAACGTGCCTGCACCGTCACCGCTTAAAATTCCGATATCACTGTGTACCATATCCTCGGCATTTACAATATATTTGGCAGGATTAATAACATTGGAACCGATATATGCCGCATAGCAGGCACCCTTGGTATAAATATTCTGTCCGACAAATACCCTTCTGCCATTACACAGTGCGTTCTGGGATGCGTTCGCCCATGCTTCTGAGAATCCCACTCCGGTCAGGTATACCGATGACATATAGGACTCCCGCAGTACTTCATTGACAATCTCCAGAAATCTCTGATCCAGCTCCCGCTTATCATCATAGAGCCGATAATACCCCATCTGTTCCCGATAGTCTCTGTGAATCACGGTTACTACCTGCGGTATCGTTCTCCTGGCGATATCTACCCGGTAGAAATCCATTCCCTCCGGTCCGTAATCGAACAACCCGACGCTGTTGTTCCGGAGGCTCTCCGGCTGTTGGAAAATAAAATGCAGATACGCACTGGTGTGCCCAATGATAAAGAAACGATCTCCGTATAGTTCCAACTCATCCTGCAACATATGCAATACCCGGAATAATGCATGCGAATATTTATAAACGGTCACTACCAGCCGTTCGATCTGCGCATCCTCATATCGATTTATAAAATCCATGATATGCCCTTTCAGAATCAGCAGCAGCACATCCTCGTAGGTATAATCTTCTTCCCGAAATGTCATCCGCTCCGTAGATTCCAGCTTCTCCACGACCTGCTCCAGCATGGTTCCTTTCTGATGGAATCGATGCTCCAGCGCATCACTTCCGATATACCACTGTCCTTTTTCTTTTCCGAAAAATGCCACATTCGGCAGCAGATAGGTATCAACCGTATTCAGCTGGCAGATAGACTCCGGCTCTTTTGTCTGTTGATTAAAAAAGCTTAACTGCGTATATTCGGCACATACATCCATTCCCAAATAAAATTTCTGCATGAAGCTGTCCCCTTTCTATAAGATCCTCATGACCTCTTCAAATACATGGCTGTATTTCATATATTCTTCCATGGATGCGGTCAATGCTTCCGCATCCCGCATTTCCTGATGGATCAGCATCTGATTCAGGCGCTCAAACCGGCTCTCCGGTGCATCCTGTGAATAAGCATCACTCCGGATACTGTCACTCTCGATCAGTGTTACCTTACCGGTATATTTCTCTGCGAAATGATATAACAGCTGTTCTCCATGGAACACAACAAATTCCTGCACATAATATCCCGGAATCCGTTCCTCCATCCGGCACGGGCGGAAGTCCAATGTCTGCAGCTCACTCGTTCCCACACTGTAGTTCACAACTACTTCCTGCCGCTCTTCCCCTTTATAAACCAGATAGGTTTTCAGGAACAGCTCCTGTGGCAGATCTACAATGTCCGCAAAAGACTTAAAAAACGGAAGCAGAATTCCCCGGTTCAGGAACTTTCCTACGGTTACTGCAATATAAGAAGTCTCGTCCTGTGTCAGCCGGATGCATTTTGACAGGTGCCAGAGCATTGCCCCATGACAGATATCATCGCTGATCTCTCCCTTATGGATCTCCGGCATCAGATATTCAAATACCGAATCCGGCACCCATTCCTCCCGGATAAAGTACAGATATGCCATCCGTTTCAGGAAAGCCTTCGTAACCATCCCCCGGTGTCTGCCCTTATAATAAGACCGGAAAATATCCATTGCATTATCAAGACTCGCATCTGCAAATACCAGTTGAGCAAGAATATTTTCCTCCAGCTCTCTGGCTTCTCCCAACACAACCATGGCTACTTCCCAGAGCTTTGCCAGCTCCTTTGTATCCGCTTTATAATAAAAAATCAGATACTGTATCGTCCGGTCATTGTATTGTCCCTTCTGATAAAGATAAACGCAAAGCGATGTCAATGCCTCATCTCCCATGATATCCGTATCTGTAACAATATATGATGCCAGGCGGAGGAGTCTTGAAATCTCAACTTCTCCATATCCAAACTTCCGGATTGCCTCATAGGCTTTCCGGTTCATGCCACGCATAATATAGCCGGAAATGATCTCCGCACTATGAAGTTTATCCAGATAATCCAGGTCTACCTGAAGTAAGTATTTCTCCAGAATGTCTCCATCATAGTTTTCCAGATAATATTCTATGATCTGCAGGAGTACCTGCTGCCTTGTCTGATAGCTTAGCTCCCGGCATTCCAGAATATCCCTTGCCTGGTTGACATCTCTGGCATCCCGTAAATGCCGGTGTTCCATCTCACTGTATGTATATGCCAGAAGCCGTGCATCCGAAGGATTATAATGCCGGCAGATATCTAAAAATACACCGGTATTCACCAGCCGTTCCAGCCGATATGGCATCGTACTCACATAGCGGTTACCTCTGGTATCGATCAGTGTTACGACCGCAGAATCCGTTACAATATCCACATAGGCCTTGCCGTCTGCTACCGGCACCTGCTGTTCATCCTTTAATTCTTTATGCGTCACGACAACTGCCTTGATCCTTGGATTGGTACAGATCAGTCTGCGTTTAAAAATAATATTTGTCAGCCGTGCCGCATACTTCGGATTAATCTGTTTCGGATTCAGAAACTCCTTATAAATCACCAGCAGGAATTCATGAATTACGCCTTTTACAAGCTGTTCTTCCATGAAATTCTCAATTGTGGATGCCATCTCTGCATATAATTGCGGATAGGTCTTTTTATTCCGGATCAGATTCGCATATAAATATGCCTGCTCGTACTCCGTTAACGTATGGCTGCAGATCAGATATCGCAATACAGCTTCCGGCAACACCGGATATTCCTTCAGGCTCATGCTACGGATATAGCATTCATAAATACCGATCAACTTCAGCCCCTGCCGGATGCCCCGGTCAAAGTAATCATGGTATTCTTCTTTACAACAATTAGCCCGGATCAGCATGCTGCAGATAACATTCAGTGCATTCAGTTCCGGCTTCCGTATATCGATCTCCTGCAGCAGACGGAACAGATTCTTCTGAAACCCATGCTCTTTTTCTGCCAGCTCGACACACCCATGTAATACATCATCAGAAATGTAATCATGATGCATTCCCCAGCGGATTGCCGACACCTCCAGCCCATCCAGCTTCCGGAGCATTAACGGCTCCCGGTTAAACATATCACATATTTCATAATAAAGAATCGGGCTATGGATCCCCTGCTCATAAAGTTTCCGGATCTGCGCATAAACAGGTCCCTTCTCTGTATCCGGGGATTCATCCAGAAATGTCAGCAGCCAGAAATAAAACAGCTTCTCACCTTCTGTTTCAAACCTGTCACGGATCATGGTCCTGGCTCTCGTTACAGACTCTGAATCCTTGAACGCCAGAGCTTTCAGATATGCATAATAACTGGATGCCCGGTCTCCCTCCACCATCCGATCCCGATCCGCATCGATCCGTTTGAATTCTTCTTCTACCATGGCCTGATTGCCTGCCAGAATATTCATATGCAGAATACCCAGCCGGTAAAGCTGATCGTCCTTGCAATACTGCACCAGATTCCGTAATGCATACAATGTTTTTTCTACATACTGGTCCAATGTCAGCTTTCCGGTCCGAAAGTCCAGATACCCTGTGATCAGATTACATTGATGAACTTTTATAATGTGACTGTTCCGGAACAGATGTGGCGGTTCCGGTCTGTTAACAGCCTCCGTCCGGATCACGATCTCCACCACGATCTTCTGATATGCAGTCTCAATCATAATATGTCCCAGATTGGAATCACGATCCATATATTCCGGGAACACCATATATTCCAAATTATATTTATTGCCGATAAAATCTTCCATGCTGATATAATGCTTCAGCGGCTTTATAAACCGTACGTCCGAAGTCACTTCCGCATTCAGATACCCCCAGGTATTCCTTACCAGCTGCAGGCTGTGTTTCTCCGCCTCTTCACGATAAGCGATCTGCTTCCTGCGTTCCGGCACTTCCAAAGATATGGAACGTTTCTTATGTGTATAGGTCAGGAATTCTTCCATTGCCTGACTGGCAGACAAACTCTGTGTCAGGCTGTTATATACTTCTGCATACATTGGCTCCCGTTCCAGAAATGCCCTGTAAAACTCCGGGGATGCAAACAGCCGCACCGCCTCATTCCAGTTATTCTCTGCAAGACTCGCAAACTGGAACATATCTCCCAGCTCACCCATGGAACTCTCCACCGCCGGGGCTGTGATTTCTATATCATATGGAATACGGAACTCGCCGCCGTCCGTTACCAGATAGATCACACCGTTGATCTTCTCGCCTTTTTCCCATTTTCCGGCATCAAAGATCAGCTCTACGTCCTGCGACTTTCCGATAAAATTATGCGGCTCGATCTTAAACAGGTATCGGTTATCATATACCATTGCCTTCATTCTCTGATCATTTACAGACTGTACATTCAGTATTCCCTGATACTGGGAGCCTGCTTCTATATTCAGTTGTAAATGATCGGTAGAAATCTCCACCTGCGGACGTCTGACATCAAACTCGCCCTTTGCATACTGTTCAACTTTTTCTTTCATCTACAACACCCTTGCCAATCCTTCCTGATATGGGCTATAATAATCCATAACATAATTAGCTATATTATACCAAAGATTGTCAAAATAGAAAAGAAGGAGAGGGATATTTTTATGTTACAGCCAGCAGATCAGTTTCACGGCAGTGATTTAGAGAAAGTAGAACAGTTATACGGAATTAAGCGGGAAGACATCCGACCATTCGCTTCCAACGTAAATCCCCTCGGATTGTCACCAATATTAAGAAGTTCTTTACAGGAGCATATCGATGTTCTCACCGATTATCCGGACCGGGAATATAAAGAACTACGGGAAGCCATCCATGCGTATACCGGTGCAGATGCGAGACATATTCTGCCCGGAAGCGGTACGACAGAGCTAATCGTTACATTCATTCAGGCAATCCGACCAAAGAAGACTCTGGTTGTAGAGCCTACTTATTCCGAGTACAAAAGGGATCTGAAAGCGATCAAAAGTGAAATCGTCGATTATGTATTATCAGCCGAAAATGATTTCAGGCTTGATCCGGCCATGCTCTGTGAACAGATCGATGAATCCGTAGACCTGGTTGTTCTGTGCAATCCAAACAACCCAACCTCTACCTGTATCAGTATCAGCCAGATTGAAACCATTGCCAGAAAATGCAAAGAGAATTCCGCATTTCTTATGATTGATGAGACCTACGTGGAATTCGTGAAAGATGTATCTGTGATTTCTGCCATCCCTTTAGTCAAAAAATATAACAATATAATCGTACTCCGCGGCGTTTCCAAGTTTTTTGCCGCACCGGGTCTCCGCCTTGGTTATGCCTGTGTATCAAACGAAAAACTGCTCCGTTATCTATGGAAGCACAGCAATCCATGGTCCATCAGCTCTCTGGCCGCCTATGCCGGAACCGTTATGTTTACCGACCGGGAGTATATGGAGCAAACGCGTGATCTGATCGCACAGGAGCAGAGCCTGATCTGTTCTGCACTCCGTGCCAGAGGTACTATAAAAGTCTTCCAGCCGGTTACAAACTTTGTATTACTTCAGATCCTGAAGGATGGTGTCACTTCAGCAGATGTATTTGAACACTGTATCCGGAAAGGGCTTATGATCCGGGATTGTTCCAACTTCATGGGGCTCGGTCCGGAGTATATCCGGTTCTGCTTCCTGAATCCGGAGGATGATGACCGGCTGGTCAACACTCTGTTAGAGATTTTGTAAGCAGCCTCACCTGCTTTGGTGTTTCTTCTTTAAACTTTTTATATATCCGGATAAAGTGGCTTGCATCCGCAAACCCGGTTTCCTGAGCAATGTAGCTGATCTCATAGTCACTGTAAAGCACCAGCTCTTCTGCTTTGGATATCCGGATATATTCAATATATTCTTTGCAGGAACGCCCATATTGTAATTTAAACATCTTCGCGAAATTCGAATAGCTCATTCCACTCAGCTCGGCCAGCTTCTGTACCCGGAGTACTTCTCCCGAATGTGCATCTATATATTCCAGAATATGATCAAAGAACTGTTCCCCGGTATCCGCCTTATCTGCTCTCTGAAGTTCTTTTCGCTCCGGTATCCAGTTCCGGATCATGTGGATCAGCATCGTTGCCAGATTGGAATAAATATTCAATTCATATCCGAACTGTTTTCCCTCCTGCTCCTTTAAGCAATCCAGGATCCGTGCTCCCAATCCGTAGTTTTCCTGTTGCTCTTTATCAAATATCATCGGATCCCGTTCCTGTACCATTGCCAGCGTTTTTCGGATCGTCGGCATGTAAACCCCCGGTATCCGGATCACATTCAGATCAAACTTCACTACCGCATATCGAATCGGAAGCCTCCCATGTACCCGGATCCGGTGAAGCATCTTCGGAGGAAGTACGATTATCATCCCCGGCGTCAATGTATATCGATATTTTCCGCAGTCTACATAAATACTCCCCTCCGTGACATATAAAATCTCCATAAAATAGTGCCAATGTCCACGGACATAAAACGTAAGATCCTGTACATCCTCCATATAAATCTGATACGGCGTGTTCATGACATCAATGTATTCAAATAATTCCATACCCGGTCGCCACCTCCTGTTCCTGTTCCTGTTCCTGTTCCCAGTTTATCACCTTGTGTTTCATTTTTGAAGAGATTTGTTCTATTTTTTGATTTTTATGTTCTAGATTGTGTGTATTATGATTTCTATAATAAATTCATAAATTAAGCAGTTTACAGATTGGTTTTACAACTGCTCACTTAAATCTGAACCGGATTCAAAACATTTATATTATAATTTACAATGGAGGTATTACAATGTTACGTGAAAGTGTTATCAACAACTTAAACAACTGCATCCTGCCTTTCTGGGAGGGCATGATGGATCCTGATTTCGGTGGCTTCTACGGCATGCTGGATTTTGACCTGAAGCTGGATAAGAAAGCAGTCAAAGGCTGTATCCTGAACAGCCGTATCCTGTGGTTCTTCTCCAATGTTTATCTGACAACTAAAGATGCATCCGTTCTTCCTTATGCAGATCATGCTTTTGAGTTCTTAAAGACCTATTGCATCGATCGCGAGAACGGCGGTATCTACTGGTCTATGACCTATGACGGTAAAATCGATGATTCTACCAAGCACACCTACAATCAGGCGTTTGCGATCTACGCATTAGCTTCTTATTATGATGCGACCGGTCATCGGGAAGCACTGGACCTCGCCATGGATCTGTTCCATGTGATCGAGACCAAATGTCGTCTGGGGGATGGTTATGGTGAGTCTTATACCATAGATTTCGTTCCAAATGTGAATGACAAGCTTTCTGAGAATAATGTAATTGCCGACAAGACCATGAATACACTGCTGCATGTATGCGAGGCTTATACCGAACTGCAACGGGTAGCTCCGAATGAAGAGGTGCGGAAGCGTCTCTACTGGACCGTGGATGAGTTCTATAACTCTGTTTACTGCCCGGAGCGTCATCGCCTGGAAGTATTCTTTGATTCCGATATGAATTCAATCCTGGATCTGCATTCTTATGGTCACGATATCGAAGCCACCTGGCTGATCGACCGTGCACTGGATATTCTGGGTGACCGTGAGTTGTCAGACAAGCTGGCTCCGATGATCCTGGATCTGACCGAGCAGATCTACCAGGTAGCCTATGAGGATCATTCCGTTATGGCGGAGGCAGAGAAGGGGGTAGTATTAACCACCCGTATCTGGTGGGTGCAGTGCGAGTCTATCATCGGTTTCTATAATGCATATCAGAAGACACGCGATATGCGCTATCTGGACGCTGCAGAGAACATCTGGACTTATATTGAAGAGCATCTTCTGGATCCGCGTGAAGGCTCCGAATGGTATTCCGAGGTAGACGCTGACGGTGTTCCGTCCAGCCGCCTTCCGATCGTAGAGCCATGGAAGTGCCCATATCATAACGGCAGAATGTGTATGGAGATCATGCGCAGAACCGCTTTTATGGATCCGGTAAATAAGAACGCAACCAAGGAAGCAAAAGCATTACTCCGTAACCTTTATAAAAATGCAGGTAAGCGCCTGATCACCGGCCAGCATACCCAGACCATTCCAATGGAAGAGCGCATCCATATTCATGAATTAACCGGATGCTATCCAAAGCTTCAGGGCTTCGAACTGCTCTCCTACTCTTCTAATATTAACTACGAAGATATGGATGATGTATGCCGGGCAGAAGTAGAAGAGAATAAAAACACCGTAGAGACAGCTCTGAACTGGGCAAAGGAAAGCAATGGCATTGTAAGCTTCTGCTTCCACTGGTTCTCACCGATTGGCGGACGTGATAAAGCCTTTTATACCCGCAACACAGATTTCAGTCCTTATCAGGTATTGATCGAGGGTACGGAAGAACGGACTGCATTCTTCCGTGATCTGGATCTGATCGCCGATCAGCTGGCAAGATTCCAGATTGAGCATATTCCGGTACTTTGGCGTCCGTTCCATGAATCCGAGGGCACCTGGTTCTGGTGGGCATCCAAGGGTCCTAAGATTGCCGGTGAGTTATATAAGCTGATGTATCATTATTTTACAGACGTGAAGCACCTGAATAACCTGATCTGGGTATGGAGCTGCCCAGCCAAAGAAGGCTATCCGGGTGATGATTATGTAGATATTGTTTCCTGGGATATTTATGTAGCTCCCCATACCGTTACAGACTACAAGGAACAGTACGAAGAACTGACGGCCAATACCAGCCGTGAGAAACTGGCTGCGCTGAGTGAGGTCGGTGTGATTCCTGATATCACCATGATCCGGGAAAGCCGTGTTCCATGGTCTTACTTCATGACCTGGTCAAAGGAATTCTGTCTGACAGAAGAGCACAACTATGACGCCTCCCTGAAAGCATTATATGCCAGCGATTACACAATAAAATTAGGAGAGAGCCTGTAAGGACTCTCTCCCTGATAAAGCATTCACGATCACTCTCCAAGTAATACTAAGTCAAAGACGTATGCGGCTTCCTTTGCGGTATAGCTGCGTACGTTTTTTTCATTACTTTCCGGAACTCCATCGAGGTATACGCATCTGCCGTCTTCCCCGATCAGAAAATATTTCAGTTCTCCGGTATAATCCACATAGATCGGGTGTCCGTCATAGGTCTCTCCGGTATCCTCCAACCGTTCCCGATAATCCGGTACCGCTTCAAAATGAAGTACGGCATAGGTATTCCAGTTCGGCACCTGTACAGACATATAAATGCTTACATTGTCATGATCTGCATCTCCGGTTGACGGCGAGCAGCATAGAAAGCCTGATTGATCGACTCCCTCCCGATATGCCAGCGTATAATGATCCATGACCGGATTCATTCGAAGTCCTGTCATTACATCCGTAAGCGTTTCTCCCTTGTCTGCCGGTACAATGGCGGTTCCCATCTGTGCCAGTGTCTGGCATAATGCATCCATTCCGATCACATTTTTATTCACCAGTTCTGTCCAGTTCTCAATCTGATAGACCAGATCGTATACCTTCAGATACATCTGTTCATTCTCTGCGATTTCTCCGTCCTGCTGCCGGTAGATAGTCACGCTGTCATCCGAATATGCCGTTACCAGACTGTCAAGCGCCGGTTCTGTCTCCGGAATCAGGATCCCGACCTTATGTCCTTTTACATTCAACATAAACTGGGTCTGCAGATCGTATACCCTTGCCTGATTATATAGCCACAGATCCTCCGTCTCTGTAAATACATAGGTCTTATCGCCGGATGTAAAAGAAAAATGTTCCCTTGTACCCGGATTCTCAACTGCCGCTCCCGGTTCCGGCAGCTTCTCTTCTATTTTCCGATATCCCGGTGTCCCATTGGGTATCCGGATCTCTTCGGAAGCTGTTATCTGCCCCGAGCCTGTATCCGCCCCTGCCGGTATATCCGATTCCAGTGTTGTCTGCCCGCAGCCTGTAAGCAATATACAGGCTCCCAGGGCAAGCACACCTTTTATTCTCCTCATGAAATCCCCCTTGTCATGTTACTCGGTTTCTTCCTGTGCAGACACTTCGATTCCGAGTTCTTCCAGCTGTTTCGGATCTACTGCATTCGGTGCCTCGCTCATCAGACAGGATGCATCCTTTACCTTCGGGAATGCGATCACGTCCCGGATAGAATCCTGCTGTGCCATCAGCATAACCAGACGATCCAGACCATAAGCCAGACCTGCGTGCGGTGGAACACCATACTTAAATGCATTTAACAGGAAGCCGAACTGGTCATATGCACGTTCCATCGTGAAGCCAAGTGCCTTGAACATCTGCTCCTGAATATCATCCTGATGGATACGGACAGAACCTCCACCGATCTCTGTACCGTTTAATACAATATCATATGCCTTGGCACGTACCCGGCCCGGATCAGACTCAATATACTGTAAATCCTCTTCCATCGGCATCGTAAACGGATGATGCATAGCCTGATATCTTCCAAGCTCTTCGCTCCACTCAAGAAGTGGGAACTCTGTGATCCATACGAACCGATACTCATCTTTATGAAGCAGTCCCAGCTGATTCGCAATCTCCAGACGAAGTGCACCTAATACATCATAGACCAGCTTGCTCTTATCAGCTGCAAAGAGAAGCAGATCGCCAGGTTTTCCCTGCATCCGCTCAACCAGTGCTGCCATTTCTTCTTCCTTCATAAACTTTGCAAAGGATGACTTGTAGCTTCCATCCTCCTGAATTGCGATATAAGCCAGACCCTTAGCACCGTATCCCTTTGCAAAATCAACCAGTGCATCAATCTTCTTACGTGGCATTGCTCCCTGACCGTTTGCATTAATACCACGTACGCTTCCGCCATTTTCGATCGCACTCTTAAATACAACGAACTCGCAGTCCTTTACTACATCGGTAACATCGCACAGCTCCATACCGAACCGCAAATCCGGTTTATCGGAGCCAAAGCGCTCCATAGCCTCTTTGTATGTCATCCGCTGAATCGGGAGTTGTACATCCACATTCAGGACTTCCTTAAATAATTTAGCCAGAAATCTCTCATTGACATCGATCACGTCATCCACATCTACGAAGGATAATTCCATATCGATCTGTGTGAATTCCGGCTGTCTGTCTGCACGCAGATCCTCATCACGATAGCATCTTGCGATCTGGAAATAGCGATCATAACCGGAACACATCAGCAGCTGCTTATAAATCTGCGGTGACTGTGGAAGTGCATAGAATTCACCCGGATGAACCCGGCTCGGAACCAGATAATCTCTGGCACCCTCCGGTGTAGACTTGCACAGAGTCGGAGTCTCAATCTCAATAAATCCCTCACCTGCCAGAAATGCTCTAGTCAAGGTCGTTACCTTACTACGCATCATAATGTTGCGCTGCAGATCTGGGCGACGTAGATCCAGATACCGGTACTTCAGTCGAAGATCCTCCTTCGTCTTACTGTTTTCTTCAATCGGGAACGGAGGAGTCTCTGCCTCTGCCAGAATCCGGATATCAGTTGCGATCACTTCAATATCACCGGTTGCCAGATTCTCATTCACTGCTCCTCCTCTAGCTGCAACGGTTCCCGTAATCGCTGCCACGAACTCGGAACGTAACTTCTCTGCCTTGGCGAAGCTTTCTGCCCCGCATTTTGCCTCTTCAAAAATCACCTGTAAGATACCACTTCTGTCACGAAGGTCTACGAATATGATTCCTCCCTTATTCCGGCTCTTCTGTACCCAGCCCATAACAGTTACGGTATTGCCGATCATTGTATTGTTTACTTCTGTACATCTGTGACTTCTGTGAAGTCCCTGCATTGACTCTGCCATCTTTCTTCCTCCTTAACCTGACGGTCATACTCTTCTATCTGTCCGCATCCGCTTACATACGATCTATAAAGAATTCACGGAACTCCTCATAGCCTTCTGCCTGCATCTGCTCCTTCTGGAACTTTTTATTTTTCTTCATGATTGCAATATTTACGACGGAACCATCCGCTCTTGCCTGCTTTGCCTCATCCAGAATCTGAAGCAGCTTGTCCTCCGGCATATTCTTCTCGATCAGATATGCTGTCTTCTTTCCAGCACCCGGAATCTGGAAGCCACGTTCCAGCAGCAGCATAACGATCCGCTCAAATCCAATCGAAAATCCACAGGCCGGTGTTGCCTGTCCGGTAAACTTACCGATCATCTCATCATATCGTCCGCCACCACCGACAGAGCCACCGAATTCATCCATGGAAATCTCAAAGATCGGTCCTGTATAATAAGACATTCCACGTACCAGTGTCGGATCGAATGCCATCTTAAACTCTGCACTCTTTGTACTTTCCACACTGGCAATGATCGTCTTTAAGTTCTCTGCGACCTCAGCCGGAAGGAAATCACCCAGTGTTTCCTGCAAGTACTGCACACCGGTCGTATCTGCAGTTACCTTCTCAAACAGCTCCAGATATTTATCTACGGAAGCCTCTGCATACCCTTCCTTCAACAGCTCTTCACGGACTCCGTCCAGTCCGATCTTATCCATTTTGTCCAAAATAATGAAAACCGTATCGTAGTCCGTCTCCGGAAATCCACTGTATGCAGCCATTGCCTTCAGAATCCGTCTGTCATTGATCCGGATCGTAAAGTTCTTAAAATCCAGTCTGCCAAGCAGTGTAGTTGTTGCAAGGATCAGCTCGATTTCTGCCAGAATGGTCGGTTCACCCAGAATATCGATATCACACTGCATAAACTGTCTGTATCTTCCACGCTGCGGACGGTCTGCCCGCCATACATTTCCCATCTGAAGTGCCTTAAACGGACTCGGCAATTCGTTTGCATTATTGGAATAATATCTCGAAAGCGGAACTGTCAGATCATAACGCAGACCTCCGTCCACCAGATCCAGCTCTTCCTTCGCTTCCTCAAGCTTTAACTTCTCGCCACGTTTTAAGATCTTGAAAATCAGCTTCTCATTCTCGCCGCCCTGCTTACTGTTCAGGTTCTCAATATGCTCCACACATGGAGTCTCTACGGAACAGAATCCAAATGTTCTATATGTCTCCTTGATCAATCCGATGCAGTAATCGCGAATTGCCATCTCCTTTGGTAAGATGTCCTTCATACCGGTGACCGGCTTTTTTTTCATTGCCATATATCTCTCCTCCAAGTAATTATTTTATATTCTGTATTTCTGCTGTCAGAGGCATCTTCTGCAGATGTGTTTTCCCATCCATCCCTTCGATCTCCTCCAGCTCTTCTAATGTACTCTGCGTATGGACTACACTCTGAAATGCCAGAAAAATACGCATGTCAAAGTTCTTTACTTCATCTATCAGCAGCCGGATTGCCGTATTTATATCAAAAGCCTTCCGATACGGGCGGTCTGCGATCAGCGCGGCAAACACATCACATACACGTAAGATTCTGGCTCCCAGCGGGATTTCCTCCCCACGCAGGTTAAACGGATATCCGGAGCCGTCATAGTTCTCGTGGTGGTATAAGACCATATTGCAGATATTATCCGAAAACCCCTGTTTCCGCAGGATCTGCTCACCCAGCTGGGCATGCCGCCTGATATACTGTGTCTCCTCAATCCGCATAGTGTCCTCCTGCCGCCCATATATATATCGGCTGATCTTCAGCTTTCCGATATCATGTACCATGCCTGCCAGAGCAATCTCCTGTATCTGATCTTCCGTAAGTCCAAGCTCCCGTGCAAGCTTTGCTGCCAGATCACTGACACACATGGCATGCAGAAGACCGGCGCTCAGATCCTCGCTCAAATATTCATTTATTGTTTCGCCGGAAAAAACATCCTGCTCCATTTCCATGTTTATCACCCTATCTGCTTTCCGGATGCAGCTCTGCTGCTTTTTGTCTGAAGCCCGCAGCCTTTCTCTGCATCATTTCATCCACCCGGACAATATATTCATCTACATTCTTTACATTCTCGATCCGTTCAATCCGGTTTTCATCCGGAAACACCAATTTCGTAGATGTTCCTGCACCTAGTGCTATAATATCCATTTTTTCTTCCATAATCAAGATATTATAAAGACATTCTTTTCCGGAAACCGTATATCCTACATTTTCCAGATTTCCCGGAATATTTTTCTGTCGATACAAATAATAAGGCTGCATATCCATCTGTCTTGCATATTCATCCGCAAGCATCAGCATCTCGTTCGTGCTTCCGGTAATGCTGTCCCGATATTCCTGCATCCGGATATTCAGCTCAGCCGCCCGCTTGATCGCCAGCGAATGGACTGTCAGGCTGTCAGGCTGCAGCTTCCGGATCTCATCCAACGTATGACGGATCTTCTCCAGATCCTCGCCGGGCAGTCCGATGATCATATCCATATTGATATTATCCAGTCCGCACTCCCTTGCCAGATGAAATGCATCGACTGTCATCTGCGCAGTATGTGCCCGTCCGATAAACCGAAGCGTCTCATCGTTCATGGTCTGCGGATTAATACTGATCCGTGTCGCCTTATGTTCCCTCAGCATTTCAAACTTCTCCCGGTTTAAACTGTCCGGTCTTCCGGCCTCTACCGTAAACTCCCGCAGATGTTCTGTCGGAAATGTCTGATAAATCCGGTCGATCACAGCTGCCAGCTGCTTTGCTGTTAACGAGGTCGGTGTACCGCCGCCAATATATACCGAAACCAGTTTCTTATTCCGGTAAGCCTCTGCCACATAGTCCATCTCCCGGAACAATGCCTGCAGATACTCCTCTACCCGGTTCTGATACTGTGCGATCGGATATGCTGTGAAAGAACAATACAGGCACCGGGACAGACAGAACGGTATGCCTACATACAGACAATATTCCTCCCGGAAATGAAAGCCCCGGAACAGCTCCTGTTCCTTCTTTGCCACCTCATAACAGATTTCACCCTTCTGTCTGGTTGTCAGATAAATCTGTTCATATTCCTTTATGATCGGCTCCTTCTGCCATCCTTCCTCCAGTCTGGCAGTTGCGAACTTTGTGGGGCGCACTCCTGTCATACTGCCCCAGGGAAGGGTCTTCTTACAATGCCTGCTTAACAGGTAATAAGCAGCCGCCTTAATTGGGTTTCGCGCCTGCTTCTTATCCGGATAATGACAGATTGCCGTTTCTTCGTCCAGCTTCCGATCCTGTTCCCACAGGCTCAGCCGGACTGCCTGCTCATCCAGATCCGCCCGGAATGTCAGCCGGGTACCCTCCGGATAAAGCACGATCTTCTCTCCCGGAAGGAATGCCTGTATCATAGTTCGGAAATCATTATTATAATCATCTACATTCTGTTTCAGATAAATCATTTTATTGCCTCAACTTACTGAATAAACGGATTCGCATTTCTCTCTTTTCCGATCGTTGTCCGTTCATTATGTCCCGGATACACTATGGTCTCATCCGGCAATGTCATGAGCTTCTCCTTGATGCTCTTTACCAGTTTTATTCCATCACCGGTCGGAAAATCTGACCTTCCGATACTCCTTGCAAACAATGTGTCCCCGGAAAAAAGTATTCCGTTTTCCGCAAAATAATAACACATACCGCCCTTGGTATGTCCCGGTACCAGAAAGCACCGGAGCTTCGTGTCCAACAGCTCTATCTCCTGATCATCCTGCAATAAAATATCCGGTTTTACCGTCACCATCTGACCACTCAGCATGGTTGACAGATTCTTCCGTGGATCATTTAAAACATCTTCTTCCTCTGCAGATGCATAAATCGGTACTTTATGTCCAACCAGCTCCATCAATTCCGGCAAGGCACCAATATGATCGTAATGTCCATGCGTCAACAGAATTGCTACACAGTTTAATTGCTCATTGACCAGAATATTATTCAGAAATCTGGCATTGCACGCCGGATCGATCAGAACTGCGTCTCTGGTCACTGCATTATACACAGTATAGCAATTGGTCATAAAATCGCCCAGTTGATTGGTAATGACGATAAGTTCCTGCATATTGTACTCCTTTTCTTTCCTTCTCTATAACGGTCTCTCTGTTCTCCCGTTTCCGCTATATCAGCCCATGGTCCGTTCAATATCAATAATATCATCGATATTCCGGATCTTGGCGATTACCTTATTCAACTGATCCACGCCCCGGATCTCAAATGCTACATTGATCGTAGCCTTGCCCTGACGATTCGTCCGCAGTGTCATGCTGGTCACATTGATCAACATTTCCGTAAATACCTTTGACACATCAAATACAATATTCCGACGATCGATTGCATATATTTTAATATCTGTGACATACATGGCATCCTGATCATTATCCTGCTTCTGCCACTCTGCCTCAATCAATCGTTCCTTCTCTTCCTCTGTCATACCAAGTACATTGATACAATCACTCCGATGAATGGATACGCCACGACCTCTGGTTACATAACCGACGATCTTGTCTCCCGGAACCGGACTGCAGCACTTTGAAAAATGAACCGCTACATCATCAATGCCCTTAACGATAATACCACCCTTGGAATGTCTCGGCCGATGGACAACCTCCCCTCCTTCCGGAGACATCTGTGACAGGATTTCTTCATCACTGACCTGTTTACAATGGTCACGTTCATACTCCTCTACCAGCCGGTTCATGACCTGTCCTTCTTTCAGACCGCCATGTCCGATAGCCGCACAGACAGACTCCCAATCCCGGAAGTTATACTTCTCTGTCACCCTAGCAATATATTCCGGCTTCGTATAATCACTTAACTGAATTCCCTTTGTCTTGCAATAGGAATTCAAAAGCTCCTTGCCACGGGTAATATTATCCTCTTTATATTCCTGGCGGAACCACTGATTGATCTTGGTCTTAGCCTGTGTACTCTTTACAATATTTAACCAGTCACGGCTCGGTCCCTTCGCATTCTGTGCAGTCAGAATCTCTACCCGGTCACCGTTCTGCAGCTTATAATCAATCGTTACCTGCCTGCCGTTCACTCTGGCACCAATCATCCGGTTACCGACTGCCGTATGAATGCTGTATGCAAAGTCGATCGGAGTAGAACCGGACGGAAGATTCTTCACATCCCCTGCCGGTGTGAAACAGTATACCTGCTCTGCAAACAGATCCAGGTCCGTCTTAATGGCACTCATGAATTCCTTGTTGTCATCCGTCTCCTGCTGCCACTCCAGAATCTGACGCAGCCATGCCAGCTTCGCCTCTTCCTTCTCTTCTCCGGTGCTGCCCTGCATATTCTCCTTATATTTCCAATGGGCTGCAATACCGTATTCCGCAGTCCGGTGCATATCAAACGTCCGGATCTGGATCTCAAACGGCTGACCGGACGGTCCGATCAGAGTTGTATGAAGAGACTGATACATATTGGATTTCGGCATTGCAATGTAGTCTTTAAACCGCCCTGGAATCGGAGTATACATCTCATGAATGACTCCCAGCGCCGCATAACAGTCCCGCACAGTCTCTACCTTGATCCGGACTGCAAATATATCATAAATCTGGTCCAGCGTCTTATGCTGATTCACCATTTTCTTATAAATACTGAAGAAATGTTTTACACGGCCATCAATCTCTGCCGGAATATTTGCATTATCAATATGTTTCTGAACATCCTGAACAATACTGGCAATGAATGCTTCCCGCTCTGTAATTCGTTCATTAATCTGTCTTGTCAGATCCTCATAAACCTCCGGCATCAAATATTTCAGTGACAGATCGTCTAATTCTACTTTTATTTTGGAAATACCCAGACGATGTGCGATCGGCGCATAAATATCCATCGTCTCGCGGCTCTTCTCAATCTGTTTCTGCGGTGACTGATATTGCATCGTTCTCAGATTATGCAGACGATCGGCCAGTTTGATAATAATAACCCGGATATCCTTTGCCATAGCCAGAAACATTTTCCGCAGATTCTCTGCCTGCAGTTCCAGCTTATCCTGTGAAAAATTCAGCTTGGTCAGTTTGGTAACACCTTCTACGAGCAGGGCTACTTCCGGCGAGAATTCCTTCGCGATCTCATCTGCAGTCATAACCGTATCCTCTACCACATCATGAAGGATACCGGCCACGATCGTCTCCTTATCCATCTCCAGTTCCGCCAGGATGATCGCAACGCAGAGCGGGTGAATAATATATGGCTCACCGGACTTCCGCTTCTGATCCTTATGCGCCTCACTGGCAATATGATAGGCCTTTTCAATCATGGAAATATCTGTGGATGGATGATATTGCAGAATATGATCGATCAAATCATGATATAACTCATCCGGTGGTGTAAAATCAGCAGGGGTGCTCAAGGTTTTCTCTTTCTTCTTACCCACATTAGCACCGCCTACCAGATGCTGATTGTTCTTCAACACCTCTTCCATTTTGTTTTCAATCGTCTGCTCTGTATCCATGACTTCTGTTTTGTTTTCCATTGAACTGTCACCACACTTTCCAAGGATTCTTCTATCTTTTATTGTTACAGTATAAAAGGATTCTTATGAAAAATCAAGGGCAGCCGGCAAATAGCTTTTTACAACGATTTCCATTGCCCGCATACCATTGAACTCATTAATTGCCGGATAATATGCTACATGCAGCACCACATTATTCAGCCATCCCTTTAACATCTGATCACATTCCGCTTCCCCGAACCAGGTTCTTATATTGGACAGGAATTCCTCTACTTCAAAATAAATCCCTTCCATTTTGGCTCCGTTCTCGCTCTCAAACTCCAGCTTTAACAGATTGGCATTCCGCCCCAGCACCCGCGCTGAACGGACTTTCAAATTTTTCTGTGCAAATACCGGCTTCTCATTACCTTTTCCAAATGGCTCCAGAAGCTCCAACTGCTCGATCAGATCAAATGAAATATAATCAATCGGCATCGGCACATCAATGTATAGCTTCGGTTTCAGGTCATCATCGGTCAGCTCACAGAGAACATTTAATTTATGCCGCAGATATTCCAGGTCCTTCGCCTGAATTGTCATACCTGCCGCCATCGGATGCCCGCCGTATTTCACCATCAGTTCTCTGCATTCCGTCAACGCATCATACATATTATAACCGTCAATGGACCGTGCAGACCCTTTCAGCAGGCCCGGCTCCGAATCTGTAAACACGATCGTCGGCCGGTAATATTTCTCCCGGATTCTGCCGGCGATGATGCCTGCCAGACTCTCATGGGTATCCGGAAGGTAGATTACCAGTACTCTGTCATCTGCCAGAGTGGTTGTCTCCACCTGTTCTACCGCAAACGCTGTTCCTTTCAGTGTCATTTCTTTCCGTTCATCATTCAGCTGCTTCAGATGCTGCGCCTGCTTCTCTGCTTCTTCATAATCATCTGTCATCAGAAGATCCAGACTCAGCTTAGCATTCTGCAGCCGTCCGGTAGAATTAATGCATGGGCCAAGTACAAATCCCACATGATATGCCTGCAGCTTCTTCTGCTCCAGCTCATTGGCCCGGATCAACGCACGTAGTCCGATATTTCCGGTACGGTTCATCTCTTCCAATCCCCGTTTCACCAGTATACGATTCTCGTCCGTCAGCTCCATGACATCACAGATGGTTGCCATTGCTACGAATTCAATAAAATCCTCTGCCGCTTCTACCTCTATTCCGCAGGTCTCATAAAGCACCTGGATAAACTTATATGCCACTCCGGCTCCGCAAAGCTGCTTGTATGGGTAGTCGCAATCCGTCTGTTTCGGGTCTATGACCGCATCTGCCGGAGGAATTATATACTCTTTGTGGTCATCATCCTCATCATATTCAAACGGAATATCATGATGGTCCGTGATCACGACCATCATTCCCAGACTTTTGGCATAAGCGGTTGCATCATATGCCGAAATACCGTTATCACAGGTCAGAAGCACTTCGATTCCTGCCTCCTGTGCCTCCTGTACCATATTGGTATTCATACCATAACCATCTGCGATCCGGTCCGGAATCCGGTAATCTACCTTGGCATTGCATCGAAGCAGTGCCCGATACAATATGTAATTCGACATCACACCATCTACATCATAATCGGAAATAATCCGGATCGGTTTCTGATTCACAATCGCATCCCGTATGATCGCAACGCCCTGCTCCATGTCCTTCATCCGCCGCGGATCATATAGCTTCGCATTTGAATTCAGATAACGTTCCACTGCCTCTTCCCCGATCACATCCCGGTTCCGGATAACTCTGGCTATTACCGGATCAATATGAAATTTCTCTGCCAACGCATAAAAGTCAGCCTTTTTATTCAATGCTATCCACGTTTCATTCATATAAACTTACTCCATATTTCTGATTCTGATAAACACCGGGAAACGGAAGAGGCTGTTCAGATAAGTTTCTCCCCTATCAGAACAGCCTCGTTCCTCAATGTTCTTTATTATTTTGCAGCTTTGGCTGCTTTTGTCTTTTCTTTCTTTGTCAGCTTCGTCCGCATGTAATACCATAATGGTCCGGTGATACAGATAGAAGAATATGTACCACCAAGTACACCTACCATCAGGGCTAATGCAAATTCCTTAATTGCAGATACACCAACGATATACAATACCAGCACCATGACAAATGTAGTCAGGTTCGTATAAATGCTTCTGGTAAAGGTCTGCGTAATACTTGTATTTACAATATCCTTTAACGGAGTCTTCTTTGAATCCATAACCTTCATGTTCTCACGGATACGGTCGAAGATGATGATTGTTGCATTGATTGAGTAACCAACTATCGTCAGCATACATGCAATAAAGGTATTACCGACTGACAGATGTGCAACTGCATACAGTGTAAATACAAACATTACATCATGAATCAGTGCGAGTACGGCACTGGCACCGAACCGTACGTCCTTAAACCGGAACGCAATGTAAATCAGCATCAGGATAGATGCTACAATCACTGACAGGATCGCATCCCTCTGCATCTCATTGCTGACCGTTGAGCTGATGTTCTCTGTAGAGAAATCATTGATCGTAAATGCATCTTTCAATGCTGTTTCAGCTGCATTTCTCTGATCCAGGCTCAGCTGCGGTGTTTTAATGATGATTGAATTGGAATCCTGCACATTCTGAAGCTGGATATCACCATCAGAAATACCGATAGCCTCCGAAACAACCGGAAGAATCTCTTTCTCCGCCTCAGCCAATGTATACTGCTTATCAAATTCTACTGTCATGGATGTACCACCCATGAACTCCATACTGAAATTCAGTATGTGACCGATATTTGTATTTGCCTTATTGATCGGCAGGAATACAAGACCGGCAATGATCACAAGTGCTGAGAATATAAAGCAGAACTTACTGTTCTTTACATAATCATGCGGCTTCCGCTCCGAAATCGTACCATAGAATTTCGGATTGGTTACGCCCAGCTGGATAAATGCATTGAGCAGCATCTTGGTAATTACCAGTGCTGAGAACATAGACAGTAAAATACCTAATGCCAATGTCTGTGCAAATCCCTTGACAGAACCGGATGCCATGAACCACAGCACAGCTGCTGCGATCAGCGTTGTAATGTTTCCGTCTAAAATTGCGGAAAGTGCTTTCTTAAATCCGGCCTGAACCGCCACAGGAACGGTCTTTCCGGTTGTAATCTCTTCTTTAATACGTGTAAATATAATGACGTTCGCATCCACCGCCATACCGATAGAAAGCAGGATACCTGCGATACCCGGCAGAGTCAGGGTTACGTCAAACAGATTCAGGCAAAGCACCATCAGAATCGTGTATGCGCACAATGCCAATACGGAAACAACACCCGGGAATCTGTAGACCAGAATCATGATCAGAGCAACGAGCGCCAGACCGATTACACCGGCCAACAGAGAGGTATGGATAGCATCCTCACCAAGCTTTGCTCCAACGACATTGGACTGCAGCTCTGTCAGTTCTAACGGAAGTGCACCGATACGGATCGAGGTTGCGATTCTATCCGCTTCTTCATAGCTTTCAATCTTATTAATCACACAGCTGCCGGTCGTAATTGCCTCCTGCACCTGTGGTGCACTGACAACATCTCCATTATATATAATATAGATCCGCTTGCCGACATTATTTGTAGTGGCAGTGGCGAACTTCTCGCGTCCGGAGTCCGTAAATTCCAGCTGTACCACATAATCTGTGACTGTCTTTGAATTATCGATTCCTGCCTGTGCTTCTTTAATATCTGCACCGGTCAGAACCGTTTCATAATCTTTTCCGTTTGCAAAGAGCTGATAGTTGGTCTCATCCATAAACTCCAATGCTCCCGGCTGACCTAATTCTTCCAGGATCTCGGTTGCATTGGTCACACCCGGAATCTCAATTGCGATACGGTTATCTCCCTGCTTGTACACTTCACCCTCTGTGCTATAACCGTCCACACGTTTCTGTAATCGATATACAGTATCTGCCATGTCCTCTGACGAGATATCATCTCCTACAACACCATACGTAATGCTGACACCACCTGCCAGATCAAGGCCAAGCTTAATATCTTCTGCTTTGCCGGAGCCTGCCAGTCCGAACACATCTACATATGCCATTCCTAAGGTCACAAGCAGAAAGAGTATGATCGCCAGTATTGCTTTGAACTTTTGATTTTTCATACTTTCTTTTCTCCTTTTCTTATTGGTCCGCTAACGCAGCCTTTATCATAATCGCGCATTCGATTCGCTTCTTCTGCAATTCACAGCCGATATCATATGCATCCAGGATACTTCCATGGAAATTATATGAATTAGCCGCACAGCCACCGCTGCAATAGAATCTTGCAAAACAATTCCGACACTTCTCCTTTGCATATACATTGCAAAGCTTAAACTCATCTCGGATTTCTTCTGCCTGAACACCATGCCATACATCGCCCAGCTTAAACTCATCCATTCCTACAAACTGGTGACACGGATACAGGTCTCCCCACGGAGTAACTGCCAGATATTCTGTACCGGAACCACATCCGGACAATCGCTTCGCTACACATGGTCCCTGTGTCAGATCTATCATAAAGTGAAAGAAATTAAAGCCTCTGCCTTCCTTCTCGCGCTTAATCATCTCTTTTGCAAGCTTATCGTATTCTTCCAGCAGCTTCGGAAGATCCTCTTCCCTGATCGCATATGGTTCTTCCGGCGGTGCCACAACCGGTTCTACCGAAATCTGTTTAAATCCGAGATCCGCTAAATGAAGCACATCCTCTGAAAAATCCAGATTATGATGTGTAAATGTACCACGCACATAATAATTCGTCTGATTCCGCAGCTCTGCAAACTTCCGGAACTTCGGCACGATCAAATCATAGGATCCTTTTCCGTTCCGGGTCGGGCGCATATAGTCATTGACTTCCTTGCGTCCGTCAATACTTAAAACAACATTGGCCATCTCCCGATTGGCAAACTCCATAATGTCATCATCCAGAAGGACTCCGTTCGTGGTTAAAGTAAACCGGAAATTCTTGTTATGCGGTCCTTCCAGGCTTCTGCCGTATCGAACCAGCTCTTTTACCACATCGAAGTTCATCGTCGGTTCACCGCCAAAGAAATCTACTTCCAGATTTCTGCGGTTTCCGGAATTCGCCACCAGAAAGTCCAATGCCTGTTTTCCGACCTCCAGGCTCATCAGTGCCCGCCGTCCATGGTATTCGCCTTCTTCTGCAAAGCAGTACCGACAGCCAAGGTTACAATCATGTGCAATATGCAGGCACAATGCCTTTACAACCGTCTTTCGTTTCTTAAAATCGATCACATACTGCTGATACTCATCCTCAGCAAACAGCTCACCGGATTCCTTCAGTGCCTCTACCTCTTCCAGTGTCTCCTGTAACTCTCCGGATGAATACTGCGGAAGCTCTTTTTCAAGAAGAGATAAGTCGGTCTCTACTCCGTTTTCTCTGTTTTTTTCATATAATTCTATTACATCATAGGTTATATCATCTACAACATGAACAGCTCCGCTGCATACGTCCATGACGATGTTATATCCGTTATTTTTATACTGATGAATCACGTTTCCAAACTCCTAATTGAATCACTATTCATATCAGCACAAAAAGAGGACAGCCCGCTGCAGTCCTCTCCTTCTGCTTACAATCATCTCGTTTTACGATTATCTCTTGTTCTCACAGGTCTGATTTCCAACGGTGCAGGAAGTCTTGCAAGCTGACTGGCAAGAAGTCTGGCACTCGCCACATCCACCATGAGCCATTGTGCTCTTTAATGTCTTATTGGTCAATGTCTTTATGTGTTTCATTGTAATATCCTCCTTCAATTCGATAGCTTAAATGAGTATACCATATTTTTTTCTGCCATGCAAGAAAAGTTATACATTAACTCAACCTTAACTCAGCATTCCGCCAAGCATTCCACCTCCGATACAGAGTACTCCCGCCAATACACCGGCCGTAGATATCATATTCAGGCTGTTTTTCATAATCATAGATACCCCATATAGTATCAATATATAAAACGTTCCCATGATCAGTCCCCAGATGAATTTCCGCTCTTTCACCCTCTTCCCGGTCAGAAACCCTCCCAAAAGAGACGCCAGAACATAGATTGCCAGAATCACAAGATTCACTACGGTCTCGCTCAGCTCCCATTTATATATGACAAATGCCAGGACCGCCAGTGCTGCTCCCGTAAATATGTAAGCCGCCACCAGAGATTTGATCACTTCCAGTATTTTCATTGATTTCGACATATTCCGCCCCACCTTTCTTTCCATAGTACAGGATATGTCCCAGCCTGCGAAATAGAACCGAATTTCTTTTTCTTGCGTTTTTTATTTTTTCATGCAACACTTAAAGTATTCTGTGACACTTCTATAACAGATACGGCAACCGAGGGGTGAGGAAATGCGCAAACACACACAGACAGATACTGAAAAACTGAAAGAAGCGGAACTGGTCACGCGTGCCAGACAGCAGGATGCAGAAGCATTTGCTGAACTATATGCTTCCGTCTACCGGGATTTATACCGGTTTGCCCTTTATACTCTGGGCAATCCCGAAGATGCGGAGGATGTTGTCAGTGATACCGTAACGGATGCTTATGCAGCCATTCATAAGCTGCGCTCTGTGGAAGCATTCCGTCCATGGATTTTCCGCATTCTGACCAACAAATGCCGCATGATCCTGAAAAGCTATGTCAACCGAACCTTTCCACTGGAAATGGATATCCAGACACCGGATCGCAACTATGCAGAGATCCAGGATGTCCGGAATGCCTTTGCCAGACTAGATGAACAGGAGCGGCTGATCCTGTCCTTAACCATATTTGCCGGCTATTCGAATGAAGAATCCGCACGACTGCTTCATATGAAATCCGGAACCCTACGTTCCATTAAGAGCCGGTCTCTGGATAAGCTGGAAACCCTATTGCATTATGAAAGGAGTGTCTCAAATGAATGAGCATGAACGGATTGATTATATAAAGAAAGAAACCGATGCTACCCCGATTCCGGAATCTCTGGAGCCGGAGCATATTCGTGAACGGCTGTCAACCGGCACTTCCACCACCGATACAACCACCATCAAAACTACCGGTGCAACCGCCTCGGCTGCCGACCGGAAAACATCCCGTCCATGGTATCGCAATCCATGGATTTATACCGCCGCCTGTCTGGTGCTTTGCTTTACCGGATTTCTCGGTCATCACTATCTGACGTCCTCCACTACTTCTTCAGAGACTGCTCGTGAGGAAAGCTGTAACGATCTCGCTGCCGATTCCAATGCCGAATCTGCACCGTTTGACAGTGCAGCCGATGCTTCAAGTGCCTACACGTATCGGGATTTATTTGAACTGCTGAAGCAAAATACCCGTAACTATACACTGCAATCCAAGTATCTCAATGCCGTAGAGGATTTTGATGGTGCATCCGTCACAAATGATTTATCCAAGGGAACTTATTACGAGACTAACCATCAGGTTACCGATATTGCAGAAGCGGATCTCGTCAAAACCGATGGTACTTATATTTATTCCTGCTATGCACAGGACACCGAGGACAGTGGCGACTTAAACGCAGTCTCTATTACCCGGACGGAACAGGGCGACCTGTCTGCATGCAGCCACATCTCTTCCGATGATATTGCGACTGCATTGGGCACTACCCGGTCCTTCCGGATTCAGGAGCTTTATCTGGAGAGCAGCCGGCTGATCCTGCTTTGCACTGTCGACACAGACACGGATGCGGATGCGGAACCTGCCGACTCCATTATCTGTTACAGATGGAATCCTCACATGAATACCTACATTCTGACCTATGATGTCAGTCAGCCGGAGCAGCCGGTTCTGCTTTCTACCCTGATGCAGGAGGGGAATTATACAGACTCCCGGTTATCGGATGGCTGCCTTTACACGTTCACTCAGAAATGGGTCACTATCCCGGAGGATGCACCATTCAGTCTGGATTATTTCCCACAGGTAAACGATTCTCCAATTGCCATTGGGGATATCTGCCTGCCAACCGACACTACCGGCAACTGCTTCCAGATCATCACAGGGATGTCTTTGGCGCAGCCGGATGCATTTATCGCATCCCATGCAATCCTTTCCAACAATAGTACCTATTATGTCAGTACGGATTCTATTTACTTTGCACAGACAGTAATCCTGTCACAGGCAGACACAACGACCCAGACAGAGCTTTTCCGATTCCATTATGCAGATGGTCAGATAGAAGCAGAGGGACAGACTACATTCCCCGGCGCCCTGTTAAATCAGTTCGCCATGGATGAGTATCAGGGATATCTGCGTGTGGCTGCCACCGTCACGGCAATTGCAGACGATGCTTCCGAAGATTCGTCTTCAAATTCTCTGTATATTATCAATGACAATCTGGAGATGGTAAGTTCCATTACAGATCTAGCCCCGGATGAGACGATTTATTCTGTGCGTTTTATGGGCGATGTCGGATATTTCGTTACTTACCGACAGACAGATCCACTGTTTGCGGTAGATCTGTCCGATCCCTTAAATCCGGTCATAACCGATACATTAAAGATTCCCGGTTTCTCAAACTACCTCCATGCCTACTCCGATCATCTGCTCTTCGGATTCGGCAGCGAGGTCGATCCGGATACCGGTATATCTCAGGGACTGAAGCTATCCATGTTTGATATTTCAGATCCATATGAAATCAAAGAGGTGAACAAGACTGTCTTAACCGATATGTTCTTTTCCACCGCTCAATACGACCACAAATCTCTGATGATCGATCCCGAGAAAAACCTGATCGGGTTCTATGCAGAAAGCTACAATCCGGATATCGGCGACTATAATGACTATTATATCATTTACTCCTATGACCCATCCGCCGGATTTCAGGAAGTATTCCGGTGTGATATTCTACAAGATCCCGATCTGTCCTACGGAACAGGTGCCTATGGCAAGTACACCTACACGATACGTGGACTGTATATTGATAACATTTTCTATCTGGTAAACGGAAACCGCATCTGCTCTTACTCCATGGACACCTTCCGGAAACTAAAAGGACTGGTCAATTCACGGTGATGGAGGCTCCATCACCGCGAATGCCAGTCCTGAAGATTTGCATTTCTGCGATTATGATTCTACTGTGTCTCTACATGCTCCTGATAAGTTTCTGTAAAGATATGGCTTCCTGTCTCCTCATTGTCTACATGATAATACAGGTAATTATGCTGTGCCGGATTCAATACTGCTTCCATCGATACCTGACCCGGATTACAGATCGGTCCAACCGGGAGTCCTGTATACTTATACGTATTATACAGGGAATCCACTTCCAGATCATCATATGTGACCTCTGATTTATCATACAGTCCATTCGTGATCGGATACAACACAGTCGGGCACATCTGCAGCATCATGCCCTCCTCCAGACGATTGTTGATAACACCGGCTATGATCGGCCGTTCCTCGTCCAGCTTCGCTTCCCGTTCTACGATAGACGCTCTGGTGACCATTTCAAATGCGGTATAGTTCAGTGCAGCAGCCTGATTTCTCATATCTGCATCATACACCTCCGAAAACTTCTTCAGCATCATATCCACAAGGTCATGCGCGGTTGTGTCATCATAAATATCATACGTTGCTGGGAATAAAAAGCCCTGCAGACGATAGGTCACGTTCACACCTTCCGGAATACTATCCAGGAAATCATAGGAATACGTATTCTCCTGAACAGCATCCAGGAATTCCTCTTCCGTAAACAGGCCTTCCGATTCTACTCGTTTGGCAATCTGTTCTATGGAGAATCCCTCCGGTATCGTCAGTGTTGCCTTAATCTCCTTGGTCTTCTCTACATGTCCCAGGATTTCAATCATTTCCTGTGTGCTCATTCCGGTATTCAGAGTAAACTCACCCGGTTGCAGAGAACCACGGTATTCAGACTCCTTCACCCGCTTTACAAATGCAGACGGGAACTGTATCAATCCTTTTTCTTTTAAAATCTTTGCGATCTGCTTCGTAGCTGCTCCTTCCGGTATCACTACAATTACATCCTCACCCTCTGTCGACTCTGTGCCCTGATATTCATCCTGATATATCTTATACTGACTGTAGCCGTATATCATGGAAACCAGCACAACGACCAGAATGACCGATATAATGATCAATGGTTTTGGATTCTTCATTTGTATCCCCTTTTATACGGTTTCAGGCTCCGGATACTCAACTCCGAAGGTCTCAACAGTTACAGTCTTCATTCTCTGATCCTCTACAGGACGATCCATATAATCTGTACGGACAGATGCTATCTTATTTACAACATCCATTCCCTCTGTGATCTTACCAAACGCAGCATATGCGCCATCCAGATGTGGTGAATTCTTATGCATAATAAAGAACTGGGACCCTGCAGAATCCGGTGCCATAGTCCGTGCCATAGACAGCACACCCTCTGTATGCTTTAAATCATTTTTAAAACCATTCTGTGAAAACTCACCCTTAATACTATAACCTGGGCCGCCGGCTCCGGTTCCGTCCGGATCACCACCCTGAATCATAAATCCACTGATGACTCTGTGGAAAATCAGACCGTCATAATATCCCTTCTTTACAAGTGAGATAAAGTTATTTACGGAATTCGGTGCAATCTCCGGATACAGCTCCGCCTTCATGATATCACCATTTTCCATTTCAAATGTTACAACCGGATTTGACATATCCTTGTCCTCCTTTTTTCTGTCCTAATTTCTAAACATCAATATCCCAGAAGCCTTCCAGTGTGGCGAAATAATCTTCCGGGGTCTCTGCCCGGCGGATCAGCTTCGTAGAGCCATCTTCACACAACAATACTTCAGCGGATTTTAACTTACCATTATAATTGTAGCCCATGGCAAATCCATGTGCACCGGTATCATGGATGACCAAAAGATCTCCGATGTCAATCTTCGGAAGCTTCCGGTCTACTGCGAATTTATCATTATTCTCACACAGGGAACCGGTCACATCATAAACATGATCACATGGCTCCTGCTCCTTCCCCATCACTGTAATATGATGATAAGCACCATACATAGCCGGGCGCATCAGATTCACTGCACAGGCATCCACACCAATATAATCCTTATAGGTCTGTTTCTCATGGATTGCCTTTACAACCAGATGCCCATAAGGTCCAAGCATGAACCGTCCGAGTTCTGTATAAATCTTAACATCGCCCATGCCGGCCGGTACCAGCACCTCATCATATACCTTATGAACACCTTCGCCAATCACTAGAATATCGTTCGGTTCCTTATCCGGTGTATATGGAATACCCACACCACCTGACAGGTTAATAAAGCTTAACTGCACACCGGTCTTTTCCTTAATCTCAACTGCCAGTTCAAATAAAATCTTTGCCAATGCAGGATAATACTCATTCGTCACGGTGTTACTGGCCAGAAATGCATGCATACCAAAGGTCTCTACACCCAGTGCTTTTAGTCTGGAATATGCCTCCAGAATCTGATCCTTTGTCATACCGTACTTCGCATCTCCCGGATTGTCCATAATATCCGTTCCCAGTTCAAATACACCGCCCGGATTGAAACGGCAGCTGATCTTTTTAGGGATACCTGCAGCCTGTTCCAGAAAATCAATATGTGTAATATCATCCAGATTAATCGTCGCATCCAGTTGTCTTGCCTTCACAAACTCTTCTGCCGGTGTATCGTTGGATGAAAACATAATATCATCTCCATGAAATCCCATTCTCTCCGACATCATCAGCTCGGTCAGTGAAGAACAGTCGGTTCCGCAGCCTTCCTCCTTCAGAATCTTCAGGATTGTCGGATTCGGGGTCGCTTTCACTGCAAAATATTCCTTGTATCCCGGATTCCATGCGAATGCCTGTTTCAGCTTTCTGGCATTCTCCCGAATTCCCTTCTCATCATATAAATGAAACGGAGTCGGATACTGTTCTACAATTTTGTCTAGTTGTTCTTTGGTAACAAAGGGTGTTTTATTCATGATGCTCTTTCATCTCCTGCTATAAGTTTCTTTGACAAGTATATTATATTTGGTCATATTTCGCAATGCACAATATATGCTGTGCCTGCTGCTTTTCTTCAATCACTGACCGGGATCACTCCTGTGTTTCCGCATTCTCTTCAGTCTCTGACTGCTGTTCTGCAGCCTCCCCTGCTGCTCCGGACTCTGACTGCTGTTCTGCAGCCTCTCCTGTTGCTCCGATCTCTGACTGCTGTTCTGCAGCCTCTCCTACTGCTCCGGTCTCTGACTGTTGTGCCTCCGCTTCCTGTCTGTGTAGCTCATCATAATCTACTTCCACTTCAAAATCATAATCATCATTCTTAATCTTTCCGTCATCTTCCGCAATATAACCGCATTTCTTAAAAAATCTCTCATAATTATAGACCAAAAGATATCCTACTGCACCGATTCCAAGGAAGAATACAAGGGCTCCTATGACAATCGAATACGCACATAAAAATCCAATGATTCCGAGCAGCACTAAGACTCCGACCGTAAACGGCAGCCTGCCCAAGCCGAGCATAAATGCATTCTGTAATGTCTTACCGATTGAGTTCTCAAAGCGCGTCTGTAACGGAAATACAAACATAAAGGTCATAAACCAAAGAAAACAAAGAATCCCACTGATTCCAAGCATGACTCCCGAGAACTGAACCTGTGAATTCACAAGCCAGAAATATACATCCAGTCCAAGTACCGCTGCAATAGCCAGCATGATCAGCCAAAGAATCGTTGCCTTTTTAAAATTCTTTCCAAAGCTGCTAAAGTATCTTTTAAATATATAGCCGTCTTCCTTTCGAAGAGAGTCCATTGCCGTATAATAAAATGCGCAGAGTGACGCACCGATCGTCACCACAGGCAGGCAGGTGATCACAAACAGCACGCCTGTCAACAGCATATCCGCATATCGGTTAATTGCTTTCCATACAGGATTATTCTCCCCAAAAGTACCATAATTTGACATCTTTCATTTCTCCAATCCGTAACGGTTAATTACTTTTAATCAAAATATATCATAATGGAAAGCCTGTTGAATTACAAGTTAAATTATTATAAACCCCTTTGTTTTGTTGACCTTTTTTTCAATCCATGCTAGCATGGTGGTCGATATTTCATGAAAGAATTGACAATCAACATAAGTATCGGAAGACAATCAGAAAGAAGGAGATTTCTATGGCTTTAACCAATAAATGGAAATGTGCATATCACCTGACTCCCCCAACCGGATGGATGAATGATCCAAATGGGATCTGTCAACTGGTCAAGACATATCACGTGTTTTTCCAATATGCGCCTGATTACCCGAAGGACGATAATAAATCCTGGGGACACTATATCTCAAACGATCTGTTACACTGGAGATTTATAGGGACTGCTCTCTATCCGGATAACCGGTTAGATAAAGACGGGGCATATTCCGGGAATGCACTGATCAAAGACGGAACGATGACCATCTATTATACCGGGAATGTAATGCAGGATGGCGACCACGATTATACACATTCCGGCCGGGAATCCAACACGATCCGTGTCACCTCGAAAGACGGGATCCATTTTTCCCCGAAAGAATGTGTCTTAAATAATCAGGATTACCCTGCAAATTATACCTGCCATATCCGGGATCCCAAAGTCTGGAAGGATAACAATATCTACAAAATGGTTTTAGGCGGTAGAAAAAATGATGATAGCGGTGCTATCCTTATCTATGAATCCATGGATGGCATTCACTGGAGCCATGCCCATGACGTAACCTCTCATAATCCATTCGGCTATATGTGGGAATGTCCGGATATCTTCGAACTGGAACACCGGTATTATCTTTCCTGCTGCCCACAAGGTATTAAACCTGAGCCGTACCGCTATCAGAATCACCATCTGTCCGGATATTTTCCTCTTAGTGCCACCGATATTCAGACATCCGGCACTGAACAGCCGGAGCTTGCCACTATCGATGAGACCCGGTTTCAGGAATGGGATTATGGTTTTGATTTCTATGCACCGCAGACTTTCCTGGATGATCAGGGGCGGCGGATCCTGATCGGATGGGTCGGCGGTCCGGATAATCCCTATGCAGAACCATCCCTGGAACAGGAGCACTGGATCTATAATCTGACTGTTCCAAGAGTCATCGAAATGCGAAACGGAACATTAACACAGATGCCGATCTCAGAATTGAAGCAATTGCGCTCTACGGCACGCCAGCTCCAATGCGGAGTTTCAGAAGAACTGCCTTCCAACTGCTTTGATTGGGAGTTAAGCGCCAACACACCTCTGACCTCATTTCAGATTCAATTTACAGATGATATGGAATTGGTCTATAAAGATAGCATTCTCTCTCTGCGCTTTTCCGGAGAAACCGGCGCCGGCCGTACCTGCCGCCGGCTGAAATGTGAAGCAATCCAATCCCTGCGCATCCTGTCCGATCGATCTGTCATCGAGATATATATTAATGACGGAACCTATGTCATGACCTCCAGATTCTTCCCAAAGAAAAATCTGAACGTATGTGTTCAAGGAGCCTTTACCCAAAATCAGCTATGGTTGCTGTAAACAACCCATTGTCCTCTGCCGCATTGAAAAATGCGGTGGCTGGCAATGCCTATTCCTGCAGAAGCACAGACAAATCTGCATTCATTCAGCAGTCTGCCATGCATGCTCTTATTTCATTTATTTCCCGGCTTGTACACTCTGCAATTTCCAGAATATCATCATCCGGATATCCCATTTTTAACATATTCTCTATAACCCGCTGTCTTTTCTCCCTTTGGCCTTCTGCCTTACCTTCCTCCTTACCACTGGCATATCCGATTTCTCTTTCCTCCGCAGCCATATCACTCCATGCCTTACACATATCTACAACCTCCTCGTCTTTCTCCAATTTGATATCCGTTCCGGTTATCAGGTTAATCAACTGTATTGCCTCACGCTCCATATGGCGGAAACGGTCCTCATCCTTTTGAATCAGACGTTGCATCTGTTCTTTATCCTTTGAATACTTAATAAAGCCCAATACTTCCCGCATACTGCTATGAAACTTCTCGAATTCCGATTCATCCATATTGCCCGGTGCAATCAGATGAATCTTATAATCCTGTACGTATCTTAATATCTCTTCATCCGTATCCTCCAGCATCTCATAAAGAGAGGTCGGTCCATCCCACGGCTGATCCTGAAACAAAATCACGATTGTTACAATCGGCACCAGTTTATCCTGCTTTGAGATTCCGGACAAAAACTCTGCCGGTGTTCCACCGTAATGTTGCGTCCTTCTCTTATCATCCACCTGCTTCATATAACGCATAGCATCATTCAGCATATTCCGTACCGGCATGGCATAATGTACCTCTGACTGGTTCTCCAGACTAACCAGCACATATACCGCCTGCCGGTCTCTCCTGATGCTCACCCGTTTTAGGACATCCCGGCTCCGTTGCATTCCTCTAGGGGGATGCTGCTTTCCTTCTGTCCCTTCCAGAAATACCTCTTCCACATTCAGTTCCTGCAGATCTTCTGCCCTTACAGTCTCCTTACCATCAAAAAACATATAATTCACAATATCCGCAAATATTCTGTTATCCTCTGTATAACATTTCTCAGCAATATCCTTTTTCCCCATTCATAACCTCCTTCATTCTTTCTCTCAGAATTCCGGAGTGTTCTCTGAAATCTTTGGTTCACCTACATATTAGCCAAAGCAATGACCAATATGCGAACTATACCGTGTGCCTCCCCGCATCCGGAATTCTGCTGTTTTCTGTTTGAAATTCAGCAAGAACCCTACCTGTCAGATCAGCCATCTCAGCCTTGAATTATAGAAAAAAATAGACAAAATATACTTGCTTTATAGTAAGTATACTTTGTCTATTGTTATTTGTCAATATTTTCTTTTTACTTTTTACATCAGTAACGGATCTGAAATCCACTTTCCTCTTTCAGCTGTGGCTGATCTGCTACTGATTTATTATCAATCCGTATCCAGTGCGTACCGGCATCCAGATTCCGGATGAACAGTTCTACATTCTCCCGTTTCCCCTGCACTTCCATCTCAACACCACCGTTATAAAGATTCCGTACCCAGCCAGTCAGATCATATTCCATTGCCAGATTCATTGCATGATACCGGAATCCGACTCCCTGTACTCTGCCTGTTACAATGATATATTTGCGCACCATGTTATCCATCATTTTATATCTGCCTCTTGTTTGTTAATATTATCAATTTTTGTAGCTAAAATATTTTCTTAATGCATTAATTGCTTTATTCTTCAAATTTCCTATTTAAAATATATATCTTATAATCCAGTCACCGCTACATAAATATCAATTAAAACTTGCTATAAAAATCAAATGATTTTTTCAATTGATTTTACAATTCTAGCGCATCCATTGCCGTCAACTACATTCTTCATTTTATCTACCATATCTTTTGTTTTTTCAGGACAATAAATATACTTCTTAATCTTTTCCAACATGCAGTCTGTAAAGTTCTCATTTTCACGAACATCTCCTATAAATTCTATGCACCCCAATTTATATAAGTATTCGGTTTCCGACTTTTGATTATCCGCCATCGTGTATACAATAGTAGGTATTCGTAATGCACATAACTCATACATTGTAGTTCCTCCAGCTGAAATTACAATATCACTATCCTTCATTATTTCAGAAATTTTATCCGTATTCTGAATATATTTTATATTATCTAATCCTGTCTCTTTTTGTTTCTGCGTTGCATATTGTCCCTTGACAACCATAAATTGGCATTGCGGTAATTTCTTTGCCACATACTGCATCATACCTGCTATATTATAAGGATCACCACCCCCTGTCATAACCAGTATTCGTTCAATATTCGTTCGATATATTGGTTTGGTGGTTTGCATAAATTCTTCCCGCAACGGTATATATTTACTGCCCAGTAACAATTTGTTTTTAATATTTTGATATTGTCTCTGATAAATATCGGCATCCACATTAATATTATAATTTATAATTATATCTGCTTTGATTACATCATATCGATTATAAAAACATATTATTGGTTTAATTTCACTTAATATACGAACATACTCTGAAGTAACATTATAACTATCAACAAATATAGCTGATACATTGTATTTTTCAATAATCTTCTTCATTTCTTCTGCGCGTTGTATCGTATATTCCCTATAATCGACTTGTTTTGTAAAATCACACACATATCCCCTGTCAAGACACAATCTCCCTGATTCAATATTTGAAACAATAAATATAGAATCAAAAATTCCATATTTTTTCGCATACTCAGCAATAGCTAAGCACCTCATTACGTGTCCTTGCCCAATATCAGAATTCGCATCAACTCTAAAACATATCTTCTTCATCTATCAAAATCATCTCTGTATATTTTAACATTACCTGTTTTTCAGTATATTTCTCAATCTTAGGTACATTCTTTCTTTTCATTGCATTGTTTGCAATATATCTAATATAATTTTCTCCACATGCATACGCATGTGGATATCCACCGCCAAAACGCGGATTTATTTCTAATATATAATATTGACCACAGAATTCAAATATGTCCAAATCTATTGGCCCTCTGAATTTCATTATATCCACTACTTTGCGAACCAAATTTGATATATTTTCATTTTTTAAAGATACAGCTTTTTCTGTTTCACCTGCTCTCATTCGAATTTTTCTTTTTATAAAAATGGAAATTATCTCTCCACTAATAACGTCCACATAAACATCAACGCCATACTCTTCCGCTTGCAAATATGGTTGCATTATCAACTGTTCTTTCTTATTATCCAACAATGCCCTCAATAATTTATAATTATCAACTTGCATTATTCCTATGCTTCCGGCCCCTTTTCGTTGCTTTGCAAATAAAGGCAGCTTTAACTTCATAATTTCGTCTGCTTGGGTTTCACAATCATAAGTCTCTATGCATGGTATATTGGCCTTATACAGCGTTTGATACATTTTCACCTTATCACGACACGTTCTTAATGTTTCTATTTCTGAGGTTAATACTAATATTCCCATTTTCTCAAATGTATCTCTATTCTCCTCAAGCAGTTCTAATTCTGTCTCCTGCAATGGTACGATTACTTTTATTTTTTCTCTTTCAGAAATTTCTTTAATAATCGAAATATATCCTGGTTCTACCATTGGTGGCACAATATAATATTGATCTGCCATGTAAAGTCCAGGTGCGTATTTACTACAATCCGTTGCAACCACACGATTGAAACCATTCACTTTGTCCTTAAAATATTGTATCAATTTGCACCTTGTTCCTACACTTAATACTAAAACATTCATTTGCTCTTCTTCCATTTCTATTGAATATCATGCCAAGCTAATGCTGTGCCCTTTTGTAAATCATATTTTGCTTTACGTCCTAAAATAGTTTCATAATATTTAGGTTGTAATCCGTAACCAGGTCGTACAGATTTAACATTCTCTGATGTAAGCTCTTCTCCCTCTTTTATATCTCTGACAACATATAAAGATCTTGAGCGCTCTTTACTCTTCTTTTGCCTTTCAGTTAAATTATATGTAACCCGTCCCATTGCCTTTTCGATATGTCTTATCTTTTTAACCATCTCTTCAAATTCCATTGGCTCCATTGAAAATTCGGCATCGGCCCCACCTTCATTTCTTGATAACGTAAAATGTTTCTCTATTACAGTAGCCCCTAATGCAACTGAAGCAATTGCAACCTCATCTCCTATCGAATGATCCGATAATCCTATTTCACATTCAAATGTTTCTTTCATATTAAGCATTGTTCTAAGATTTATATCTTCATATGGTGTGGGATACTCTGATACACATTTAAGTAAAATAATATTATTATTTCCAACGCTTCTACATGTTTTTATTGCCAAATCAATATCCCCCAGATCTGCTAATCCCGTCGATAAAATTATAGGTTTCATCTCTAAAGCAGCCTTTTTTATCAACGGTATATCATTAATCTCATAAGATGCAATTTTAATAGCAGGCATATTATATTTATGCAAAAAATCCACCGCCGTCAAATCAAACGGAGTTGAAAACATCTCTATATCACATTCTCTTGCATATTCAAATAATTCATCATGCCACTCCCATGGAGTATATGCACTTTCGTACAATTTATATAAATTCATACCTTCCCATGGACTTCCTGGTGTACACATGAATTCTTCTCCACTACAATCAATAGTTATAGTATCCGGTCTATATGTTTGAATTTTTATTGCATCAGCCCCCACCTCTTTAGCCGCCTTAATAATTTCTTTTGCACGTTTAATACTCTGCATATGATTCGCAGACATCTCTGCAATAATAAAAGTCCCATGCGTTGCTATTTTATCCAATATATCTTCCACGTTTCATCCATCCTTATTATTTACTATTTATTAGCTTATATTTCATTTCCGCTATTTTCCAGTCGCTTTCATTATCGATATCTTGTACCTCCATTGCAGACACAACCAATGGATATATACCCTCTTTTATTTTTCCATTTTGTGCTAAATACTCCTCCGTCCGATAAAAATAAAATTGCCCTGCATCGTGATAGTACTTTTCAAGATCCTGTGAACGTGTTTCACTATATTCTGGATATTTATAGCGCATTTTATCATTCTCAATAACATAGCATCGTTGTGGAGGATATGAAAATTCGACAACTGGCATTACTTCAACACAATTATTTATTTCCATGATTTTCATAGCACTCTTCAACTTACTCTCAGTCACAAAAGGCGCCGTCGGATATATACAACTAATATATTCAAATGTCCTATCCACTTTCTCATAATTTCGGAGAACCTCTAATACCACATCCGATGTTGTTGCATAATCATCAGCTGTTTGTTCACTTCTCATAAACGGTACCAGTGCACCATATTTCTGTGCAATTTCTGCAATAACATAACTATCGGTAGATACCATTATTTCATCAAAAATATTACTTTCTATTGCAGCTTGTATGGAATATGCTATAATCGGTTTTCCGCAAAATTCTCTAATATTTTTATTAGGAATACGCTTACTTCCTCCTCGGGCTGTAATTATCGCTATTGCCTTTTCTCTCATATCAGATACCTTCTAGTCTATGTTGTAATTTAAATTTCTTTTAATGCTTCTTTTAATGCTTCTACATCAAGCCATTCCTTATTATTATCTGATGTATAACTAAATCCTTCTGGCACTTTTATTCCTCCGGGTAATACATCATGATCCAAACTTGCCCAGTCATAATGTGGGTAAATAATAAAATGTTTTTCATATTCATAGGTTGTCCATGAATCATCCTTCGTCACCATGATTTCATGAAGCTTTTCCCCTTCTCGGATTCCAAACTCGTCAATCTTGCATCCGGGCAGCATTGCCTCAGCCAAATCTCCGATATGGAAAGAAGGTATCTTGGAAATATAGGTTTCTCCTCCCTTTGATTCTTCCAATGCCTTGAATACCAGTTCAACCCCCTGTTCCAGAGTAATCCAAAACCGAGTCATTCTCATATCCGTCACTCCCAAGGTTGTACCACCTTCTTCTATAATCCTCTTCCAAATAGGAATCACAGATCCTCTGCTGCCTGCTACATTTCCATAACGCACAACTGAGAATACTGTTTTATAATTTTCGCCACGATATGCATTCGCTGCAATAAAGAGTTTGTCCGATACCAGTTTCGTACCACCATATAGATTAATCGGATTTACTGCCTTATCTGTTGACAGTGCCACTACTTTCTTTACTCCACAGTCAAGAGCAGCATCGATAACATTCTGTGCGCCATGAATATTCGTCTTAATTGCTTCAAACGGATTATATTCGCAAGTTGGCACCTGTTTCATCGCCGCTGCATGAATAACATAATCAACTCCTGCAAAAGCACGATAGAGTCGTTCTTTATCCCGAACATCTCCTATAAAAAATCGAACCCGATTCATATCCACCTTATCTGCATACTCTGTTTTCATTACGCTTTGCTTATATTCATCTCTGGAATATATAATTACTTTCTTCGGATTATATTTTGCAAACACCATTTTCAAAAATTTCTTTCCAAATGATCCAGTGCCACCTGTCACTAAAATTGTTTTATTATTCAGCACTTTTCTTTCCTCCTCTGCTTTCACATTTCAACAACGGAATGCCTTCTTCATTTGATATTATATAACGATAGTTTTTTGTCTGCAATGTATGATTCTCAAAGCACATTCCCTCATTTTCACTGATCGTATTATAATTATCCATTACATATGAAAATAGCTTTAGAAAATTGGCGCCTAGCCCATGTTCTGTATTTGTAAAAATTTCATGATCCACATCCTGTTCCGTAATAATCTTACAATCAGTGTTTGGTATACTATCTAAAAATCGCAATTTATTTTCCAAAGTTGTCATATTATCCGATATTCCATGAAAGGATATAATATGTGCCTGATTTGATATTTGCGAATAGCAATATGGTAATCGGTAAATTTCTTTGTCAAAAACAATCTGCTTTATTAAATAATCATAACACATCACAATGGTATACTTGTTTGAAATTCTTCTCATTACAGTCCTTGTATTCTCCATATATTCCGGATATAAGTATCCACTGTTATCAATGATAGTAGTAAACACACCTGGCATTAATGCATTACACATATATGCGATATAGGCTCCATGTGACATTCCATTTACAATAATTCGTCTTTTATTATAAACCAAATTATTTTGTGTCAAAATATCATCAATAACCTTCATTGCGATCAAATGATCCATTGCCTGAACCAGTCCCATATCATTAAAATTGTTTAATGTCTCCTTCTGTTTAATTGGAATTATAATTTCCTTGCCATTCATAATATCATCGAATTTTGACGGTTCATTCAACAATAATTTCAATTCTTGATTTGTCAAATTTTGTTGTAATATTTCTTCTGTGAATTTCACAGGTCGCGTCTGCATATACTCCCATCCAAAATAATCACATTGTGCCGTCACCAAATTATATTAGTCTGCAAAAACTCTCCTCATTTTCTTGTAAACATTTGAATTAGCCTCTCCACCATAGCCAGAAATCAATAACAAAATACCGGTATCCGGTTTTACTCCCGTCTCCGGCTCTGAAAAATAAATTTTACAAGTCCTTTCATCCGCTTGATATAAACTTCGCTGTGAATAAATATCTATATCATACTCTTTTGCCATTTCTCCCTACCTTTTCCAGTTACTCAAATTCATACTCTTTATTTATCTTATTTATCACATCTTTCCATATTGGAAGCAATTCATTCATTGCATCTAGCAGTTCTTGCAAATAGTTCTGCATTTTCTTATATAATCTTATACCTTCTTGTTCTGCTCTTTTCTCGCCATTCAACAAGTCATCGTTCATTGTTACAAAACTATCTATAGTCCTTTTTATCAATATCAAAATTCCCTCCCCACTTGATATTTCCTGAACCAAATCATTTAATTCCTTATCAATTTTCTGAAGTTCCTTCTTCTGATATCCACTACGACTCAACAATACAATACCACGTTTTGCCCCTTCAATTCCCTCAATCAAGCGTCGCTTCATTCCAACAAAATACTGATACTTATCTTTCAGTTCCTTATAATATTTCTGTTTATCTTTCCAACTATCCCATACTTCTGGCACTTCTTCTAGTAGTTTCTCTATATCATATTTATCCACGCAATACTTATCTACCGCCTCCTGTAACGTCATTTGTTCAGCACCAGTAAGTCTAGCTCCACCTTCAGTTGCATTAATTACTTTTACATCCGTCAGCTGTGGTATTTTCATATTATACCAATCAATATAATGTTTAAAATCTAACCGAGTCAATACCCGATCACCATAATACCCATCTACCATCAGCATTCCATATATCATATCTTCCTCTTTCAGATCACCGGTTCCGGCATGTGATTTTTTCTCAGTAAATGCTAAATCCTGCCCTATAATTATAATTGTTTTAAACCCTAAATTTAGTCCTATCTGAAAACATACTGTTCCGACAGATCCTCCTCCGTCAAAATATTCTATATCATATCCCTGTTCTTTATATAATCTTTCACAAAAATCACCGGTTGTAGAGAAATATACTGGTTTAATATCCTTAATTGCCTCCAGTGCACGATAATCAGAATCCGTTGATACTGCAATTGGAATTTCTGACAACTCCGGTCTTATAAAATAAGAAGATCCCTTCTGTGGATCTACTGTGCATGCCATATCCGGTACAATACCACGCTCTAACAGAAAAGTCAGTGCTGTATCCACACATAGAATAAATGCCTTTCCTTTCGCCTGTCTCAGAATATCTACATTTTTCTCCAATGAAGGTCCCGCTGCTACCACAATACACGGCAAATCCTCTGGAAAAATATGATACATACTGCTAAGAATTTTTCCTTTCAACATCCAATAAAATGCCTTGATTTCATTCTCCATCCCTGCTTTTGCAAAATGTGACAATGAATTTAACTCAGCACTTTTATTTCCAGTAACTCGTTTAGCAATCATCTGAACTTCTTTATATTCATTCTTGAATAGTTTGTCATAGTTTGTGAGACTGCTAAAATAAAAATATCTCCAGGTTTCATAATTTAAAATACTATATAATTCTTCTTCCAACTCCTCGCCATTAATCCCTTTAACCATGATTGTCAGGCGTGAATCACGAAGTAAATCTTCTATTTCATACTCCTCTAATACCTTTTTTAATATATCAATAGACGGTTCGTATACAATACACCGATTAATCGGACATGCATCACTTAATATCTGTCGAATAACCATTGGATTTCCAAATCCGAACAATAGCAGCGTCTGCAATTCCCAATTTTCCTCATACTGAAGAGCATATCGCTCTGCCTCATGACAGGGACTATAGGTAGATGCTAAAGGAATCAACACATCTCCATCCATGATCACCAGAAATTTATCTCCATCCAATGCATTTCCGGTGTAAATCTTTTTATATAAATCAGCATTTCTATTCAATTCCTTGTTTATTTTATTATAGAAATCCTGTCTTACTTCCTGTAATGCCAACAAGTTTTTCCCATATATCGTCATTCGCTTATCCTCTTTATTTCTTATATCAATTCCGAAATATCATATACTAAAATATCTGCAATTAATACATAATTCTCGCTTTCAAATGCTTCCAACAAATTCTTAATTCCTGCATAATATAGACTTTGTTGTTCCTGCGGTACAATATTTACCACTTCTGTTAACTTTTGTATTAAAGATGGCATTAATATAACCCCATCTTGATCTTTATTTTGGTAAAACTTATCTGAAACTTCCTGTATTTGATCTAATAATTCCTGTTTTGTTTTTTCATCCATATCAATGTTCCTTATTATTTCTTTATACAAATAAAGCTGACACTTACGTGTCAGCCCTATTTGCAATAACCTTACTTGATTACTGAAGTAATGATAATACACCCTGGTTAGACTGGTTAGCCTGAGCCAGCATAGACTGTGCAGCCTGCTGTACAATGTTTGCCTTGCTGTAATTAACCATCTCTGTAGCCATATCTGTATCACGGATACGAGACTCAGCATCAGTCAGGTTCTCTGAATAGTTCTCCAGATTGTTAACTGTGTACTCCAGACGATTCTGAACAGCACCTAACTTAGAACGCTGTGCAGATACATCCTTAATTGCCTTCTGTACAGCCGAAATTGTGTTTGATGCATTTGAATGAGTATTAACTGTAGTGTTATCAACAGTAACGGCAACTTTAACAGTAATAGCCATGGTATCGCCCTTATTAGCACCGATCTGAAGATTACCAGTGAAGCTCTTCAATGCCTTGCCATTGAATTTAGCACGTGATGCAATTGCATTCAACTCATCATTCAGCTGAGTCATTTCATCAGAAATTGTGGTACGATCTTCTGACTCGTTAACATCGTTGGCAGCCTTAACTGCTAACTCTTCCATTCTCTGAAGGATAGAATGCATTTCATTCATGTTACCTTCTGCTGTCTGGATTAATGAGATACCGTCCTCAGCGTTGTTAACTGCCTGATTCAGACCACGGATCTGAGCTCTCATCTTCTCAGAAATGCTAAGACCTGCTGCATCATCAGCTGCACGGTTGATCTTGTAACCGGAAGCCAACTTCTCAGATGACTTCTTAACGACCTTAACATTGCCGCCTAACATTCTGTTTGTGTTGTTTGCCTGAAGGTTGTGCTGTACTATCATAATAATTCCTCCTTGAATTTACTGTAGCATCCTTGCTACAGGTACTAGTGGTCTTCGCCACTGTGAATAGTTTTAGTTGATATGTTTATCAACCCTTGTATTATATATATCGGACAACCTGTCCAATACTTAATACCTTTTTTGAATTTTTTTTATTTTTTTTGATCCATGAAATAAGAGTCCGTATTCTGTGGATTCGCCATTGCTTTATAGTAGGTAGATGCCGCCTTGTTTGATGTTTTCACCTGTCGCATCTCTTTCTTCTGATCTGCAAATCTCACTTCCAGCTTCGAACGGTTCCGTTCCTCCAAGGCCCGGATCTCCACTCCCAGATCTGTCACTTTTCGGATCAGATTCTGCATATCCCGAATCTGTTCTGCATATTGAGACCGGTTCTGATTCAATTCACTCCGGATACCTTCATAAGTCTTCTCAAAACCCTCATCCAACTGCGTCAACTGTGCCAGAAGTGCATCCTTCTGATCCATGATCGAACTGAATATATCCGGGTCAAATTCCTCCTGTTCTGTCAGCTCACCCTGTCGTCTGCAAGCCTCCAGGATAGCCTGCAGCACAGCCTGCTTTTTTTCCAGAGTTTCTTGCAGGATTGTCATATAGCTTGAAGTGTAGTCCATATATTATCCTCACATCCTATTTCTTTGGCAGCTTAGCCGTCCGCATGATCTCTTTCCACGCATCCCGCAGATCCCGCAGTTCCACTAATGCTTCCTCTAGAATCTCCGGATCTTTTTTTATATTTGCCTGCACTAATTTATGAAAAATATAATCATAAATACGGTCAAAATCTTCTGCCACCGGATATTTATGATCCAGTGTTGTCTGCAACTCCACAATAATCTTACGTGCCTTCTGGATATTTATATTAGCTTTTTCATAATCCTTCTTCTCAATGGCGCCCATTGCAATATTGCAGAATTTAATTGTTCCTTCATACAACATCAGAGTAAGCTCTGCCGGTGTCGCTGTTTCAACTTTTCTGGCTCCATATGCCTGTGCTGCATTATTAATCATACCGTCACCTCAATACCTTATAACTTCTTTTCAGCTCCGTTTTCTCCTTAGTTTGAACCGGTTCCAAACAGACTGGATAAGCTGGACTGGTTGGCCTGCAGTTCTGCCAATGCAGATTCCATTGCTGCGAACTGCTTATAATAACGATCCTCTACATCATTCATCTTCTCCTGCAGCTTCTTGATCTTGTCATCATAGCTGCTGATCTCTTTATCCATCTGCTTATCATTATAGAATGTCAATGCACTGCTCAGATCAGAGCCTTTCATAGCCTTCTGGAAGTTGGTATATAATTCGCCTCCCAGACTACTGAGGGTCTGGATCAATGCATCCGGATCATTTTCGATCGCTGTTCTTAATTTATCATCATAATCCTTATATTCTGCATCCTCAGAGTCGCCATTGATATGCAGCTGTCCGTATTCATTCCACTTACCGGTATTAATGCCGAAGGATGACAATGAATACCGCTTAGTGGAGCCATCCGTTCCTGTATATTCTATTGACTTATTTAATGTGGTTCTCATGGATGACAGTAGTGAGCTGATCGTATCATCCCGGCGAAGCAGGGAATCCTTGATCTTCTTCTCCCACTCCTCTACTTCCGTATCTGACATTTTTTCCTTTTCGTCACTGGTCAGTGGATTATAATCTTTCGCACTTTCCGCATTATATAATGTACTCATCTCTTTGATCAAAGAATTATACTCTTTCACAAAGTCCTTAACCGCCTTATAGATGGTATCCGTATCCGTTGACACCGTCATCCGGATTGGATTGTCCTTTATAATATTTCCCTGATCATCCTTCGTTACTGTCACATCATTAACTGTGAAGTTTAAACCATTCAGGCTGAAATTATTGGAAGACTGCTGGAAGGTTGCTCCATTGTAAACTACAATCGCATCTGCCGCATCTACTTTAGTCGCAGATGCTGCATCCAGACCAAGCTTTGATACCGCATCAGCATTATCTGCAGTCAACGTAAAGTCATAAGCCGCGCCGGATTCTGCAGAGTTTACAAAGAACCGTCCCTGCTTCTCATCATAACTGGCTGTTACACCCATCTTGGAAAACTGGGCTGCCAGACTCTTTAAGGTTGTCGTCTGATCGATTGTGTAAGTATATGTCTTTGCATCGCTGCCACTGCCTACGGTCATAGTATAGGTCGTTCCATCTGCGATGCCCATATCAGTCAGCTTTGTGCTGCCGGTTACTGCTGCCGCCGTATCAGATACTGTCTTTACGTGGAATGCACTGCTCATGGTCAGAATATTCTCTCCGGCATCACTCTTCTTCTGACTGACTGTTACGCCATCCTTGCTGATCCCCAATGCCTTTGCAGCATCGTCATCCGTTGTTTTCAGTGTATAATCAATGCCGCCTTCATAGCCGGTTACAGTACCGTCTGCGCCTTTTACTTCCTGTGCGGTATTGTTCACAAACTCCAGAGCACCCTTTGCCGCATTGTAGCTAACGGTCATATTAATGCCTTCGTCTTTCAGCGACTGATTCATATTATCAATTACACTCTGAAGAGTACCATCCGAGCCTGCCTGTGCAGTGATCGTCTTGGTAACTGTAGCTTCCTGTCCGTCCGGACCGGTCGTCTTATAAGAGATTTCAAAGCTCTTTCCGTCTAATTCCAGATCATAGCCCTTAGAATCCTTTAAATCACTCAGCTTCACGTCTGCATTCTCTGCCGCTACATACGATGTCGTGTTAAATGCCTTGTTCTGCAGACTGGCACCGGTCAGATAGGCAGAGCTTGCCAGCTGCTTTACAGACAGTGTATGTACACCATTCACTGCACTGTTACTGCTGGTTACTTTTACCTTCGAATCATCCGTTGACTCTACCTTCTTCGCCTTATAGGTACCTACGGATTTAAAATTACTTAATGCCCCTGTATAGAAGGAATATAGCTTCGTATTCAGGGAAGACCATGCTTCCTTCTTCCACTTCAGCTTCGTCTGCTCTTTCTGGGCATTCTCAACCTTCGTCTTATGTCCGCTGATCATCTGAGTAATCAGGGTCTCTGTATCCAATCCGGATATCAGACCTGTCATTCTCATTGTCATAGCTATCCCTCCTAACGCTTCTCATCCACAAGGATACCTGCCAGCTCCAATGTCTTGGCAATCATATCCAATGTTTTCTCCGGCGGTATCTCACGGATCACCTCACCGGAAGCCTGATCTAATACCTTAATCGAAATCCGCTTTGTTGCTTCATGATATGAAAACTGACACTCTGTATGTGTCGGCCGGATCTTCGCATTAATATCCCGAATCGCATTCTCAACCTTCTCTTTCGATACTTCCTGAATCGGGATGCCCTCATCAAATAACTGCTCCTGATTTTCCTGTCCGGATGTATCTTCACTACTGCTCTGCTGTTTCTCCGATGTCTGCGCAACTCTTGCAAAATTATCTGCTGCTGCAGTTACACTCTGTACACCTGTAATTTCCGGGACCACCGGTGTCGCCGTTTTCGTAGTAATGTTGCGAACACTGCTTGCCGTCATCCCTGACTCAATTCCACCTACTCCCATGATTATCCACCTCCATGTGATAATATACAACTAGTTTCACTTTTCAATATATAATATCGACCATATGTGATAATATCTTAACACATATGGTCATATTTTTCCATGCTCTACGGTTAAATCTCTGATCCTATAACAAGTCTTTCAGGTTTTTGATCGCATCCGCCTGCCGGATTGCTTCCTTATTGGCATCTGTGATCTGCACATACAGCTCCTTCCGGTATACCGGAACGGATTTCGGTGCATTGATACCGACTTTCACCTGATCCCCTTTGATTTCCAGGATTGTGATTTCGATATCATTTCCAACTATAATCGATTCGCCTTGCTTTCTGGATAATGCTAACATAATCACTCACCTGCCTTTTTTTTCTGAATTGCTTCATATACATTAAATTTTGCTTCATAATCCGGATTCTCAACAATGATCTGCTCACCCTTGCAGGTCCTTGAATTGATTACGATCGGTGCCTTCATATTCGCAGTTACTCTTGTTACATCGGAAGATACGATCATAGTTAACAGCACTACTATATCTTCATCAGCCGGATTATCGATCGTTTCCAGCCACTCATCCTCGATCACCGGATTATACTCATCCAGAACGGCAAACGGTTCGATCACCGGCAATGCCAAATATGGGTCCTCCATAGACTGCAGCCAGCGGATTGCCGTATCAGAGCCACGTTCCTCATCATAAATGATCGCAAATTTATGCTTGTCACTGATTCCAATGATACCATTCGGGAAATCTAATACCTTATCATCGTCAATCGTTACTTCACCAAATAATCTCGTTTGTGCTACCATATAACCTCTCCTTTACTATCCGGGGATCCCGTTTCTGTGTATGCCCTTCTTCCATCTGCTCCTTACAGGAAATCCAACAGCGTCTTCTGAAGAACATTACCCGTTACCTGTAATGCGGCATTATAGATAACAGCTGCAGACGAAAATTCAATCGCCTTATCTTCATAATCTACCTCTTCGTTGGATGACATCAATTCCGTAAAGTTTGTATACTGCTCCGAAACACGGGATGCAATCATATCAAGCTTCGACGTCCTTGCTCCGGAATCCGACTGTAATGATGTGACATCCGTCTGGAAGTTCTGGAAGACGGAAATATGCTGATTAAACAGGGTCCGCATCTCCTGATTTTTCATCTTTACTTCATTCTCGGCATCCGAGATCATGTAATTCAACTGTTTTATTGCCGTTGTATCATTGGAATATTTCGGATTGGTCAGCATTCCCTTTAATTCAGCCAGTCGTGACTCAGCGTCCGCAACCTCTTCCACTTTATCTGCCAATTCATCAATCGACCGTCCTATGTCATGTGTGATCAGATCCCGGCCAAGCGTATTTACTCGAATCTTCTGATTAAAATTAACCTCATATTCTATGTTCTGATCTTCATCCGTAATCTCAAAGTCTACCGTTTCTCCGGTTGCCTTATTCGTCTGTACACAGTTGAAATAATGCTCCGGCCGCAGATCATTTGCCTTAAAGTCTTCCTTTGCATAGGTGATCGATATATCCTCTGTATTCTGCAGCTTCGTATAAGTGTTCTTACCAAATACGATCTCACCGGTCTCAGGAATGTAACGCACCTCATTATCACCGACATTCTTATAATAATCTGTACGCTGTGTGCTGTCCAGAGTTCTTGTTACGGTAAGCTTCTGCTGCACGCCTGTCTCGTCTACATAGGTAATAACAGGTGTCTTCGTTTCATCCAGAGAGTCATATCCAAGCCGCAGACGATATGACGTCTGCTGTTCCGGATAGGATGCCGTTCCATATGTTTTGTTTCCATTTAAATATTGATCCAAATCTGCAGGATCGACCGCATTTACGGTTGCCGTCTTCACATCAATATCACTCTTATCCAGCTTCTCTGTAATCTGATAAGAATATTTTGTGGCGTCACTATCTGTAAAGATCAGACTGGTATCTGTCTTATATCCGGAGAAAATATAACGTCCGGCATAGGTAGTGTTTCCTTCTGAATAGATCATATCCTTATAAGCCCGGATTGTTTCTGCGATTGCCGAACGGTTATCGTTATTAAACGAATCCGTTGCTCCCTGCGTGCAATATCCGGACATATATTCAACATAGTTGGAAATACTGGTAATGGAGTTCTCTGTCAGCTCCATCCAGGAGTTCGCATCCTTAATATTCTTCTGCTTATACTGCTGCAGCTGACTGACTGTGTTTCTGAGTTTTAAGGCACGGACCGCTACGACCGGATCCTCGCTGGCCCGCTGGATCTTCTGTCCGGTTGTCAGCTGCTGAATTAAGGTATCTACTTTATTGGTACTTGTCTGCAGATTTCTCAATGAGTTATTACTCATCATCTGATTGGTTACTCGCATCTTCTATTCCTCCTGTCCGATCTTTTATACGCCTGTTCCGTTAATCAGCTTATCATAGATCTCATCCAGAACTGACATCACCTTACACGAAAGGTTATAACCGTTCTGCTGAATGATCAGATTGGAGGCCTCCTCATTGGAATCCACACTGGACTCAGACAGTCGCTGCTGATTAATGCTATATACTATGTTATCCTGATGCTGGGAAGATATCTTACATTTCTTCGTCTGGACACCGATGTTTGAAATCAGTGATTCCAGATATTGGCTCGGACTTCCCTGCTTAAATATATCGGTATTGGTAAGGCTGTCCTGAATCTTATGAAGAATAGCACAATCCTCCACATTGCCCTGCTCAATTGCCCGTTTATCGGATACAACCACCTTGTTCGGGTCCTTCATGACATCATCATGGATGCTCCAGTTCAAAGCAGTCAGCCGATAATAAGAAGCTTTCTTAGACTGAAAAGATGTATTTCCGGTTGTTCCTGACAGATCCATACTTTTACCGTCTACATTTAAAGCATTCAGCATATCCAGCCCCTGTTTTCCATCCGCATCCACGCCGGAACTGCACAGATCATTGATGTATCTGGAGAACGTCCGGACAAACTCATTTAACTTACTCATACAATACGGAACACCCTGAAAGTCCACATTTTTACCAACCCGTGCGGTTACACCGGTATTAATATCTGCCGGATTCGCTGCCACTCTGGTTGTGCCATCCGCTGCCAGCACCTGCAGATTCTGGAAGGTATAACCGGTAATCTCCCCGGTTGTATTATCATATTCCGCAGTAAAATTATCATAATAATAGTCTTTTCCGCCAATCGTGATCTTGCCTTCATCCGCTACATTTAATGTATTTAATGTAAACGCCTTGTCTGTCGTCATCGTCACATATGGACCTTCTGCATTAAAACCGGATGCTGTCGACTTCCCTACAAATCCGTTGTTATTGTTACCATCCCTGACAGCCACCAGACCTGCGAGCTTTCCGGTCAGGCTGGAACTAACAATGTCAAACTCATCGCCCGGTGTTCCGTCTGCATTCTTCCATGCCAGCTCATATAATCCGTCAATATCTGTCTCGTTTACTTTTTCATCCCGCGGAACTACCATTAACTGCCGGCACTGGAGATCATCCAACAGCATTTCTCCATTGATACGCACCACAAACCTGGTTGCTCCGGAATCATGTCCATCTTCCGCCAGAATCGGTATCTCTTCTGTGGATACATTTACCAGCTCCGATAATTTATCCACTAGCACCATTCTCTGATCCCGCAGATCATTGGCATTTCCGGAACGCAGCTCGATATTGTTGATCTGGTCATTTAACGTAAACAGTTCTTTCGCAATTGAATTGATCTCGCCCACCCGGACTGATATCTCATCATTTAAGCTGCGCTGTGTAATCTGCAGATTATTGGAAATCTCATTGAATAATTCTGTATAGCTTTTAAAGTCATTTGCATACTGTACCCGCGTTGTTGCACTGGATGGATTGTCTGCCAGATCTTTCATGGCATTCTGGAGCTCCGTTAACAATGATGTATATCCGGTCTTGGAGTTCATTTCATTAAAATATGTCTCTATTTCATATGTATAATCATATTTGGTTGAATATTCTCCGCCTAACGCGTTACTGTTCCAATATTTCACATCATAATAGGAATTCCGGATCTGCTTAATATCTGTAACCGAGACACCGGTTCCCTGCATGCCGGCCGAGTTGTTCAGCCGTAGTGCCGAAGATGCTTTTCCGATTACTTCCTGTCTGGAATAGCCTTTCGTTTCCGCATTGGAAATATTATGTGCGGTTGTATTTAATGATGCCTGATAATAATTCAGGCCGGATCTTGTTGTATTCAGTCCTAAAAATGTTGACGGCATTTTTTCACATCCTTTTCTTCCGGAATTCTAATCCTGCTATCCCAGTTTTTCTATAATATGCTGTATCATCTCAGACACCACTGTAATATATCTGGATGAAGCGTTATATGCATGCTGATACTTGATCAGGTTGGTCAGTTCATCATCCGACGAAACTCCCACAACCTCCTGCCGCTGGTTGTTAACCTCATTCACCAGTCCTGCCTGCTTATCAGCAACCGATGTATATGTATATCCTTTATTTGCAAAGTCACCGACCATAGCCGAATAATAATTATTATAATTATTCATCACCAGCGTATTGGGATCCAGAGTTGAAAAATTCTTGTTCCAAAGCTCCAGCAGTTGATTGGCAATCTCCTGATATTCCTCTCCGCTTACCGTTGTCAGCGGAAGCAGGGACGGATTCTTCACCAGTGCATCGTTCACCTCAATCTGTCCCAGTGTATACAGTGAATAGTAATTATCTGCGTCTTCTTCATTATATACCTGAAATGTACCTGTCTTCGTCTGACCGTTCTCATCGGTATATGTAATCGTCTGTGTCCGATACCGTTCTGTGCCTTTCCGGGTAAACAGCTCTGTGCCCTGTATCTCGTTTCCTTCACCATACCCCTTGCCGGCCTTATCCGTATCCAGTACCTGATAGGCATTTCCATTCACATCCGTGATCGTTTTATTCGGGCATAACACATTATTGATCTCCGTCACCATTCCATGGATCAGGTTGTCAAACTGTGAAATCAGGCTCGCCACATCCCGGTTACTGAGTGAACGGTTATATTCATCCAGCGCCACCTGATAATCCGCTTCTGTCGGATACTGCTCCCGGAACGGAATATCCGTATAATCCGGTGTATAGTCTCCGCGTGCGGAAAGCATACCCTTCAATGAGCCAGCATCTGTATTATCCCCTTCCACAATCGTTCTTCTCAGGTTAAATACTTCACTGTCATCTGCCTTCCAATATACCGTCAGCAGATCGGATCCGGCCTCTACCGGTCTGGTTCCCATTTCAAATATCCGATCCTCCGCTACCAGCAGATGTTCCTCGGCATATACATTGACAATTCCATTCGACTGTTCCTTTATATCAATCGAAACCAGCTTTGACAGCTCATCCAATGCCAGATTTCTGGCATCTCTGTAGTCGTTTGCCGCTTCTATATTTCCTGCTTCGCATTTTAAAACCTGTTCATTCAGATCATAAATCTGCTTTGCCAGCTTATTGATCTGATTAGTTTTATCCTGAATCTCTGCATTCAGGTTCTTCTGATAACTCACCAGCTGGGAATATATCTCATTCGCCCGGTCAACAAAGGCTCCTGCGGTTGAAACCAGTGCGGTTCTTTCTACCATTCCGTTCGGTGTCTTCTGAACCTCCTGCACCGCATTCCATAGATTCTTCATATATTCCTGGAAGGTGCTGCCCTCCGTTTCGCCAAAATACTCTCCAACCTCAGCTATGATGCCACTCTTGGTCTCATAATAATTCTGGCGGCTGGTCTGAAGACGGAACTTCTGATCCAGATATTTGTCTCGTGTGGTTCTGGTCTCCTCTACTCTGGTTCCCAATCCGGTCTGGTTCACTCCAACCTTCGTATATCCAAGCTTCTGATAAGCAAGATCCGTAAGGACTACCTGCTGTCTGGAATATCCGGCAGTGTTCAGATTTGTCAGATTGTGTGCAGTTGTATTAATGGCATTCTGATGCGCCTGTAATCCGGAGGTACCGATGTACATCCTTCCCATAGTTCCTGACATTTCTTCATCTCCTTAGCTCTTGCTGTCAAACTGTCTGTGTTCAATCCCTAACATATCACCGCTGTAAGACTTCTTATCATAATTCGCCGTCTCCGGTGCCTGCCCTGCCGTCTGAAGTACATTGATGTTGAACTCCGTCATTTCAAGTGCATTCTCCAGTAATTCACGGTCATGGGCATTCGTCTGCTGAAGTCTCAGTACAACCGTACGAAGCCGCCGGTGCAGCTCACTTAACGGCCGGCTGAACTCCGGCTGTTTCTCCATAATGCGGACAATATCAGCAATGGTCATTGTTTTCGGATTCTGATTCAAAACCACGGCAATATTATTCACGATATTCTGTCTCTTCTTCTCCAAGATCAGAATATCATCCACTACATTCTGTTCATGCTCTGTAATCTTCTGCAAAGCCTCAATATCGCCTTTTACAATTGTCTCTGTCTTCCTGTCTGAAACCTGATCGAGTGCTTCATATATCTCACACTCCTGTTCCATCACCTGAATCAATTCTTCAATCAAACTAGCCATGCTGATCTTTAATCCTTTCTCCTAACAGTTAAATTCCCCGGTTATTATATGCGGAAACCAGCTTCTCAGCAAAGCTTTCATTGCTGACCTCATAGGTTCCGTTCTGGATAGCAGTCTTGATCGCATCTACCTTTTCCTTACGCACATCCGGTGTCTTTGCAAGGGCCGCCTTCGCAATCTGCATATCCTTACCGATAGAAGAAAATGATACCTGATCCATGGTACCTGTACTGCCGATATTACCGGTGTGTCCGGTCTTTTTAGACTTTCCTACACCATACATCTGACTGATCTGGTTATAAGCATCTATACGCATAATAGCCACCTTCCTCCTTGAAATTCATTCTTCTATACAATATGTATCGTCATTTTCTTTATTTTCTTTAGCCTCATATTATAAAAAAACACCTGCAGTCTCTGATATCCTCCCTGTCCGTTCGACAGAGGTATATCATTACCACAGGTGTTCCGTTTTTATTTTGTTTCCGTTTGTTTTTCTTTATTTGTTTCTCCGTGATCATTCACCCAATGAAGTCTTTTCGGATACAACGACCTTCTGGTCATAGCAGGTGAACATTTCATCCACCTGTTCCTGCTTCATCTTCGGTGTCACAAGACTGACAAGCGGAACCACGATCAGACTGGCAGCCATTGCAATCGCTCCGGCATTGATCGGAGATGCGATGAATTTAAAGAACATATTGGATACCGTCAGACCGACACCGACAATAAAGCTTGCCCAGACAGATGCCTTGGTAATCTTCTTGGAGTACAGTCCATACATAAACGGTGCCAGGAATGCTCCTGCCAGAGCGCCCCATGAGATGCCCATAAGCTGTGCGATAAATGTCGGCGGATTCAATGCGATCACGACTGACAGAATGATAAAGAATGCGATCAGCACCCGCATCACGATCAGCTGTGTTTTTTCCTTCATATCCTTTACAATGGTTCCTTTGATGAAATCAAGTGTCAGCGTTGAGCTTGAAGTCAGAACCAGAGATGACAACGTTGACATGGATGCTGACAGTACCAGCACGATCACAATACCGATCAAAATATCCGGCAGCGTCGATAACATCTGTGGAACAATGGCATCATACATAACGCTTCCGTCCGCCTTGTAAATATCGGCATCCGCATACAATCTGGCGAAGCCTCCAAGAAAATAGCAGCCACCGGATATGATAATCGCAAAAATCGTAGAAACCACGGTTCCGGTCTTTACGGAATGTTCATCCTTGATCGCATAGAATTTATGCACCATCTGCGGAAGCCCCCAGGTACCCAGCGAAGTAAGCACTACAACGCCGAACAGATTCACAACATCCGGTCCGAAGAATGAGGTAAATACGCCCTTCTGTCCCAACGTAACAGCCGCATCACTCTCCAGCTCTGCGAGCTGGCGAACTGCCTCATAGAAGCCGCCATGTCCGTTCAGAACCGCAACGATTACCAGAACGATACCAATCAGCATAATGATACCCTGAATAAAGTCATTAATTGCCGTTGCCATATAGCCACCCAGAATTACATATACACCGGTCAGCACTGCCATGGTGATGATACACACAGAGTACGGAATATCAAATGCCATTGCAAATAATCTGGATAACCCGTTATAGATAGATGCCGTGTACGGAATCAGGAATATAAAGCAGATCGCAGAAGCTGCAAGTTTCAATGCCTTACTGTCATATCGCTTTCCGAAAAAGTCCGGCATGGTTGCCGACTCCAGCTTCTGGCTCATGACACGGGTTCTTCTTCCGAGAACCACCCATGCCAGAAGACTTCCGATAAATGCATTACCAAGTCCGATCCAGGTAGATGCCAGACCGTACTTCCATCCGAACTGTCCCGCATAACCGACAAATACCACGGATGAAAAATACGAGGTTCCGAATGCGAATGCCGTCATCCACGGTCCAACACTTCTGCCTCCCAATACAAAGTCGTTTACATTCGTTGCTTTTTTTCTGGAATAAATACCAACCGCAATCATAATTGCGAAGAATACCAGCAACAATAGAATTTTTACTGCCATGTTCTCTCTCCTCTAGTTGTTTGATACTGGTTATTCTACCACAGATGTTTCAATAATGCAACGCATTAAAGCGTTATATCGATAAATCAATCTTTGAATATTGTTCTTCAGCCTCACAGCAATAAAACAGGCGGCATAAAAATGCCGCCCCGCTTTATTTTCCGTCCAGAAATCGCATCCTTGCGTTTGCGTCTTTTCGTTCCGGTGCTGCCGGTTTTACAGCTTTGGGTTTTAATACACTGGACACATTATTGATCAGCTTCTGCTTACATTCTTCACAGAATCGTCCAGTCTTGATCATAGTTCCGCAATTCTCACAGGCAAGGCCTACCAGCGAGCTGTCTGAAAACTCCAACCGTTCCTGCCGTACCCAGCGCTTGATCTGATTCACGGATACATCGTTCTCCTCAGCCACCACTGTGATAGAGGCCTCCGGATGCTTTCTCACATACTGCTTTACCTCCTGGAATTTATCCTCCAGCACCTTTTCACAACTCGGACAGATCGGATTCCCTATATAATTAAACATCTTTCCACAATTCTTGCAATTTCTGATATCCATCGTAACTCCTCCTTTATGTAGACAGATTACTGCCGATACATACACTTGTATAATATACCTCTGCAACACCTCCTGCAAGAAGTGCAAGTGTACATGCTTCAATCGTCGCACCTGTCGTATATATGTCATCTACCAACAGAACTTTCTTTAATTCTACATGATTTTCACGAAATAAAAAAGCATTTTTTAAATTCTCAAGTCTCTGTACATCATTCAGCTCTTTCTGCGGCGTCGTATCTGCAGTCCGGATCAGACAATCCGGATAACAAGGCACATGAATCCGGATTCCCAGTTCCCTCGCGATCAATTCTGCCTGGTTGTATCCTCGTTTGCGCTTTTTGTGCCTGTGAATCGGAACCGGTACGATTCCATCCAGCTTCAGTTCTGTCAACTCCCGTCCATGCCTTTCTGCAATAATTTCACCGTAAAACTGCGCATACTCTCGACGGTTGTGATATTTAAAAGCTTCCATGCCCTTCCTGCATTCTCCTCTGTAATGCAAGACCGGATAACCCTTCCTGTAATGCCTTACCCGTCTGCTGCAGTCATAGCAATACTCCTGATCCTCCCGCTCTACTTCTTTCCCGCATTTTAAGCAATACGGTGGCTGCAGGTAAGGTAATCGCTCCCGGCAGCCAGAGCAAATCAGCAGATTGTTTCCATTCCATCCGTCTATGCCAGCCGGCACGATCTCCTGACACATCGGACACCGTCTGGGATAAATCAGATCCAACAATGGTGTTTCTCTCATTCTTCCCCTCTCATCTGTTCACAAATCGCCCATTGCAGGCCGGAATAACGCTTCTGTTCATCTGCATTGTCTACCATCTCATGGATCTTATATCCGTTTCCCACGATCACCACGCATTTCTTTGCTCGGGTGATCGCCGTATATAGCAGATTCCGGTGAAGCAACACCCTCGGCCCGTTCAGAATCGGCAGGACAACCGCCGGATATTCACTTCCCTGTGACTTATGAATCGTGATCGCATATGCCAGCTCCAGCTCCTCCAGCATCTTGAAATCATACACTACGACTCTCTCATCATCCATCAGAACTTTCACTTCCTGCGCATAGGAATCAATCTCCCGGATCACACCGATGTCACCGTTAAATACCCCCATGCCCTTTTCCTGCTCAAAATATCCGCTGGCATCATAAACCGCCCATTCCAGCTTGTAGTTATTCTTAATCTGCATAACCTTATCTCCCTCTCGGAAAATCGTGTTATGCGATTCATATTCCTGTTTTTTCCCATCCGGCGGATTTAAAATCCGCTGCATTTCCCGGTTCAGATTCTCGACTCCCAGCTCTCCCTGCCGCATCGGAGTCAGCACCTGTACCTCATACGGCTTCGCCTGCACGTATTTCGGCATCTTGACAGAAACCAGCTTCCCCACTTCTTCGATCACCGCCTGTGGATTCGCCCGCGGAAGCAGGAAGAAATCCCGGCTCTTATTATTCATAACCGGATATTCGCCATGATTGATCCGGTGTGCATTCATTACAATATCACTGCCTTCCTCCTGTCTGTAGACGGTAGACAATTCAATCACCGGAAATGCCCCCGAATGAATAATATCCTTTAATACATTTCCCGGCCCTACACTCGGCAGCTGATTCACATCTCCTACCAGGATCAGATGCGTGCCCGGTACCACCGCCTCCAGTAAGGCATGTGCCAGATAGATATCCACCATGGACATCTCATCGATAATAACAACATCCGCTTCCAATGGATTCTGTGCATTCCGTTCAAAATGGATTCCGGCCTCGGAGTCTGTTTCCACTCCACCGTTTAACTCCAACAGCCGATGAATCGTCTGAGCCTGATAGCCGGTCGCCTCTGTCATACGTTTCGCTGCACGCCCGGTCGGTGCCGCCAGCCGGAGTTCCAGCCCTTCCTGCTCAAAATACCGAATAATGGTATTAATAACCGTAGTCTTACCGGTACCCGGCCCACCGGTGATAATGACCAGACCGGATGCAGCCGCCTGCCGTACCGCCTTCTGCTGAAGCTCATCCAGTTCAATCTCCGATTTCTTCTTTAGACGCTCCAGCGCGATCTGCCATTCGCTCTCGGACAACGGATAACTCAGATTCAGGTCCAGCAGCATCCTTGCCGTATTCAGCTCCGTGTGATACTGGGCACTTCCGTACACCGCAAGTGTCCCATCTATCTCTTTTAATATGATTTTTCGTTCCAGCTGCAGCGCCATCAGCTGCTGCTCGATCACTTCTTCATAGCCGCCTTCAAAAATATCTCCGCCCTCCGGCACCAGAAATCCGGATACCTTACGGATCAGCATATCCTTCGGCAGATACATATGCCCCAGTCCTCCCGACTGACTCAGGGTATAGATAATGGCAGATCGGACACGGAACTCGGAATCAAGTCCGATTCCCGCTCTTCTCGCGATCTCATCCGCAATCCGGAACCCGACACCCGCAATATCCTCTGCCAGCTTGTATGGATTCTCCTCAATAATTTTATATAGCTTTTCCCCGTATTCGTTATAAATCTTTACGGCCAGTCTGGCATTGATCCCATATTTTCCCAGGAACATCATTGCCTGCCGGATATCCTGTGTCTCATGGAACTGTATTCCGATCTCTCTTGCCTTACGTTCCGAGATCCCCTTGATCTCTGCCAGTCGTTCCGGTTCAAACTCAATGATACGGAAGGTATCTTTCTTAAACTTCTTCACGATATGCATGGCAAGCACCGGGCCGATTCCTTTAATGGCTCCGGATGCCAGATAGCGTTCCATACTGTCTGAGTCTGCCGGCATACGCAGTTCATACGCCGTCACCTTATACTGTGTCTCATAATACGGGTGCTCCACTTCTTCGCCTTCTGCCTGAATATAAAGTCCCTCGGCAGCGCCCTCGATGTAACCTACCAAAACCTGTGTCAGATCGAGCTTCTCATCCACCATAACAGACAGGACGGTATAGCCATTCTCTTCATTCCGATATATAATTTTCTCTATGTATCCCTCGATCATATCGTTCTCCGATTCTTATCGTTTCAATCACTTCATCTATCTTATCACATTCTTCCGGATCTGTCTCACGATTCTGTTTTTTCACAATCCGGTGTCCCGCTATCCCAAATATGCAGCTAAAATTCAGATATCGTAACAAAAAGAGCCGCTAAAGCAAAGACAGTTCCCTGTCTCTTTATAGCAGCCCCATACTATTCCTGTTATATAATTAAATCTTATTGCAACTATGCTTTGGCATTCAACGACGTTGCATCTCCGGCCTCAGCCTCTGAAATGCTGACCGCCTTCATATTGTTCTTCATACTTTCATACAGCTTCTGTGCGATACCTAGGCTTCCCTGATCCGTAATTGCAGATGCATATTCCTGAAGCATCATATCACCGAAATACTCCGTATACTGGTTCTCTTCCTCTTCTGTCTTAGGAATACTTTCCTTCACCTGCTTCAGTACCTGCTCCACCAGATATGCTTCAAACTCCTTGCATGCATCCATCAGCTCCTCATCCGTAGCCTCTGTCATGCTTCCACCGGTCAGCTTCTGCTCCAGTCCGGAGGTCCGTGCTGTATTCTGCGCATTCTGCATATAATAATTGCCATAAACACTATTCGAAATATCCATATCCGATCACACCTAGCCTCTCAGATTATTCGCCTGCTGTAACATCTCATCGGATGCCTGGATCACCTTGGAATTCATCTCATATGCACGCTGTGCAACGATCAGATTCACCATCTCATCGGCAACCTGTACATTCGATGCTTCTATATACTTATGATGTACCTTGCTTGCAGTCAGACCTGCGGTCTGTGATTCCTCCATTGCATTACCGGATGCGACCGTCTGGCGATAGCGGTTACCGGATGCTTTCTCCAAGCCCGCCGGATTATTGAACTGTACAACGCCGATCCGTACATTATAAAGAACGTTACCGTTAGCGTCTACGCGGGCCAGATTACTCTGCTGATTACCGTTTAACATAACCGTGATCTGCCCATCGGTTCCGATTCCAAGTGTTGATGCACTTACACCTGTCGGAATGATGATCGGATTGTTATACTGATCCAGTATTGCATTTCCCTCTGCCGTGCAGAGCATAGCACCACCGGCCACCGGCGATACGGTAAAATTGCCGTCTCTTGTATACTGGATCTCTCCGCTTTCCGTACGCACCTTGAAGAATCCATCCCCTTCAATCGCTGCCGAAAACGGACTCTCATTTGCTGTCAGATTGCCCTGGGTAAACTGACTGGTAATTGCCGCTGTCCGGCTTCCGAGTCCTACCTGTGCGCCAACCGGCTTATTCTCACCTGCATTGTTCGTGGAACGTGTCTGCAGTGTCTGATAAAGTAATGACTTAAACTCTGCTGTCTCCGTCTTATATCCGGTTGTATTTAAATTTGCCAGATTATTGGCAATCGTATCTACATTTTCCTGCTGCGCGATCATACCGCTGCGCGCTGTCCATAATGATCTAACCACGTGTGCTCCTTCCTACTGTCATCCAGGCAGTCCGTTATAACTTACCAATTTCATTCACTGCTTTATTCAGGGTTGAATCTACTGTCTGCATCATCTTCTGGTTAGCTTCATACGCCCTTGTGATACTGATCATGGAAACCATTTCATTGATCACATTTACATTCGAAGTCTCCAAATATCCCTGACGAACCAACGCCGTTCCTGCTACCATGCCTGCCTCAGGCAATGCCTCAAACATATTCTCCCCATAGAGAGTCAACGCATCCTTATTCTGGAAATCAACAATCTGAAGTCTGCCTACCTGTACCTCATTGGCATAAATATTCCCCAATGTGTCAACTGCTACCTTCGCTGTTGCTGCTCCCGGAATCTGAATCCGCCGGTTGTTGGCACCCAGCACATAATCTCCATCCTTTGTAACAAGATAACCGTCCCTGGTAACCGTGAAAGAGCCGTCCCGTGTATAGCGTATATGCTCTGTTCCACTCTTGTCTGTTGTGCTAATGGCAAAAAAACCGTTGCCTTCCAGTCCCAGATCATAAGTTGCACCGGTCTCACGGAAACTACCCTGGCTGTAATCGGTATAAGTCTCTCCGATCTTCACACCCAGACTCACATTTCCAATAGCCTTAGCAAGATATGGATCCGAGTCATCATCTACACGAATTGCCATCTCCCGGTCAAATGACTGCGATGTAACGCCCATCTTTTTATAACCGGTAGTATCCGAGTTTGCAATATTGTTGGAAATAACATCCAATCTTCTCTGCTCGTTCAGCAATCCCGTATATGCTGTGTATAGGCCCTTTACCATTCTTTCACTCCTCGCACTCTAGCTGATCGCTAGTCTCTCTTACCGGACAGGAACTCAATATACTTACCGGTACCAATCGCAACTGCTGTCAGCGGATTGTCTGCAGTAATCGTAGTAATGCCTGTCTTCTCTTCAATCAGTTCCTCTAAACCGTTTAATAATGAACCACCGCCGGTCAGCACAATACCACGATCTGAAATATCTGCTGCCAATTCCGGTGGAGTACGCTCCAATACGCTGTGTACTGCTTCTACGATCTGAGCAGTTGTCTCGCGCAATGCTTCCTCTGTCTCGCTGGATGTTACGGTGATCGTCTTCGGAAGACCTGTTACCAGATTACGTCCGCGAACCTCCATCGTCACTTCCTCTGCACGCTTATAGCATGTACCGATGTTGATCTTGATCTCTTCTGCCGTACGCTCGCCGATCAGAAGATTGTGCTTCTTTCTCATGTAACGAACAATCGCTTCATCAAAATCATCACCTGCAGTCTTAACCGATGTACTTACAACTGTACCGCCTAAGGAAATAACTGCAATATCTGCGGTACCACCACCGATATCTACGATCATATTACCGCAAGGTCTTGCAATATCAATACCTGCACCGATTGCTGCTGCTACAGGCTCCTCAATAATGGATACATCTCTGGCACCTGCCTGATAGGTAGCATCCTCGACTGCCTTCTTCTCTACTTCTGTAACGCCACTTGGTACACAGACGCTGATTCTCGGCTTTCTGCCGAATAAGCTTCTGCCGACCGCCTTCTGAATAAAATACTTCAACATCTTTTCTGTAATCGTATAATCAGAAATAACACCCTGCTTTAATGGACGGACAGCTACGATATTTCCCGGTGTTCTACCGAGCATCAATCTGGCCTCTTCACCGATTGCCTTGATCTTATTGGTATCCCGATCAAATGCAACTACAGAAGGCTCCTTTAATACAACACCTTTTCCTCTAACATACACCAAAATACTGGCGGTTCCTAAATCAATTCCAATATCTGAACTTGCCATGATAATCCCCTTTCTGACGGACAAAATAATTTCTTTTTCAGGATAGGTCCTTCTTAACTGTCTCCATTATATACACTCTGGAAATTTTTTCAAACCACATTTTCAGATTTCAGCAAATTCACCGATATCAAAACTCTCTTTCCTATTTATATCGACATATTGCATACAAATCTTTACTTCTATTTTAACCAGATTATGAGTTTTTAATATTTTCACGCATAATTACCAGTTTCGCTTCTTCACCGTTCTGCCACTCGATCACCAGCTCCTGAATATTCATGATCTTGTTGACGCTTCGGATAAAGCTCTGCCACTTGATATTGCCTACCGGCTGTACTCCTTCTCTTGTATAGGTCGGTGTCGGCGTTGATAGAAATGCCCTGCTGTCTGTCCCTGTCACATCATACCCAAACAGGTTCTCCATTGCTTCATTGGCAAACATCACAACACCGGTCTGTGTATCACGTACAAATACATACTCTGACATATAATTATAAGCATTTAACAGATCCTGATTCAGGACATTTACATGATTCCGGCTCCGGTTTCTCTCCAGAATACCCTGAATGATCTCTACCATATCCCTGCAATATGAAATCTCACGTTCCCGCATTCTCTGTCTCGGATGAGTACTGGTAAACAACACCGCACCATACACTTCATCATTTATCATTAATCCATGAAGCATCATTGCCCGGGACTGCGTCCGTGTCATCAGATATTCCAGTTGTGCAGCATTGGCCGGATTCAGTGAACTGATATATCCCCCATGTGCCAGCACTTCATTCTTCCGGCAGAGCTCTGCCATACGCCAGCTCTGATCCGGGTAGTCCCGGAACAATGCATCCTCCGCCGTGTATTTTGCAATACAGGTATAGGCTTCCTGCATCTGGTCTCCCGTATAAATAACAATGGACGAAATATGCAGCAGCTTGCAGGACTGCTCAATAATCTCCTGAATCGTTGCATCCCCGTCACTTCTCATATGCGCAAACGCCCGTGCCAAAATCAGCTGGCCTTCCAACTCCTCACTCATGGTCTTTTCTGCCAGACGGCTTCTTCTGGAATCCATTTCAATATATTTATTGTCTGCTCCGGCTTTGGTTATGATCTCGATCAGCTTCTGTAATGATTCAATGGAATTATGCAATCTGGCTACTGCCGCTTCATCAAAAGCGCAGAGCAGGCATACTGCTACAATATCCCCATGGATCACAAGCGGAACCGCTCCCAGCTGTTTATCAAAATTCCCTTCCTCTGTTTGCAGAATACAGAATCTCTGTTTCTCCTCAGTGAGAGTTACTGCCTCACGAAGCTTCTCCCGATATTTCGGATTCTCCAACAGATCATAAAACTCACCCAGACGGATCATCGGTCCCTCCGGCACCGTGAGTTGTTTTAAATGTGTATCGATCAAAACTGCATATAATTGACTATTCTCCGCATATGCTTTTAAAAATCCCTGAACTTCTTCCGTTGCAATAAAATCTTCCAGCTTCCGTTCTGTTGCCTGTAGGGAACCGCTCATAACATAATCCAGCTTTTCTTCCAGATCCTTCTGATTCTGAAGCAGATTCTGTTCGTATTTTTTAAGACCTGTGGCATCCGTAAGAATCAGTTCGATATCATACATATACTCATCCAGGTTGTCCACAAGGATTTCAAAGCTGATCCAACGGAGCTGTCCCTCCTCGTTTCTGATCCGGCATTGTCCGGTAACATGCTTTCCTTTTTCTTTATATACATTCACCAAGGCTTCTGCCAGGATTCTCCGGTCTTCCGGCAGAATATAGTCTTCAAATAATTTTCTTCCGCTTCTTAAGCCCTCCACATCCATGCCAAGACTTTCCGCATTGGATGATACATACTTCACAACACTCTTCTGATTAAAGTACCGTTTAATGATCACCACATTATGGCTCTGTTCAATCGCAGAACGAAGATACTGATTCTCATCCTTGTTCAGCTTCTCATCCATGATATCCAGCATAAGAGATTCCATTCCATTGATTCTGCCCTGCTCGTCTCTGGTAAAGCATACCATACTTCTGACATAGGATATCTTCCGGCTCTCGGTCACGATACGGTACTCCATGGAATCATTGAACACACCATCATTTATATGTGCCCGGAATTTCTCTAAAATAATCTCAAAATCATCCGGATGAATGATGTCTTTATACTGCAGCTGCCCCGAATAAAACTGTTCGCACGTATACCCATACCGTTTAATGTTTTTACTGATATAATTCAGCTTAATCTCATCCTCACCATTAAAACTGATATGTAATGCAATGACCGGACTGTTTTCTATGATCCGCTCCAGCAGCCAGCTGTTCTGTCCAAAGCCGGTACGCTGTTCAAACAAAAGCATATATGCGATCTCGCCCTCAATATCAAACTCATTTACCAATCCGGCTACCGGGATATCCCGATGTCCGGTATGCAGAATCAGATGATGCTCCACGATTGCTTTTCGATCATGTAATGTGGACCAGAATTTCTTTTCATCTGCAACCATATCCATAGTTACCGACAACTGTTCCGGTTTTTGCCCAATTATCAGCTTTGCTTCATAATTCATGATGATGATCTCACCAGTCAGTGCTTTCCACGCAATCAACGGATATTCTATCTGCTTTGCAAAATCCTGATAGCAGTCGCATCTCAATGTTCCCATGTTTCCTCCTATTATTTCCCCTGTTTTGTTCAGTCAAAACAGCTGCTCTCGCAAACTCCGGAAGTTGCCTCATTCTCCGGTGTTACATCCGTATCCAATCCGTCCGCTTCCGATTTTTCCGGTTCTTCCGGCTCTTCTGTATCCGTCATCTGTGATTCAGCCGCTGCGCATTCTTCCTGTGGAAATTGTGAGAAGCCTGCTATTGCAATCTCCCGTGTCTTATTACATGCCGCTGCCAGATTGTCAATCGAGAGAAGCATACTCTCCATATAAGAATTCACATTATCACATTGCTCCTGAACCTGCAGCTTTATCATATATACCTGCCGTTCTGTCTCTGCAATCATATTCTTACATTCTTCCCTGGTGCCTTGTGCCAATTCATCACACTCCGCCTGAGTCACCCTTGTCAGTTCATCGCATTCTGCCTCTGTCTGGGTCAGTTTTTCTGCCTGCGCATCCTCAGTAGTCCGGATCATCTCCCGGCACTTTTCTTCTGTCTGCATCTGCATCTGACGGCTCTCTTCTTCCGCATCCGCAACAACCTTATCTGCACGTTCCCGTGCCTCAATCAGTGTCTTGGAAATAGCTTCATATTTTGATGCAAAGGATGCTTCCCGTTCTTTCATTGTCTCCAGCTCATCCTTAACAGTCTCATACTCGCCGCACTGAGCCTTTGCTTCTTCTCGTATCTGTGCAATCTGTGCCTCATAGTCTGTCTTTGCAGACGCAAGTGCTGCTTCCTGTTCTTCCTTTAATTCCCGGAGCTTGACTTCATAACTCTCCTGAAGCTCCTGCATGGCTCTGTCTTTTTCCTGTTTTACCGCATCTACCTGTGCTGCCAGCTCTGCCTGGGCCTGCGACGCTCTGCTTTCAATAGCATCTCTTGCTTTTGACTGCTGTTCCTCCAGATCTGCCTGTGCTCTCGCTTCCTGCTCTGCCAATGCATTCTGTGCAACCGCTGCCTGTTCTTCCTTTTCGGATTCCAGTCTTGCGAGCTGAGATTCATAATCCGACTTCTGTCGTTCTATTTCCGTAGCCAGAAAATCAGCTCTTGTTTTCTGATCGTCCAGCTGTTTCTGAAGCTCTGCTGTCCGTTCCTCCAATTCTTTCTGAAGCCGGTCCGCCTGCATACTTTTCTCATCAAAAGAAGCCTGCAGCGCATTCTTCTCAGAAATCTGTGTCTCCAGCTTATGTTTTGTTGCATCTGTTTCCTCAAATGCATTCTGAAGCTCTAATTTCAGTTTCTCAATATCTTCACTGGCTGCCGACTTCACCTGTTCTTTCGCTACCTGAAGTGAGCGAACGGTCTCGCTTAATTTCCCAATGGTCGTCTTTAAATCCGCAATATCGTTCTGGTGACTCCGATTAGTCTCCGCTACATACTCATCTACAACTGCCTTATCGTATCCGCCGAAGGATACTGTCTTAAACATTTCATCCCTTGCCATGTCACGAACCTCCTAACTATTCTATAAACTGGCATAATTATATCATAGCAACCTGCAAAATGCACTATAAAAAACAGAAAAAGGACCTTATTCCAGGGTCCTTGTACCGACCCCCAAAAGTTAGACCTAAGAATCTAACGATTGGAGGTCGGTATTTTTATGGCTAAATATAGTTTTGAATTCAAAAAGAAAGTTGTTAAATCATACCTAAATGGCGAAGGTGGT
>Ga0129311_1000082_pt1 | contig 92168 bp, 89 predicted proteins | sample Go1ome_FD_94435 | JGI IMG/M metagenome (GOLD analysis project Ga0129311, IMG submission 94435) | Western lowland gorrila individual fecal microbial communities from Wisconsin, USA - Go1022B metagenome | ecosystem: Host-associated > Mammals > Digestive system > Large intestine > Fecal | place... | reverse complement strand
GGATTTTTCAATCCGCTTGCTTGCCATGCTCTTTTTACAGAAAAAGTGCATCCCGCACGGGATGCACTCAATCTCTGAAGGTGTGGCCTTTAGCCTTATGTCATTATCTTAATGACATTGGGCGTTTGCCCGTCCTTTTTTGCGTGGAGATGGCCGCATATTCTGGATGTGTTGGCAAAAAGTATATCGCAAAACATAAAAAGGACTCACACAGGCTGGGTGCAGTATCCCAGACCGGTGTGAGTCCTTATGCAACTGATTTTTTGAGTATCGCACAGCACACATGCCGGAAGCCGCAAGACCAGCCTGTGGGTAAAATGCTTTGGGGGCTATCCAATCTCTTGCACTAGGGAAGCTCTGATTTATTCAGAGTTTCCCAAGATTACCAGATGTACTCCGACAACTGGAATGTGTAAGTTTCGCCGGGCGTGATGTCATAGATCACAACAGAATCATCCTTGAACCGATCGCCGGCACGCAAGGAAGTCAGAAAGATACTACCGGAGTGTACCATATAGCCTTCACTGTCATACAGCCGATAGCTGATCGTGTCATACCCGGAAATGCTGCCGCTTATTTTCTCTCCAATGATGGTAATGGTCAATTTCGGAGAGAAGTCTTTGTCAAAGCGAAATTCGGCCCCTTGAATTTGAATCACGGAAGCAGTACCGCCTGTGAAATCCTTCACTTGCAGATCCAGGGGAAATGCATCGAAGGTTACTTGAATATCATCGATGGGCAGGCAGTAGAGGGCATCACAGCTTACTTCATCAAATTGGACTTGATTTTCTTTATATACGGTGAAATAAACCTTGCCGTTTGCGGATTTCCCGGTTTTGATCTCGGCGGCGGGGATCCTGATGTTAGCCAGATATTGTTTCCCGGCAGCTTGGCTGGTATAGTAATCGAAATCATCAGGGGAAACAGATTTTGTTCCCACATAAACTTCTTCGTTTGCATCGTTTACAATTCGAATGTCAACATCCACAGCCGCTGACAGGGAGCGGCTGTTGTTGTCTGCCAGACCAATGAACAGACTATAATCATTTGTCCCGTTGTTGTACTGAAAGGACCATCCTTTCAGCATTTCAACATGGGCTGCTGATGATCCGCACCCGCTTAACAGCAAAGCAATTACAAGTCCCAATATAAGAATTTTTCGTTTCATTCAGATCCCTCCTTATCTGTCTGTGCCTTACTTGCGATGAACATTTCCATTGCAGGTAAGCGTTTCTTTGAATACATCATACAGTAATTGCGATTGCACTGGTCACTCAGAAAACAATTCTCACAAACAAGTGATTCGATTTCCTGCATGATCAGTTTATCATCGCTGGGAAGCTCGTAGGGGCTGATTTTTTGGATGTTTGCAGGATTGCGCAGACCATAATCGATCAGCTTTCCATTTCCGATTTTTATGTAGCGGTAAACCTCTGCTGTAAACGATACACTATCACCAACGCAGAGTGCTTCAAAACCGGATTTGTCCATCCAAACATGATCTTCTTTGCCTTCAAAGATGGAGCCATCAGAATGTGCCCCAATCAGAAAGATTCGATTGAAGCAAACGTGCTTTGAATTGACTTTTTCAATTTGACCTTTGAAGCTTAACGGGGTATTGAAATAGCATTTGGCGAAATAAGTGCGATGTTTCTTGCCCAGAGAAGCGAATTGAACATCGAGATACTCGTTGTAGGAGAATTTCTCTGCTCCAATAACATCATTTTGAGAATGAGGGTCAAAAAGAATGATTCCGTTTTCTTCCAATACATGACCCCTTTCGCCATAATAGAGGGCGAGAAGAGATTCTTTATCTGGGTACTTGGCAATCAGTGCAGTTGCCTTTTTCAGTCTTGCTTGCACCTTTTGCTCTTCTTGATGTTTGCGTTTGTGCTGCTCCGCCAGAATGCGATTTTCTATGTTCTTGCGTTCTTTTTCAGTCAGTAACGGCGATAAATTGTCGGTGCTATCGTAATCGCCATGTTTTAGCCGCATTTTGAAGCGGAAAAGAACTTTTGCAAGCTCCTGACCCGACAGATACCTTGCCTTGTCAATAGAACAGCTATCATAGCATCCGGTAGCAATGCTGCCATGACCGGCACCATACATAATGGCTGTATTCCATGGACAAAGATCGTGTTCCTTTTGAACCAGATCCCCCTTTTTTAAGCCTATCTCAAATTCTGGGAAAATGGATGGGTTGCCGCAACCTGAGTAATCCTCCACCCAAAAGCCGGAAGGGCCTTTGTCAGCATGACGGATCATCAGATTGATCGCATCAATGGTTGCTTTTTTTGCTTGTAAGTTCCTCATGTCTGAAACCTCCGTTAATAAGTGCCGCAGAATCTGCAGCCTGACATGTTAACGCAGTTTTGGAGACTATAATCATTATAACAGAATGCTCTGTGTATGTCCAGCTTTTCAATTTGACAGAAAGAATAACCGGAAGGCAGTGCGGCAAAGTCAAGGCAAAGGGAAGCTGTGAAGATGGAAAATCCCTGAATGCTGTGGACTATCTTACGGACAGAAGAAAAACGTATCGTCATCCGGTATCATTTTGCTCATTCGGAAAAGCCGTAAAACCCTTCTGGTCTCCCGACGGGATCGTGCGAAAAAATCACAATTTCCTCACGATTTTATTTGAAATTTCTGTGGAGATTGTGTATAATAACAGCGTACGTATCGTTTTACGCAAATCGGCAGATTCTCTGCCGGTGATCGGAACGGAGAAGGAGGTAATTGGATTGCAAGAAACACCCTACGCAATTGAGATGGTGAATATAACCAAACGGTTTCCCGGAATCATTGCCAATGACAATGTCACACTTCAGCTGAAAAAAGGTGAGATCCACGCACTGCTGGGCGAAAACGGCGCAGGCAAATCCACGCTGATGAGCGTGCTGTTCGGCCTGTACCAGGCAGAGGAGGGCGTGATCCGCAAAGACGGCGTGGAGGTGGCCATTAACAACCCCAACGATGCCAATGCCCTGGGCATCGGCATGGTGCACCAGCACTTTAAGCTGGTGGAGTGCTTCTCCGTCCTGGATAACATTATTCTGGGCGTGGAGGACACCAAAAACGGCTTTTTGCAGCGGGATCAGGCCCGCCGGAAGGTCATGGCCCTGTCGGAGCAGTACGGCCTGCAGGTCAACCCGGATGCCATCATTGAGGATATCTCCGTGGGTATGCAGCAGCGTACCGAGATTCTGAAGATGCTCTACCGGGACAATGAGATCCTGATCTTTGACGAGCCCACCGCCGTGCTGACCCCTCAGGAGATCGAGGAGCTTTTGCAGATCATGAAGAATCTGGCTGCCGAGGGCAAGTCCATCCTCTTCATTTCCCACAAGCTCAATGAGATCATGGAGGTGGCCGACCGCTGCTCCGTCCTGCGCAAGGGCAAGTACATCGGCACCGTGGAGATCCCCAGCACCACCAAGGCTGAGTTGTCCCGGATGATGGTGGGCCGTGATGTGGAGTTTGCCGTTCAGAAGACACCTGCCCATCCGACGGATGTGGTGCTGGATGTGCAGAACCTGACGGTAGCATCCAAGGTACATAAGAACAACGCCGTGAAGAACGTTTCCTTCCGGGTTCACGCCGGGGAAATCGTGTGTATCGCCGGTATTGACGGCAACGGTCAGAGCGAGCTGGTCTTCGGCATTTCCGGTCTGGAGCCGGTGACCGGGGGCACTGTAACCATGCTGGGCAGGGATATCACCCATGCCCCCATCCGCAAGCGCTCCCTGATGGGCATGAGCCACATTCCGGAGGATCGCCACAAGCACGGTCTGGTGCTGGACTACACCCTGGAGGACAACCTGATTTTGCAGCGGTACTTCCAGCCGGAATTCACCAACAAGGCAGGCTTCCTGCGGCGCAAGAATATCCGCACTTATGCCCAGCGGCTGATTGAGCAGTATGACATCCGCAGCGGTCAGGGCCCCATTACCATTGCCCGTTCCATGTCCGGCGGCAACCAGCAGAAGGCCATCATTGCCCGGGAGATCGACAAGGATCCCCAGCTGCTCATTGCCGTACAGCCCACCCGCGGCCTGGACGTGGGCGCCATTGAGTATATCCACAAGCAGATCGTTGCCCAGCGGGATGCGGGCAAGGCGGTGCTGCTGGTATCTCTGGAGCTGGACGAGGTGATGACGGTCTCCGACCGGATCCTTGTGATGTATGAGGGCGAGATCGTGGGTCAGCTGGATCCCAAGACCACCACCGTGGAAGAGCTTGGCCTTTATATGGCAGGCGCAAAGAAGGAGGTTAAGCAGTGAAAAACGAGAAAAAATCCCTGATCCGCTCCGAGAGCTTTCAGACCCTGCTGGCCTCGCTGGCCTGTATCCTGGGCGGTCTGCTGGCGGGCTATCTGGCCCTGCTGATCATCGAGCCCAGCGGTGCCTGGAAAGCCATCACCGCTGTGATGAAGAGCTTCTTTAACTACCCCGGACGGCTGATGCTCAAGTATTTCGGCCAGACCCTGGCACGAACCGTCCCGCTGCTGATGTGCGCCCTTTCCGTGCTGTTTGCCTATAAGGTGGGCATGTTCAACATCGGCGTGGCCGGTCAGTATGTGGCCGGTGCCTGCGGCTGCCTGTATGCCGCTCTGGCCTGGAACCTGCCCTGGCTTCCCTGCCTGCTCATCGGCATGGCGGCGGCAGCCCTGCTGGGTGCGATCTGCGGCATCCTGAAAACCAAGTGCAACGTGAATGTGGTTATTTCCGGCATCATGCTCAACTGGATCACCCTGTACCTGACGAACCTGATCCTGGGCACGGTGAAGAATCCCACCAGCCCCTATACCAAGTCCCTGCAGGGTACCAACCCCTCGGCCCTGCTGCCCCGGATGGGTCTGGACACCTTTTTCAACAATGAAAAGAGTGTCACCATTGCCATTCCCCTGGCAGTGATCATGGCGATCCTGGTGTGGGTCGTTCTGAACAAGACCAAATTCGGCTACGAGTTGAAGGCCACCGGCAACAACTACAACGCTGCCCGGTACGCCGGTATGAAGGAAAACCGGAACATCATCAATACCATGATGATCGCCGGTGCCCTGGCCGGTATGGGCGCAGGTCTGCTGTTCCTGACCGGCATCGAGGACTGGGAGACCACCATTTCCTCCGTCCCCGGCATGGGCTTCAACGGCATCGCCGTGGCCTTCCTGGGCGGCCTGAGCCCCATCGGTTCCATCCTCTCCGCATTTTTCATCCAGTATATCACCACCGGCGGCGGCAATGTGGATCTGCAGGTCTACTGCTCTCAGATCTCCAGCCTGATTTCCAGCCTGATCATCTATCTGTGTGCCTTTGTGGCCTTCTTCAAGCTGTTCCTTCAGGACCGCATCCGGGTAAATGACGAAAAGAAGGCAGCTCTGGCTGCCGCGACCAAGGAAGGAGGCGAGGGCAAATGATCCTTCTAATGCAATATACCCTGATTTTTGCCTCTGTTCTGATGCTGGTGGCCCTGGGCGGCTGTTTTGCAGAGCGCAGCGGTGTCATCAACATCGGTTTGGAGGGCATCATGGTCATCGGCGCCCTGGGCGGCGCACTGGTGATGAAGTTCCTGCCCGTCTCCGTAGGTGCCTTTGCCATGGTCAGCCTGACGGTGCTGGCCAGCGCCCTGTTCGGTTTGCTGTTCTCCCTGCTGCTGGCAGTGGCTGCCATTCGGTTTAAGGCCGACCAGACCATCACCGGTACGGCAATGAATATGCTGGCCACCGCCGGTGCCACCGTGGCCGTCAAGGCCATGAACACCGCCGCTTCCGGCGGCAACGACGTGTCCTCCGACATTGTCTATACCCAGGCAAAGGATCTGTTCATCATCCGCATGGGTAGCTTTGAATTCAACTGGTTTATGCTGCTGGCAGTGATCTGCCTGGCAGTCTCCTATGTGGCACTGTACAAAACCCGGTTCGGCCTTCGCCTCCGGGCCTGCGGCGAGCATCCCCAGGCGGCGGACTCCGTGGGTATCAATGTCTACAAAATGCGCTATGCCGGTGTGCTGATCTCCGGTCTGCTGGGCGGCCTAGGCGGCATCGTGTACATCACCGCCGGTGTCAGCCTGTGGAAATTTGAAAACGGCGTGGCCGGATTCGGCTTCCTGGCGCTGGCGGTTATGATCTTCGGCGCATGGCATCCTCTGCGGATCGCCCTTGCCGCCCTGCTCTTTGGCTTCTTCCGGGCACTGGGCAATGTGTACTCCGGCCTGGGCTTTATGATGGCGCTGAACATCCCCAGCGTTGTGTACAATATGCTGCCCTACATCATCTCCCTGGTGGTTCTGGCCTTCACCTCCAAGAAGTCCCGGGCTCCCAAGGCAGAGGGCATCCCCTACGACAAGGGAAGCAGATAGTTTTTTATAGGGCAACACCCCACAACTGCGTCTGCGGGTCTCAGCGGATCTTTTGCCCCAATCTTGCAGTTTGGGCAGTTTGAAATACACAAAGTATTCCTGCACTGCCCAAACTTTATCTTGAGGCAAAATCTCTCGCTGAGACCTCTTGCCGAATTGTGGGGTGCTGCCCACGGATATGTGTATGTGAGAGAAATTCAAGAGGCGTGAATATGTGAAAAAATACCGCAGATTTTTGGAATCTGCGGTATTTTTCTCTTCCCTTTTGGTGGATAATCATATATAATAATAACCGATAAATCCCCCATCATAAAGGAGAGTATCCATGCGAATCCTGTACAACAGCCGGGAGAGCCGGTTCAAGACCCCCTTCGGAACGCTGCTGCCGGAACAGACCTGTACGCTGCACATTCACGTCCCCATTCCCGTCCAGGCGGATTATGTGGCCTGTGAGCTGCTCCATGAGGATATGTCCGCTGCCCAGGTGGTGAAGATGGAAAAGGAAACCACCAAAGGGGCCTATGTTATTTTCCGGGGGGAGTTTACCATCTCCACGCCGGGGCTGTATTTTTACTTTTTTCGGGTGTGTACCCGGGAGGGATGCTTCCGCCTGTTCAAGCAGGGGGAGGATACCAATATGGAAGCCGGGGATCTGTGGCAGGTAAGCTGTGTGCCTGCCGACTTTCACACCCCGGATTGGGCCAAGGGTGCCCTGATCTATCAGGTGTTCCCGGATCGGTTCTATAAATCCGGGGAGTGCGACCTTACCGGCAAGCTGAAGCCCTACACGGTGCATGACTGCTGGGATGAGGAGGTGGGCTGGCGGCCTGCCAGAGACGGCCGGGTTCTCAACAATGACTTCTTCGGCGGCAACTTCCGGGGCATCACCGAGAAGCTTCCTTACATTGCCTCCCTGGGTGCAACCATTTTGTATCTGAACCCCATCAGCATGGCTTTTTCCAGCCACCGATATGATACCGGTGATTACAAGGTTCCCGACCCCATGCTGGGAACCCAGGAGGAATTCTCCGAACTGTGCCGTCAGGCTCACAAGCTGGGGATCCGGGTGATCCTGGACGGGGTCTATTCCCACACCGGTTCCAACAGCCGCTATTTCAACCGGGATGGGTCCTTTGATGACCTGGGTGCCTACCAGAGCCGGGAATCCAGGTATTCCGGATGGTATACCTTCTACGCATGGCCGGACAGCTACCAGGCCTGGTGGAATTTTGACACCCTGCCCACCGTAAACAAGATGGATCCGGACTTTGTCCGCTACATCATCACCGATGAGGACAGCGTGGTGGCCCACTGGCTGCGGCTGGGGGCGGACGGCTTCCGCCTGGACGTGGCGGATGAGCTGCCGGATGAATTTGTAAAGCTGCTGTACGATCGGGTGAAGGAAGTAAAGCCCGATGCCCTGGTGCTGGGGGAGGTGTGGGAGGATGCCTCCAACAAAATCGCCTATGACCGGCGCCGCACCTACTTTACCAATGCCGAGTTGGACAGCGTGATGAATTACCCCTTCCGCACGGCGATCCTGAACTTTATGCGGGGCGCTGACAGCGGCAGCAATTTGAAGGAAGCGGTTCTGTCCGTGGCGGAGAACTATCCGCCGGAGGTGGTGCTGTGCAACATGAATCTGTTGGGAACCCATGACACCCCCCGGATCCTCACCGCCCTGGTGGACGATTTTGACGGCAGCCGGGCAGAAAAGGCCAAGCGCCGCCTGTCCCGGACCAATCTGGAGACGGCCCGCAGACGGCTGATGATGGCGGCCTTCCTGCAATACACCCTCCCCGGCAGCCCCAGCCTGTACTATGGAGATGAGGCGCTGATGGAGGGCTACAAGGATCCCTTCAACCGCCGCACCTATCCCTGGGGTCACGAAGACCGGGAGCTGGTGACCTATTTCAGCCGCCTGGGCAGACTTCGCCGGGAGCAGGAAGCCCTCCGGCTGGGAGACATCCAGTTCTTCACCGCCGAGGATCGGCATCTGGGCTACACCAGAACCTATCAGGGAAAGTCGGTAAAGGTTTATGTAAACCGAAACAGCGATCCCTGGGACATTCCTGCGGGAAATGTGGTCTTTGGCTGCAACCTGCAAATCCTGGCCCCCGACTGGCTTTCCCTGGCTCCCAAGGGCTTCTGTCTGGTAGCGGAGTAGAATTCTGCGTATCAATCATGTTTTCGGGCGTACTGCATTTCGCAGTACGCCCGATTTAGCGTGGTGAAAAAAACCATTCGGGTTTTTTCACCAGTTTTTTGCAGTCCGCTGCGCGCACTCCTTGTGCGCCATAGGCGCACAACTCGCACACTTGCGGCCTGAGAAGTATTTTGTGTCAGGTACAGAAGGTGAATTGTCCCGAAGGGACAAGAGAAACCACCCTGGGGTGCGCCCTGACGCAAAATATATTTTACTTTATTTGCCACTGATGTGGCAAACTCTGCGAGGCTTTTTTAACAGGCTGCTTCGGGCGTACTGCATTTCGCAGTACGCCCGATTATTCATTCTTGGGGATTTACTTGAAATACTTGACGGCGGCCTTGAACATCTGGATGTCGTATTCACCGGGGACGTTCTTATAAAGACCCTTGCCGATACGCTCGCTGTGGCCCATCTTGCCGATGACACGGCCATCGGGAGAGGTGATGCCTTCAATGGCGTACAGGGAGCCGTTGGGGTTGAAGTGAACATCTGCGGTGGCGTTGCCTTCCAGATCCACATACTGGGTGGCGATCTGACCGTTGGCGGCCAGCTGACGGATCAGCTCCTCGGAGGCCAGGAACTTGCCCTCGCCGTGGGAGATGGGGACACTCACAATGTCGCCCACGTTCATCAGGCTCAGCCAGGGGGACTTGGTGGAGGCGATCCGGGTGCGGACGATCCGGCTCTGGTGCCGTGCAATGGTGTTGTAAGTCAGGGTGGGGCAGGTCTCATCGGTGTCGATGATCTTGCCGTAGGGCACCAGACCCAGCTTCACCAGGGCCTGGAAGCCGTTGCAGATACCGCACATCAGGCCGTCCCGGTCATCCAGCAGCTGGGTGACCGCTTCCTTCACCGCCCCATTGCGGAAGAAGGCAGTGATGAACTTTGCGGAGCCGTCAGGCTCGTCACCGCCGGAGAAGCCGCCGGGGATGAAGATCATCTGAGAAGAACGCACCTGCTGGGCAAAATAGTCCACACTTCTGGCAATGCCGTCGGCAGACAGGTTGTTGATGACGATGATCTCCGGCTCGGCACCGGCATCCCGGACAGCCTTGGCAGAGTCAAACTCGCAGTTGGTGCCGGGGAAGGCGGGGATCAGAACCTTGGGCTTTGCCACGGAAACGGCGGGAGCCTTCCGCTCCTTGGTTTCGTAGGAGAAGGTCTCCATCTTCTGATCTGCGGTGGGGATATTGCAGGTGTAAACGCTTTCCAGCTTGTCTTCGTAAGCCTTCAGCACATCGCTCTGGGACAGCACCTGACCATGGTAACGGAAGCTGCCGTCAGCGGTGGTGACACCCAGAACCTGACCTGCAGTGCCCTCGGCCATTTCCAGAACGAAGCTGCCGTAGGTGTAGCCGAACAGGGTATCCATGGACACGTTGTCGTCAATGGCAACACCCAGACCGTTGCCGAAGCCCATCTTCATCAGTGCTTCCGCCACGCCGCCCATGCCGGGGGTGTAGCAGGCCACGGCCTTGCCGGAACGCAGCAGGGCGGTGACGGTCTCGAAGTTGGCAAGCAGGGAAGCGGTATCCGGCAGGTGGTTTTCATCGTAAGCGGTTTCCAGCAGGCACAGGGTATGACCGGCGGCCTTCAGATCCGGGGAGACAACCTCCTGGGTCTTGCCGGTGGTCACGGCGAAGGAAACCAGAGTGGGGGGCACATCCAGCTTTTCAAAGGAGCCGGACATGGAGTCCTTGCCGCCGATGGAGGCAATGCCCAGGTTCATCTGTGCCTTGAAGGCACCCAGCAGAGCAGCCAGAGGCTTGCCCCAGCGCTGGGGATCCTTGCCCAGCTTCTCAAAGTATTCCTGGAAGGTCAGGTAGGTATCTTCAAAGGAAGCACCGGAGGCGATCAGCTTACACACGGATTCCACCACAGCCAGATAAGCGCCGTGATAGGGGCTCTTTTCGGTGATGAAGGGGTTGTAGCCGAAGGACATGAAGGAGCAGTCATCGGTGTGCTTCTTTTCTGCGGAAATCTTCTGCACCATGGCCTGGACAGGGGTCAGCTGGTACTTGCCGCCGAAGGGCATCAGTACGGTACCGGCGCCGATGGTGGAGTCGAACCGCTCGGACAGGCCCCGCTTGGAGCAGGTGTTCAGGTCGGTGGCAACTGCCATGAAATTCTGGGCGAAGTCACCGGTGACGGTCTTTTTGTAGCATTCCGGGGCGGCAGGGGACACAGTGATGTGCTTGTCTGCGCCGTTGGAATTCAGGAATTCCCGGCTGATATCACAGATGGTCTTGCCATTCCAGTGCATCACCAGGCGGGCCTGCTCTGTGACGGTGGCAACGGGAACGGCATTCAGGTTCTCGGTACCGGCCAGCTCCAGGAACCGGGCCACATCGCCGGGCTCCACCACAACAGCCATACGCTCCTGGGATTCGGAGATGGCCAGCTCTGTGCCGTCCAGACCCTCGTACTTCTTGGGAACCTTGTCCAGCTCGATTACCAGGCCGTCAGCCAGCTCACCGATGGCAACGGAGACACCGCCTGCGCCAAAGTCATTGCAGCGCTTGATAAGGCGGGAGGCCTCGGCGTTGCGGAACAGCCGCTGGAGCTTCCGCTCCTCAGGGGCGTTGCCCTTCTGAACCTCGGAGCCACAGGTTTCCACGGACTGCTCGGTGTGGGCCTTGGAGGAGCCGGTGGCACCGCCGATGCCGTCACGGCCGGTGTTGCCGCCCAGCAGGATCACCACATCACCGGGGTTGGGCCGCTCCCGGCGGACATTTTCCGCAGGAGCGGCGGCGATGACTGCGCCGATCTCCATGCGCTTGGCAGCATAGCCGGGATGGTAAATTTCATCCACAATGCCGGTGGCGAGGCCAATCTGGTTGCCGTAGGAGGAGTAGCCTGCGGCTGCGCCGGTGACGATCTTCCGCTGGGGCAGCTTGCCGGGGATGGTCTCGGCTACGCTCTTGAGGGGATCAGCAGCGCCGGTGACACGCATAGCGCCGTAGACATAGCTTCTGCCGGACAGGGGATCCCGGATGGCACCGCCGATACAGGTGGCAGCACCGCCGAAGGGTTCAATCTCGGTGGGATGGTTGTGGGTTTCGTTCTTAAACAGCAGCAGCCAGGGCTCGGTAACGCCGTCCACGGTGACATTGATCTTCACGGTGCAGGCGTTGATCTCCTCGGACTCATCCAGCTTGCTGAGCTTTCCGGCGGCCTTCAGGTGACGGACGGCCACGGTGGCCAGATCCATCAGGCAGATGGGCTTGTGCTCCCGGCCCAGGGCGCAGCGGGTGGCAATGTACTCGTCATAGGTCTTTTGCAGCAGGGGATCGCAGAAGGTGACACTGTCGATCACCGTGCCGAAGGTGGTGTGGCGGCAGTGGTCAGACCAGTAGGTGTCGATCATGCGGATCTCGGTGATGGTGGGATCCCGATCTTCCTTTACAAAGTAGGACTGGCAGAAGGTGATGTCATCCAGATCCATGGCAAGGCCGTACTGGCGGATGAAGGCATCCAGACCTGCCCGATCCAGCTTGGTAAAGCCGGTGAGGGTGGCAACCTCTGTGGGGATGTCATAGGCAATGGCCAGAGTCTCGGGGATTTCCAGAGCAGCTTCCCGGCACTCCACGGGGTTAATGACATACTTCTTGAATTCCCGGATCTGCTCCGGGGTCAGATCACCGTACAGGGCATAGACCTTGGCGGTGCGGATCAGGGGGCGCTCCCCCTGGGAGATGATCTGGATGCACTGGGCGGCGGAGTCGGCCCGCATATCAAACTGACCGGGCAGAGCCTCCACGGCAAACACATAAGCGCCGGGCAGCTGGAGGCTGTCATAGACGTTGTCCAGCTGGGGCTCAGAGAAAACGGTGCGGACGGAAGCATCAAACAGCTCCCGGCTGATCTTCTCGGCATCGTAGCGGTTGAACAGCCGCAGAGCCTGAAGATTATCCATGCCCAGAAGGTGTTTTGCCTCGTTCAGAAGACCCATGGCCTCGTTGGCAAGGCCCTCTTTCTTTTCTACAAATACGCGATAAACCACGGAAAATTCCTCCTGATTTCTATCTTCTATTTCAGTGCCTGCATAGCACGCTGTCCAATATCGCTGCGGCGGTATGCGCCTTCAAAGTGAACGCCGTCGCTGATGCGGTAGGCTTCCCGGATGGCCTGCTCCAGGGTGTCTGCCACGGCGGTGGTGCCGGTGACCCGGCCGCCGGAGGTCAGCAGCTTGCCATCTTCCAGCTTGCCGCCGGCAACAAAGGTGTGGGCAGCGGCTTCCGGGGTCATGGTGATTTCAAAGCCCTTCTTGTAGGACTGGGGATAGCCGGAGGAGGCCCAGATCACGCAGCAGGCGCATCCGTCGGCAAATTTCACTTCGGTGTCAGCCAGGGTGCCGTTGGTGGTGGCCTGCATCACCGTCAGCAGGTCGCTTTCCAGCAGGGGCAGCACCACCTGGGTCTCCGGATCGCCGAAGCGGCAGTTGTACTCAATGACCTTGGGGCCGTCGGGGGTGAGCATCAGGCCAAAGTACAGACAGCCCTGGAAGGTGCGGCCCTCGGCGTTCATGGCCTGGATGGTGGGCAGGAAAATGGTATCCATGCAGACCTTAGCAATGTCGGCGGTGTAGTAGGGGTTGGGGGCGATGGTGCCCATACCGCCGGTGTTCAGACCGGTATCGCCGTCTCCGGCCCGCTTGTGATCCATGGAGGAGACCATGGGCTTGACCACCTTGCCGTCGGTGAAGGCCAGAACGGAGACCTCCGGGCCGGTGAGGAATTCCTCAATGACCACGGTGCTGCCGGACTTGCCGAAGCGGCCGCCGGCGATCATGTCCCGGACAGCCTCTTTGGCCTCTTCCCGGGTCTGGGCGATGATAACACCCTTGCCCAGCGCCAGGCCGTCGGCCTTGATGACGGTGGGGATGGGGGCGGTGTCCAGATAGGCAAGGGCGGCATCCAGATCGGAGAACACCGCATACTGAGCGGTGGGGATGCCGTACTTCTTCATGAGGTTTTTGGAGAAAACCTTGCTGCCTTCAATGATGGCAGCATTGGCTCTGGGGCCGAAGCAGGGGATGCCCTTTTCGGTCAGTGCATCCACGCAGCCCAGAACCAGAGGATCGTCGGGAGCTACCACAGCGTAGTCCACCCCGTTTTCCACGGCAAAGGCTACGATTTTATCAAGATCCGTGGCGCCGATGCCGGTGCATACGGCGTCATCCACCATGCCGCCGTTGCCGGGGCAGGCAAAGATGGTTTCCACGGTGGGATTCTTTTTCAGACTTTTGATGATGGCGTGTTCACGGCCGCCTCCGCCAACGACTAAAAGCTTCATAATATAAACTCCTAATTGCATCAATGGTGTCGGATAAGCTTCGTAAAGGAACGCTAAGACCGGGGGATCCTCCGTGGATCCCCCGGATCCATGGAGGGAAGCTCTGATGAAATCGGCAAGAGCTGGGAGCGAGAGATTTTGTTTCCAGGGAAGGTTTCCAAAGTGGAGGAATACTTTGTGCACCCGCAAGGGGTATGCCGCATCCGTAAGCCAGCTTGCGCTGGCAACGGCTGCGCTACATTTCCCACTTTGGAAACCGTAGACTGGGGGCAAAAGATCCGCTCGCCAGCCGCAGACGATTTCTTCAGAGTTTCCTTAGTGATGGAACAGACGCATACCGGTGAAGGCCATGACGATGCCGTGCTTGTTGCACTCCTCGATGACCAGATCATCCCGGATGGAGCCGCCGGGCTCGGCAATGTACTTCACACCGGAGGCGTAGGCCCGCTTGATGTTGTCGGAGAAGGGGAAGAAGGCATCGGAGCCCAGAGCCACATTCTGGCGGGTGGACAGCCACTGACGCTTGTCCTCCTGGGTCAGAGGTTCGGGCTGACGGGTGAAGTAGTTCTGCCAGATGCCGTCGGCGCAGACATCCTCTTCATTGCCGTTGATGTAGCCGTCAATGACGTTGTCCCGGTTGGGACGGCCCAGATCCTCCCGGAAGGGCAGCGCCAGGGTCTTGGGATGCTGCCGCAGGAACCAGGTGTCGGCCTTGCCGCCGGCCAGCCGGGTGCAGTGAATCCGGGACTGCTGACCTGCGCCCACGCCGATGGCCTGACCGTCGCAGGCAAAGCAGACGGAGTTGGACTGAGTGTATTTCAGGGTGATGAGGGCCACGATCAGGTCAATTTTGGCATCCTCAGGCAGCTCCTTGTTCTCGGTGACGATGTTCTCCAGCAGCTGGGGCCCAATCTTAAAGTTGTTGCGGCCCTGCTGGAAGGTGATGCCGAAGACCTGTTTGGTCTCCTGCTCGGCGGGAACATAGTCAGGGTCGATGGCCACAACATTGTAGTTGCCCTTGCGCTTGGTTTTCAGAATGGCCAGCGCTTCCTCGGTGTAGCCGGGGGCGATGACACCGTCGGAGACTTCCCGGGCGATCAGGCTGGCGGTCATGGCATCGCACTCGTCGCTCAGCGCCACCCAGTCACCGAAGGAGCACATCCGGTCGGTGCCTCTGGCACGGGCATAGGCGCAGGCCAGGGGATTTTCATCCAGACCTTCCACATCATCGACAAAGCAGGCCTTCTTCAGATCCTGGCTCAGGGGCTTGCCCACGGCGGCGGAGGTGGGGGAGACGTGCTTAAAGGAGGTGGCGGCCACCATGCCGGTGGCTTCCTTCAGCTCCTTGACCAGCTGCCAGGAGTTGAAAGCATCCAGAAAGTTGATGTAGCCGGGACGGCCGTTGAGAATGGTGATGGGCAGGTCGCTGCCGTCAGCCATGTAGATCTTGGCAGGCTTCTGGTTGGGGTTACAGCCGTATTTCAGTTCAAATTCCTTCATGATATCCTCCTAAAATCAGCAGTGTTTGTTGATGATGCGCTGGCAATGGGCACCGGTTTCCAGATCGGTGTAGCGGACGAACAGAGAGATCTTATTGTCGGCATTGAGGTTCTCCCACAGCTCCTGGGTGAAGACGTCAATGTCGGCGGGGATGGACACCCGCTCCGGCTCCCCCTGGAAGGTGGGAATCACGGGATTTCCGTCGCAGACATAGGTGTGCAGGAAGTGGCCCAGACCGGCGGTGGCGGGGTACTCCCAGAAGAACCGGGCGCAGTGATGACCCTCAGGATCGGCGGCCTTCAGGATGGACATCTTATAGCTGCCGTCGCTCGCCTGGATGCCGGAGATGCGGGGGGTCCAGTTGGGGCCGTCATCCTCAAACTGACGGGTGCGCAGGGCGGCTTCCCAGCTTTCGCCCCGGCTCAGGTACTCCCAGATGGTGTCGGTCTGGTCACCGTTGGTGACGATCAGGCCGCATCCGGCTTCCCGGACGGGATGGTAGATGATCAGATGGGGATCCTTCATCAGGGAAGGATCGTGGGCCTGGGTGCGGATGCCGTCCGGCTCCTGGCAGAAGATGCGGTTGCGGGAGTTGACGGAGCGGCCCATGATGAAATAGGCGGCGACGGCCTGCTTGCCGTCAGGGGTGACGCCCAGGACAATGCCCCGGCCGGGGTAGGTGTTGCCTGCCAGACGGTCGGCCATGGAGGAAATTTCGTAGACGTTCATATACTCTCTCCTTTACAGTTGTGCACAGACGGTTTCGGCAGCCTGGGGCAGCAGGATCCATTCGGCCTGCTCCATGACCCGGCGCTGCAGGGTCTGGGGGGTGTCCCCGGGCTGAATATCCACAGCCTTCTGGGCAATGATCTCGCCGCCGTCGGGAATTTCATTGACAAAGTGAACGGTGGCGCCGGTGACCTTCACGCCGTAGTCCAGAGCGGCCTGGTGTACCCGCAGCCCATAGAAGCCCTCACCGCAGAAGCTGGGGATCAGGGAGGGGTGGACATTGATGATCCGCTTGGGCCACTTGGCGGTGAAATTCTGGGACAGGATGCACATGAAGCCTGCCAGAATGATCAGGTCGGTGCCGTTGCGCTCCAGAACCGCCTGGAGCTGTGCTTCAAAGGCGGCCTGGGAGCCCAGCTCCTTTTTGTTGATCACCGCAGCGGGAACGCCGAAGTTCTTTGCCCGCTCCAGGGCGTAGGCGTTGGGGTTGTTGGAGATGACCATGGCGATTTCGCCGTGGGGGATCTTACCTGCCGCTTCCGCTTCCAGCAGGGCCTGCAGGTTGGTGCCGCCGCCGGAGACCAGAACCGCTATCCTCTTTTTCATTCCAGGATCACCTTTTCTTCACCGGCTTCAATCTTGCCGATGACGTAGGCATCAATGCCGTTTTCCTTCAGGCAGGCCAGTGCGGTGTCTGCCTGGTCGGCGGGAACCACCACGCTCATGCCAACGCCCATGTTGTAGGTGTTGTACATATCCCGCTCAGGGATGTTGCCCCAGCTGGCAATCACATCGAAAATGGGCAGCACCCGGATGTCACTCTTGCGGATTCTGGCGCACAGGCCGTCGGGGATGGAGCGGGGGACGTTCTCATAGAAGCCGCCGCCGGTGATGTGGCTGATGCCCTTGACATCCACCCGATCCAGCAGTGCCAGAATGGGCTTGACATAGATCTTGGTGGGCACCAGCAGCGCCTCAGCGATGGACTTGCCGCCCAGCTCCTCTCTGGCAGTGTACAGCGCAGGGTTGTTGTTGTCGATGTCAAAGACCTTCCGGCACAGGCTGAAGCCGTTGGAGTGAATGCCGGTGGAGGGCAGGGCGATGACCACGTCTCCGGCAGCCATGCGGGTGTTATCCAGGATCTTCTTCTTATCCACGATACCCACGGCAAAGCCGGCCAGGTCGTAGTCCTCGGCGGGCATCATGCCGGGATGCTCGGCAGTTTCGCCGCCGATCAGGGCAGCACCGGACTGGACACAGCCCTCGGCAACGCCGCCGACGATCTGGGCGATCTTTTCCGGAACGTTCTTGCCGCAGGCGATGTAGTCCAGGAAGAACAGGGGCTTTGCGCCCACGCAGATGATGTCGTTGACGCACATGGCCACGGCGTCGATGCCGATGGTGTCGTGCTTGTCCATGAGGATGGCCAGCTTGACCTTGGTGCCGCAGCCATCGGTGCCGGAGACCAGAACCGGCTCCTCCATTCCGGCCAGAGGCAGGCCGAAGCAGCCGCCAAAGCCGCCCAGGTCATCCAGGCAGCCCTCATTGCGGGTGCGGCTGATGTGCTTTTTCATCAGCTCCACGGCCCGGTATCCGGCGGTGATGTCCACACCGGCGGCAGCGTAGCTGGCGGAATAGGAATTCTTGTGATCCATGGTATAAGCTCCTTTTTTCATTATGAAACTTTATAGCAGCACCGCGCAATTAGGGAAGGATCCGCGGATATCCGCAGACGAAATTGCGCGGTGTTGGCTGTTGATTTGGCTGCCCTGGGAAGATGCTTCCGGCGGGCAGAAGAAAAGATTTGCCTGGCAGCGGAGGCTGGTTATTCCTTACCCGTCCAGCAGTAGGTGCAGACCTTGTCCCGGGGGAGGCCGATGGCCTCCAGCAGGCCGTCCAGGCTCTGATAGCCCAGGGAGTCAAAGCCCATCTCCTTGCAGATGGCGTTGAGCATGCACTGACCCCGGGGGGTGGTGCAGTCGGCGTATTCCTCCAGGTGCTTCTGGCCCTCCTCACCCTCCAGGCGCTGAATGGTGCGCCGGGTCAGCAGCTCCATGTCGGAGTTGGAGCGGGAGAAATTCAGATACTTGCAGGCGTACATAATGGGGGGACAGGCAGAGCGCATGTGGACTTCCTTGGCACCGGATTGGTACAAGAATTCCACCGTCTCCCGCAGCTGGGTGCCCCGAACGATGGAGTCGTCCACCAAAAGCAGCTTCTTACCCTCGATGAGCTCAGGCACAGGAATCTGCTTCATTTCTGCCACCAGGTTGCGCATCTCCTGGTTGGAGGGGGTGAAGGAACGGGACCAGGTGGGGGTGTACTTGACGAAGGGACGGGCGAAGGGCTTGTGGGTCTGGTTGGCGTAGCCGATAGCGTGGGGCACGCCGGAGTCGGGCACACCGGCCACATAGTCCACATCGGGGAAGGTACCCCGCTCCATTTCATCCCGGGCCATGATCTTGCCGTTGTTGTAGCGCATGACCTCTACGTTGACCCCCTCGTAGTTGGAGTTGGGGTAGCCGTAGTATGTCCACAGGAAGGCGCAGATCCGCATCTTATCACCGGGGGCGGACAGCTGGGTGTAGCCGTTGGCGGTGATCTGAACGATCTCGCTGGGCTGCAAATTATAGCAGGTGCGGTAGCCCAGCTTCTGGCAGGCAAAGGACTCCATGGCGATGCAGCAGGCATCCTCCTTCTGACCCACCACAATGGGCAGACGGCCCAGGGTGTCCCGGGCGGCGATGATGCCCTGGGGGGTCAGCAGCAGGATGGTGATGGAGCCTTCCACCAGGCTCTGGGCGTAGCGGATGCCGTCCACCAGATTGTCGCAGCGGTTGATCAGGGCGGCGATCAGCTCATTGGCGTTGACCTTGCCGGAGGACAGGGCCATGAAGTAGTGGCCGGGGCCGGAGAAGATCCGGGCGACCAGTTCCTCGGCGTTGGTGATGATGCCCACGGTGCTGATGGCGAACAGACCCAGGTGGCTGCGCACCAGCAGGGGCTGGGGGTCGGTATCGGAGATACAGCCCAGACCGGCCTGGCCGTCCATGGTGGCCATATCTTCCTCAAACTTGGTGCGGAAGGGGGTATTTTCAATGTTGTGGATCTGACGCTGGAAGCCCTTTTCCGCGTCATAAACAGCCATACCACCCCGCTTGGTGCCCAGGTGGGAGTGGTAGTCGGTTCCGAAGAACACATCATATTTACAGTTATTGCGGGACACAGCTCCGAAGAAGCCACCCATAGGAATCTCCTCCTTAGAGAGTAAATCTGAGAAAAACAATCAGGGACGGCAGGGATTTGCCGCCCCTGATATGAAAAAGTTAGGCGAAGAACAGCTTGTTCAGAGTCATGGGATCCACATATTCGCCGTCCTTGTAGACGCGCATATTGCCGGAGGCGATTTCGTCGATCAGCATAACCTTGCCCTGGGGATCGTAGCCAAACTCAAACTTGATGTCGTACAGATCCAGCCCCTTGGTCTTCAGATCATCGGCAACGATCTTGGTGATGGCCTGGGTCTGAGCCTTCAGGGAGTCGTACTGCTCAGCGGTCATCACGCCCAGATCCACCAGGCCGTCTTTGGTGACCAGGGGATCGCCCTTTGCATCGTTCTTAAAGGTGGTCTCCACATAGGCAGGCAGATCCTGACCCAAGGTGCAGTAGTCGGAGTAGCGGCGGTAGAAGGAGCCCACTGCCTTGTAGCGGCAGATGACTTCCAGACCCTTGCCGAAAACCTTGGCGGGCAGCACTTCCATGGTGGTGTCGTCCAGGTTGGCGCTGACGTAATGGGTGCGGATACCGGCGGCATTGATCTTCTCGAAGAAGTAGATGCTCATGCGCAGGTTCACATCGCCCACACCTTCAATGGTCAGACCGACGGAGTTCTCGCCGGGATCGAACACACCGTCCTTGCCGGTGCAGTCGTCCTTGAACTTCAGCAGGCAGTTGCCGTTGGGCAGGGCGTAAACATTCTTGGTCTTACCGGTGTACAGCAGCTTGAGATTTTCCATGGTTAGTACCTCTTTCTCTTAGTGAAAAAATGTTTATATGGAATGGTTTATGGGAAAACAAATTAAGGGTTCAGCTCGGCCTGGAGGGCGGCATCCTTTTCCAGTACCTTGGCGCTGTCGCTGATGCGCTTGGAATCCAGCTTCCGGGCCAGGTTGTGATCCTCCACAGCCAGGATCTGGGCAGCCAGCAGAGCGGCGTTCACACCGCCGTTGACGGCAACGGTGGCAACCGGGATGCCGGAGGGCATCATAACGGTGGACAGCAGGGCATCCATGCCGTCAAAGCAGGGGCCCTTGCAGGGAATGCCGATGACAGGCAGGGTGGTGTTGGCGGCGATGGCGCCGGCCAGGTGTGCGGCCATACCGGCAGCGGCGATGATCACGCCATAGCCGTCGGATCGGGCGTTGCGGGCAAAGTCCCGGGCTTCCTCCGGGGTGCGGTGGGCGGAATACACATGACACGCAAAGGGGATTTCCAGTGCGTTCAGGGTATCCATGGTTTTGCGCAGGATGGGAAGATCACTGTCGCTGCCCATGACGATTCCTACTTTTTTCAACGGGGTTCCTCCTTCAGACAACAAAAAAGGGCGCACGAATACCACAGCCATAGCTTGGTATAAGTGTGCCCAGACGGTCGGCGAAAACGCTATGCCCTTACTCCGTGTGGTGCTCCACTTATCCGTCAGTCATAGGGGTTTGTCATTTTTACGAACACATTATATCATAATGCAAGAAACCCGTCAATTCTCAAGTAAACAATTTCTGACCTTTTTTTCACAGATTTTCATGTGGATCTTGCCAAGACAGCCCGGGCGGCGGCAGGACGGAAAAAAGCCTTCCGGCGCATCCCAAAAGGAAGGATGCGCCGGAAGGTGTTTGAAAGGAAGGCCCGGGCTATGGGAGAACGACCCGGGAGGGGAGAAATCAAATGTTGGCAAAGAGCCGCTTGTCCAGGCCCCGCTTGGTGATGGCCAGGTACAGGGCGGTGCCGGGGATCAGCAGCACGGCAGCCTCACCGATGGCAACGTACAGGGCGTTGATCCAGAAGCCGCCGCCGATGTACACCGTCAGCTCCCAGCCCACCAGAATGGCGTTGGTCAGGGCGGGCATCAGAAGACCCGGCAGGGGAATGCCGAAGACCTTCCGGCTGCGCAGCAGCCACATGGCCTGGGCAGCCAGCAGGGTGGCCAGGGAGCCTACCACCCAGTCCAGAGGCAGAGCGGCGGCATAGGTGATGTTGAACAGCAGGCAGCCCAGGGTCAGACCGGGGACAGCGGCGGGGGTGAAGAAGGCCAGCACGCAGAGCACCTCGCTCAGGCGCATCTGAATGGCCCAGGTGGCGGAGCCGGGGAGCAGCAGATTCTGCATGTGGGTCAGTACGGCATACAGGGCGGCAATAATGGCAGCGTAGACCAGCTGACGGGTGTGGCGGTGATTCATGGGGATCCTCCTTAAAAATAAGAAATGGGTGCAGTGCGCACCCATTGTCAAGCAAACAAAAATGGGCGTAAAAACGCCCATCCAAAAATCCTAGTTTTATTTACCGACAGGATGGTTACGAACTGTCCTATTGAATTGCCTGGCCATTATAACCGCCCGGAGCCGGATTGTCAATGGGAAAGATGGTTTTTCTTTCCCTCCAGATGGCCGGATTGGATCACCGGGGGCTTGGGATCGGAGACCTCCCAGGCAGGGGGCTTTTTTTCTTCCTGACGATCTTTCTGACACATGGTGCTTCACCTCACAGCCAGTATGCGCCGGAAACCGGCAGACTATGCCCCAAAGACAGGCTGGGACACAATTCTTAATATTTTTGTAAATTTTCTGAATTTCCTCCGGAAGCGGTTGCAAACAGGGGAAAGCTACGGTATAATGGCCTCAGGATGATTTGGAGCGATCGACCATGACCGTATCCGGGCTTCCCGTATCCGATAAAGGGAGGATGTTACATATGAATAAGAAGATTCTCACCACCATGCTGCTGATCCTGATGATCGTCTCCATGCTGGTGCTTACCACAGGCTGCGGCGCCAAGGACAGCGAGGATTTAGCCAAGCAGGTGGAGCTGCTGAAGGCGGAAAATGCCGAGCTGAAGGCCCAGATCGCAGAGCTGACCAACCAGCATCCCGCCGTGCAGGCTCAGACGGTGCTGAAGAGCTGGAAGCTGGATGCCCAGGTCTGGAGCGACGGCAACGGCGCCACTGTGACTTTCAAGGCAGAGCCTGTCAGCTATGAAGAGGGCCAGAAGGCTGCCCTGAGTGTTCGTATGGGCGATCTGGAGGCCGAGGGCACCAACTGCAACTGGGACGGCACCTACTACACCGGCTCTGTGGAGCTGAGCGCCGCCGACGGCTACGGCTACTACTGTGTCCTGACTGCTGCCGATGGTTCCACCAGCGAGGTGGAGCTGAACTCTCCCCATAACGTATCCGATGAAACCCTGGTCTACCTGGGTTCCAGCGTCAGTGCCTACTGCAATATGGTGGTGGAAGACTGGCAGGCTGATGACAGCACCCTGACCATTCAGTCCGGTTATATCCAGGCGCAGATGCCCCGGCTGACCGCCGGCGGCACGGCTCCCACGGTTTCCGGCGCAGCCCTGGTGCTGAAGCTGAACGACCAGGAGACAGAGCGCAAGGACGTGACCCTGAGCGCAGGGGAAGGCATCGGCAGCTTTGAAGCCGCCCTCTCCGGCGTGTCCTTCCACATGCCTGTCATGGAGCAGGACGGCCAGCTGGATCTGTGGCTGGAGGTCACTCTCAGCGACGGCAATGTCATTAAAGCAGCCGGCGGCAGCTGGTACGGCAGCGACGGTCAGCTCCAGCTGGCAGTGGGCTAAACAGTTCCAAAACCCAACGCAAAATAGAATTTCAAACGCACCGTCTCCGGGCGGTGCGTTTGTTATGCACATATTCCGTTTTTGTCGTTTTCCGGGGGTTATCCCCCTTTTTACATAATACACAAATTCCTGCTCCTTCGTTTGGATTTTATGTGGATTGTATAAAAAAGTCTGAAAAATCTCATTTACAGATTGATTTTATTCCGGGATTGTCTTACAATAGGTTTCAAGCAGAATTCCCGAAATCCTTGTGGGGCATATCTGATTCTGAGGTGAAAGAAATGCTGAACATTGTACTGGTGGAGCCTGAAATTCCCCAGAACTGCGGCAACATTGCCAGAACCTGTGCCGCCACCGGCTGTCGGCTGCATTTGATCCGCCCGTTGGGCTTTGATATCTCCGAAAAGGCGGTCCGCCGTGCGGGCCTGGACTACTGGAATATGGTGGAAGTTCTGGATTATGAGAATCTGGATGACTTCTTTTCCAAAAATGACGTCCGGGAAATGTGGTGCTTATCCACCAAGGCCCCCCGGGGTCTGACCCAGGCCAGTTACCATGATGGCTGCTACCTGTTCTTTGGTAAGGAGACAAAGGGCCTTCCGGAGGATTTTCTGGCAGAGCACTATGACAGCTGTGTCCGGATTCCCATGCGCAGCGATGCCCGGAGCCTGAATCTGAGCAACGCCGTGGCCATCACCGTGTATGAGGCCCTGCGCCAGCTGGATTACCCCGGATTGCAGGATTTTGGAAAGATGCGTCTTTCGGTTTAGGTCTTTCAGAAAAAAATCGGGAGAGATCCCGCAAAATGATGGAGGAAATCACCATGAACTACAACAAGAAGTCTATCGAGGACATCGACGTTTCCGGCAAGCGGGTGCTGTGCCGCTGTGACTTCAATGTTCCCACGAAGAACGGCAAGATCACCTCTGATAAGCGTATCGTTGCAGCGCTGCCCACCATCCAGTATCTCATTGACCACGGTGCAAAGGTCATTCTCTGCTCCCACATGGGCAAGCCCAAGGGCGAGTGGAAGCCCGAGCTGAGCCTGAAGGTGGTTGCTGACCGCCTGACGGAGCTGCTGGGCAAGCAGGTCATCATGGCTGCCGACGTTGCAGGCGAGGATGCCAAGGCCAAGGCTGCCGCCCTGAAGGACGGCGATGTGATGCTCCTGGAGAACACCCGCTACATCAAGGGCGAGACCAAGAACGATCCCGAGCTGAGCAAGGCTCTGGCAAGTCTTGCCGATATTTTTGTAAATGATGCTTTCGGCACCGCACACCGTGCCCACTCCTCCACCGCCGGTGTGGCAGACTATCTGCCCGCTGTCTGCGGCTTCCTGGTTCAGAAGGAAGTTTCCATTATGGGCAAGGCCCTGGCCAACCCCGAGCGTCCCTTCGTTGCCATTCTGGGCGGCGCAAAGGTCTCCGACAAGCTGAACGTGATCAACAATCTGCTGGAAAAGGTGGATACCCTGATCATTGGCGGCGGCATGGCCTTTACCTTCCTGGCTGCCAAGGGCTACAGCATCGGCAAGAGCCTGGTGGACGATGAGAAGATCGACTACTGCAAGGAAATGATGGCCAAGGCTGAGGCCAAGGGCGTAAAGCTCCTGCTGCCTGTGGACACCGTGGTTGCCGCTGCATTCCCTGACCCCATTGACGGCCAGATCGCTGTGGAGACTGTGGCTGCCGATGCCATCCCCGCTGACAAGATGGGCCTGGATATCGGTGAAAAGAGCCGGGCTCTGTTTGCTGAGGCTGTGAAGAATGCCAAGACCGTTGTCTGGAACGGCCCCATGGGCGTGTTTGAGAACCCCACCCTGGCAAAGGGCACCATCGCCGTTGCACAGGCTCTGGCTGACAGCGACGCTGTGACCATCGTTGGCGGCGGCGACTCCGCAGCAGCCTGCGAGCAGCTGGGCTTTGCCGACAAGATCACCCACATTTCCACCGGCGGCGGCGCTTCCCTGGAGTTCTTGGAAGGCCTGGAGCTGCCCGGCATCGCTTGCCTGGAGGATAAGTAAGTCTTTATATAGGCAGCATTGTTTGCCGAATGTTGCGGTGCTGCCAATCCCGCTCGATGCGCAATGGTATGAAATACAGGGTTCATCCTTGCAATTTCACCAAACCACAGCCACGACTGCGTGAACCAAATACAGAGGCCGGTGCGCCGGCCTCTGTACCCCCGAAAACCATCTGAAAACCGCTCCGATTTGGGAGCCTGAATTCGTAAATTCGCATCGGCCCACAGGGCATTGATGTTGTGATAAAAGGAGAAAAGGAAACATGAACAGAAAATATCGTAAGACCGTCATCGCCGGTAACTGGAAGATGAACAAGACCCCCTCCGAGACCAAGGAGTTTATGACCCAGCTGAAGGCTATCATGCCCAAGGGCCGCTGGTGCGATGTGGCTCTGTGCGTTCCCGCTGTCTGCATCCCCACCGCTGTTCGCACCATGCGGGAGACCCGTGTGGGCATCGGCGCTGAAAACTGCAATGCCAATGCCAGCGGTGCTTACACCGGTGAAATTGCTACCAATATGCTGACCGATGCTGGCTGCAAGTACGTCATCATCGGCCACTCCGAGCGCCGCGCCATGGGCGAGACCGACGCTGACATCAACGCCAAGGTTCTGGCTGCTCTGAATGCCGGACTGACCCCCATCCTGTGCTGCGGCGAGACCCTGGAGCAGCGTGAGAACGGCATCACCGCCGAGTGGATCACCATGCAGATCAAGCTGGGCCTGAAGAATGTTCCCGAGGACAAGGTTCGCAAGGTCATCATTGCCTACGAGCCCATCTGGGCCATCGGCACCGGCCTGACCGCTACCCCCGAGCAGGCTGAGGAAGTCTGCGAGATGATCCGTACCGTGGTTCGCAAGCTGTACAGCTCCAAGAACGCCCGTGCCATCTCCATCCTGTACGGCGGCTCCATGAACGAAAAGAACGCTTTCGAGCTGCTGGCTCAGCCCGACATCGACGGCGGCCTGATCGGCGGCGCTTCCCTGGTTCCCGAAAAGTTCGTCAAGATCATCGAGGCAGCCAACCAGCCCACCGTGTAATTCTGTGACCCATTGGGGCAGCTGCAAAGCAGGCAGCTGCCCCATTTCCCTTTTTGGAGGTGTTAGAATGGAAACCCTGCTTCTTTCTGCGGAGGATCCCAAGACCCCGGAGATCGCCGCAAGCCTGATCCGTGCCGGACAGCTGGTGGCTATCCCCACGGAGACCGTTTACGGCCTGGGCGCCAACGGCCTGGACGAGGATGCCGTTGCCCGGATCTTTGCCGCCAAGGGCCGTCCCCAGGACAACCCCCTGATCCTGCACATCAGCCGGCCGGAGGAAATGGAACAGTTCTGCCGGAACATTCCCCAGGCGGCCTATACTCTGGCGGAAAAATTCTGGCCAGGCCCCCTGACCATGGTTCTGCCTGCCAGAGACTGTGTCCCCCGGCGCACCACCGGCGGGCTGAGCACCGTTGCGGTGCGCTGTCCGGACAATGCCGTGACCCGGCAGATCATCCGTCTGTCCGGTGTTCCCATTGCCGCACCCTCGGCAAACATTTCCGGAAAGCCCTCCACCACCACCGCCCAGCATGTGATGCACGACCACAACGGCCGGATCGCTGCCGTGGTGGACGGCGGCCCCTGCCGGGTGGGTGTGGAATCCACCATTGTGGATCTGACGGAGGAACGCCCCCGGCTGCTTCGCCCCGGCGGGATCACCCCGGAGGCCCTCTTGGCGGTGCTGGGAGATCTGGTGATCGACAAGGCAGTTACCGCCCAGATCGACAAGGATGCCGTGGTGAAGGCTCCCGGCATGAAGTACCGCCATTATGCCCCGGCAGAGCCAGTGGTCATTGTCTCCGGCTCCCGGGAAAAGGCGGCGGAATATATCCACGCCCATTTTCAGCCCGGAGACCGGGTGCTGTGCTTTGAGGAGGAGCTTCCCCTGTATGCAGGCTGTTCCCCTCTGGCCTACGGACAGGAAGGGAATGTGAATACCCTGTCCGCCGGTCTGTTTGCCGCCCTGCGGGAGCTGGATGACCCCAGCATCCACCAGGTCTACGCCCGGTGCCCGGTGGGCGGCGGCGTTGCCTACGCCGTCCAGAACCGGCTGAAAAAGGCCGCTGCCTTCCACATCGTGGATGCGGAGGCGGAAGAATGATCCTGGGCATCACCGGGGGCACCGGCTGCGGAAAGACCACCCTTTTGGAGCTTCTGCGGCAGCGGGGGGCCATGGTGCTGGACTGCGATGCCATCTACCACGGCCTTTTGGAAACGGATCCGACCCTGCTGGCGGCTATTGAAGCCCGGTTTCCTGGAGTGGTGGCGGATGGACGGCTCCAGCGGAAAAAGCTGGGGGCGGTGGTCTTTGCCGATGAACAGGCCCTGCTGGATCTCAACCGCATCACCCATGCTGCCGTTCGTCAGGCGGTGCTGCACAAGCTGGCAGAAGGGCCGGCCCTGGCGGCCATTGATGCCATCGGCCTGTTTGAAGGGGGTCTGGCAGAGCTGTGCGACCTGACCGTTGCCGTTACCGCCCCGGAGGAGGTGCGCATTGCCCGGCTCATGGAGCGGGACGGGATCTGTCGGGAATATGCCCTTGCCCGGATCCGTGCCCAGCATGACGGCCAGTGGTTCCGGGAAAATTGCGACTGCACCTTGGAAAATGATGGAAACCGGCAGGAGTTTCAAGAAAAATGCCTTGCCTTTTTCCGCAGTCGCGGTATAATAGAATCAGCAGATATTCTGCATAATACGATTGTTATGGAGGAATTACCGATGAATACAGAAACACTCCGGGAGACCCTGCTGGCTTCCCCGAAGAACGGCTTTACCCGGCTGAAGGAAGGTCAGCGGGAAGAGATGGAAGCCTACGCCAAGCGCTACATGGCTTTCATGGATGCCTGCAAGACCGAGCGTGAAGCCACCACTTGGGCAGTAGCCGAGGCCGAGAAGCGGGGCTTCAAGCCCTTCACCCCCGGCATGGCAGCAAACCCCGGCGATAAGATCTACTACAACAACCGTGGCAAGGCCATTGCCCTGGCTGTGGTGGGTAAGAAGTCCCTGAGCGAAGGCACCAACATCTGCGCCGCCCATGTGGACTCCCCCCGTATGGACATCAAGCCCAACCCCCTGTATGAGGACACCGAGATCGCCTACCTGAAGACCCACTACTACGGCGGCATCAAGAAGTACCAGTGGCCCACCGTGCCCCTGGCCATCCACGGTGTTGTGTACCGCAAGGACGGCGCTGTTGTCACCGTCACCATCGGTGAGGACGACAACGATCCTGTGCTGATGGTCTCCGACCTGCTGATCCATCTGGCAGGGGATCAGATGCAGAAGACCGCTTCCAAGGTCATCGAAGGCGAGCAGCTGAACGTGATCATGGGCACCGAGCCTCTGGAGGGCGAGGGCAGCGATCTGGTGAAGCTGCACATCATGCAGCTGCTGAACGAGAAGTACGGCATCATCGAGTCCGATTTCCTGTCCGCTGAGCTGACCATGGTTCCTGCCGGCAAGTGCCGTGAGGTGGGCCTGGACCGCAGCCTGATCAGCGCCTACGGCCATGACGACCGGGTCTGCGCCTACGCAGAGCTGGAGAGCCTGTTTGCCCTGGAGGAAACCGAGAAGACCGCTGTCTGCATTCTGGCAGACCGTGAGGAAGTTGGCTCCATGGGTATTTCCGGTATGCAGAGCCAGTACTTCGAGCACTTCCTGGGCGGCCTGTGTGATGCACAGGGCGTGAAGCTGGCTGACTGCCTGGCCAACTCCTTCTGCCTGTCCGCTGACGTTTCCAACGCCTTTGATCCCAACTGGGCAGAGACCTGCGACAAGCGGAACAACAGCCAGCTGAACCACGGCGTTGCCATCTGCAAGTACACCGGCTCCCGGGGCAAGGGCGGCGCCAGCGATGCTTCCGCCGAGGCCATGGGCCATGTCCGCACCACCCTGGACAATGCCGACGTGATCTGGCAGATCGCCACCCTGGGCAAGGTGGATCAGGGCGGCGGCGGCACCGTTGCCTGCTACATGGCAAACCGCAACATCGTCACCGTAGACGCAGGCGTGCCCGTTCTGAGTATGCACGCTCCCCTGGAGCTGGTTTCCAAGCTGGACTGCTACGAGACCATGCTGGCCTGCAAGGCAATCTACCTGGCAAAGTAAACCAATACATAGAAAAGCAGCCGGAAATCCGCGGATTTCCGGCTGCTTTTGTTGAAATATTGTTATTCGTCATCTTCCACCCGGCGGATGTCGGCACCCAGGGCGGTGAGCTTTTCCACCAGGTTTTCGTAGCCACGCTCTACAAAGTGGATGTGCTCTACATTGGTGGTTCCCTCGGCGGCCAGTCCGGCGATGACCAGAGCGGCACCGGCCCGGAGGTCGTGGGCGTAGACCGTGGCACCCTGGAGCTTGGGAACGCCGCTGACCGTAGCGGTTTTGCCGTTGATCCTGATGTTTGCCCCCATGCTTTCCAGCTCGGTGCAGTAACCAAAGAACCGGGTTTCATAGACACTTTCCGTCAGACGGCTGATGCCGTTGGCCAGAGCCATGCACACGCAGACCTGAGCCTGCATATCCGTGGGGAAGCCGGGGTAGGGGCGGGTCTTGACGGTGGTGTTGCGGAGCTTTCCGGTGCGGATGACCCGAATGGCATCGTCATAGTGAATGACCCGGGCACCCATTTCCTGAAGCTTGGAGGTGATGCACTCCATGTGCTTGGGGATTACGTTCTGCACCAGAATGTTGCCGCCCACAGCGGTGACGGCGGCCATGTAGGTACCGGCCTCGATCTGGTCAGGAATGATGGTGTAGGTGCCGCCGGTGAGGGCGTTGACACCCCGGATCTTCACGGTATCCGTACCGGCGCCGGTGATCCGGGCACCCATGGTGTTCAGGAAGTTGGCCAAATCCACGATATGGGGCTCTTTGGCGGCGTTTTCAATGATGGTCTGACCGGGGATCAGGCAGGCTGCCAGCATGATGTTGATGGTGGCACCCACGGAGGCCATGTCCAGGCTGACCCGCCCTCCCTGCAAGCCCTCCCTGCCGGGTTTCAGAGAGACGAATTCATCGGTTTCATCCACATCCGCACCCAGGAGCAGAAAGCCCTTGATGTGCTGGTCAATGGGCCGGGAGGCGAAGTTGCAGCCGCCGGGCAGGGCAACCTTGGCCTTGCCGAAGCGCCCCAGCAGAGCGCCCATCAGGTAGTAGCTGGCCCGCATCTTCCGCACCAGTGCGGGGTCGGGCTTGGTGCACTGGACATCGGAGCAATCAATTTCCAGCACATTGCGCTCAGGGCAGGTAATTTTGGCGCCCATTCCGCTGAGAATGTTTGACATGGCTTGAATATCGGAAATGTAAGGCACATTTTCAATTCGGCACTTGCCGCTGACCAACAGGGTGGCAGGCAGGATGGCTACGGCGGCGTTTTTTGCACCGCTGATGAAAACCGTGCCGTTTAAGGGGTTTCCCCCGTGGATTTCGTATCTGGCCAAGGACGATCCTCTCCTTGTATTAGAGTCAAATGAAATGCATATTAACGCATATTTTAGCTATTATATCATCTTTTCCCGATTCTGTAAAGGAGAAAGTTTCGATTTAACGCCGATTTAACGCCGCAGTCCCTTGGGATAGTGATTTTTCAGCTGGGTGCGGTCGCCTTTTCCCCAGCCGATGGAATAGGGTCCGGCGCAGACCAGGCACCAGCCCTGTACCGGTGCCGGGAGCACGTCACCGTGGAGGTAGGCGCGGATCTGCGGGGAGTCGGGGTCAAAGGAGATGGTATTTGCGCAGCTGCCCAGCCACAGCGCCAGGGCGTGAGCAGGCTCAAACCGATCTTTTTTCACCGTTCCCAGTTCCAGTCCGGGGCGCAGAACCTTCAGACCCTTCAGGTCAGGCATGGCCATGGGGGCCCAGAAAAGGTTCTGGCCGAAGGAAAGGGCCTTTCCCTCCGGCAGGGAAATCTCCAGTTCCTTGGCAAATGCCGTCCACTGGGAAGGCAGCTTTTCTCCGGGGCAGGGGGGAGTGTCAGGGGCTTCCCCACCGGCTTTGCGCAGAACGGCGGCAAAGTGACCCTCTCCCAGCAGCTTGTGGGGCCACAGCCGGTGGCCGCCGTTGGGAGCCGGTTCAAACCAGGGGGCATCCACGGTTTCCGGGGTAAACTCCGGGTGTTCCCGCAGAAAGTTTTCCACCGCCTGCTCATCTTCCTCCGGAGCGAAGGTGCAGGTGGAGTAAACCAGCCGTCCCCCGGGACGGAGCATCCGGGCGGCGCTGTGAAGAATCTCCGCCTGCCGCCGGGCGCACATTTCCACGGTCTCCTGGCTCCAGTCGGTGACAGCGGCCTCCTCCTTGCGGAACATTCCCTCCCCGGAGCAGGGGGCATCCACCAGCACCCGGTCAAAAAAGCCGGGGAACCGGTCTGCCAGAGCGGCGGGGTGCTCGTTGGTGACAAGGGCATTGGAAACCCCCATCCGCTCGATGTTGCGGGAGAGGATCTTTGCACGCTTGGGGTTTATTTCGTTGCACAGCAAAAAGCCCTGACCCAGCATCCGTCCGGCGATTTGGGTGGTCTTGCCCCCGGGAGCGGCGCAGAGGTCGCAGACATTCTCACCGGGCTGGGGATCCAGAAGGGCCACGGGAGCCATGGCACTGGCCTCCTGTAGGTAATATACGCCAGCTTCGTGGTAAACGTGCAGACCGGGCCGGGCTTCCGGGTCATAGTAGTACCCCTGGGGCTCCCAGGGCACATTGTCCCGGACAAAGGGCAGGGAAGGGGCATCCCCCTTGAGGGGGTTAAACCGCAGGGCAACCGCCCGGGGCCGCTCCAGACTGAGCAAAAATTCATCATATTCCCCACCCAGCTGGGCTTGGATGCGGGTCAAAAAGGCTTCCGGCAGCATAAAGGCTCTCCTTATCATGGCATTTGAAATTATTATATCATACTGTAAAAAATTTTTCTACCGTTTTTCCGGGGAGACAGAGGGTAACTGCCGGGGTTTCCGGCGAAAAACACTTGGCTTTTTGGAACAAATGTGCTATTCTATGAGGTAAGAGGTGATCGACATGGATAAGGAAGAAATGCAGGAAGAAATGCAGGAAGAAACCGGGTATGTGCCCCGTCCGGCCTGGCAGGTTTGGGCTGCCCGGATCGGTGTGGTGCTGATGCTGGCCTTTGTGGCGTATCAGCTGCTGAGCATTGCGGGGGCAGGACGATAATGCGGATCCTGGGAATCGACCCCGGCTATGGCATCACAGGCTTTGCCCTGCTGGATGCCCAGCGGATGCAGTACCGGCTGCGCAGCTGCGGTGCCATCACCACCCCGGCCAACACGGAATTCTCCTGGCGGCTGGAAATGATATACAACGACATGACCGAGCTGCTTCGGGTGGCCCAGCCGGAGGCGGTTGCCATTGAGGAGCTGTTTTTCGGACAGAACGTCACCACCGGCATCAATGTGGCTCAGAGCCGGGGGGTGATCCTGCTGGCAGTTCGGCAGGCAGGGATCCCCTTTTTTGAGTACAAGCCCATGCAGGTCAAGCAGGCCGTGGTGGGCTACGGAAATGCCAGCAAGCATCAGGTGCAGGACATGACCAAGCGGCTGCTTCATCTGTCCGCCCTGCCCAAGCCGGACGATGCGGCGGATGCCATTGCCATTGCCCTGTGCCATGCCCGGAGTGCCACCTCCCTGCTGGCCCAGGCGGAACGAAAGCTGCAAAATATCCCATGAGAAAGGGCGGAAAATCTGACTCTTTCCTGAAAAATGAGGTTTTTCTATGATTTATTATGTCTGCGGCAATGTAGCCCTTCTGGAGCCAGGTCTGGCGGTCATCGACTGCGGCGGCGTGGGCTACGGCTGCCGTGTTACCGCCTATACCGCCGGACAGCTGAAGCTGAATCAGACGGCCCGGCTCTATGTCAGCGAATCCATCCGGGAGGATGCCTATGACCTGTACGGCTTCATCAGTCGGGAGGAGCAGCGGTGCTATGAGCTGCTGACCTCGGTCAACGGCGTGGGCCCCAAGGCTGCCATGGCTATTTTGTCCTCCGGCGGCCCCCAGAACTTCACCCTGGCGGTGATGACCGGGGACGAAAAAATGCTTACTGCCGCCCAGGGGGTGGGTAAGAAGATCGCCCAGCGCATCATCCTGGAGCTGAAGGACAAGCTGGGGGGCGGTGCCATGGAGCTGGATTTCTCCACAGGCAGCAGCCCGGCGGCCCCTGCGGCAAAGGGCAACAATGCCGCCATGGCCTATGCGGCCTTGCAGGAGCTGGGCTACGCCCCGGCGGAGATCAACGCCGCATTGAAGGGCGTGGACCCTACAGCCACCACCGAGGAAATGATCCGCCATGCCCTGCGGGCCATGGTGATGAAGGGATAAGGAGCAAATATGAGCTTAGAGTTTTCACAGGATCTGGATACCCCCATTATTTCTCCCACCTTTGCCCCCCAGGATGCCGGGGAGATCGGTCTGCGGCCCAAGCTGCTCAGCGACTACACCGGCCAGGAAAAGGCCAAGGGGAATCTGTCTGTTTACATTGAGGCTGCCCGGCGGCGCAATGAGCCTCTGGATCACACCCTGCTCTACGGCCCTCCCGGCCTGGGCAAAACCACCCTGGCAGGGGTGATTGCCAATGAGATGGGGGTCAATATCCGCATCACCTCCGGCCCGGCCATTGAAAAGCCGGGAGATCTGGCGGCGCTGCTGACCAACCTGAACCCCGGAGACATTCTTTTCATCGACGAGATCCATCGGCTGAACCGGGTGGTGGAGGAAATTCTCTACCCTGCCATGGAGGACTTCGCCATTGACATCATTGTGGGCAAGGGCCCCAGTGCCAACTCCATCCGCCTGGATCTGCCCAAGTTCACCCTGGTGGGTGCCACCACCCGGGCAGGTCAGCTGTCCGCCCCTCTGCGGGATCGGTTTGGTGTGAACCTGCGGCTGGAGCTGTACACCCCGGAGGAGCTGGCCCGGATCGTCACCCGCAGCGCCACCATTCTGGGAATGCCCATTGCCCCGGAGGGTGCTATGGAGATCGCCTCCCGCAGCCGGGGGACCCCCCGGATCGCCAACCGCTTCCTGCGCCGGGTGCGGGACTTTGCTGAGGTCATGGGAGACGGCACCATCACCCGGGAAGCGGCAGATCTGGCATTGCAGCGGCTGGAGGTGGATCAGCTGGGCCTGGACAACATCGACCGGCGGATGCTCACCGCCATCATTCAGAACTATTCCGGCGGCCCTGTGGGCCTGGAGACCCTGGCGGCTACCATCGGAGAAGAAGCGGTGACGCTGGAAGATGTGTACGAACCCTATTTGATGCAGCTTGGCTTTTTGACCAGAACCCCCCGGGGCCGGTGCGTCACCCCTCTGGCCTACGACCACCTGCACATCCCCTGCCAGGGACAGACCCGATTCTCTGTTTGAGTGAACTTTTTTTTCACTGTAGAACGGATAAAACAGGAAATATTTGGGTAAAAATATCATAAACGATTGACAAAATCCAAATCCCTGTGTATAATTCCTTTTGTGGGTTCTATCGGCCCGCGTAATTAATCTAACCCTGCGTTATTACCAATTTCCTTTTGGGCTTTCACGGGGCAACATCTAACCGAAGAGAGGTATTTTCCAATGTACGAAGACAAGACTTTAGTGTGCAAAGATTGCGGCAAGGAATTCGTGTTCACCGCTGGTGAGCAGGCTTTCTACGCTGAGCGTGGTTTCCAGAACGAGCCCAAGGCTTGCAAGGACTGCCGCAACGCTCGCAAGAACGCAACCCATGGCCCCCGTGAATTCTTTACTGCTACCTGCGCTCGTTGCGGTGGCGAGGCAAAGGTTCCCTTCCAGCCCAAGTCCGACCGTCCCGTGTACTGCAGCGAGTGCTTCGCTCAGATGCGCGCTAACGGCTAATTTCAGCTGAAAGACAATCCCCCGGTAAAGGCATTGCCCTTACCGGGGGATTTCACTTGGTGGAAAACCCTTGTCGGGATTTTCCACCAGTTTTTTGCAGTCCGCCGCGCGCACTCCTTGTGCGCCTATGGCGCACAACTCGCACACTAACGGCCTGAGAAGTATTTTCTGTCAGGTACATGCCCTGACAGAAAATGATTTGACTTTATTTGCCGACTACCGTCGGCAAACTCTGCGAGGCTTTTTGATAGTCTGGATCCCCCGGTAAAGGTATTGCCCTTACCGGGGGATTTTTTTAGGCGGCACTACCCCTTGCGGAATTGGGCAGAGTCTGCCTTAATGCATCCATAGAAAATCCATAAAGCTGGGGATCAGCCGCTCCCAGTCGGCTTCGCAGTGACCGCCGCCTACCTGGCATTCCAGCTTCACCGTGGCCTGTTTTTCTTCCAGAGCCTGGGCGATGAAGGCGTTGTTGCGGCAGGTGGGGGTGCTGGAATCTATTTTCTGCCAGTTGTCCTTCTGGGCCTCCCGGGTACCCCAGGACAGGTAGATCCGGGTGTCCGGGTCAATCTGCGATGCCTCCAGATCGGCTTTCAGAGGCTCCATGCAGAAGTTCACGGAGGAGGACAGACAGGCAGCCTTGGAAAACCAACGGTTATAGTGAATGGCACCATACAGAGACATGATGCCGCCCATACTGGATCCGCCGATGGCGGTGCACTCCCGGAAGGGGATGGTACGGTACTGCCCGTCGATAAAGGGCTTGACATCCTCCAGAATCCACCGGAAGGTGGCATCTCCCATAGGTTCAAACTGAGAAAACCAGCCCTGGCTGGGGTAGGGCATATACTCGCTGAGCCGCTCGTCTCCCTGGTGGCCGCATTCCATACCCACCAGGATCATGGGCTTTTCCCACCGGCTGAGAAATTCCGAAAAGCCCCAGGATTTCCCGTAGGTGGCATCGGCATCCTGAAACAGGTTGTGGCCGTCAAAAAAGTAGCACACCGGGTAACGCTCCTGGCTGGAAGCATAGTCCTCCGGAAGCCAGATGTGCAGGGGGCGGGAGGCATTTTTGGGTGGATAGAGAAAATCACGTTTGATCAGCATAGGCTCCTCCTGAGATTGGGATAAAACTTCATGCGCAGTATTGCGCACCACGATAATAGGCAACAGCCATAGCGCATGAAGTTTTTGCGCATCATTTTCGGCTGCCCCGAAGGGGCGAGAAAATGGCGCATCCTATTTTTTGCTATGCTTTCGCATAGCAAAAAGAGCCGATCCGAAGACCTGCCCAACAAATCCAGCATATCACGATTCTTTTGCGCCGTCAAGCCTTTCTCCGGGGAAAAATATATTTTCGGATGGCTGCACCAAAAAGGGGGTGAAAATTTGGAAAACATTGCCCCTTGCAAAGAAACGGGGGTTATAGTATCATGTAAGTACAAAGAAGAATACCTTTCACCAAGGGTTCTCATAGGGCGATGCCTTCCCAAGTAACTTCCGTTTCTATAGATTGTTCGTAACAACCAAATGAATTTTCCGGAAGAATTCAAATTTCGTCAGGGAATGTGTCGTCAGATCCTGTAGAAAAGCGAGGTAACCAAGATGTTAGATACCAAGAATGCACAGAGATAACCCCTGACTTTCAGAGTGACGAACTGAAAGATCAGGGGTTATTTCTTTGTCCAAATTCGGTTATCCCAGGGAAAATCAGATCAGCACCCCGTTGCAGTGGTCGATCTCATGCTGGATGATCTGAGCCGTCCAGCCGGTGAAGGTTTTCAGCCGGGTCTGAAATTCCGGGGTCTGCCAGCAAACCTTGATCTTCTGGAAGCGCCGGGTTTTCTGGGGGCCGCCCAGCAGGGACAGACAGCCCTCCTCTGTTTCGTAGGGGCCGGAGGACTGGAGAATTTCCGGGTTGAGCATGGCCATCAGGCTGCCCTCACAGTCGAAAACAATGATCCGCCGGGTCACGCCGATCATGTTGGCGGCCATCCCCACGCATTCCTCCCGGTGCGCTTGCAGGGTGTCCAGCAGATCCTGGACAACGGGCAGGTCGGTTTTTTCTGCCGGGACAGACTTCCGGGCCAGCAAAATGGGGTCGTGTACAATGCTCTGGATCATGGCGCATCTTCCTTTTTGAAAATAAAAGGCGGCTTTTTGAGCCGCTTACTAACCTAGTATAGCAGATATGACTGCCATCTGTCAATGGGCAGGGGAGAGAATCTCCGATTTATACAGATAGAAATTGTGGAATTTGTACAGTATTGCGGCTTGCAAACAGGATAAAACTGTGATATCTTATAGACACAAAGAGATACCGATTCCAAAGAACCAACATTTAAGAATAACCCGCTGACGGGTCAAGTGACAAAAAGAAAATGAAATTGGAAAAAGGAAAAAGTATCTGAATCCGTAGAAATGCGAGGTAACCAATGATGTTAGATAATAAGAATTCACAGAAATAACCCCTGACTGTGGTGACAAGAACAGTCAGGGGTTATTTCTTTTTTTCTGCAAAAGGCATCCCGAATGGCAGAGCCTGCATAGGGCAGGGGCCATCCGGGCTTTTTGCTATGCAAAAGCATAGCAAAACAAGAAATGTGCCATTTCCTCGCCCCTGCGGGGCAACCGGAAAGGATGCACAAAAACTTCATGCACTAAGGAAACTCTGAATAAATCGTCGGCGGCTGGCGAGCGGATCTTTTATCCCCATGCTGCGGCTCCAAAAGTGGGAAATATAGCGCAGCCGTTGCCAGCAGAAGCTGGCTTACGGATGCGGCATACCCCTTGCGGGTACACAAAGTATTCCTCCACTTTTGGAACCTTGCCTGGAAACAAAATCTCTCGCTCCCAGCTCTTGCCGATTTAATCAGAGCTTCCCTAACATTTGTGCATTTTCGTGGTGCAGTGCGCATACATGAAGTTTTATCCCAAAAGCAGGGCAATGCCTTGCAGGAGCACCAGATGGATGGGGTAGAAGAGATAGAAGAAGTATTTCAGTTTCCACCGTCCCCGTCTGCCGTTGTAGCAGGCCAGCAGGGGCAGGGCCGGCAGGGCGTAATACTGGATCTGCCCCAGATCCGCCGCAAGAACCAGCAGGCCAAGGCCCAGCATCCCCAGATTCACCCAGGGACGATCCCAGGCTGTTTTCTGAAAAGCGGCGGCAAACACCGGAAGCATACAGCCCCAGAAGCCGTAGTCAATGGCAAAGACCCGGTTCAGGGCATACACGCCAGCCACCGCCCCGAAAAACATCAGGGCGGAACGGGGCGTTTTTTGCTCCTTCCAGTCCTGCAAAGCGTAAATGGTGGCAATGGACAGGCTGAAGGTGATGAGAATGGAAAAATACAGACTGTGGTCTGCAAGATAATAGACGATCTGGCACAGCACCCCCAGGGCAAATACAGAGCCAAAGTACCGCAGCCGGTTCCGGGTGTAGCGGCAGCCCTCAGCGATCATATAGGCAAAAATGGGTAGAGCCAGCCGCCCCAGAATCCGCAGCACGATCACATGGGGCAGAAGCAGCACCCCCACATGGTCAATGGTCATAAACAGGGCGGCAAGGAGTTTTAAGGCATTGCCGGACAAAAAGGGTTTCATGGATTCACCTCAGTAAAACAGAATGCTTGCAGTTTCCGGGAGAAGGTTGTATAATGGCCGGAAGAAAGAAGGTATGACTATGACATTGGAAAACGGCAGACCGGCAGACTGCGCCGGACGGCTGGAAAAGGAGATCCGGGTCTATGACCTGCTGGACACCCTGGGGATATCCTATGAGCGAGTGGATCACCAGGCGGCGATGACCATGGAGGACTGCCGGGAAGTAGACGAGGCGTTGCAGTCCCAAATCTGCAAAAATCTGCTGCTGTGCAACCGGCAGAAGACGGCATTTTATCTGCTGATGATCTCCGGAGAAAAGCGCTTTAAGACCTCTGATTTCTCCAAGCAGATTGGTTCCTCCCGGCTGTCCTTTGCTGACGGGGAATATATGGAGCAGTTTCTGGACATTACCCCCGGCTCCCTCAGCGTGCTGGGGCTGATGAATGACCATGACCACCGGGTGGCTCTGTACATTGACCGGGAGCTGCTGGAAGGGGAGTACATCGGGGTTCACCCCTGCATCAATACATCCTCCCTGCGGCTGAAAACCGCTGACCTGATGCAGAAGATCCTCCCGGCTATGGATCACCAGGCGGAGTTTGTGTCCCTGTCCTGCGAATGATTCAAAAAGCGCCTGTGCGCCCTGTTACAGGGGTGCACAGGGGCTTTTTTCTTTTTGGGAAAGGGGATTCTCCCGGATGCCCAGAAGCACGCATCCAAAGTATTTGCGCCTGGAAACAAAATCCTCCAGACTGACCCCTAAGGGATCCGGGCCGGCAGAATTGCGGAAGGTATTGTAGCCCACAAGCTGCCCATCAGCAAGCTGCAAGGCGATAAAGTGTGCACCGATCCTGGCACCCTTGCGCCAGTGGTAGAAGAGGATGCAGGCATCGCTGCGCCGGGTGATTTGGTCAAACCGCCGGGGATTGGCGGTAATCTCCATAGGAAAGCCCCAGTGGCGGAAGCACAGGATTGGCCCCCAGAAGCTGGTGCCAAAATTGCCGTGGATCAAAGGCAGCTGGAATTCAAAGTAGCGGATCAGCGCCGGGATGTCCACCTGCCGATGGAGCAGCCGCAGGGCGTTGTAGGTGGCAATCCAGCCGCAGCCTGTGGCGCTGCTGGGACGAAAGCCGTAGCGCCAGGTGTCCTTGGGAATGTCATTTTGATTGTAAATGAGATCATTCATGGCTGTTTACCGGGGGTTGGCCTGAATGTATTCCTCCAGGATCCGGGCTGCCAGCATGACGATGCCAGTGCAGGGACGGCTGGCGTAGTATTCCGCCGTCCGGGGGGTGGGAATGGGATCCGTGGGGGGATGATCCAGAAGCTCCCGGCAGGTCAGGCTTCCGGCACTCTGGCGGAACCGGCTGCACAGCTCCTGGATCCGGGTGTAGTGGGCGGCCTTGGCCTCGTCATCCTGACCGGGATCGGAATAGCCGTAGAGCACATCGGCGGCCAGGATCATGCCGCTGACAGCCCCGCAGACCTCCCGCATCCGGCTGATGCCCCCGCCAAATCCGCAGGACAGCCGGGCGGCAAATTCCGGCTCCAGGCCGGTGACATCGCAGAAGGCCACAAACACGGCCTGGGCGCAGTTGCTGCCGCTGAGAAACAGCTGAGCAGCCTTGGTGGAATGATCCATAGAAAATATCCCTCCGTTGATTCTTGTATTTGCCTTGTTTTGTCTTTTCTCATAATACCATGTTTTGCCCAGCTTTACAAGACGGCGGGCAGCGCAAAAGAGAAATCCCCCTGTCAGCGGTGGCTGACAGGGGGATCATTTGAAAAGAGAAATTACTTAGCGGAGCCGGCGATCTGAGCAGCGACTTCTGCTGCGAAATCGTCAACCTTCTTCTCGATGCCTTCACCCTTGGTGTAGTGGATAGCATCAACGAAGGTAGCCTTGCCGCCCAGCTTCTTGGCAGCGTCGGCAATGTAGCCGGCCACGTCGCCCTGATACAGGTCGGAGCGGACAAAGTCCTGCTGCAGCAGGCAGCAATCCTTGAAGAAGGCATTGATCTTGCCCTGAGCAATCTTTTCCTTGACCTGAGCGGGCTTTGCAGCCATCTTGGGATCGTTGTCCATCAGAGCAACCTGAACTTCCATCTCGTGCTGGACGTCAGCCTGGGGAACCAGGGTCTTATCCCAGTACTTGGGGTTCATAGCAGCGATCTGCATGGCAACGTTCTTGCCGATCTCGGTGACGTCGATATCGCCTTCCACAGCCAGGTTGACCAGAACGCCGTGGGTGCCGCCTGCGTGAACGTAGGCAACGGAGGTGTTCTCGGGGAAGCGGGCAAAGCGGCGGATCTGCATGTTCTCGCCGATGGACATGACCTTCTCCTGCATGACCTCGGTAACGGTCAGGTTGGTGCCGGGGTAGGTGCAAGCCTTCAGAGCTTCAATGTCAGCGGGGTTCTGCTCGGCAACGATGACAGCCAGGTTCTTAACCAGATCCAGGAAAGCATCGGTCTTGGCAGCAAAGTCGGTCTCGGAGTTGACCTCGATCACAACGCCCACGCCGCCGATCACAGCAGCATAAGCAACGCCTTCTGCGGCAACGCGGTCAGCCTTCTTGGCAGCCTTGGCCAGGCCCTTTTCACGCAGCCAGTCAACGGCCTTGTCCATATCACCGTCGGTAGCCTGGAGAGCCTTCTTGCAGTCCATCATGCCGACGTTGGTCATTTCACGGAGCTTCTTAACGTCCTGTGCGGTAAATGCCATTTTCGTTTCCTCCTTCGTGTTTGTGGGATCAGAATTATTCAGCAGCTTCTTCAGCAGCAGCTTCGACAGCAGCCTCGGTGTCCTCGCCCTGACGGCCTTCGATGGCAGCGCTGGCCATAGCGGAAGCGATCAGACGGATGGCGCGGATAGCGTCGTCGTTGCCGGGGATCACATAGTCGATCTCATCGGGGTCGCAGTTGGTGTCAACGATGGCCACGATGGGGATGTTCAGCTTGCGGGCCTCAGCGATGGCGTTGCGCTCCTTGCGGGGGTCAACGATGAACAGGCAGGCAGGCAGCTTCTTCATTTCCTTAACGCCGCCCAGGTACTTCTCCAGCTTTTCGATCTCAGCCTGGTGTTTGATGACTTCCTTCTTGGGCAGCATAGCGAAGGTGCCGTCCTCTTCCATCTTTCTCAGCTGAGCCAGACGGTCGATACGGGTACGCATAGTGCGGAAGTTGGTCAGCATACCGCCCAGCCAACGGGCGTTGACGTAGTAACCGCCGCAGCGGGCAGCTTCTTCCTTGATGGCATCCTGAGCCTGCTTCTTGGTGCCGACGAACAGGATGTTGCCGCCATTGGCAGAGCAGTCACGAACGAAGTTGTAGGCTTCCTCCAGCTTCTTAACGGTCTTCTGCAGGTCGATGATGTAGATACCGTTGCGCTCGGTGTAGATGTAGGGAGCCATTTTGGGGTTCCAGCGGCGGGTCTGGTGACCGAAGTGAACACCGGCCTCCAGCAGTTGCTTCATAGATACGACAGCCATTTGATTAATCTCCTTTTGTTTGTTCCTCCACCCCGATCATCTCGCCGCTCCGTCCGTATCTTGGGACACTTGGATGCGCCGATCCCCGGGTGTGTGGTTTTGGATAGTGTCATGGGCAAACCCATGCCGATTCATTATATCTGATTTGCCCTTTGATTGCAAGCATTATTTCCAAAGAAACCGAAAAAAATCCCCTGGGTGCCGGGGCGTTTTTTGGGGATTAACACGAAACGCAGCCCTTTTGCCGCTGGCGCTGCACCCGGCAGTCCTCAGGCTTGGTGTCCACCAGGACGATGTCCGGGCCAATGCGCCGGATGCAGTCCCAGGGGAGGATAAAATCGTCCCTGTGTCCGGCCAGTCCCAGCAGCCGGGCAGGCCCCGGCACTACAATGGCGCAGACCCTGCCCTCGGGGATCTCCACCAGCACATCGGTGATGAACCCCAGGCGCTGGCCGTTGCTGACACAGATGACCTCCTTGCACTGCAGGTCGGTGAATTTCATGCTCATATTGCCGCCTCCCTCTGGCCCAGTCTATGCCCTGGGAGGCGGGAATATGCCGGAAGGCTCAGGATACCGACACGAATTTGCGCAGGGTGCCGATGGCGCCCTTTTCCAGCCGGGACACCTGGGCCTGGGAGATCCCCAGCCGGGCGGCCACCTCCATCTGGGTCTTGCCGTCATAGAACCGCAGGGTCAGGATCTGCTTTTCCCGGGGCTGGAGAGCCTGAAAGGCCAGGCGCAGGGTGATATGCTCCATCCAGCCCTCCTCGGTGTTTTTGCTGTCCCGCACCTGATCCATAACGGTCAAAGGATCCCCGCCGTCGGTGTACACCGGATCGTACAGGCTCACCGGGGCGCACACCGCATCCAAAGCCTGACTGACCTCCTGGTGGCTCAGGGACAGCTCCCCGGCGATCTCCTCCAGGGTGGGCTCCCGGCCCAGGTCGCTTTGCATGGCCTCCTTGCATTGCAGCACCCGGTAGGCCACATCCCGGATGGAGCGGGAGACCCGGATGGCGCTGTTGTCCCGCAGATACCGCCGCACCTCTCCGGCGATCATGGGCACCCCATAGGTGGAAAACCGCACCTGCTTGTCCGGGTCAAAATTGGAGATGGCCTTGATCAGACCGATGCACCCCACCTGAAACAGATCGTCGGGGCACTCTCCCCGCTTGTCAAACCGCTGGATCACACTCAGTACCAGCCGCAGGTTCCCTTCAATGAGCTTCTCCCGGGCGCTGTCATCCCCCTGGCGCACCTGCCGCAGCAGACGATCCATCTCTGCCTGGGGAAGGGTGGACAGCCGGGCGGTGTTGACACCGCAGATTTCTACTTTGCCCTGCATGACGTTCCTCCTTGTTGCTTCCTACACAGCCAGTATCCCCAACCCGGCCCGGATGATACCTTGATGGGCTTTTTGGCGGATTTCCACAAATATTTTTTTGCCGCTTACGGGGCTGGCAGATTGTTGGGGATGGTTTTTTGACGGGATCTAACTTTTTCACCCATTTTCGGAGGGCGGGGAGAAAAGGGCGGCCGATGACATAACACAGAAGTTCCACCGGTTATGTGCAGGATATTCACAGGGTTATGCATTTTTCGGCAGGGCCGGCAGAAATGGGGAAAGGGGAGAAATACCTGTTGATAACTCTAAGTTTTCCACATTGTCCACAACTTTGTCCACAAGGGTTATCCACAATTCACAGCGGCTGTGGATATTCACAATTGGGCAGGGAAACCATTTGCGACAGCCTTCGACAGAAACGACACTTTTTCGCAGATCGTAAATTTTACCAGAGTGTAAACTTTGTGCAAAATTTGGGACTTGACAGCTGCTCCTGTCCGGAAAAGCCCTTGCGGAGAAAATGCCCGGAGAACCGGATCTGTGACCGGGCGAACTGGCGGCAGAAAAGAAGAATTGGAAAGAAAGCTGGGGAAAAATCAAAATCCTATGGGACATTTCTGGATTTTTGAAGGATAAAAGTTTTGCACTCGTTTCCCCCTGGGGAAGCCGGAAGCCCCGGCGGAAAACCCAAACAGAAAAAAATTTCAAAAAGGGGTTGATTTTGAAACAAAAGAAAGCTATAATATGTAACTGTATGAAAATACTGAGAAAGGAGAAGCAACAATGCCCAACATTAAGTCCTCCAAGAAGGATGTCATTTCCTCCAAGATTGCTTACGAGAACAACAAGGCTAACAAGTCCGCTCTGAAGACCGAACTGAAGAAGTTCGATGCTGCTCTGGTGGCTGGCGACAAGGCTGTCGCTGAGACTGCCTACAAGGCTGCTGTCAAGGCTGTGGACCAGGCTGTGATCAAGGGTCTTCTGCACAAGAACAATGCTGCCCGCAAGAAGAGCAGCATGACCCTGAAGCTGAACCAGCTGGCTTAAGCTCTCTGAAAATATCTCCCTCCCGAAAATTTCGGAGGGAGTTTTTTCATTTTTTAACAGATTCTTCTATCATCCAAAAGGTTTTTGTTATATAATATAGACTGTCAAAAAGCCTCGCAGAGTTTGCCACGTCAGTGGCAAATAAAGTAAAATATATTTTGCGTCAGAGCGTGTACCTGACACAAAATACTTCTCAGGCCGCAAGTGTGCGAGTTGTGCGCCTGTGGCGCACAAGGAGTGCGCGCGGCGGACTGCAAAAAAATTGGCGGAAAACCCCGAATGGGGTTTTCGCCACGCTGAGATTATTCTATCATCCAAAGGGTTTTTGTTATATAATAAAGAAGCATGATTTCATTACCCGGAAAGGCGGTGACCCAATGGCAAGATTATCCGATCCTGTTACCATCCTCAAGGGGGTGGGCCCGGCCCGGGCAAAGCAGCTGGCCAATTTGAATATTGTCACTCTGGGAGACCTCATCTGCCATTTCCCCAGGGGCTATGAGGACAGAACCCAGCTGGTGCCCATTGCCCGGCTGGAGCCGGATGTTCCAGCCTGCTTCCGGGGGATGGTGATGAATACCCCCAGAACCACCCGTGTCCGCAAGGGGCTGGATATCACCAAGGCCCAGGTGGCAGATGCCACCGGACGGCTGAATCTGACCTTCTTCAACTCCCGGTTTGCCGCCGAGCAGCTGCAATATGGGAATGAGTACATATTTTATGGAACGGTCAGCGGGGATTTTACCGGCTATGGTATGACCAACCCCATATTTGAGCCGCTGGACAGCCCTGGAATCGCCACCCGGCGGATTCTGCCTGTCTATCCTTTGACGGCGGGACTTTCCAATGGGGTGATGATAAAGACGATCCAGCAGGCCATGGCGGTCTGCGACTGTCCCCCGGAGATCCTGCCGGAGGCGGTGCGGCGGCAATATGACATCCTTCCGGCCCAGACCGCCTATCAGGCCATCCATGCCCCCAAAACCATGACCGAGGCGGAGCAGGCCAAGCGGCGGCTGATCTTTGAGGAATTTTTCGTGTTTTCCGCAGGCTTGTCCCTGATGCGGGCGGCCCGGGCGGAAAAGCGGCGGCCGGCCTATACCCGGTGCGACCTGACGGCCTTTTATCAGGCACTGCCCTTCCGGCTCACCGGTGCCCAGCAGCGGGCGGTGGGGGAGATTCTGGCAGATCTGCAAAAGGGAGCCCCTATGAACCGGCTGGTTCAGGGGGATGTGGGCAGCGGCAAGACCATGGTGGCGGCGGCAGCAGCCTACTGCACCATCCAAAACGGAGAACAGGCGGCGCTGATGGCCCCTACGGAGATCCTGGCAGAGCAGCACTGGGCTGGGCTGAGGAAGATCCTGACCCCGCTGGGGATCCAAACGGAGCTGCTCACCGGCTCCATGACCCAAAAGGAAAAGCGGCAGATCCGGGAGCGGATCGCCTCCGGACAGGCCCAGCTGGTCATCGGCACCCATGCCCTTTTGTCGGATACCACCCAATTTGCGGCTCTGGGCCTGGTGATCACCGACGAGCAGCACCGTTTTGGGGTCAACCAGCGGGCAAAGCTGTCGGCCAAGGGCAGTGATCCCCATCTGCTGGTGATGTCTGCCACCCCCATTCCCCGAACCCTGGCGCTACTGATGTACGGAGATCTGGAGGTCTCCGTGCTGGACGAGCTGCCCCCCGGCCGGGAGCCGGTGGACACCTTCCTGGTGGGAGAAAGCTACCGTCCCCGGATCAATGCCTTTATCCGCAAGCAGGTGCAGGAGGGCCATCAGTGCTTTATTGTCTGCCCGGCGGTGGAGGAAAATCAGGAGCTGGGGATCAAGGCGGCATCGGCCTGGGCGGAAACGCTGCAAAAGACGGTATTTCCGGACCTGCGGATCGCCCTGCTCCACGGCCAGATGCCCGGGGCGGAAAAGGAGGCGGCAATGGCGGCCTTTGCCCGGGGCCAAGCGGATGTGATGGTTGCCACCACGGTCATTGAGGTGGGGGTGGATGTGCCCAACGCCACCCTGATGGTCATCGAGGATGCGGATCGGTTCGGCCTGAGCCAGCTGCACCAGCTGCGGGGCCGGGTGGGCCGGGGCAAGGCGAAAAGCTACTGCATCCTGACCACCCAGAACCGGAACCCGGATACCCGGATGCGGCTCAAGGCCCTGTGCAAAACCAATGACGGCTTCCGCATTGCCGAGGAGGATCTGAAGCTCCGGGGCCCCGGTGACTTCTTTGGTTCCCGGCAGTCCGGTCTGCCTGCCTTCCGGGTGGCGGATCTGAGCTTTGACATGGCGGTGCTGAAGCAGGCCCAGCAGGCCTCGGCGGAGTGGATCGACCGCTATGGCACCATAGACAGTCCGGAAGCCCAGGCCCTGCGCCAGCGGGTAGCGGAACTGTTTGCCCGGGCGGAAGGAACCATGAACTGACGGCATTTTTGATTTGATTCCATACAATCCATGCGATCTCAAGGAGGGATCCACTATGAAAAAGAACGTATTTGCAATTGTGACACTGGTATGCCTGCTGCTGGCGGCACTGCCTGTCGGGGCCTTTGCCACCGAGACGGCGGAAAACCGCTGCGGCGATGACCTGACCTGGAGCCTGGACGGCAGCACCCTGACCATTTCCGGCAATGGTGCCATGTATGATTATGACGATGGCGATGCCCCCTGGCTGGCCTATCAGAATACCATCACCAAGGTGGTGTTCTCCGGCAATGTCACAAGCGTGGGTGCCGGGGCTTTCCTGGACTATGACAGCATCACCTCTGTGGACTTTGGCTCTGCCATGCACACCATCGGCCGCCAGGCCTTCAAGTCCTGCGACGGTCTGACCGTGCTGTATCTGCCTGCCAGCTTCCGCTGCTTTGGCGAAGAATGCCTGATGGGCTGCAAGAGTCTGACGGAGATCCGGTGCAGGGGCGGCATGCCCTCCTTTAAGGGAAACTGCCTGTGGGATACCAATGTTTCCGTCTTTTACCCCTCCAACAACCCCTGGCCCGCAGAGCCGGTGATGCAGCTGTTCCAGTCCTTCGGCGGCAGGATCCAGTTCTTTATGGCCGGTGAGGCGGATCTGACTCCCAAGGAAACATCCCAGACCGCTGCCCAGCCTGCCGCGGAGCCCACCACTGCCCCCACCACCGCACCCACCACCGCACCCACCACTGCCCCCACCACTGCACCCACGGAGCCGGTGACCCAGCCCACGGAAACCACGGTGCCGGAGACCACCGCTGCAACGGAAGCCACCCAGGAGACCACCCAGGCCACAGTCCCGGAAACCACCCAGGAGGCCACCCAGGAGACCCAGCCGGAGACAAAGCCTGCCAGAAAGCCCCTGCGGGGCCTGACCATTGGCCTTGTGCTGATCTCCGTCACCCTGACCCTGCTTCTGATCGGTGCCCTGGTATTCCGCAGACGATACTAAGGAAGTGCTGAATAAATCGGCAAGAGCTGAGAGCGAGAGATATTTGCTTAAAAAATGCTTAACATCTTCCGGGAAAATCACCCATTTTGTGGTTTTCCCGGAGGTTTTTTTGTAGGTTACGGAAAAAATAAAAAAGGGGTTGTAACTTTGCTGTCTATGATGTAAAATAAGATGATCCTTACTATGCAAAAATATGCCAGAAACCTGATTTTTGGAGGTAGTAATATGGAAAAACCCATTGTTCTTGTTATCATGGACGGCGTTGGCAAAGGTGACGGCGGCAGCGGCGACGCTGTGAAGATCGCCAACACCCCCACGCTGGATTCTCTGCTTGCCACCTGCCCGCATACTTACCTGAAAGCTCATGGCACCGCTGTGGGTCTGCCCACCGATGAGGATATGGGCAACTCCGAGGTTGGACACAATGCACTGGGCTGCGGCCAGGTGTACTCCCAGGGCGCAAAGCTGGTGGGCGAATCCATCGAAAACGGCACCCTGTTTGACAGCCAGACCTGGAAGGAACTGGTGGCCAATGCCAAGGAAGACAAGGCCATGCATTTCCTGGGCCTGCTGTCTGACGGCAACGTACATTCCAATATCCATCACCTGATCGCTCTGCTGCGGCAGGCCCACGCCCAGGGGGTGAAGAAGGCCTACTGCCACATCCTGCTGGACGGCCGTGACGTGCCTGCCACCTCCGCTCTGGAGTATGTGGATCAGCTGGAGGCTGTTCTGGCGGAGCTGAATACCCCGGGCTGTGACTATGCCATTGCCTCCGGCGGCGGCCGTATGCAGATCACCATGGACCGCTACGAAGCCAACTGGCCCATGGTGGAAGCCGGCTGGCGCACCCATGTTCAGGGCCAGGGCCGTATGTTCGCCTCTGCAAGAGAGGCAATCGAGACCTACCGCGCTGAGCTGAATATCATCGACCAGGATCTGCCTGCCTTTGTGGTGGCAAGAAACGGCCGGCCTGTGGCAAAGATCGCCAACGGCGACAGCGTGATCCTCTTCAACTTCCGGGGCGACCGGGCACAGGAGATCTCCCTGGCCTTCGACCGCAAGGACTTTGATAAGTTCGACCGGGGCGATTACACCGGGGTGAAGTTTGCCGGAATGCTCCAGTATGACGGCGACCTGAAGATTCCTGAGCATTACCTGGTGCAGCCTCCCGTTATCACCAACACCCTGACGGAGGTGCTGTGCGCCGCCGGTGTCACCGAGTACGCCGTCTCCGAGACCCAGAAGTACGGCCACGTCACCTATTTCTGGAACGGCAACCGCTCCGGCAAGGTGGATGAAAAGCTGGAAACCTATGAGGAGATCCCCTCCGATGTGATCCCCTTCGAGCAGGCTCCTGCCATGAAGTCCAAGGAAATCACCGAGAAGATGGTGCAGGCCATGGCTTCCGGCAAGTATCAGTTCCTGCGCTGCAACTTCCCCAACGGCGACATGGTGGGCCACACCGGCGTTATGGAAGCTGTCATCAAGGCTATGGAGAGCGTGGACACCAGCCTGAAGGCCATCCTGGAGGCTGCGGACAAGTACGGCTACACCGTGCTGATCACCGCTGACCACGGCAATGCCGACCAGATGACCGAGACCAAGAAGGGCAAGACTTCCGTCCGCACCGCCCACTCCCTGAATCCCGTTCCCTTCATCATCTACGACCGGGATCACAACTGGGTCATCCGGGAGGGACACTACGGCCTTGCCAATGTGGCACCCACCGTGGTGAAGATGATGGGCCTGACTGCGCCTGCCTGCTGGGAGCAGAGCATGGTCTAAGGCAACACCGCACAATTGCATCTGCGGACATCAGCGGATCTTTTGCCCCAATATTGCAGTTTGAAAAACTTGAAAGACATCCAGTATTCCTGCGTTTTCCAAACTTTATCTTGGGACAAAATCTCTCGCTGCTGTCTCTTGCTGAATTATGCGGTGCTGCCCTGAATCCTTTGACACAAACACAACCAAATTGGAGGTACTGATTATGGTTCGACATGAAAACAACAACGGCAGCGTGAACGTCAGCACCGGCGTTTATACCGATATCGTTGGCACCGCTGCAACCAACTGCTTTGGCGTGAAGGGCATGGCTGCCCGGGGTGTTACCGACGGTGTGTATCACCTGCTGCGTATGGAGTCCGTGGGCAAGGGCGTGAAGATCCAGTTCCACGAGGACAACACCATCTCCATTGATCTGCATATCATTGTGGACAACGGCGTGAATCTCACCGCCGTGGGTCAGTCCATTATTTCCGAGGTCAAGTATGTGGTTACATCCACTACCGGCACCGAGGTTCGTGCGGTCAATGTTTATATTGATTCTATGGTGATTGACTAACGGAGGTAAACAGAATTGAAGCAAATCATTAACGGAGCCGATCTTCGCAGAATGGTCATCAGCGCCGCCGCTGCCATCGAGATCAACAAGCAGGCTCTGAACGACCTGAATGTGTTCCCGGTTCCTGACGGCGATACCGGCACCAATATGTCCATGACCATCGGCGCAGCAGCTGCCGATCTGCGCAAGACCGAGGACCCCAACCTGGAGCAGGCAGCCAAGGTGGCAGCCTCCGCCATGCTGCGGGGCGCCCGGGGCAATTCCGGCGTGATCCTGTCCCTGCTGATGCGGGGCATTTCCAAGACCCTGAAGGGCGCTGAGGTTTCCGACGGCGTTCTGTGGGCCCAGGCCCTCCAGGAGGGTGTGGACGCTGCCTACAAGGCAGTTATGAAGCCTGCCGAGGGCACCATCCTGACGGTGGCCCGTCTGGCTGCCGCCAAGGCCGCAGAGGCTGCCAAGGAGAACAACTTCATTGAGTTTGTTCACACGGCTGCCGTTGCCGAGGCAAAGATCGCTCTGGAAAACACCATCAACCAGAACCCCGTGCTGAAGAAGGCCGGTGTTGTGGATGCCGGCGGCAAGGGCTGGCTGGTGGCACTGGAGGCCATGCTGTCCTCCCTGCAGGGCCAGGATGTGGAAGTCCCCGAGGGCTGCGATGCCGCGCAGGTGAAGGAATCTGCCAACTTTGACGATTTCAACACCGAGGACATCACCTTTGCCTACTGCACCGAGTTCATCATCGACCGGGAGAACGACAAGGATCCCGAGCAGCTGCGTGCTTTCCTGTCCCAGCTGGGCGACAGCCTGGTGCTGGTGGACGACGATGATATTATCAAGGTTCATGTACACACCAACGATCCCGGCAAGGCCCTCAGCGAAGGCCTGACCTACGGCTCCTTTGTGACGGTGAAGGTGGAGAATATGCGCCTGCAGCACACCGAAAAGGTGATGAGCGAGCAGGAGCTGGATCCCCAGATCGCTGAGCCGGAAAAGCCTCTGGGCGTGGTTTCCGTCTGCGCCGGTGCCGGTCTGGCAGATGTGTTTACCAACCTGGGGGTGGATCAGATTATCTCCGGCGGTCAGACCATGAACCCCAGCACCCAGGATGTTCTGGAGGCTGTGAACAAGGTCCCTGCCGAGACGGTTTTCGTTCTGCCCAACAACAAGAACATCATCATGGCTGCCGAGCAGGTCAATGATCTGACACCCAAGAACGTGGTGGTCATTCCCAGCAAGACCGTTCCCCAGGGTGTCACTGCCATGCTGAGCTTCAACCCCGAAGGAAGCGTGGAGGAGAACACCGAGGCTCTGACCGAGGCTCTGGGCAGCGTGGACACCATGCAGATCACCTATGCCGCCCGGAACTCCGACTTTGACGGCTATGATATCCACGAGGGCGACTACCTGGCTCTGTACGGCAACCAGCTCTTTGGCACCAGCACCGATATCAAGGTGCTGCTCAGAGCCCTGGCCGAGAAGGTCCGTGACGACGGCAAGGAGTACGTCACCATCTACTACGGCGAGGACGTCAAGGAAAAGTACGCCCAGAAGACGGCAGACCTGTTTGCCGACATCTGCCCCAATGCAGATGTGAACCTGCTCAACGGCGGTCAGCCTGTTTACTACTATCTGATCTCCGCTGAATAATTTCCCGATCCCTGAAATTTCCGCCCGCTGCCTTTTGGACAGCGGGCGGGTTAATACCTGCACAGAGGTGACCCATGCGTAAATTTTCCACGGACAACATCCCCAAGGGCGGCGCCATCGGCAAGACCTATGCCACGGTGATGCGCCTGCTGGATATGAACGTCTCGCTCCATGCGGCCAATGCCTGCTACTTTATCGTGCTGGCTTTGTTTCCGGCATTGATGCTGCTTTTGAGCCTGCTCCACTACACCCCGCTGGCGGTGGAGGGACTGGCGGATATGCTCTATGGCCTGCTGCCGGACAGCCTGGCGGAAAGCGGAGAAGAGCTGATTCTGGTGACCTATCACAACACCACCGGAGCGGTGATCGGAATCTCCATCATCATGGCCCTGTGGTCAGCCGGAAGGGGCATCTACGGCATCCGGCGGGGTCTGAACGCCATCTATGGCTATCAGGAGAACCGGGGCTATTTCCATACCCGGGCCATCTGCACCGTGTATATGTTCGGCTTTCTGGTGGTGCTGATCCTGACGCTGGCGCTGCATGTTTTCGGCAATACCCTTCTGCGGCTGCTCAATAGCTATGCCCCCCGGTCTGCCATGCTGTTTCAGCTGCTGGATTCCCGGTTCCTGGTGCTGCTGGTGGCCCAGACGGCCCTGTTCACGGCCATGTTCATGGCCCTGCCCAGCTGCCGCAACGGATTCTGGGAAAGCCTTCCGGGAGGACTGCTGGCGTCCTTCGGCTGGCTGGGCTTTTCCAAGCTGTATTCCATTTATATTGACAACTTCGCCCACCTGAGCAATGTCTATGGCTCGGTGTACGCTGTGGCCCTGAGTATGCTGTGGCTGTACTGCTGTATGAGCATCGTGTTCTACGGCGGTGCCTTAAATGTGCTCCTGCGGGAGAAAAAAGGGAAGAATGTGGCCGATTCGTAAACTTTTTCCGGGTTTACGAATCGTTCACAGTTACCTTTTAACATGAATAGAAAAAGGGGGAATGGGTATGTTTGGCTATGTGAGCGCCAACTGGAAGGAGCTTAGCCGGGAGCAAAAGGAGCGCTACGGCAGCATTTACTGCGGTATCTGCCGGGGAATCCGCCGGCGCAGCGGCAGTCTGGCACGGCTCACCCTGAGCTATGACATGGCCTTCCTCTCAGCGCTGCTGATGAGCCTGTATGAGCCTCAGGAGTGCTCCGGGAAAAATGCCTGTCTGCTCCATCCCATCCGGCACAGACCCTGGGTGGACAACGAATACATCCGCTACGGTGCGGATATGAATGTGGTGCTGAGCTACTATAACGCCCTGGATGACTGGCAGGATGACGGCAATGCTGCCGCAAAGCTTCTGGCCGGGGCACTGGAAAAGCATCTTCCTCCTCTGGAGGAAGCCTACCCCCGGCAGTGCCGGGCGGTGAAGGACTGCATCGCCAGACTGTCGGCGCTGGAGAAGGAAAACTGCGGCAACCCCGACGAGCCCGCCGCCTGTTTCGGCACCCTGATGGGAGGGCTGCTGGTCTATCGGGAGGATCTGTGGGCCGATACCCTGCGGCAGATGGGCTGCGCCCTGGGCCGGTTCATCTACCTGCTGGATGCGGCGGTGGACTACCCCAAGGATCTGAAAAAAGGAAAGTACAATCCCTATATCGCCATGGGTATGGAGAAGGATCCCCAGCGCTGGGAGGAATACCTGGTGCTGACCATGGGCCGGTGTACGGATTTTTATGAGCGACTGCCTCTGGTGCAGGACAAGGATCTGCTGGATAACATCCTGTACAGCGGAGTCTGGGTCAACTACCGGGGAAAGAAGAAAGAGGAGGAACCAGATGATAGAAGATCCCTATAAGGTGCTGGGGGTCAGCCCCGACGCCTCTGACGAGGAGATCAAGCGGGCCTACCGGGCTCTGGCAAAAAAGTACCACCCCGATCTGAACCCGGGAGATCAGGAAGCTGCCCGGAAAATGCAGGAGGTCAATGCGGCCTACGAGCAGATCAAAAACCCGGAGAAGGCCGCTCAGTCCGGTCAGAACCCCTATGGCGGCTACTATGATCCCTTCGGCGGCTATCGGCAGCAGACCGGCAGCCGCAGCGATGCCGAGGATCCCTATCTGCGTTCCGCCGCCCAGTACATCCAGTTTGGGCGCTATCAGGAGGCGCTCAACACCCTGGAAAACGCCGCCACCCGGACAGCCCGCTGGTACTACCTCAGCGCACTGGCCAACGACGGCCTGGGCAATCAGGTGACGGCGCTGGAGCACATCCGCCGGGCTGTGAGCATGGAGCCGGACAATCCGGAGTATCTGTTTGCCCTGAGCCGGATGGAAAACGGCGGCAGAGCCTACCGCCAGCAGGCCGGAAACTTCCGGGGCTTCGCCATGGGCGGCGATCCCTGCACAAACCTGTGCCTGTGCTATCTGATGAATATGCTGTGCTGCGGCGGCAGAGGGATATTCTGCTGCTGTTAAGTAACATGGCTTTTGCCTGCCAACAAACAACGCTCCGGGTGTTTTTTGCCTGGAGCGTTTGCATTTCTTGACAGGGTTCTGGGGGTGTGCTAGAATACAGGGGACAATTGAATTTTCTTCGTTTCGTGGCGCTTCCGGCGGCTGGCCGGCTGCGCTGAAAAGAGAACCGGGTGAGAATCCCGGACGGTACCGCCGCTGTATGTGCCGACGGAAATTCCTTTTGGCGAAAGCCGGTCACTGGGACATCCCGGGAAGGCAGGAATTTTTGGGGAAGCAGTCTCCCTGGGCATAAGTCAGAAGACCTGCGAAACGGAAGTATCTGCACGCTGCGTTTTACGGTGTGCGGTTTTCTTTGTCGCGGAAAAACGGCCGCGGCGTCTTTGCCGGACGCCGCGGTTTGCTAAGGAAACTCTGAATAAATCGTCGGCGGCTGGCGAGCGGATCTTTTGCCTCCATACTGCGGTTCGGAAAATGGGAAATACATACAGTATTCCCTCATTTTCTGAACCTTGTCTGGAAGCAAAATCTCTCGCTCCCAGCTCTTGCCGATTTAATCAGAGCTTCCCCAATTTTTAGGAGGTTATTTATGAAAAACAAGAAGCTTTGGCTGGGCCTGGTGGCCCTGATCGCCGCAGTGGCGGTGCTCTTTGGCGTGTACATGGCTGCAAAGCCTGAAACCACCCAGGGCAGCAAGACCATTACCGTCAGCGTGACCCACAAGGACGGCTCCGAGAAGGATTTTACCTATCACACCGATGAAGAATACCTGGGACCCTGCCTGCTGGCTGAGGGACTGGTAGAAGGTGAGAACGGCTCCTTCGGTCTGATGATCACCACCGTGGACGGCGAGACTGCCGACTGGAATGCGGATCAGAGCTACTGGGCACTGTACATCGGTCAGGAGTACGCCTCCACCGGTGCGGACACCACCCCGGTCAATGACGGTGATTCCTTCGGCCTGGTGTACACCATTGGCTAACCGGCTGAAGATCCGGGAGATCACCCTGTTTGCCATGCTGGGCGCCATGACCTTTGCGGCCAAGTACGCCATGAGCGGCCTTCCCAATATTGAGCCGGTGAGCCTGATGGTCATGGTATTTGCCTGTGTCTTTGGAAAAAAGTCCGCTTATCCCATCGGCGTGTATGTGATGATGGAATTTCTGTTCTATGGACTGGGATTCTGGAATTTCATCTATCTGTACATCTGGGCCATTCTGGCGGCGGCGGCCTATCCGCTGCGCGGCATGGAGAACCGGCTGGGCTGGGCCCTGCTCTCCGGCACCTTTGGACTGCTCTTTGGTGCCCTGTGTGCCCCGGTGGATCTGGTGGTGGGAGGGCCTGCACTGGCATTTTCCCGCTGGGTCTCCGGCATCCCCTTCGACATTGCCCACTGCATCGGAAACTTCGTCATTGCTCTTGTGCTGTTCCCACCGGTGCGGAGCCTGACGGAAAAGCTCAGCAAACAGATCCTTTGATCCCATTTTCAAAATTGCAAAAACCCGGCGCACTGCATTTTTTCGCAGTGCGCCGGGTTTTGTGTATTAGGGAAGCTCTTTGTACATTGCGGCGGCATCGTCCTTGCGGACGGTCTCGGCCACCTGCAATACCTCCACGGCAACGGTGCGGCTGCCCATGGAGATCTCGATCTTATCGCCGGTCTTGACATCATAGCTGGCCTTTACCACCCGGCCGTTGACCTGGATGCGGCCATTGTCGCAGGCTTCATTGGCAACGGTGCGCCGCTTGATGAGCCGGGAGACCTTCAAATACTTATCCAGCCGCATAGCTTACTTGGAGATGGTGTCCCGCAGGGCCTTGCTGGCCTTGAAGGTGGGCACACGGGTGGCGGGAATGACCATGGATTCCTTGGTGCGGGGGTTGCGGCCCACACGGGCTTCCCGGGTCTTGGTCTCAAAGGTGCCGAAGCCGGACAGCTGAACCTTGTCGCCGTTGGCAAGGCTGGCCGTGATGGCATCAATGGCGGCGTTCAGCAGACGCTCAGCATCCTTTTTCGGCACACCGGCGCTCTCTGCGGCAGCGGCGATGAGTTCTGTTTTATTCATGTGATTGGTTCCTCTTTTCTTAGGGCAAAGTAATACTAGATTAACATAATATTCCGGAAATTGCAAGGAGAAAAACCTACAATTTCAGCATCTTTGCGATTTTTTCGCCCTTGGGCAGAAGCAGGCAGTCGCTGTAGGTGATGACCTTCAGACGGACGGCCAGCACGCAGTACACAGCGGCACCGATGACAACGGGCAGGGCGCACAGGATCAGGCGGCTTCCCACACCCAGCCGGGTCAGGCCGTACCAGCTGAGCCAGGCGAAAATGCCCATGAGCAGGGCTGCCAGGAAGGGCCGCACCAGGTTGCGCACCAGAGCAGGAGACTGGGCCAGCAGGCTGCGGATGGAGCAGATGTTCAAAATGCAGATGCACATATAGCACAGCAGGGTGCCGATGGGGGCGCCCAGAATGTGGATATAGGGGTTTCCGGTGAGGATATACACCGCTGCCAGCTTCAAAATACCGCCAAGGAACATATTCAGCACCGGACGTCCGGCACGGCCGTGGGCCTGCATAATGGCGGTGGTCACCAGCACCACGGCGTTGAACATGACGGAAAAGCCCAGAATGGTCATCAGCCGGGTGGCCAGCACCAGCTTTTCCCCGGAATAGCCTCCCAGCAGTGCGGTGATGGGCTGGGCCAGAGCGGCCAGGCCAAAGGCGCAGGGCATGGAGATCAGTCCGGTGATCCGGGCGGCGGATTCCTCCGTCTCCTTGGCACCCATATCATTGCACAGGGTCAGCTGGGCGGTGATGGCGGGAATGATGCTGATGGTGATGGGGGTGATGAAAGCGCAGGGCATATTGAAGATGGTCTGGGTCATGTTGTAAATGCCCTTCATGGTGTCGGCAGTGCCCTGGGCGTAGCCCAGTCCCAGCAGCTGACCCATGTACAGCTTGGTTTCCAGCATGGTCAGGATCTGCAATCCGGCGCTGCCCACGGTAATGGGGATGGCGATAATCAGCAGTCCCTTGGCAGTCTGGCCTATGGTGGATACTTCCTCCCCGGTCACCGGCAGTTCCCGGAAGCTTTTGCGGAAGCAGCCGAACAGGTAGCCGGCAGACAGCAGACAGCTGGCGGTAACGCCCAGAATGGCACCGCCGGCGGCAAGGGGGATGCTGTTTGTCAGTTTCAGCAGACCCACGGCGGCCGCAATGCCCACGATCAGCTTGGTGGCGGCCTCCAGCACCTGAGAGATGGAGGTGGGGAGCATATTGCCCTGACCCTGGAAGAAACCCCGGAAAATGCTCATCACGCAGATCAGCAGCACACAGGGGCCCAGACAGCCAATGGCGGCCCAGGCATCGGGCTGGCGCTGGAAGGCAGCCAGCTGGCGGCAGAAGACCGTCATCAGCAGACTGCCGGAAATGCCCAGCCCCAGGAAGATCCCCCGGGCGGTGGCATACACCCGGCGCACCTGGTTGTAGTGCCCCAGGGAGGATGCCTGGGAGATCATCCGGCTCATGGCCACAGGCAGACCGGCGGTGGAGATCATCAGCAGGACATTGTAAATTTCGTATGCGGTGTTGAAATAGCTGAATCCCTGTTCACCGATAATGGCGTTGAGGGGGATCTTATACAGAGCACCGATGACCTTGACAATGGCAGTGGCCAGGGCCAGCATGGCAGTTCCCTGTAAAAAGTTTTGCTGTTTTTGGGTATCAGACATAGCGGCTCCTTATTTTGCCTCGTCAAACAGACGGGGGATAGCGTAGGTGGTCAGCTCCTCCACCACTTCCTTCAGGTCGATGGTGGGGAATTGGCCATTCTGATACAGGATCTTGCCCCGAACCATGGTCATGGCCACATCGCCGCCCTTGGCCGACCAAACCAGACCGTTGAGCACGTTGTGGCAGGGAATCAGATGGGGGGCGGAGAAGTCCACCAGAGCAATGTCTGCATCCAGACCTTCCTCCAGCATACCGCACTGGGCGCTGCGGCCCTGGGCACGGGCTCCGGTGACGGTGGCCATCATCAGGGCAGCGGAGGCGGGCAGGGAGGAAGGATCTCCGGAGACGGCACGCTCGGCCATGGCAGCCCCCCGCATCACTTCAAACAGATCCAGGTTGCCGCACTCCTGCACACCGCCGGTTCCCAGAGCCACATTCATGCCCGCCTTGACACAGGCGGAAATGGGGGTGGTCTTCTGACCGTTTTTGGCGGAGGCCAGAGGGGTTGCCACGGCGGTGACCTTCTTCTTGCCCAGCAGCTTCCGCTCCTCCTCGTCCAGATAGGCACAGCCTGCGGCGGTGGTGGGAACGGCAAAGAGCCGGTGGCAGTACAGAAGCTCGCCGGGGCCCATGCCGGTGCGGTCCTGGCAGGAGTCCACCTCGGAAGGGGTCTCGGCCAGATGCAGCTGCATACCGATGCCCTTTTCGGCGGCGTAGGCAGCCAGCGCCTCCCAGAGCTTGTAGTTGCTGGTGTACTCAGCATAGATACCGGCATCCATGCGGATCCGGCCATTGTCATAGCCGTTCCACTTGTCCACCACCTTCACCAGCTCCTGGCACTGCTCATCGGTCTCGAAGTCAAAATCCTCACTCTGGTCGATGAAGCGGTAGGTGGAGAAACCCAGATTGGCCTTGATGCCGGATTCGGCCACCGCTTCCGCAGTGGCGTTGGGGTAGTAGTACAGGTCGGACACGGAGGTGACACCGAAGCGCAGACACTCGGCAATGGACAGTAGGGCCGAGGCCTTGGCGCACCGGGAGTCCATTTTGGCCTCCTTTTGCAGCAGGGCTTCCAGGGCATCCGGGGCGGACAGATCGTCTGTCAGGCTTCTGAGAACTGCGGTGGCCAGATGGGTGTGGCAGTTGATAAGACCGGGAATGGCAACCATGCCGGTGCCGTCAATGATGGTCTTGGGCTGCTCCTTGGGGGGATGGGTCTTGATGGACTGGATCTTTCCGTCCTCAATGGCAATATATGCCCCGAACAGCACATCCATTCGGGAATTCATGGTAACTGCGGTTACATTTGCGATCAATGTATCCAAATTGTGATTCTTCCTTTCCGAGGGGCCGTCTGCCCGTTATAGCAATGCAAAAAGTTCTTCCTTTTGGGCAAGCACATCGTCGATCATCTGGATGTACTGCTCCGGGAATTTGGGGTTATGGAACCGGCGCAGACTGCCGTCGGGCAGATTCACCTTGTTCATACCGCCGCCGCCCAGGGAGACGATGGTGTGCACTTCCTCCATCATGTAGATGTTGTACAGGCAGTCCAGACCGTCCCGGCTCCAGCCCACGTTTTCAAAGGAGCCGGACATATACTTCTGGCGGTAGAGGTAGTAGGGACGGTAGCCCAGGCTCCGCAGCCGTGCGTTGGCATAGGCCACCATCTGGGTCACATCCTGAGCCGTGGGCAGGCTGCCCCGCTTTTCAAACAGATCCGCACCCTTTTTCAGAGCCAGGGTGTGAACGGTGATGTTGGCGGGATGCAAAGCGGCCACCTGATCCAAAGAGCCGCAGAAGCCCTCTACCGTGTCTGCGGGCAGACCGGCGATGAGATCCATGTTAATGGCCTTGAATCCGGCATCCACGGCCTGTTCATAGGCACGCACAACATCGGCGGCGGTGTGGGGACGGCCGCAGGCACGAAGGACTTCGTTCACCATGGTCTGGGGATTGATGCTCATCCGGTCCGCGCCGTGGCTGGCGATGGTTTGCAGCTTTTGGGCATCCAGGGTGTCGGGCCGGCCGCCTTCCACGGTGAATTCCAAACACCGGGACAGATCAAAATGCGCCCGGATGGCATCCAGAAGGGCGGCCATCTGCCGGGAGGAGAGGGTGGTGGGGGTGCCGCCGCCGATGTACAGGGAGCGCACCTGCCGCCCGGACTGGCACAGAAGATTTCCAGTCACGGCGATCTCCTGCATCAGCGCCTGGAGATAGGGCTCCAGAAGCTCGGTTTTTTTGCCAACGGTGCGGCTGACAAAGCTGCAATAGCTGCACCGGGTGGGGCAGAAGGGAATGCCCACATACAGGGACAGATCCTCCGGCTCCAGCAGGGAGGCGGCGTGGACGGTGGCCATGGAGCAGTCCACAGCCAATTTGCGCCGATCCTCGGTGACATAATAGACATCCTTCATCAGCTTTTCCGCAGAGCGGGGGGTGCCACCCTCCATAAGATGCCGGGTGGTGAGCTTGGTGGGGCGCACCCCAGCCAGGGCACCCCAGGCAGGAGGTGCAGGCAGCAGCTGGACGGCAGCCAGATAGTAGCTCTGCTGCAGGATCCGGCGGCGCAGCCGTACCGTTTCCTCGCTGGCCTTCAGGCGGCGGCTGGCGGCGGCGGTTTTGCCGTTCAGGGTGATTTTGGCAGTGGCGGTGAGCCATACGGCACCCCGGTGCAGGCTGGAAACCGCGTCCCCCTGGGTGCCCTCCGGGAACAGCGCCATTTGCAGCTGCTCTACGGGGTAACGGTCATCGTGACCGACAAGTGTCAGATTCATGGGAGGTTACACTTTCTTCATAAAGGGATTATACTCCCGTTCCACAGCCAAAGTTGTCGCTCTGTTGTGGCCGGGGAGCACTTTGTAGTCCCCGTCCAGGGCCTTCAGCCGTGCCAGGGACTTTAAGATGGCCTCGGGATCGCCCCCGGACAGGTCGGTGCGGCCGCAGGAGCCGCAGAACAGGGTGTCACCGGAGAAAATGGTGTCGTCCACCATCAGGCAGACGCTTCCGGCGGTGTGACCGGGGGTGTGCATTACCCGGATGGTCAGACCTGCCATGTGCAGCACATCCCCATCGTCATAGTGGTCGGTGCAGTACAGGGGGCCTGCGGTGAGCTTCTCCGGCAGGGTCAGGTCGGCGGCATGGAGATAGACCTTGCAGCCGGTTTTTTCTGCCAGCTCCCGGACAGCACCCACATGGTCAAAATGGCCGTGGGTCAGCAAAATGGCTTCCAGAGTCAAATCGTTTTCTGCAAGGAATTTCAGCACCTTGTCGGCGTTTCCGCCGGGGTCAATGCAGACGCAGGTTTTGGAGGCTTCCTCCCGGATCAGGTAGCAGTTGACAAAGTAAATGCCAAGCTCCATGGCAGTGATCTTCAGCATATTGGGATCTCTCCTTATCTTCTGGGGGTGTCCATCAGCTGATCGGTATCCAGGATCAGGGTGATGGGGCCGTCATTAACGGATTCCACCTTCATATCGGCACCAAAACGACCATGCTGGGGGGGATAGCCCAGCTCCTGGCAGATGGCCAGAAACCGCTCGTACATGGCGTTGCCCAGCTGGGGGTCGGCAGCATCGGTGAAGCTGGGGCGGCGGCCCTTGCGGCAGTTGCCGTAAAGGGTGAACTGGCTGACCACCAGCACCTGACCCTGAACGGCCTCTAAGCCCAAGTTCATTTTTCCGTTTTCATCCTCAAAGATCCGCAGACCCAGGGCTTTTTCTGCCAGATACCGGCATTCCTTTTCGGTATCGTTGGGGCCTACCCCCAGCAGGATCAGAAAGCCCTGACCGATCTTGCCCACCTGCTGGCCGTCAATGGTGACACAGGCAGAGGTTACTCTGGTTAAAATGGCACGCATGAATGATTCTCCTCGATTTTTTATTCTTCGTTTTCTTCGGATGCTTCGTCCTCGCCGCAGTCGCTGCTGTAATTTTCACAGCTGTAGTTGTTGCTGGCGACATTGACGTTCTTTCTGGGGCTGAGCAGCATACCGGTCACCAGACCGGCCAGGGTGCAGACGGCAAGCCCCAGCAGCAGCTCCCTCTGGTTGACAAGGATCCGGCGATCCAGAGAAGCCCAGGTTTTCTTCAGACAATTCCGGTTACAGTTTCGTTCCATCATCGGTTCCTCCTTAATTTTGGCCTCTGCGGGCACTGGTGACATATTTGATATTCAGAAGCTTCTTGCGGATGACCTCCAGCTCCTGGACATTTTTGACTTCAAAGCGGACGGTGAACATACTTCTGCCGCCGGGCAGATCCCGGCCGGTCAGCTCCTTGACCCGGATGTGGGCGGCGGTCATGGTCTGGGCCACATCCAATAGCAGCCCATCCCGGGTGATGCAGTCCAGCTCCAGGGTGGTATCGAAGGGCTGGTCCTCCTGCATATCCCAGCGCACCCGCACCCAGCGGGCGGCCTGCTGGGGATCCTCCCGGTTCCGGGCGTTGGGGCAGTCGGCACGGTGGATGCTGACACCAAAGCCCTTGGTGATAAAGCCCACAATGGGATCTCCGGGGACGGGGGTGCAGCACCGGGCGAATTTGATCATGCAGGAGTCGATATCCTCCACGATGACACCGTTGACGGCGTGGCGGTTCTGCTTGCCGGTTTCGGCTTCCGGGGTGATGCGCAGGGGCATCTGGGTGGATTTCTCGGTGGCCTGGGTCTTGGCGGCCTTGTTCACGTCGTCCCGGATCCGGCCCACGGCCTTGGCAGCGGTGAGACCGCCGTAGCCGATGGCGGCATACATATCGTCCCAGTTGTCAAAGGACAGCTTTTTCAGCAGATGGGGCTCCAGATCCGGGTCGGTGATGGCAGTCAGGGACAGACCGCAGCGGCGCATTTCTGCTTCAAAGGAGAATTTGCCGTGGACGATGTTCTCCTCCCGCTTTTCCTTCTTGAACCACTGTTTGATCTTGGTGCGGGCCTGGTTGGATTTGCAGATGGAAAGCCAGTCCCGGCTGGGGCCCTTGGCGGCCTTGGAGGTCAGCACCTCCACAATGTCGCCGTTGGTCAGGGGGGTGTCAATGTTGGCAATGCGGTTGTTGATCTTGGCACCGATCATGGCATTGCCCACCCCGGAGTGGATGGCGTAGGCAAAGTCGATGGGGGTGGAGCCGTTGGGCAGGGAGACGATCCGGCCCTTGGGGGTAAAGACGAACACCTCGTCATCGAACATATCAATTTTCAGGGACTGGACGTATTCCTCAGCATCGGAGTCCTGCTGGCTTTCCAGCAGGCGGCGCACCCACTCAAAGTCCTTTTCACTGCCGTCGCCGGTGCCCTGCTTGTACTTCCAGTGGGCGGCGATACCGTACTCGGCAGTTTCATGCATTTTCCAGGTGCGGATCTGCACCTCAAAGGGAATGCCCTGGGAGCCGATGACGGTGGTGTGCAGGGACTGGTACATATTGGGCTTGGGGGTGGAGATATAGTCCTTGAACCGCCCGGGGACCAGGTTGAACAGGTCGTGGATGTGACCCAGGACATTGTAGCAGTCGGGAATGGTATCCACAATGACCCGGAAGGCGTACAGATCATATAGTTCATCAATGGTCTTTCCCTGGGAGACCATCTTGCGGTAGATGGAGAAAATGTGCTTGATCCGGCCGTAGGTGGTGTTGGGGATGCCCATCCGGGTGAGTCGGTCGGTGATGGTGTCCTGGATGGTCTGCATGAAGGCGTTGGCTTCATCCTTGTTGGAATCCAGATAGTTCAGAATCCCATTGTACTCTGCCGGGCACAGGTAGCGCAAGGAAAGGTCCTCCAGCTCCCATTTGATCTTCTGCATACCCAAGCGGTGGGCCAGGGGGGCATAGATGTCCATGGTCTCCCGGCACTTGATGATCTGCTTGGCAGGGCTCTGGTACTGCATGGTGCGCATATTGTGCAGGCGGTCAGCGATCTTGATGAGAACCACCCGGATGTCCTTGCTCATGGCCATGAACATCTTGCGCAGGTTTTCCATCTGGGCCTGCTCGGTGCTGGAGAAATTGGCCCGGGTCAGCTTGGTGACACCCTCCACCAGCTCGGCAACGGTGGCACCGAAGACCTTTTCAATCTCCTCATGGGAGGTGTCGGTGTCCTCGATGCAGTCGTGGAGCAGGGCGGCCAGAACGGCATCCACATCCAGCCCCATTTCCACCACGATCTCCGCAACCGCCAGGGGGTGGATGATATAGGGGGAGCCGTCCTTGCGCTTCTGATACTGGTGCTTCTCATTGGCATAGGCAACGGCCTTGTCGATCAGATCCATGTCCGCTGCGGGCATGTGCTTGGTGACCGTGTCTTTCAGGGCAGCATAGTGTTCTTCAAAGGTTTCCATAACCTTATTTCCTCTCTTTCCATTGCAGCAGCTTCTGCAGGGTGTGGCTTTGGGTCAGATCGGCCTTCTGGGGGCCGGGGGTCAGCCGGATGGATATGTAGCGGTGCAGCCGCTGGGTCTGGATCAGGCCCACATCCCGGAAAACATCCAGGCAGACCATCATCTGCGCCAGACTCAAAGGCTGACCCGTCCAGCGGACGATCTTGCGGCACAGGCACAGGGGCGGCTCCTGGACGGAATCGCCGCAGGCGGCCAGATACCGCCAAACCACCGCCAGAGTGCTGCGCTCCGGGTACAGCACCCGGGCAATGTCCCCAGTCAGCTGTCCTCTTTGAAAGGCGCGGTACTGGGCCGTATCCGGGCAGCACTCTGCCCGGCAGCTGGGACGGATATCCAGAACGTGGAGCTGCACACTGCGTTCTCCACGGAAGTCGTTGATCTGGGGGGAAAAGGCCACATCCACCAGATCCCCCATCCGGATAAAGGTGTCCTCCGGGGTGGCAGAAAAATAGATGGCATTCAGGCCGATGTGTCCGCTGTGGAGCCGCAGGCGCATGTGCCGCCCGCCGCCCACCTGCTGGATCCGCTCCACGGTGAGATTTTTGATCATCAGCACCGGCTTGGGACAGCCGTTGCCGCAGGGCTCCAGCACATTCAGGGACTCCACGTTGGAGATGGTCAGAAGCTCCGCCGGAACGGCGCAGTCCACATCCAGCTGGGTCCGGGGGGTGTCATCCCGGTAGAAACCGGCAGCCATGGCGCAGATCTTACGGCGGAATTCCGGGATGTTGTCCCGGGAGATGGTAAATCCGGCTGCCAGCTCGTGACCGCCGTAGCTTTCCAGCAAATCGGAAAGGGCGGTCAGGGAGGCAAACAGGTTAAAGCCGCCGTAGCTGCGGGAGCTGGCCTTGCCGTGGTCGCCGTCCAGACAGATCAGGAAAGTAGGGCAGGAAAATTCCTCGGCAATGCGGCTGGCAACGATGCCCACCACTCCCTGATGCCAGTTCTCGTCTGCCAGGACAATGGCCTCCGGGGGCTTCCCGGCGGGGAGCATGGCAATGGCCTGCCGGTAGATCTCCGACTCCACTGCCTGCCGCTGGCGGTTCAGGTCGCAAAGGGCCTTGGCCACCGCCGATGCCCGCTGGGAATCCTGGGTCAAAAACAGCTCAATGGCCAGATCAATCTGCCCCATGCGCCCGGCGGCGTTGATCCGGGGGGCCAGCATAAAGCCGATGGCGGAGGCGTTGACGGATTCCGGGGTGCATCCGGCCTCGGCCATCAGTGCGGCGATGCCGGGGCGTTTGGTGTTTTGCAGGGCGGCCAGACCCCGGGTGACAAAGACCCGGTTTTCTCCCAGCAGGGGCATCACGTCGGCCACGGTGCCCAGGCAGACCATGTCTGCATATTCTTCCAGCACTTCCTCCTGGGAGCCGCACAGAGCGGCGGCCAGCTTGAAGGCCACGCCCACACCGGAGAGATTCTTATGGGGATAACCCCCATCGGGGCGATGGGGATCCACCACGGCGCAGGCCTGGGGCAGGACTTCCTTGCACTCATGGTGGTCGGTGATCACCAGATCCACCCCCAGCTGCCGGCACAGCTCTGCCTCAGCGGTGGCGGTAATGCCGCAGTCCACGGTGATGATCAGCTTGACCCCTTCGCTGTGGAGCTGGCGGATGGCAATGGGATTCAGGCCGTAGCCCTCCTCCAGCCGCCCGGGAATATAGCTGACGCAGTCTGCGCCCTGGCGGCGAAGAAAATCCGTCAAAAGACAGGTGGAGGTGATACCGTCCACGTCATAGTCACCAAATACCGCAATTTTTTCTCCATTGCTGATGGCAAGCCCCACCCGTCCGGCGGCAAGATCCATATCCGTCATCAAGTAAGGGTCAGGCAGGGGCACACAGCAGTCCAGGTATTGATCCGCCTGGGGGGTATCCTGAATTCCCCGGGCAGCTAATACCATGGCAGACAGAGGCGCATACCCGCCGCCTACCAGAGCATTGACCGCACCGGCCTCAGGCTCCGATACATTCCAGATTCCGTATTTCAAAATCACACACATCCATTAAATCATTTTTCTATTCATTATATCAAAAAACCGGAATTTATACAATAGCCCATGGGAAAAAACCTGCCTGCAAGCAGAAAAATCCCGCCTGAAACCAGGCGGGAGATCCGGAGGGAAAATGGGAAATTGTTAAAGGCAACACCGCATAATTGCGTCTGCGGACAGCAGCGGATCTTTCGCCCCAATCTTGCAGTTTGAAAAACTTGAAATATAGCGCAGCCGTTGCCAGCGTAAGCTGGCTTACGGATGCGGCACACCCCTTGCGGGTGCACAAAGTATTCCTGCGTTTTCCAAACTTTATCTTGGGACAAAATCTCTCGCTGCTGCCTCTTGCCGAATTATGCGGTGCTGCCTTAAGTCTTATCCTTGCTGATATAGCCAACGATTGCCATCGTAAATCCGATGAACATCAATGCGATTGCAACCCAGGCAAGGGCATACATCGTTTCCATAAAGCCGCACCACATGAATAGGAAAATTGCCAAAAGCATGAGACTATTTCCGAACATGATCTGTTTCATAGGGATACCTCCGCAGCTTCTGATTTGTTAAATGGGATCATTCCTGATAGAGTGCAGCCCGGGCGGCTTGGACGGCTTCCCGGCTGGTTTGCTGGATGTGCCATTCGTCCAGACCCGGAAGTCCCATGGGGACACCTTCCCGGCGGAAGACCATTTGGCTTTCCAGCTCGGTTTTGCCGCTCATGTGGAAGGCGGCGGCGCCGGGCACATTCTGCCGGAAGCGACGGATGACCTGGGCGTTGACCCCGGCACCGATGAGGATTTCCGGGCCGTGAAGGGCAATCAGCCGGGCGATCATGTCCTGCCCCTGGGCGCAGGAGGCGGCGGCACCGGAGGTCAGCACCGTGTCAATCCCCAGCTTGTATGCCTGACGGCAGGTTTCCAGGGGATCCCGGGAGACATCAATGCACCGATGCAGCGTGACACCGCAGCCGCAGCAGGCTTCCATCAGCGGCTCCATGGCATTCACATCCAGATCCCCTTTGGGGGTCAGACAGCCGATAACAAAGCCGTTGGCTCCGGCGTTTTTCAGCTGCAAAATTTGACGGCGCATCAGTTCCCGCTCCTCCGGGGTGTAGAGAAAATCACCGGGGCGGGGGCGCATCAGACAGCGGATGGGAATGTCCGATTCGGCCCGGATCTGGCGCAGCAGGGCTTCATAGGGGGTCAGTCCTCCGGCCAGCAGGGCGCTGCAGAGCTCCAGACGGTCGGCACCGCCGGCAATGGCGGCCCGGGCGGAGGCCAGAGAGTCCACACAAATCTCCAAAACCATAGTTATCGAATCCTTTCTCCGTTGAGGATGGCTTCTGTCAGGGTATCTCCATGGTAGCGCAGGGTCAGCAGGAAGAAGGGGGCATCCTGCCACAGCAGCTTCAGGAAGATCCGATCGCCCTCCCATTGGGGCAGCTGATCCAGAAAATCCCGGCTGACCCATTGCAGATCCCCTTCGTCACATTCCTTCAGCTGTCCGGTAAAGCCGTCGGCGGTGAACAGGTATATGTACTCCCCCTCACAGCAGTCGTTGAGGAAGGTCAGGATCCCCCGGCACTTCCACTGGGTGAGGGTCAGACCGGTCTCCTCGGCGGCTTCCCGGAGAAGACACTCATCCGGGCTTTCCTCCGGCTCGAATTTGCCGCCGATGCCGATCCATTTGTCCTTGTTGATGTCGTTTTTCTTTTTGACCCGGTGGAGCATGAGCACATCGTCTCCCCGGAGGATATAGCAAAGGGTAGACTGGATCATTTACTCCTCCCGCTGGATCAGGCGAATGGCGTGCTGGACATTTTCCACCACCACTTCCGCATGACCGTCCTCCCGCTCGCCGTCCAGGGTCCAGGGCATATCGGGGCTGGCCTGAACCATAAGTTTGCGGGCGTGGCGGAAGGTCACCATGGCGCAGTTGTCATAGTCCTGGTTTTGCAGAGCCTGGATGCACTCGTGCAGCTCCAGCAGATTTTCCGGAGCGCGAATCAGCAGAATCTCCAGCAGACCGTCGCTGAGATCCACATGCCGGGAATCCAGGGTGAGAATGCCGCCTACACAGGTGGCATTGCTGATGGCACCAAAGAGGAAATCATCCTCCACCACTTCGCCATCAATCTCCATGCGGACGTGCTCCTTGCGGATCTGGGACAGCTCGGAGATACCGCTGAGGACATAGGCGGCATGACCCAAGACATTTTTCACGCTCTGGGGGGTGGTGTAGCTGGCCTGGGTGAAGATGCCGAAGGAGGCAACATAGGAAAAATACCGGTTTCCGAACTTGCCCACGTCATAGACGTTGGGTTTTCCTTCCAGAATGTCCTGGGCGGCCCGGAGCGGATTGGTGGACAGCTTCAGGCTGGAGGCAAAATCGTTGGTGGTGCCGGAGGGCAGATAGCCCACGGGCACATCAATTCCCTTGGTCAGCAGACCGGTAATGGTTTCGTTAAAGGTGCCGTCACCACCGCTGCACACCACCAGATCCACATGACCGCCCAGACGGGCAGCCACCCGGGCAGCATCGCCCTGGGCACCGGTGATATAGGTGATGACATCATAATCTGCCCGGTTAAACAGGCTGACGATTTCCGGCAGCAGCTTAGGGGCTTTTTTCAGACCGGAGATGGGGTTCATAATCAAGAGCATTTTTTTCGTATCCATGGTTGCTCTTACCTCACTTTTATCAGATTATTTACCCATATATTATATCACCGAAATGAAATTTGACAAGTCGCCAAACCAGCGGGATGTTGATTTCAGAAAAGTTTACGGTTCATTCACAAACGCCGAAAGTTGATTTTCCGCCGGGGACATGGTATGCTTTCTGGCGAAAGGCGGGATACCCATGATCATGCTCTCAGACCACTACCGGCAGACCTTTGGCTGCAAGGTCTACAAGCTGTCCTTAGACGGCGGCTTTACCTGTCCCAACCGGGACGGCACCCTGGGAACCAGGGGCTGTATTTTCTGCTCGGAAAAGGGCAGCGGAGAATTTGCCGAAGGCAGCTGCGGCAGCATTTCCCGGCAGCTGGAGCGGGCCAAGGAGCGGGTTCGGGGGAAGAACCGGGAGGGAAAATACATCGCCTATTTCCAGTCCTTCACCAATACCTACGCCCCGGTGGCGGTGCTGGAGCAGCGATACCGGGAGGCCATCGCCCCGGAGGACATTGTGGGTCTGGCAGTGGCTACCCGGCCGGACTGCCTGCCGGAGGAGGTGGTGGATCTGCTGGCCCGGGTCAACCGGATCAAGCCCGTCAGTGTGGAGCTGGGACTGCAAACCGTTCACGAGGACACCGCCCGGTATCTGCGCCGGGGCTATCCCACGGCGGTTTACCTGGATGCGGTGAAGCGGCTGAAGGCAGCGGGGCTGGAGGTGGTGACCCACATCATTCTGGGCCTTCCGGGAGAAACGGAGGAAATGATGATGGAAACCACCCGTCAGGCAGTGGCTGCCGGAACGGATGGGGTGAAATTCCATCTGCTGCACGTTCTGCGGGGGACGGATCTGGAACAGGAGTATCTCCGGGGCCGGGTGGAGCCTCTTTCCCTGGAACGGTACGGCCAGATCCTCAAAGCCTGCATATCCTGCCTGCCGGAGCATATCATTGTTCACAGAATCACCGGTGACGGCGCCAAGAGGGATCTCATCGCCCCGGCCTGGTCGGCGGATAAAAAACGGGTGCTGAATTATCTGTACAAGGTGCTGGATATCCAAAAATAGGGGAAATCCTTAGGGCAACACCGCATAATTGCGTCTGCGGACAGCAGCGGATCTTTTGTCCCAATCTTGCAGTTTGAAAAACTTGAAATATAGCGCAGCCGTTGCCAGCGTAAGCTGGCTTACGGATGCGGCATACCCCTTGCGGGTACATCCAGTATTCCTGCGTTTTCCAAACTTTATCTTGGGACAAAATCTCTCACTGCTGTCTCTTGCCGAATTATGCGGTGCTGCCTCAGATTCTTCTGCCAAAAGTGCCATTGGACTGGACAAAATGGGAAAAATGCGCTATAATAGCAGACAGAACAAATTTTTGGAGGTTTTCATGTTTACCATTCGAGATGTCCGGGAAGCGGATCGGGAAGTCCTGTTTCAGATGGAAACGGAGTTTTACAGCGGCCCTGCCTGCGACCATACCGTGCCTACACAGAATTTTGAAGCAACCTTGCGCGAGTGCCTGCGCAGCCGGCAGTACACCCGGATCCTGATGCTGGAGGATGAGACTGGGGTGGTGGGATATTTCAATATGTCCATCACCTGGAGCAACGAGGCCGGCGGCCAGACAATATGGCTGGAGGAGCTGTTCTTCCGTCCCCAGGCCAGAGGCAAGGGCTACGGCACCCGGGTATTTGCCTGGGTGGAGGAGAACTACCCCAACGCCAAGCGCTACCGTCTGGAAGTTACCCCTGCCAATGAACGGGCCATCGCCCTGTACCGCAGACTGGGCTATGAGGGCCTTGACTACTATCAAATGATCAAAGACCGCTAAAACCGCTGGAAGGCCCAAAAATCTGAAAAAAGGGCTTGACAATCCCGGTATCCCGTGGTAAAATACCGGGGTAATAAAGAAGGCTGAACATCCGCCTCACCGTAAGCAATGGCAAAACGGTCAATATTCCATCGTCCCTTTGGGGTCGGTGCGGGTATGTGCGGATGCTTGGCATCCGCTTTTTTGTTGTTAATTTGGAGGTGCTTACCATCGCAAAGTTAGATCATCAGCTCAATGAGGAAATCCGCGATAAGGAGATCCGTCTGATCGGTGCCGACGGTGCCCAGCTGGGCATTGTGTCCGCTGCACAGGCCAACGCCATGGCAGAGGAGCAGGGTATGGATCTGGTGAAGATCTCGCCCAACGCCGTTCCTCCGGTCTGCAAGATCATGGACTATTCCAAGTTCTGCTATGACCAGAAGAAGCGGGAAAAGGACGCCAGAAAAAACCAGCGGGTCGTGGAGATCAAGGAGATCCGCATGAGCCCCAGCATTGATACCAATGACTTCAACACCAAGGTCAAGGCCGCCCAGAAGTTCCTGGCAGACGGCAACCGTGTGAAGGTCAGTGTCCGCTTCCGCGGCCGCGAAATGGCACACACCAACCTGGGTGAGAAGCTGCTGATGGACTTTGCCGAGGCTTGCTCTGAGATCGCCGCCATGGAAAAGAATCCCAAGCTGGAAGGCCGCTTTATGGCGATGTTCCTGACCCCCAAGAATAACAAGTAAGTATTTTATAAAAGATAACTGGAAGGAGAACCTACCTATGCCCAAGCTGAAGACCCATAGCGGTGCAAAGAAGAGATTCAACCTGACCGCCAATGGTAAGGTTAAGAGAGCACACGCTTTCAAGAGCCACATCCTGACCAAGAAGACCACCAAGCGTACCCGCCATCTGCGTGCTACCGCTTACGCTGACCAGACCAACGTCAGCGCCATCAAGGAAATGATTCCCTACAAGTAAGGCAGAAGGAGGATACTGAAAAATGGCAAGAGTTAAAGGCGCAATGATGACGCGCAAGAGAAGAAACGCTACCCTGAAGCTGGCCAAGGGCTACTGGGGTTCCAAGTCCAAGCACTTCAAGATGGCCAAGCAGCAGGTCATGAAGTCCGGCAACTACGCTTTCGTCGGCCGCAAGCAGAAGAAGCGTGATTACCGCCGCCTGTGGATCACCCGTATCAGCGCTGCTGTCGCTCCCTACGGTCTGAACTACTCCAAGTTCATGAACGGCGTCAAGAAGGCCGGCATCGAGCTGAACCGCAAGAGCCTGTCCGAAACGGCTATCAACGATGCAGCTGCTTTCGCAACCATCGTGGAGAAGGCTAAGGCTTCTCTGTAAGAATTTTGAAAGAGTGTGCTGATATTCGGCACACTCTTTTTTTACGCTGGGGGAAACACCATGGAACTGGAACACACCGCCGCCCGGGCAGGACGGCTGTCCTCCTTTTTGCTGGGGGAGCTGAAAATGTCCGCAGGACTGATGAACAAGCTGAAATGGGGAGACGCCTTGCAGGTCAACGGCATTCCCCAGCGCACCAATTACCCGGTGCAGCCGGGGGATGTGATCCGTGTCCGGCTGGAAGCGGAGGAAGCCGACTATCCGGCCCAGGATGGTCCCCTGGACATTCTCTATGAGGATGACTACCTTCTGGCGGTGGATAAGCCTGCCGGGATGCTGATCCACCCCTCCCGGGCAAGAAATGAAGGAACCCTTGCCAATTTCGTCCTGGGCTACTACCGGCGGACGGGGCAGAAGTGCGCCTTTCATCCCATGACCCGGCTGGATCGGGACACCTTCGGCATTGTCCTTCTGGGAAAGAACACCCATGTCCACGCTCTGCTCCAGGCATCCCAGGTGCAGAAAACCTATCACGCCCTGGTCTATGGCGGCCCGGCGGCGGATAGCGGGATCATTGACGCTCCCATCGACCGCCGCCCCCTGCCCAGTCTCCTGCGGTTCGTCGGCCCGGAGGGAAAGCCCTCGGTGACGGAATACCGGGTGCTGGAACGGCGCCAGGGGATCAGCCGCCTGGCCCTGCGCCCCATCACCGGCAGAACCCACCAGCTCCGGGTTCACTGCGCCTACATGGGCTTTCCCATCCTGGGGGATCCCCAGTACGGCTGGGAGGATTCTCAGGCCCTCTCTGCCCGGATGGGTCTAGCCACCCAGCAGCTGTGCGCCCACAGCCTGGATCTGACCCACCCCATTACGGAAAAGGCACTTCACCTGGAATCCCGGATGGATGTGACCTTATAACACGAAAAAACCGCTGTCCTTTCGGACGGCGGTTTTTGTCATTATTTCGCCTGGTCGTTGAGCGACCAGAAAAGAACACGGCGCTTGATTTTTTCGAAAAGCGTCTTGAGAATCACAACCACTACGCCTGTGACCAAAAGGCCTCCGATTACTCTGGCATAATCGGAAAAATCGGCGTAATACTGGACAAAGTATCCAAGACCGGAGTTGGTGGCGAACATTTCTGCTACCAGAAGCAGAATAAAGGAAAAGTTAAGCGCCGTTGCTGCACCTGAGAAAATGTGGGGCGAGGCGGCGGGCAGCGTAATATAGAAAATACGCTTTAGTCCCCGGAATTCCATGACATCGGCATTATCCAGGTAGGTTTGCTCGGTAAGGACGATGCCGCTGATCGTTCCTGTGAGGATCGGCCAGAAGCAGCCGATAAAGATGATCGCAACCGACGACATATAGAAGGTCGGAAGGATGGCGATGAGATACGGTGTCAGCATGGATGGGGGGATGGGTGTCAGCGCAAAGATGATCGGCTGCAAATTCTTGTGTACTTTTGGATTGCTGCCGATGAGCACACCAAGGAATACCCCCAGTACCAGTGCTCCGAAGTATCCGGGGATGAGCAGCTTCATAGAGCTGATGATGCTGGCCCAGACTTTTGCACGGGAATCAATCATCTTGGGGATGATCTTGGAAAATCCTGGGAAAAACATCTTATCCAGGCGTCCTGTCACATCGGTAGCCAGCTCATACAGCAGGAAGGTCATCACTACGATCAGGATCGTTCCGCCGTAGCTGTTTAGGAAGCTGTCTTTTTTACCCAACTTTTTGCGCATGGTTATTTGCCGAGCAGCACACTGTTGTTGGTCTCGTATCTGGCAACAAGAGTCTTGAAATAGGCGTTGTCAGGATACTCCTCCAGAAGCTGATCCAGTGCGGTCTTGTAGACGTCGATGTTAATGTGTTTTGTAACATCCATATCTTTGTTTTCAACATAGTTCAGAGCCTTCATGGTTTCCCACATGGACTGAATGCCATTGCTCTTGGGATCCGTCCAGAGCTCCTGATTGGTTTCCATCAGAAGCAGCTTTGCTCTGTCTTCTTCCAGCTCCATGTTCTTGGCGAAAACCTGAACAGCATACTCCGGATCGGCGTACAGAACTTCTTCAGCGCGGAGGAGGGACTTGATATACGCCACGGCAGCGTCGGTATTGTTGTTGATCCAATCCGTGCGGGTGACCTGGCGGCAGCAGACGGCTTCCGGATCCAGATCATTGGTCCAACAGAGAACCTTCAGACCGGAGTCCATGGCACCCAGATAGGTGGAGTTGGTGCCTACGCCCACATCGACCTGACCGGCCTTGACGGCAGCAAGAACTTCAGAGGGCTTCTTAAACTCGTTGATCTGCACATCTGCTGCAAGGTCATAGCCTGCGTTCATCATGGCGCCTCTAAAGAGAATGTCGGGAGTATACATACGGGCTGTGCCGATCTTCTTGCCGACAAAGGACTCCAGACCTTCGTACTGGAAATCGGGAGCGGCATAAACAGGCATACCGCCGGAAACATAGCCGCCGAACATTGTCAGGTCAGCACCCTGAGAGATAAAGGTCAGCGGGGCAGCGGTTCCAAAGTTGACGCCTACATCAATTTTACTGCTCTGCAAAGCATTGAGAGCATCGCTGGAGTTGTCGAAGTTGACCAGCTCCGTGGTATAGCCCTCCTCTTTGTCAAAGCCCTTGTCCATGGCGATGAAGCCGAAGATATTGCCTGTGCCGGGGTTGGTGCCGACTCGAATGGTACCGAAGTCCTTCTTTGCGTCCGCATTCGGTGCCTCAGCGGTCTGTGCATTGTCTGCCTGGGGAGCGGTTGCCGGAGTCTGTGTGTCGGTCTTTGCTTCGCTGCTGCAGGCTGCAAGCGCTGACAGCAGGCTAAAAACCAACAGAACTGCCAAAATTCTCTTTTTCATGTTCTTTTGCCCTTTCTTTAATGTTTTGGTTGAGAACTTCCATCAATTTATTTTGAAGATCAACATATTCCGCCTGCTTGAACAGTGCCACTCGGTCGGTATTCTCTGGCTTCTTATTCTGAAAGGCATAAGAATAGATGACCTTGCTGGGACGCATACCGAGGACAAATATTTTGGTAGACAGATACATTGCTTCTTCAACATCGTGGGTGACAAATACGACAGTTTTTTTCTTGCCTTCACTGCCGCAAAGTCTGAGAGTCATCTCCTGAAGCCGGAACCGCGTGACGGCGTCCAGAGCGCCGAAGGGTTCATCCATCAGAAGTACCGGCGAATCGATCGCAAAGGCACGGCAGATCGCACAGCGCTGACGCATACCGCCTGAAAGCTCCGTGGGGTATTTGTTATACACCGAAGGATCCAGACCGACCTGATTGAAATAATGCATGATGATATCGTTGAGTTCTTTGGCTTTTTTGCCGGGATATCTCTGCTTCATGCAGATCAGAATATTTTTACCCGTGGTCATCCAGGGATAGAGACCATAATCCTGAAAAACAACGGCCCGATCAAGCCCTGGACGGGTGACCGGGATGCCGTCAACGGTCAGAGTTCCACTCTGGGGCTTTTGCAGCCCCGCCAGAAGCCGGAGAAAGGTGCTTTTTCCGCAGCCTGATTCACCGAGAATACAGGCAAAGTCTCCTTCTTCGATGTTGAGGGACAGTCCTTCCAAAACCGTTTCTGTGTTATAGGAAAAGCGAATATTGTTGGCTGTGATCTTGCTCATTTTCTACCGCCTATCATAAATCCATACATAAAGGGAATGCACTGAAAAATGCTGAGATCCGATGCTGCATCTGGAATATAGATGACGCAATAAAAAAATCTCAGCGTGATTTTACCATGAAAGGATAGGCATGTCTAATAGGGAATTATAATATAATTCATCGCACTTATCCGTATTTCTAATAAAATTGGAGGGGCTATTGACATTCCACAGGGATTTTTTTAAGATACTGCTGTGAATCCTATTGCTCACTGACTGCTTCCGGAAGATTTGGAAAGCAGATCCTTTCGGGAGGGGAAGCAGACGGGAAATTCATATTATCATAGGACACAGGAGGCGGTCATTTTGAAAAAGATCCGCATTGGCTGCGGTTCAGGCGGCTGCAGCTACGAGCGCCTGGAACCGGCAATCGAGCTGGTGGAGAAGGGTAATATTGACTATTTGATTTTTGAGTGCCTTGCTGAGCGCACCATTGCCGAGGCTCAGCGCAAAAAAATAGATGACCCGGAGACGGGCTATAATCCAATGCTGGAAGAACGTATGAGGATATTCCTTCCTCTGATGAAAAAGCATGGGTTTAAGATCGTATCCAACATGGGCGCTGCCAACACCCCGGCTGCGATCCGAAAGATCCTTTCCATTGCCCGTGAAGAGGGCATTACCGGCCTGAAAATCGCCAGCGTCATCGGTGACGATATCACCAAAATGCTGCCTATGTATGCGGATATGCCCCTCTGGGACAGCACACAGCCGCTTTCGACCCTGGAGCACATCACCTCTGCCAATGTATATCTGGGTGCCGATGCCATCACGGAGGCACTGGATCAGGGGGCGGACATTGTTATCACAGGCCGTATTGCCGATCCCTCCCTTTTTGTAGGCCCGATTCTGCACGAGTTCCACTGGGATTACAGTGAGCGGGATAAGATCGGTCAGGCGCTGCTGGTAGGACACATGATGGAATGCTGCGCTCAGCTGACCGGCGGCTACTACGCAGACCCCGGATATAAGGATGTTCCCGACCTGCACCGCCTGGGTCACCCCATTGCGCAGATTGACGAGGAGGCCAATGTCCTTTTTACAAAGCCTGAGGGCAGCGGTGGTATGGTCTGCGTGGATATCTGCAAGGAGCAGCTGCTTTATGAGATCGGTGACCCGACCTACTATATCACACCGGATGCTATTGCAGATTTTGGGCATGTCTGCTTCCGCCAGGCCGGTAAGGACGTTGTGATTGCCTCCGGAGCCACATCACATCCTGCCACCGATACATACAAGGTCAACATCAGCTATCTTGACGGCTTCATAGGCGTCGGTGAGATCAGCTTTGGCGGCACAAATGCAAGAAACCGCGCGGTTTTGGCGGCGGATACCATTCAGAAACGGTGGCAGATCATCGGCATTACACCGCAGGAGTATAGGATTGATTACATCGGACACAACTCCCTTTATGGCGATACCATATCGGAACATATTCACCAAGGAAGCTTTTCTGAGATCCGTCTGCGCATTGCCGTCAGAACAAAAACACGCAGCGATGCCTCCCGTCTGATTCGGGAGGTGCAGTGTATGTATATCAACGGCCCGGCCGGAAGTGCGGGCATCGAGTGTACGGTCAAGCCCGTGCTGGCTGTGGAGAATATCCTTGTCCCAAAGACTGACGTGAACTATCACATTTGCTGGGAGGAGATCTGAATGAAGCTGAAGGAAATCGCACATCTGCGTACCGGCGACAAGGGTAATGCCTGTAATATTTGCGTCATACCCTATGACGAAAAGGATTATCCCCTCATCAAGGAGCGACTGACGGCGGAAAGGGTTGCCGAATACTATCAGGATATCTGCCGTGGCACCGTGACACGGTACGAAATAGATACGCTGTGCGCAGTCAACTTTGTGCTGACAAAGGCCCTGGGCGGCGGTGTTACCCGCAGCTTGTGTCAGGATCGCCATGGAAAATCTCTGGGTATGGCCCTTGCGGAAATGGAACTGTAAGGAAGCCAGGCAGGGGGGCTTATACCCGGAATCCCGGATGGATGTGACCTTATAACACGAAAAAACCGCTGTCCTTTCGGACGGCGGTTTTTTCATAGGTATTGGAAAGAAGAGAGGTAGAAAAGAGGATCTACAAATCGAAAGGTTGCGGCTCACGGCTTCCGCCGCCTTTCTTGATGATATTGTATCTGGGGCTTTTGAACGGGAAATAACAGAATTGAAAACAAAATTGGTACAAATTATGAACGATTTGATACACCCGGGAAAATCAGGGTGGTCTTGAACAGGTCGCCGTCCACCAGGATCTGAAGCTGACCCTTTTGCAGCTCCATCAGGCTCTTGGCGATGTTCAGACCCAGGCCGCTGCCCTCGGTGTTTCGGGAAGCGTCTCCCCGGACGAAGCGCTCCACCAACTCATCGGCGTTGACATTCAGCTCCTCCCGGGAGATGTTCTTAATGGAGATGAACACCTTGCCCTCCACTTCCAGCAGATCCAGATAGATTCGGGTGCCGGGCAGGGCGTATTTGACGGCGTTGCCCAAAAGGTTGCTCATGACCCGCCAAACCAGTCTGCCGTCTGCCAGCATTTCCACAGGCTCCGGAGGCTGACGGAATACCGGGGTCAGCTGAGCCCGCTCCAGTTTGTCGGAGAATTCTCCCAGAGCCTGGTTCACTGCCTCGGCGGCATCCATCCGGGTGATGTCCACGGGGATGTTTCCGGTGCTGGCCTTGCTCATTTCCATCAGATCCTCAATGAGCTTTTTTAGCCTTTGGGACTGACGGCTCAGCACCTCCAGGTACTGGGCCTGCTGCTGCTCGTTGTGGGGCTTTTCCAGTAGATCCACATAGTTGATAATGGAGGTCAGGGGGGTTTTGATATCGTGGGACACATTGGTGATCAGCTCTGTTTTCATCCGCTCGGATTTCAGCTGCTTCTGAGCGGCAATCACTGCCACATCGGCCAGACCGTTGAGCTCATTGGCAAAGTCTTTAAAGCCGCCGATCAGCATCCGGTCATCCACCTTGCTGTCCAGATCGCCGCCCCGCATCCGCCGGGCGCTTTCCAGCAGAATGGCAAAGGCACTGGCGGCGTAGAGGATCACGCCGAAGAAGATGCAGAAGGCCAGCAGAATGTAGCCGATCCGATAGGTCCGCAGCATCACATACATCAGGAAGACCAGAATGAATCCGGCAGACAGGAACTGCCAGGTCACCGGCAGCATGGAGAAGAGCCGGGACAGCAGCCCCAGGAACCAGCGGAAGCACCGCTTCACCTGAGTCACTGCCCACAGGGAAACTGCCTTGCCTCTTGCCCAAAGGGCTTTCAGAAGGGTGACGGCAAAGGGGAAGAAGCTGTTTCGCAGCCAGCGCAGGAGCCACAGCAGCGCACCTACCGAGCGGTTCAGCAGGGTCTGCATCTGGCGCAGGATCCAGCCGCAGCAGGTGCGGCGGTACCAGAAGCCCCCGGGGGTCTTGGCCTGGGCCACAAAGGCGTAGCAGAAGCCCACGGTCACCAGACAGGCAATAAAGCCCAGAACCAGAATGGCGTGGATCCCCATTGCCATGGTTTCGCCGGTCATGCGTTGTAGGCCGACCACGGCCAAGGCTACCATTCCGGCAACGATGCTTCCGGCGCACAGGAAGTACAGATCCAGAGGCAGCCGGTTCAGTCCGGCGGCACAGACCTCCTGGGTGCCCTTCTTTCGACCGGCGGCGCAGCACAGGTATACGGTACTGACGGCACACACCACAGCGCAGGCACCCAGCACCGGCACCAGGAACCGCCGGATACCGTCGATGATCCGCAGAAGACCCCATACCCAGGAGCTTTCCGCCGCATCGGCGGCAAAGGAGATCTCCACAGTGTACTCCGGAGCGGTGTTCAGGGTGTATTCTGCCACCATGTTGGTGTCGGTTTGACTGTCATAATACAGAAGGTACTGAGGCTCGCTGCGCACCATGGCGGCTTCCAGGGGAGCGGAGTCCTGATCCAGACCAGCGGCATCTTCCTCTTCTGCGGGAAGACCGGCGGCTGTTTCCTCAGGCATAGCTTCCTCAGAGATTGCTTCCTCAGAGGCGGCTTCTGTCGGGGCAGTCTCCGCAGCAGCGGGGATCAGGGTCTCCATGGGAACGGTCACGGTAGTTTCTGTCGGTGCAGTCTCTGTAGGGGCGGTTTTCATTGCACCCTGTCCGGTAGGGGCAAGGGTATCGGTGCCCATATCGGTCAGGGCAGGCTCCGTATCCCCGGCGGCGCGGAAAATCAGATAGCCCCGGTCGTCATTGCTCAGCGTGCCCACACCCGCAGGGTTGGAGGCTTCATACAGAACGGCTTCCGAAGCATCCAGGAAGGAAATCCGGGTGAGAATGCTGCCCTGGGGGTGTTCAAAGCTCAGGGGATTCAGGGACTGGAACTGCACGGTGCCGTCGTCATCGTGGAAAATGGTTCCCAGAAGCACGGCGCTGACAGAATCTGTACCCTGTTCCTCTCCCCGGGCATTGGCGTAGGTCATGTCGATCTGGGCCACGGTGCTGCCCTGGGAGGGAATGGCATCCATGACGGTGGTTTCCATGGCAGGAGCCTGGGTTTCCTCAGGGAATGCAGGGGCTTCTCCCGCAGGCAGGTACATTTCCAGCACATTTCCGGCAACGGAATAGCCGGTGACGGTGTCGTAGTTGCCCTGACCGAAGGCCTCATATACCACATTGCTCTTGGTATCGGTGATCAGAACGTGATTGATGTACCAGTAGTCACCCAGCTGCTCGGCGTTCAGGGCAGTGGTCTTGAAGATCAAGGTCTGCCCGTCCTGGACAAACAGGAAGCCGGGACGGCTGTCAAAGGTATACAGCCGCTGGGTGCCGTCCAGATAATCCAGCAGGAGCTTTCCCACGGAGATCCCGGACTGCATGGGACTGGTGACCACCTGGGCGTTGGAGGTGGGGGAGGAGGGCTCGGCATTGATGGCCCAGTATTCATCGGTGGTCATCAGGTTGGTGACGCTGAGGTAGCGGACATTGGTGGGAATGGTGAAGGTGTAGGCCACCTCCTCGCTGTCGATGCTCTGCCACTCATGGAGGGTTTTTCCGTCCTTGTCCCGGATGGCATAGTTCAGGCGGCTTTCGTCAAACCAGGAATAGGTGTGGAAGTAATTTCGGATCTGGGATTCATCGGCATCTCCCAGAGCTTTGGAGGCGTAGGCCTGGCTGACCCACTGGGCAAAGGGAACCGCCCGGTTCTGGAAATACTCCTGGGTGGCTGCCTCATAGCCCTTGGGGTATACGCCGCTTTCTGCCAGGGCAAACAGGGAAGCCCCGCAGAAGGCCATACCCAGCAGGCTGGCGGCGCAGAGGATCAGGGCGATGAACTTTATGGGAATGCTGTATTTCATAAATTATCGGCCCCCCTCCATTTTGTACCCCTGGCCCCAGACCACTTTCAGGTACCGGGGCTCGGAGGGGTTGATTTCGATTTTCTCCCGCAGGTGGCGGATATGGACGGCAACGGCACCTTCGCTGCCCAGAGCGGCCTCCCGCCATACGGATTCATACAGAACCTTGGTGGGAAAGACCTTGCCGGGGTTGGCGATGAGCAGATGCAAAATGGCGTACTCCGTAGGGGTCAGCGCCACCGTCTCTCCATCCACCTGAACGGTTTTGGTGCAGTCATCCAGGGTGATGCCTCCTAAGGTGATGGTCTCGGTTCCGGCTTCCGGTTCCCGGCTGCCCAGCCGGGCATAGCGGCGCAGCTGGGAACGCACCCGGGCCAGCACCTCCACGGGAACGAAGGGCTTGGTGATATAGTCATCCGCACCCACATTCAGACCCAGCACCTTGTCCTCGGTCTCGGACTTGGCGGTGAGCAGGATGATGGGGGCGTTGGAAATTTCCCGGATCCGGGCGGTGGCGGTGATGCCGTCCATCACAGGCATCATAATATCCAGTAGGATCAGGTGAATGTCGTGATTCTGAACGACTTCCAGAGCTTCCTTGCCGGTGAAGGCTTCCAAGAGGTTGTAGCCCTCCGGGGCCAGGTAGATTTTCAGGGCGTTCACGATATCCGGCTGATCGTCACAAATCAGAACATTGTACATTGGTGCGTCCCTCCCTTTCTTTCATTTTCTGTTTCTATTATAACAGAGGCTGCTTTAAGAAAAAAGCGGCGGATTTATTAAGAAAAAATTAACATTTTTGCCGACGGTCATCCGTTCCGCTGACGGCAGGCACACAGATAGGCATTCTGGAAGTCTCCCAGTTCCCGGTAGCAGATCTCCAGCATGGGCAGGCACAGCTCCGGGTATTGGGCCTGGGCAAGGGTGAGGCAGGGGATGGCCTGGTCATAGCACCGCTTTTCGTACAGGAGCTGCCCTTGCAGCAGATTCCACCGGGGGTGCTTCTGATCCTCGGCGGCGGCCAACAGGGAAGCGGCCCGCTCCCAATTTCCATCATGCAGAGCGGCCTGAGCCCGAAGGAGCAGTTCTTCATCCAGGGAGGGCAGCTGGGCGGCGATCTGGCAAAGGTCTGCCCCCTGGGTTCTGCCCAGCAGCAGAAGCCGCTGCCGTTCCAGCTGCGCAATGGGGCAGACAGCCTCAGTCAGCAGCTGCCGGGCGAAGGGCTCCTGCCCCTGCGCCAATGCCTGCCGGGCGGCCCCCAGGGCGGCGGCAAAGGAAAGGTATTGCCGCTCCCACTCCAGCATGGGATCCGGCTGCCGAAAGGCCGCCAGATGCTCCCGGGCGGCGGCATAATCTTCGGCGTTCAGGGCCTGCCTTGCCTTTTGGATGCAGTCCTGATTGGCGGAAACGGCGGCATCCTCGTCCAGAAAAAAGCTCACCGGCTTTCCCAGCCGTCCGGCCAGACGGCGCAGGGTCTCCATGGAGGGACGGGCGGTATTGTGTTCAATTTGGGAGAGCATATTGCGGGTGATGATCCCTTCGCACAGCTCCCGCTGGGTAAGTTTCGCTTCCAGCCGTGCAGCCAGAAGCTTTTGCCCCAATGTCATGGCGATCCCTCCGGGTAACTCCAATTTACCCCACTATAGCACAGTTTGCCCCGATTTTCCACTGTCATAAAAAATTCATTTGCTATTTTCGGGTATTTGGTATATAACTGTAATAATACACAAAATGTTTTTATGTTTTGGAGGTATCCCCATGACGATCCCCAGTTTTAAACTGATGAAATCCCGGGCGGCGGAACGGCTGCGTGCATCGGAAAATGCAGGCCGGGTGACGGCTGTCTTTGCCGGTGCCACGGCCGGGCTGATGGCCCTGTCGGCGGTTGTGACCTATGGGCTGGGCCTGAAAATTTCCCAGACCGGCGGCCTGAGCAATATGGGCCTGCGGTCAGTGCTGAGCACGGTGCAGTCCGTGCTTCCCATGGTGGTGAGCATGATCGTGATGTGCCTGGAGCTGGGGTATCTGGCAGCCATGCTGCGGGTCTCCCGGGAGCAGTATGTTTCCCAGCAGACCTTGAAGCTGGGCTTCAGCCGGTTCTGGGTGCTGTTTCGGTGCCGGATCCTGCAAAGTCTGATGTACTCTGGGGCGGGCTTTGTGGCCTTCTGGGTGGCGATGCAGATTTATCTGTTCACCCCGCTTTCTCAGAAAGCCCAGACACTGCTGATGCCCTACCTGTCCGATGCCAACGCCGTTCTGGCGGTGCTGGCGGACGAGGCTCTGATGATGCAGATCGTCAAGGCCATGATCCCCATGTTTGTGCTGACGGCAGTGCTGTTTCTGCCTTTGGCGGCGATGCTGTATTATTCCATGCGGATGACGGATTATGTCATCATCGACCAGCCGGGCATGGGCGCTCTCTACGCCATCGGAGAGAGCCGGAAAATGACCAAGGGCAGCCGGATGCGGCTGTTTCGGCTGGATCTGAGCTTCTGGTGGTGGTATGTCATCAGCCTGCTGACGATGCTGGTGTGCTACGGCCAGGAGATTCTGGCAGCTTTGGGCATTTCCTTGTCCCTTCCCAAGGATGCGGGCTACTTCCTGTTTGTGGGAGCGTACCTTGTCCTCCAGTTTGTTACCTGGTACTTCCTGCGCAGCCGCGTGGAAGTGGTCTACGCCCAGGCCTACGATGCCCTGAAGCCCCGCCAGAGCGGCGATGGCGTTGTCTTGGGAAACATCTTCCAGATGTAGCACTGTATATACTGTATATTTAATATAAGTAGAGCAAACCTCTTAAAACTTCATAAATGCGTTTCAACGAAGCACTGCCATTATCCGCAGAAAAGGCGAACCACATTTCAATAAAAATGAAATTTTAAAGGATACGCCATGTAGGGGTGGTGCAACCCACAGCGAATCAAAATCCAATGATCGCCGGGGGCGATCACACCATAATATAACGGATAGTATCCGCCCGCCAACGTTGCAAATTTTTGAGCAGAACCGATTTGACCCGGTAATGTAACAATGTTGTAAATACACCATGTTTCGACGTTGTTCCCAGGAATTTTAACGGCAAAATGTTCGTATTGCATTGTCGGCGCTTTGCGCCGACATTATTTCCCCATAGGGGAAATAACCGGGCGGATACTATCCGCCCCTACGCAGACGGTGCCACCGAATTACCGCCGCAAAAATTTCGCTGCACTAATGATGTTTTAAAATTTTAAAGGATACGCTCTAATAGTATAAATGTATGAATCTCTATAACACAAAGGGTGTGCCGCAGATGCAGCACACCCTTTGTGTTATTCTGTCTCGTTTTTGCTGTCCTTCAGAAGGTCTGCCAGGGTGATCCCTTCAAAGAAGTCGTGGATCATCTTGTCCAGCCGGTTCCACATGGGTCTGGCCTGACAGCACTCTGCCCGGGAACAGGCGGCGGCACCCTGGGCGGTGCAGGAGACGGCATCCAGACTGCCTTCCATCAGCTGCAAAATGCTGCCGATGGTGTATTCCTCCGGCCGGCGGTTCAGGCGGTAGCCGCCGCCCTTGCCGTGGAGGGCATCTACAAACCCTGCCTTGGAAAGGGTTGCCATAATGGATTCCAGATACTTTTGCGAGATGTCCTCAGTCCCTGCAATTTCCTTCAGGGGAATGTAATCCTCGCTGTCCTGCAAGGCCAGACACACCATCACCCGCAGGGCATAGCGTCCCTTCGTCGATACGATCATAAGCTATTCGTGGCAGTGACCGCAGCTGGCGCAGTCGGGGAATTGGCTCTTGTCGTAGGGAATGTTGTTCTTGTCGTAGTAATCCCGCAGGGCGTTCTTAATGGCTTCCTCAGCCAGAACGGAGCAGTGGATCTTGTGGGCGGGCAGACCGTCCAGAGCCTCGGTGACGGCCTTGTTGGTCAGGGCCATGGCCTCAGAGATGGGCTTGCCCTTGATCATTTCCGTAGCCATGGAGGAGGAGGCAATGGCGGAGCCGCAGCCGAAAGTCTCGAAGCTTACGTCCTTGATGATGTCGTCCTCGATCTTCAGATAGATTTTCATAATATCGCCGCACTTGGCGTTGCCCACTTCGCCGATGCCGTTGGCATCCTCCAGAACACCCACATTCCGGGGGTGCATCAGATGGTCCATAACCTTTTCACTGTAAAGTGCCATATCGCAAATCTCCTAACTTATAAGATATACTGTCTCTTGCCGTTCTGCAGATCCCGCCAAACAGGGCTCATGCTCCGCAGATGCTCCACCACCTGGGGGACCACCTTGAGAATGTGGTCCATTTCTTCCATGGTGTTGTAATCGCTGAGGGAAAGACGCAGGGAGCCGTGGGCCACATCGTGTACCCGGCCGATGGCCAGCAGCACATGGCTGGGATCCAGAGAGCCGGAGGTACAGGCAGAGCCGGAGGAGGCGCATACCCCCATGGCATCCATATACAGAAGCAGGCTTTCGCCTTCAATGCCCTCAAAGCAGAAGCTGACATTGTTGGGCAGACGATGCACCGGATCGCCGTTCAGGGCGCTGTGGGGGATCTTGCTCAGACCCTCGATCAGCTTGTCCCGCATGGCAGCCACCCGGGGCATCTGCTCGTCCATACGGTCGCAGGCCTCCTTCATGGCGGCGGCCATGCCGCAGATACCGGGGATGTTCTCCGTGCCGCCCCGCTTGCCCCGCTCCTGAGCGCCGCCCTCGATGATGTTCACCAGGGGAATGCCCTTGCGGACATACAGTGCGCCCACGCCCTTGGGGCCGTGGAACTTGTGGGCGGACAGGCTGAGCATATCAATGTTCTGCTCTTTGACGTTGATGGGCACATGGCCTACAGCCTGGACGGCATCGGTGTGGAAGGGGATACCGGCCTGCTTGCAGATGGCGCCGATCTCCGGGATGGGCAGGATGGAGCCGATCTCGTTGTTGGCGTACATGGTGGTGACCAGACAGGTGTCCTCCCGAATGGCATCCTTGACCTGCTGGGCGGTGATATTGTGGTTGTTGCGAACATCCAGATAGGTGACGGTGAAGCCTTCCTTTTCCAGCTTGTTCAGGGTGTGCAGCACGGCATGATGCTCAAAGGCGGTGGTGATGATGTGCTTCTTGCCCTTCATGGCACCGAACCGGGCGGCGGAGATGATGGCCTGATTGTCGGCCTCACTGCCGCCGGAGGTGAAAATGATCTCCTTGGGGTCGCAGCCCAGACAGGCAGCGACGGTGGCACGGGCTCCATCCAGCGCTTCCTTGGCCCGCTGACCCACAGAGTGCAGGCTGGAAGGGTTGCCGTAAATTTTATCAAAATAGGGCAGCATGGCGGCAATGGCCGTCTGGCTCATGGCCGTGGTGGCTGCGTTATCGGCATATACTTGCATAGGAATACCTCCAAATGTGATTAACCTATTAACCTACTAAGTCTGTAGGTAATATACCACCGCCCCCAGGCTTTGTCAATAAAAAATTTCAGGGTTACGGTCAGGGCAGCAAAAACCCTTCTACCACCTGGGCCACCTGCTCCAAACCGGCCAGATCTGCCGGGGTGAACCGGCCTACGGTGGGGCTGTCAATGTCCAAAACGCCCCAGATTTTTCCGCCTGCATGGAGGGGGATCACCACCTCGGCGTTGGAGGCGCTGTCACAGGCGATATGTCCTGGGAAATCGTGGACATTGTACACCAGCTGGGACTTGTCCTGCTGGGCGGCGGTACCGCAGACACCCTTGCCCAGGGGGATGCGGACGCAGGCAGGCTTTCCCTGGAAGGGGCCCAGAACCAGAAGATCCTGTTCCAGCTTGTAAAAGCCTGCCCAGTTGATATCCGGAAGGTGCTGCCACAGCAGAGCGGAGGCGTTGGCCAGGTTGGAAATTTCATAGGGCACCCCGTCTGTCAGGGCCACCAGCCGCTGGGCGATGAATTTGTAATTAACTTCCATTGCAAAGATCTCCTTATTTATATAGTATAAACACGGTGCATACCCGCATAACCGTGTTCCAAGCTTTTGGGATACTCCCCATCATACAGGGCAGCGGCTGAGATTGCAAGGGATAATTTGCCGTTTTTTCCGGTTCCTTCCTGATTTTTCGACTTTTTCAGCGGTTACATTCCGGATGCAGGGTCATATTAAGAGCAGAGCGAAAAGGAGGGCTGAAAATGAAACGGCTGTGTTATCGCGTTGCATTGGCGATATGCTTTTTATGGATCACAAACACCCCGGCTTTGGCGGCGGCGTATCTGATCCCCGGCGGTCAGGTGGTGGGCTTGCAGCTGCAAAACGGCAGTGTCACCGTGGCGGCGTTTGACGATGCCTTGGGCGCAGGGGCCAGGGAAGCGGGGCTAAAGATCGGAGATCAAATCTGTGAAATCGACGGAATGCCCATTACCTGCGCCCAGGATGTGCGCAGGGCACTGGCCCGGCAGACCGGGGAAATCTCCCTTTGCGTGCGCAGAAACGGAAAAGAACGCACCGTCTGCATGGTTCCCCAGTCCACCGCCGACGGCCCCCGGCTGGGGATCCATCTGAAACAGGGGATCACCGGCATCGGCACCGTCACCTGGTATGATCCTGCCACCGGGCGGTTTGGAACGCTGGGCCACGGTGTCAGCCAAACCGGCGGCGGCCTGCTGGCCATGACCGGGGGAGAGGCTTTCCGGGCTCAGGTGGTTGGGGTAAAAAAAGGAAAATGCGGGGATCCCGGGGTGCTCAAGGGCTGCGCCGACGGAATCTGCGGCAGGCTGACGGACAACACCCCCCAGGGCGTTTTTGGCATCACCGACACAGGCTGGCAGGGAAATGCGCTGCCTGCGGCGGACTATGCCGACGTGCATACCGGAAAGGCAGCCATCCGCTCCACCGTTGCCGGAGACCGTGTACAGGAGTATTCTGTGGAAATTTTGAAGATCTATCCCCGGGAGCGCACCGACGGCCGGAATTTTCTCCTGCGTGTCACCGACCCGGAGCTGCTGGAAGCCACCGGCGGCATCGTCCAGGGAATGTCCGGCAGTCCCATTTTGCAGGACGGAAAACTTGTGGGTGCGGTGACCCATGTGCTGATCAATGAGCCTGCGGCGGGCTATGGCATCTTTATTGAAAATATGCTGAAAGCGGCGGGATGAAAAACAGCTCTCCCGGAGAGGTTTTCCGGGAGAGCTAGTTCGATAAACTGGAATTTACTTAATGGATCTGGTGGCTATATAAGTTGGTACATTGTACTCATGCAGCATACCTGAACCACTTGTATCTTCGTATAAATTTGTAAGCACAAATCCTGCTTCTAATTGTCCACCAATTTGTTCCTCAATGGTATGCGAGAATGTGATACCCCAATCATTTTTTATGGAGTCTTCATAAGCTACGGGATCTTTCAAGGGATTAAAAGGTAATTTATATTTAATATTGCATTCGGTTTCATCAAAAATATATCCAAAACCATTCGCTAAACCACACAAAAGAATCCCGCCTTTCTTTAAAATGCGATAACATTCTTTAAAAATCGGCTTTACTTCTTCGACATAGCAATTTGATACAGGATGAAATATTATATCAAAAGTTTCATCATCAAAAGGCAACGCTTTACTCATATCAGCTTGAACTACATTTACTTCATACCCTTCTTTATCGGCTAGCAATCTTTCACTATCACATTGCGCAGTAGAATAATCTAATACCGTACAACAAGCTCCCAATGCTGAAAATATTGGGATTTGTTGACCTCCTCCGCTTGCTAAACCCAACAAGTTTTTCCCTCTTAATTCTCCAAACCATTCATGTGGAACATATTTTGTAGGAGTTAAAAGCACATTCCATTTTCCTTTTTTTGCATTTTCATATTCTTCATGTGTTATAGATTTCCCCCATTCCCATCCTGAATCACACCATGAATCAATCGTTTTAGCATTAAAGTTTTGATAGTTCATAATTGTCTTCCCCTCCATTAAATACAGTCATAAATTCCGATTTATGAATGCAGGGACAGCAAATGTCATCCCCGTGAAATTATTCCCTTTGGATCCGTTTTTCAATGTCTTCAATTGATGGCAGTTGCCGTTGCAGTTCTTCCGGCAGGCTGCTGGTTACTTTATATGCACTGACACCCATGGGCTTGGACATAACTGTCAGCTTCCCTTTTGGCCTATTTTTTGCTCCAATAATTGAATTGCGTCGAGATAATCCTGCTCAACCCCACTGAGCGTCCGTGCCTTGTATTTTTTGTATTCAGTCGCTGCCTTATCAATTGCCTGCTTGTGGCTGATACTTCCGTTTCCGGTGAGCAGCTTCTCTCCGCTCATGGTGAGAATGCGATCCAGATGCTCTGACCAATCCTGCATTGTCATTGCCTGCTGACGTTCCGCCTGACGTTCCGCAAAATCCAGGTAGCCGGACACAAGCTGCCCCATGGCACGCAGTTCTTTTTCGTCCAGATAATTCTTGGCAACAACTGCCTCTTTTAGCGTGGGCTGGCTGCCTGCAAAGGTGGTCAGTCCCATAAATTCTTTTTCCGCATCAGCCCGTGTGTAAACAAGCTCTGCTGCTGTTTGTCCATGAACTGCATAGTGGATCTTGTTTTGAACCTTTTGGAAAAACTGAACGGATATTTGGGCCCTCGGGTCATAATCAACACTGGTTGCGTAAATTTCCAATACCTGGCGATAGAATACCTTTTCCGATGCACGGATATCCCGAATGCGTTCCAGCAGCTCCTTAAAGTAGCCACCGCCGCCCAAGTTTTTCAGTCGCTCATCATCCAGCGCAAAGCCTTTTCGCATATATTCCTTCAGAATGCCGGTTGCCCAGATACGGAACTGTACCCCACGCTGGGATTTCACACGGTATCCTACAGAAATAATGACATCGAGGTTATAATAATCCACATCGTACACTTTCCCATCGGAGGCAGTATAGGCAAATTTTGCCCACACTGATTCCTTTTGGAGTTCACCCTCCTTGAAAATATTGCGGATGTGTTTCCCAATGACACTTCGATCCCGCTGAAACAGCTCAGCCATCTGGTCAATGGACAGCCAAACAGTATCTCCATCAAAGGTCGTCTCAATCTTCGTCAGGCCGTCCGCAGTAGTATAGATGACCATTTCCGAATTGTTCTGTATATTCTCAAAATGTTCCATTTTCATTTCCCATTTCTTTCCCATAAGCCGGAATTTTACTTTGTAACTATGACTTTTCCTTCAGAATCCAGAAGAGGTGTAATACCAGCCCCGTATCCAGATTTCCAACAAAGATAATTAACTCCAGTCTCCTTATCTACAAGAATTTGGCGAACGCCTTCCTCTTTAAGCGAACTTCCCTCTCTAAATATAACTTCAAATCTTTCTTCTTTCTTTGCCATGTTTATTCCTCCTCGTTAAGCGTTAAATTCCGATTTATGAATGCAGGGACGGCAAATGTCATCCCCGTGAAATTATTCCCTTTGGATCCGTTTTTCAATGTCTTCAATCGACGGCAGTTGCCGTTGCAGTTCTTCCGGCAGGCTGATGGTTACTTTATACGCACTGACACCCATGGGCTTGGACATATCCTTGCGTGCATATTCCGCCACCAGGTCATTTTTGCTCTTACACAGCAGCAAGCCAATAGAAGGATGATCATTTTCCTTTTTTAGAATCCCATCTACCGCTGAAAGATAGAAATTCAGCTGTCCGGCGTATTCCGGCTTGAATTCACCGGTTTTCAGTTCAATCACCACATAGCAACGAAGATTCAAGTTATAAAAAAGGAGGTCGATGTAAAAATCATCTCCGCCCACATTCAGGTGATATTGGTTTCCAAGAAAAGCAAATCCCGTCCCCAATTCCAGTAGGAGCTTTGTAACGTCTTTCACAAGCGCCTGTTCAATATCCCGCTCCATCATATCTTCTTTAAACGGGATAAAGTCAAACACATAGGGGTCTTTCATCGTCTGTGCGGCAAGCTCACTTTGCGGGGAGGGTAAGCGTTCCTCAAAATTTGCTATTTTCTTAGCCAGCGCTTGGCGTTGATAGAGCCCTATCTCAATTTGGTGTACCAAAACATTGCGTGACCACCCGTTCCCAGCTGCTTGATCGGCATACCAAATGTGCTCCTCCGCTGTCCTCACCTTATCCATCAATGCAATGTGATGATACCACGTTATTTGTGCAAGCGCCGCTTGCACAATTTCAAAGTTCGGAAAACGGAGCGCAAATTTCGCCATATACTTGAGATTTCGCACCGAATACCCTTTTGCTTCCGGGAATGCCAGCTTAATGTCGGTAGCAAGGTTTTCAATAAATTTATTTCCCCAGGTTTTATGCTCGTTGATGGCTGACCCAATATCGTAGTACAGGCATATCAGTTCCTTGTTGACATTCAGCGCTGCCCGATATTGCGCACTTTGGATTTCCTACTTGATACTCTGTACCAAATCCAAGTACTCGCCACTGTTCATCAGCATTTGCAAATCCTCCATTCTCATGAAATGAAACGCACCTTTTTCTTTGGATATTTTACCATACAGCATAAAAGAAAGCAATTGGCTTTCAACAGCACAAATGAAAAGGCTTTATCCCTTTTTGTGTGCAGACTTTATTCCACCCAATCAGTACCATAACTTGTACATCAAAAACGGGTTCCTGGTTCTCTGCCAGATCGAGGATGATACGGTTTTTGTTGACTGGTTCATGGACTGCCGCCAGGATTATGCGTGGCTTATGAAATGATCGACAGAAAAAACAGATAAAGACGCCCGGCGGGAATGTGCGATCCTGCCGGGCGTTTGATGTTCTTTGATTGTGTGGCGGTGCCTTAATTGTGATTGTCCATGATCAGCATATTCAGGGACTGCCAGCGCTTCCAGTCCTGAGAGCTGGACAGAAGCTGCTGCTTCAGATCGTCGTTGGGCTCCAGGGGGGTCAGGGAGACCAGGCATTTGTAGGCGCAGGGGAAGTAGCCCATG